>Ga0209491_10006311_pt1 | contig 16544 bp, 18 predicted proteins | sample BON02_FD_187213 | JGI IMG/M metagenome (GOLD analysis project Ga0209491, IMG submission 187213) | Freshwater microbial communities from Lake Bonney liftoff mats and glacier meltwater in Antarctica - BON-02 (SPAdes) (version 2) | ecosystem: Environmental > Aquatic > Freshwater > Ice > Glacier...
GGGCACGGGGCGCAGGCGGAGGGCCAAAACGATGCTGCCACTTTTAGTAGCAATAATGTTAACGAGGAGGAGGTAGTGCGTATAGAGAGCTATGGTGAGAACCCACGACGGGTTGCGCTGTAGGCGAGTAGTAAGGGAGGAGCGAGCGTGGGGAGGGGAGAGACGAATTGAAAGAGAGGCTAAGCTCAGAAGTCGAGAGCTTAGGCCAATAGATGTATGAAAGGTCAAGTAACAGAGTGTGCGTGTCCACACAATACACAGCTACTAATAAAAGAAACAAAGAAACAATCCTCGTAAAAAGTGTCCCTGGTCCAACCTCTCCTCTCCCCCCCCTGAGATTTGAAAAATGGCCGGTACGGCTTCGCGTGTGCGTGTGTGCGTGTGCCTGCCCTTGCTTGCCTCTAAACCTCTGAACCATACACACACCCTCAGCATCTATGCTTGTCCATTACAAGCAGCACTCTCTTCATTCCTCCTAACGCCGCCCTTCTTACCCTGCCCCATCTTTTCCCCTGGCTTTGTCAAGCCATAGGTCTCCTTGCCGCAGCAGCATCATCATCATCATTGTCCGGCGCCTTGGGTGACAACGCACGTCCCCTAGCCGCACGCAGCACCCAGTGATGAAGGTCCTTATCGACGACGTGGGCCTCCTGGTCAGTGGCGGCGTGCTGCTCGTCCTGTGCGTGCGGTGGTTCGTGGGACTATGGTCGAGTCGCAAATGCCAGCAGCAGCAGCAGCAGCAGCAGCAGCAGCATCATCGTCCCATCCAAGCAACGACGAGGCTCCCACCCGCTACTCAGCAGACAGAGAAGAAAAAGAGGGATCACGACGACGACGGGAAAGCAAGTAGATCATTGACCGAGTTCTTGCTCGAGCCGACGCATCTCCCCTTTAGCCAGCAGCGCCATTTCTACTTGATGCGCAACCGGAGCTTGGCTTGGTCGCGAGAGGTGTGCGGCTTGCTGCTCTTTGCCGTCTACCTTGCCCGGGCCTCTACACTTTTGTATGGCGGTAAAGATGCGACAGGCGGCGTACGTCTCCTTCTTGTCGCGGGCGGCTGGCTGGTGCTGTCGCGGTTGGAGGAAACGCCGGGCCTAGGCGGGCAAGGATACATAAGCACTTGTGGTAGCACTGGCAACGACAGGAGAAGAGGCACGTCAACGGATAGGACGTCGTTGCCACGGAGTCCCGCATGGCTGACATTATGGTTGGGATATACCTTCTATGCAGCTTTTGCCGTCCATCCTTTTGTTGTGGCGGCGGACGAGCCTGGAGGTCTGGACGTGGCCAAGGAGGTGGCAGGCGTCCAATTATGCTTGGCTATCCTCTTGCTCGTCTTGCTTGGGGCCGAGGCAGTAATTGCTTTAGTAGAAACACGACGGGACACGTTTCAAACTGGCCATCCTCGTTCTCGCAGCAGCCAAGAGGACTTTCTCTATTCTTCCTTATCCCCGTCTTCTACTGCTGCGGGCACGAATGCAGACCAGCGCGCCGAGAGCGACTCTCACGACGGCGGAGAGGCTGGCTCTTTTGAAGGTTCTCACGATGCGCCTGTAGATAAGAAGAAGACCAAAACCATCTCCGGCTTCCACCTTTTCACCAAGCTGGCCTTTCCGCCCTCCCCGGAGCAAAAGGCGTCGCTCCTCTCCACCCTCCTCTTTAGCTGGATAGGCCCCGTCCTGGCCACAGGAAAGCGCAAGGTCCTGGCTCTGGAAGACCTGAACGAGCTTGAGCAAGAAGATCGCTCTGTCTACATTTGGCGTGCGTTCCGTTCTCATCTCCGGGCGGTGGAGACACGCCACCGACAGCAGCAGCAGCAGCAGCAGCAAGGCCACCAAAACATCACCACTTCCGCCTCGTCTTCGACAAGTGGCTGGCGCCTCCTTCAAGCCCTTGTGCGGACCTACCCGGGCACATTTATTGCCGTTTCCGTCTTCCAGCTTATCACCAGCCTGTGTGGCTTCGGCGTGCCCCTCTCCCTCAAGTTCCTCGTCGATTTTATTGGCAATTATAGTACCTCCACGACCATCCCTGCCACCGCCTACGTAGCTGCTGCCGTTCTCTTCCTCTGCCCAGCTCTCGCTGCCCTGGCCAACGTCCAACAGTATAAGTCTGCGCGTCGGCTCATCTTTCGGTGCCGCGCCGCTTTGGTTGGGCTGGTGTTTCGACAGACCCTCCGAGTGGACGGCGCTGTCTCTACCTACTCCTCGGGGCAAGTCATCAATCTCTGCACCGTCGATGCCGGGAATTGCGACGCCATTCGTTACCTTCCCTTCCTCTGGGCTGTTCCTTTGGAGGTCAGCATTTCGATTGCTTTAATTTTCTGGGTGCTGCGCTGCTGGATCTCCGGGTTGGTGGGCGTGGTCCTGGTAGTCTTGTCAGTCTTCTTGACCGTCAAGCTTTCTGAACGTTTGCGACAGGCGCAGCGGGCGCTGATGAAGCGGAAAGACGCTCGGTTGTCGTTGTTAGGAGAAGGGTTGCAGGGCATCCGGGTTCTGAAATTGCTCGCGTGGGAACGAGATTTTTTGGGCAAGTTGGAAGAAACCCGCGCAAGTGAGTTGGCTGCTTTGCGTACATTCATATTGACGCAGTGCCTGATTTCAATTCTGTGGACGTCTGCGCCCGTGCTTGTGAGCGCGTTGACCTTCTTGCTGCACACGTTGGTGTTGCAGCGGCCACTGTCGGCTTCGCAAGGGTACGCGACGCTGGCTTTGTTTGGGTTGCTTCGGGATCCCTTGTCTAGTCTCAATACCTACTTGAACAGTTATGTCAAGGGCCAGGTGTCTTTGGGTCGGTTGGAGAAATTTCTGCTGGAGGCGCCCTTGATGCAGAAGTATGAAGGGCGATTGCTCACTGATGATGATGACGAGGAGGAGGAGGACGCGGGGGAGGAGAAGGAAAGGAAGGAGGACGGAGAGAAGGGCTCACTCCATGTATCAAACTTGTCCAGTTTGCGGCCGGGAGAGGTTCTCTTGGGTGGAAATGTCGACGACGACGGCGCTTCTTTTGCCTGGGGCGACAGCGCGCAAGACGGTCGTGGAGGCCTGCTCTTGTCGGGTGTGCGCCTGCATGCTCAGAAAGGGCAGTTGGTATGCATTTACGGTCCGACAGGAAGTGGCAAGTCCTCCCTGCTCATGGCTTTGCTAGGCGAGATGCGCCATGTCTCTTCGTCCGCCTCTGAGAAGATTCTAGGGGCTTCGTCCTCGTCGTCTTTGGTGCGGTGTTGCGGAGGTCGGGTGTCGTACGCGGCTCAGCGACCCTGGCTCTTTAACGGGACTATCCGCGCCAACATTTTGTTTGGAGAGCCTTTGGATCAGGCGCGTTACGAAGCTGCACTGGAGGCGTGTGCCCTCCGTCCGGACCTAGAAGCGTTGGAAGGCGGGGACTTGACTGAGATTGGGGAGAAAGGTGTGACTTTGAGTGGGGGGCAGCAGCAGCGCTTGAGCTTGTGTCGCGCGATCTATCACCCTTCAGACATTGTCTTGCTTGACGACGTCCTTTCGGCGGTGGACGCCCACGTTGCCCAACATCTTGTGAGAGCGTGTTTGACAGGGCCTTTGCTGCAGGGCCGTACGCGCATTCTGGTCACGCATCAAGTCGCTCTGACGTTGCCGATCGCGGACCACGCGCTGATTCTGGGGTTGGATGGACGGATAGTGGCGCAAGGCAACCCGAAGGAAGACCCGAGCGTGATGAAGAAGTTGGGGCAGGTTGGGGTGGCCGTGGATGGACGAGCCGTCAACGCGGAGGGAGAGCAGAAGGATGAAGTCAAGAAGGAGTGCAAGAACGAGGAATCTGTTGCAGAGACCAAAAAGCCTACGTCCCTCGTTGGCTCTATTCCCAGCGCCACGCTGCTCACCGCCAAGGGGCACGGGACACAGCTCGTCAAAGCCGAGCAAAAGGCGGAGGGCCGTGTCAAATGGCGAGTGTACCTGGCTTACGTGCAGGCCGCGGGTGGCTTCGCGCTCGCAGTCCCTGCTCTGCTGACTTTTGCGGGGGTCCAAGCGCTCTACTACTTTCAAAACAAGGCCTTGGGCGATTGGGTGGTGCAGCTGGAGGAAGACGGACAAGCGCACCATAGCGCCGACGGTGTCTACCCCTATGTCTACTTCTCTGTTGCCAACATCGCCGTGGTCGTGCTGCAGGCCTTGCTGACCTCGGGCGGGTCGTTGCTCGCCTCCCGTCGGATCCATCAAGACATGGGGCGCCGTGTCCTCCGCGCGCCCATGGCCTGGTTCGAGCGCACGCCTTTGGGGCGGGTCCAAAACCGTTTCTCCTCCGACATGGACACTATTGACGTGGATGTCATGGATACCCTCACCAAATTCTTGAGTCGCCTGGCCGCCGTCTTGACGATCACCGCTGTTATTCTCCGGAACATGGCTCCGCTCGTCTTGGGCATGCTTCCTGTCTTCTTGCTCTCTTTCCACGTGGGCTACACCTACCAACGGAGTGCTCGCGAGCTCAAGCGTCTGGACTCTGTGACGCGGTCTCCTATCTACTCTCATTTTTCTGAGACAGTCTCCGGCGTGGCGACCTTGCGCGCGTATAGGGCTCAGCGCCGTTTTGTCGCGGAAAGCGACAAGCGGGTGGATGTGAACGATAAGGTGTATCATCATTTGTGGTCTTCCAATCGATGGCTGGCTGTGCGACTGCAGCTGCTGGGCGCTGCGGTAGTGGGGATGGTGGGATTGTATTTGTTGGTGACTCTGGGTAGCGTGGCGGGACAGACAGCGGGTTTGGTCTTGCTGTTCTCTAGCAATTTTAGTGAGAACATGAACACGCTCATAAGAATGCAAGCGACTCTAGAAATGGACGTCAACAGCATCGAGCGCAACGCCATTGAGTACACCCAGGACCTGGAGCAAGAGCAACCTGCCGTCATCTCTACCTGTCGCCCTCCCTCGACTGCCTGGCCCGCGCAGGGCGAATTAAAGGTGTCCCACCTTCGATTACGCTACCCCGGCACAGAGACCGACGTGCTGCAAGACGTCTCGTTTCACATCCCTCCCAAAACCAAGGTAGGCGTGGTCGGGCGCACTGGCGCCGGCAAAACCTCCCTCGTGGCCGCGCTTTTTCGCCTTGTCGAGCCTTCGCCCGGCAGTGCTGTGTCGATTGATGGGCAAGATATTCTCAAACTGGGCTTGGCGGACTTGCGAGGGCGCTTGGCCATCGTTCCTCAAGACAGCATTCTGTTCAGAGGCTCTGTGCGGAGCAACCTCGATCCGTTCCTCGAGTTTGATGACGAAGCGTTGTGGGCTGCGTTGGGCAAAGCACAACTGAAAGGGAGGGTGGTCCAGTCTTTGGACGATAACGTCACAGAAGGCGGAGGGAACTTTAGTGTGGGGGAGCGGGCTTTGCTTTGCATGAGTCGCGCACTCCTACGGAAACGCGGCGTTTTGGTGCTAGACGAAGCGACTGCCTCGGTCGACCCAGAAGCAGACGCCGCGATGCAAGAAATGATCCGGACCGAGTTGTCTGATTGCACAGTTCTGGCGGTGGCGCATCGTCTGCGAACTGTCGCGTATTACGATTTGGTCTTGGTGCTGCAGCAAGGAAAAGTGGTAGAGTTTGGGTCGCCCTTAAAATTGTTAGAAAGGACGGGGAGTGCGTTCCGCGCGCTGGCGGAGCAGACGGGGGAGTTTGAGTTGTTGCTGGGTATGGCGCGGGGAGAAGGAAATGGGGAGCAGGAAGGGAGAAAGAGGGGAGAGAGTGCAGGGGACATTACCGCAAATTAAGACGACGCTGCGCTTGACAGCAGCGCCGGTTCTTCAAGCTCAGGATATTTGAGGTCAGGACTATAATTTTGTAACTGGTATATTTAAAATTGCAACGCAAAGCACATTGTATGGGACTGAAGCACAAAGTTGGCGCGACGTCGGGTACTTTCTTTTGTTTGACGGGGAGTGCGTTCCGCGCGCTGGCGGAGCAGACGGGGGAGTTTGAGTTGTTGCTGGGTATGGCGCGGGGAGAAGGAAATGGGGAGCAGGAAGGGAGAAAGAGGGGGGAGAGTGTAGGGGACATCACCGCAAATTAAGACGACGCTGCGCTTGACAGCAGCGCCGGTTCTTCAAGCTCAGGATATTTGGGACAATAATTTTGTAACTGGTATATTTAAAATTGCAACGCAAAGCACATTGTATGGGACTGAAGCACAAAGTTGGCGCGACGTCGGGTACTTTCTTTTGTTTGCCCTCCGCTAGGGCGCTACTGCTACTACTTTACTCTCAGTTTTTAAATGGTAATTTTGTCAAATATCCCTTTCCCCCTCCGCTCCTCGGTGTCCTCGCCATCAAATCATATGCAGCCCTCCCTTGATCCCACTTCCTTGTCTCTTCTTTCTTCATTCTGTCTTCTCAAAATTCCTCCCTCCCTAAAAATGATGCTCGATCAAGCCCGTGAAACAATAAAACCCGCTCCAAACACTCGCAATCGTCAACAAGCCCACATCCACATTCGCCTGGCTCAGCAACAAGACCACCCCCCCCCAAATGCAAAGCACGCACCCGACATACTGCGGGTCGGGGACGACCGTAAAAGGGAAACCCTCGTACCACGCGATAGGCTTGCCAAGTCGGACTCCATAGTAGACACCTTCTTTCCCCAGGGCGATGTAAACTCCCATGTTCAAGGCTTGTCCCGCGCCAAACATGGCCAGGCCCACGACCGCTTGCAAGGGGTGGATGCTCTCGGGCTTGAAGGGTGGAAAATTCTGAGAGGAAGGCGGGGTGGGAGAGAGGGAATGAGCTAGCTGAATGTTTTATTTCCCTTTTGTCTTTTCGAAGGAGTAAGTCAGCAGGAGAGTTATATACAAGATTAATACCATTCTAGCCAGTTGCAAGCTCTTGCATCGAATTCTCACGCTCCAACCCTCTTCCTCCTTCTCCCTTTCACGCCCCTCCCCCCTGCATGCTCCTCGACTTACCTTCATGCCCCACATGACAAGGGCCCCAAATTGCACGAACTTGAGCAGCACCGAGAGCTGGGAGGAAAAATGAAGATAAGGAAAAATATGCCGCGTGAGAAAGAGTGTCTGTCGTCTTGTATGTAAGCTGAAGCATAGTCCTCCCTCCCTCCTTGCCTCCCTCCCCTCCTCCCTTCCCTCGCACCTTGTAGAAGAGCGTAAAAGCCTCAACGCCCACGGTCTTGGCGATGCGGGTAAAGGCGCCCGTGCACGTCCACGTGAAGAGGTAGAGCAGGTGGGGCGTGGACAAGGCCAGGAGGAGCAGACCCAGGTCGTCATTGAACGGAAAGGCGGGTACGATCGCCATTTGAGCTTGCCTGTCGTGTGCGGGTGATGATGATGGTGGTGTGAGGACGGAAGGACAAGACAAGCTGTAGCGGTGGGGGCTGCAGCTCCTGCTGCTGCTGCTCCGGCTGCTGCTCCTGCTACTGCTACTCCTAGTGCGTCCTGTGGGTTGTGGGTTGTGGGTGTGTGGTGTGGATTATTAGGTGCCGCATGACTTTCTTCGTTCGTTTTCGGCGAGGCGACATCCTCCCTCCAGGCCAGCCTCCACTCCAACCCAACACCACACGCCCTTACCCCACGCAAACACACACACATCACAGGCACGACGACAACGACGACGACGACAGGGAGAAGGGCATGCGGCGGAAGGCGTTGGCCTATCCGTGTGTGCAAGTCGAGGCGTTCAACGTCTGCTGATTCCGAGCGATGGTGGAGCTCGAGCAAGACCAGGAAAGCATCAGGGCCCGCCGCGACGAGGAAGTGGAGAGCCTGCAGCTTATCTACACCGAGGACTTGGTCAAGGTCACGCAGCAATCGGACGAATGCCTGGTGGAAATCAAGCTGGGCAAGGCCGAAGATGACGAGAATTCGAGGACGGTGGTCCTCAAGGTTTACTTGCCTCCTTCCTACCCTTCCCCTGGTGCGGAGATGCCTTGCTTTGAGTTGCGGGGCGTAAATTGGTCCAATCCCAAGCATGACCAGAAGCATATTTATGATGGGTTGCAAGATATTTTTCAAACCCAAGCGGGGGAGGTGGTCTTGTTCCCGTGGTGTGAATGGCTGAAGGAGGAGCTGCAGTTGCTGCCCATCACCCATAGCACCGCCGCCGAGGAGGAAGAGGAAGAGAAGGAGAACGAAGAGCACGACAGCCACGATGGCAACCACACGATGCCCAACAGCAACGCTCTCACTCCGCAGGCAGCAGCGCGGCAACACGGGCTAGAACTTATACATGGCGTCCCTATGACTGAACGAAAAAGCACATTCCAAGCCCACTTAGCACGAATCACCACCGAAAGCGACGCCCGCACCATTCTAGACTGCCTCTTGCTCGATCGTAAAATCCAACGGGCTACGCATAATATGTATGCATTCCGTGTATTTGATGTCAAGAAACAAGCGCAAGTGAATGACAATGACGACGATGGCGAGAATGCCGCAGGGGGAAAATTAGCGGAATTGCTTGCAGTAATGGGGGTGAATAACGTGGTGGTGGTGGTGAGTAGATGGTGGGGGGGGTTGTTGCTTGGCCCGTCCAGGTTCCGAGTGATCAATAATACGGCCAGGCAGTTGCTGGAGCAGTGTGGGGTGGATGGGAGGGGGGGGGGTGGAGGAGGGAAGTAAGGAGGAGCGATGAGGGAAGCGCTCCCTTTTAGTTTTAGTGTATAAAGAAGCACATTTGTAACAAAGAAAGAAGCATTTGACAAGCAAAAATCCAAGTTACACGTTCTCTGCTTTACTTCCTGTCCTACTTATTCTCAGTCTCTCCTCATCTTCTAATCATCATCATCACCACTCGTCCTCCTCCTAAACTTGGCCCCTCCTCCCCCCCCTCCTCCTCCCTCCTTCTTCTTCTTCTTGAATGCAACCGGTCCATCCCTATCCCCCCCCAGATCTACCTCCACTGCAGCTCCTCCCACCTCCCCAAGCAACACCCCTCCCTCCCCCCCCCTGGCCGCCGCATTCAAATCAATGCCCTTGTACATCCCTCGATTGTGGGGGTCATAGGAGGACAAGGCATCCTCGCCCTCCATCGCTTCCTCGATCATTTTCGAGCGTTTTTCCGCATCTTCCTTCTTCCTCTTTTTCGTCTCGGCCTTGATTGCTTTCAAGCTCGCCCTCCTTTCCGCCTCCTCATCAAAAGTACGCACAGAAACAGTTTGCCATCCACCTAGACCTGTATCAGTGTCCACAGGAGGAGGAGGGGGGGGAGGGAGGAAGGGAGGAGCGGCTCCGACGTTGCCAGGGAGGAGGGCTTCCACCATTCGGAGACGATCGGGCTTGATGTCTTCTTCTATCTCTTCTTCCTCCTCCTCCTCCTCCTCCTTCCCTTCCTCCTTTTTCACTCCCTCCCCCACCACCTCCTCTTCCTTCTTCACGCCCCCCACCACCCCCTCCTCTTTCTTAACCCCTCCCCCCTTCCCTCCCTCCTCCTCCTCCTCCTCCTCCTCCTCCTTCTTCTTCTTCACAAACGCCACCGCGAACTTCCTCAAGACCAAGGTCGTGTTCGGTACAGCCGTCACCTGCACCCTAACCACCCTCCCCTCCCTCCATTCATCCCTCCCCTCCACCCACACCTCACACCTCGTCCCCCTCACCATTTTTTCCGGAAAATGTTTTCCCTCCAAATAAGTCACTCCATCCACACTATACCTCCCTTCAGGCTCTCCTACCTCCTCTCCCTCCCTCCCTCCCTCCCTCCCTCCCTCCTCCTCGTCCTCATCCTTACGATACCCTCCCTCCCCTTCCCTTCGTGGAGGCGGCGGCGGTGGCGGACGTAAGATATTGCCACGTGGTGGGGGAGGAGGAGGAAGACGAGGAGGAGGAGGAGGAGGAGGAGGAGGAGGAGGTAAGCCAGTAACAGCAGCAGCAGCAGCAACAGTAGCAGTAGCACCACCAAAGATGGCTGCATCCTGATCAGCCTGCGCTTGGGCCGCCTTTTCGATGGCTCGTAGTTCCTTACTCACCTCCCCATCACCTATTGATCCCTGGCGTTTCGCGTCTCTTTTGGCCTTGAAGAAATCATCAAGAGCCTGCTTATGTCGAGCGCCACCGTCATGAAGACGACGAGAGGTCTTGTTGTCGTCCATCCAGACATTACAAATCTTGCAGCAGTACTTGGGCTGGGGGGGAGGAAGGGAGGGAGGGAGGGAGGGAGGTGTGAGTGCATGTTAAGCCGACGAGAGGTCTTGTTGTCATCCATCCAGACATTGCAGATCTTGCAGCAGTACTTGGGCCGAAAAGAAGGAGGGAGTGTGAGTGAAATTGTTGCTTGTGGCGGGCACCGCCGTCGTGGGAGGGAGGGAGGGAAGGCGGGCCTGCTTCACACGTACCGTTGATTTCCAATATTCGCTCATGGTGCCGAGAAAAGGTTGGGCCCACGCCTTCCTTCTGGTGTTGCGTGGCTCTGCTGTCAAGGCAGGTCGGCTTGTATATGCGCTAGGTCAGCAAGACACTTGCTGTGTGGCTTCGCTGTCTCGAGGGGGGGGTGGTCGGTCAATGGAGGCTCCCTGTGGAGGGTGGTTGGATAGGATGGAGAGAGAGCGGTGGGAGGGGTTGCTTCTTGATTTATCGCATTTTCGGTTCCTTGGTTCTTTTTCTGGTCTTAGTCGTCGCACGATGCGCATTATATCTCGTATAGCAGCTTTTCCTCGGCCATTCCTTCTCTATCTACTCTCTCTCTCCCTTCTTCTCAAAATCGTTTTCCTTTCTGTGTAAGTGGATAGATAAATACACAACAAATGCACTCTAATTTCTCGTCCTTTCGTCACTTGCCCCTTTGTATACTCTGAATAATTCTGATGATCCTCATGTTGCTACTACTACTACGTCTGCATCTGCTGCTGCTGCTGCTGCTGCTCCTGCTTCCGCTGCTGACACAAGGACAAAAAATACTGGTGCCACCACCGCTCGGGTGTGAGCTCCGGGTGAAACGCCGTCGCTAATAAATGTCCTTGTTGCACGGCTACCACCACCTCCATCTTCCCGTCTCCCTGTCTGGTCATCATCGTCGTTGACGTTTTCTTCTGCTTCTTCTGCTGCTGCTGCTGCTGCTGCTTTGGTGATAGGGAGAGTGAGGCTAGTGCTGCTGATGGTGGCGCTGGTGCTGCTGGTGGGTTGATTTCTTCCTGCTGCTGCTGCTGCTGCTGCTGCTGCTGCTGCTGCTGCTGCTGCTGCTGTTGGTACACCTCTTCGACGCAGGCACGGGCTTTAACACAGGGGGTGGCCTTGACCTTGGCGAGGATTCGGACGTCGGGGCCAGCCTGAGGGAGGGAGGGAGGGAGGGAGGGAGGGAGGGAGGGAAGGAGCTAGAAGATGAGCACCTTGAATAAATGTGTTTTTTTGTTCCCTTTTCCCCTGTTGTTGTTGTCGGACATAAGAAGCAGGAAAGAGTGATTTACCTCAAGGATGGCGGGCGCGCGAATAAAGACTGCTGACACGGGACCGGCTGCGCCCAGGCTGCCCTCGGCCGCCGCCCCTTCTAGCTGTAGCACCACTTCGAAGCTCGAGATCTCCACAAAATATGAATGAAAAAGAGAGGATAATAGAATATTGAGGATTCATTTCTCAGCACACATAAAAGGAGCGATAGCAATAGAAGATGGTCAAGTTTGTAAGCATATACACACACATGCACATATGCATACAACTAGCACCACCATCACTCTCCTCCTCTCTCTCTCGCGCTAATTACCTGGCTCCCAAAATAATTCCGGCACACCTCCACGTCCAGCCCACCAATCAACGGTTGTCCTCCCTCCTTCTGCATCACCGCCTTGTTCGACAATAAAATCATGCCCGCGCACGTCCCCCATACCGGCTTCCCCTCTTGCACGAACGCCTTGAGCTTGGGGAAAATGCCGTGACGCTCCCCCACAATGGCCATAGCGGTGCTTTCCCCGCCTGGATAAAGAGGAGATGAGAAGAAAGGAGTGAGCAGACATGCATTGAATGGTAACACTTATGCTGAAAACGCGATGGCTTCTACAGACAGACAGCTAAGTGAAGGACGCCCCCAACGCCCCCAACGCAGCCCACTCTAATCCTTCCTCCTCTCTCGCCCACTTCCATGACGTACCGGGGATGATGAGCCCGTCCAAGCCCTTCTCCAAGTCCTCGGGAAGCCGTACCTATTGCATAAACGCGAGTGAGTGAGTGGGGTGGGCGTGAGTGTGAGTAGGAGCTGAGATGACTTGTTCCATGCGGCCTTGCTTGCGCAAATACCGCCCGTCGTTCAAGCCTTCTATCCAGGCCTCCCTCTCCCCAGCACAACTGTGAAGCTCCCCGCCAGCCTTTCCTCGAGACGTCCAGCTAGGGCAATGCTGCCGCGCCCTGCCTGCCTCCCTTGCGTCATCACCATAAATCACTCACCTCGACGGTCCTCGCTCCCAGCTCCCGGATGATTTTCCCATGCTCTACAAACGCGCCTTGCAAGGCCAGGATGCCAATGCATGGTGCTCTTGCGCTTGGCGTCTCCATGGTCCTGTAGAGTATGTGTGTGGTGTGCGGTGGCTGCATTAGCTGGCTCAATCGAAATCACAGGAGTGGCGTCGCCACAAGCAACGCGTGCGCCATCATGCGTTCTTCTTGCAAGCAAGCCTCTGTACGTCTTTCATTCAACACACACCCCACACATCCGCACACACTACAGGGCAAAAAAGAGGACGTTGAGGTCTCAACGTAGGCAATCCAGGCGTTGGCGGGCCTTTGGGTCAAGGCGTTCGTTTGCTGGAGGGGAGCAAAGCAAGGCCTCCCCACAAGGAACACACGACAGATTCCAAGCACATTCATTCCCCCCCGTCCGCATTTATATACACAGGCCCTTGCTTCGGACCGTCACCACCGCCTTCAGGAGGAGCAGCAGGAGCAGGAGCAGCAGGAGCAGGAGCGGTAGCCTGTGTTCCCCTCGCGCTTATTTACAAGAGCTTGTCCGGACGATGTCTGCCTCCGCGGGGCCCCTGTGCCGCTCTCGCTCTGCCTCCCTGGGAGGAAGCCAGCGTGCATCCCATTTCCGCAAGCCCGCATGTGCACTGGTACGTTTTTTTTGCTTAATTTTATTCGTGTTGGGGTTCCGGGAAGAGATAGAAGCCTGGCTGTCATTTTGGGGAAAATTGGGTTTGCTTCGTTGCGCCGGGCTTTGGACAACTAAGTTCACTCTGTCTTACCACTTACCACCTTCCTCCTTCACACCCCACCCCACCACCCCATAAAAGGGTGTGCTCATGACGGGGTATGTGGTGAAGTTGGATCCGAATGCCTATATTCCTAAGAAAAGACATCGCTTCCTGGTCGCGACGCACCAAGGTCTTCATTGGTAGGTGGGAGGGAGGGAGGGAGGGGTGGACGGGTAGAAAGGAGGGTGGATTTGAAGAAGGGGAACGAAAAAGAAAGAGAGAGAGGACGATGGAGAAGATCACCCAAATGAGCGAAAAAGAGATTCAGCTCTGAATACGCAAGTCAACTATGCGAAATACTGACCGTCCTCCCTCCCTCCCTCCCTCCCTCCCCTCCCCCCCTCCCTCCCTCCTTCCTCCCCCACTACAGGTTCAAACGCGAAAAAGGCATCGATCTCTTCGGGGAAGAACGTGGCTCCACCACTCTCTCGGACATCAAGGAAGCTGGCCTCTATCCTGGAGACGAGACCGCGTTTTACGTCTTGTTAGAAGATGGGGGGAAACGCGTGTTTTTCGCCCCCACAAAAGAAGAGGCTGCCAAGTGGTTACACTGCATTCGCACGGCTATTCGTTCTCGGTACCTCTATAGACGGGAGACCCTCTCAGGGCTTTCCTTTATTCACGCCATGGAAGGCGGCGACGCTGATGTTGCTGTCCACCCTCGGTTGTTGCTCCTCACTCATATCCGGAGGGAGGAAGGGAAGGAGGGAGGGAGGGAGAAAGGGAAGGAGGTGGTGGTGACTCGCCATGTTGAGTATGAGAGAGGCTTGGCTCTGCCCCCTTTGAAGGGGGAGGATGAGGTGTGTCTGTTTTTGATGAATGGGGCGTCGGTTACGATGAAGGGGAAGGAGATCTTGGGTTCAGTTGGAAGTAGTGGCAGTGGCAGTGAGAACGAGGAGAAGAAGATGAAGTTGCCCTTGAGGGGAGGTAGCGGGGGAGGGATGGCTGGAGCAGTGCTCGTGGTGAGTGCTACTGCTGTTGTTGTCGCGCCCAAGGAGGAGGGAGGGAAAGAGAGAGAGGCCTCCTCCTCCTCCACCTTCTCCTCCTCCTCCTCCTCCTCGTTGCTACTGCAGCTGCTGCAGGTGGAAAATGCGATCCCGCTGCTGTGTGCGGTGTTCCTCCTCCTCGTGCTTACCACAGGGGATACCTGCCCTTCCTCTGCCTCTGAGCTACTGCGTGATCGAAAAGCAGGCGCCATGGTCTTTGTCGCTGGTGGCCTCCTCCTCCAAGTCCTCACCACTCTCTCCCGCGCCCGCCAAGAAGCAACAGCAGCAGCAGCAGCAACAGCGGCAGCAGCAGCGGCGAAAAAGAAGAAGGCGGCTGGAGAGACACCAGGGGTCTATTTGGAGGTAGAAGATTATACTCCGCCCAAGCCAGTGGTGGGGGAGGAAGGAGGGGGGGAGGGAGGAAGGGTCGCCTCGCCTGCTGCTGGCGCTGCTGCTGCTGCTGGAGGAGGAGGAAAAGGGGAGGGAGGGGGGGAGGGAGGGCTGCCGATTCCGCAGAGATTCATCGATGGGTGTTTGGGGGATATGACGGAGGCGAATCGGAGGTGGACTGTAACGTGTGATTGGCGGTAGGTTTGGGAGGGAGGGAAGGAGGGAGGGAGGGAGGGAGGGTGAGTTTTCAGCGGGGTTTTCGCTTAGGAGACGGCAGGACATACCTTTATTCATCTCCATCCTCACGCACTTATATGTCTCCTCCCCTCCCTCCCTCCCTCCCTCCCTCAGGCGTGAGTTCGGCACAGACGAGATTTTAGATGAGCCCCAACCGTTCTTTGACCTTATCAAGGAGTGCTACCCGTCGTGGTATTGTGGGCAAGGGAAGAACGGCGATCCTGTTTACTGGGAAAGGTAAGGGTGGGGAAGAGAACAAGAAGAGGAGGAAGAGGAAGAGATGGAGGAGGGAGGGTGATTCTTTGACCTGATTAAGGAGTGCTACCCGTCGTGGTATTGTGGGCAAGGGAAGAACGGCGATCCTGTTTACTGGGAAAGGTAAGGGTGGGGAAGAGAACAAGGAGAGGAGGAAGAGGAAGAGATGGAGGAGGGAGGGTGATTCTTTGACCTGATCAAGGAATGCTACCCGTTGTGGGCAAGGGAAGAACGGCGATCCTGTTTACTGGGAAAGGTAAGGGTGGGGAAGAGAACAAGGAGAGGAGGAAGAGGAAGAGATGGAGGAGGGAGGGTGATTCTTTGACCTGATTAAGGAGTGCTACCCGTCGTGGTACTGCGGGCAGGGGAAGAACGGCGATCCGGTGTGTTGGGAGAGGTGAGGTTGTGTGTGATTGAGGAGGGAAGGAGGGAGGGAGGGATGAAATTTTGGGATGAGCCCCGGCCGTTCTTTGATTTGATCAAGGAGTGCTACTCGTCGTGGTACTGTGGGCAGGGGGGAAACGGCGATCCGGTGTGTTGGAAGAGGCGAGTGTGTGTGTGATTGAGGAGGGAAGGAGGGAGGGAGGAAGGGATAAGATTTTGGGATGAGCCCCGGCCGTTCTTTGATCTGATCAAGGAGTGCTAATCGTCGTGGTACTGTGGGCAGGGGGGAAACGGCGATCCGGTGTGTTGGAAGAGGTGAGTGTGTGTGTGATTGGGGAGGGAGGGAGGGAGGGAGGAAGGGATGAGATTTTGGGATGAGCCCTAGTCATTCTTTGATCTGATCAAGGAGTGCTACTCGTCGTGGTACTGTGGGCAGGGGAAGAACGGCGATCCTCTTTATTGGGAGATGTAAGTGTGTGTTGTGCGTGGTTGAGGAGGGAGGGAAGGAGGGAGGGAGGGTGGTGCTAGTGTGTGTGGATGTTGCTGTGGAGTGCTACCCGTCTTGGTACTGCGGGCAAGGGAAGAACGGCGATCCTGCTTATTGGGAGAGGTGAGTGCTGCTGCTGCTTCGAAAACTATGGTGGAGGTGGTGATCTTTCAAATGTCTCATTCGCGCTCGGAGGTGCACATGCTTTCCGTCCTCTTCTCATTTTCTCTAATTTGCACTCAACCTCTTCCTATCTCCCTCCCTCCCTCCCTACCTCAGGTCCGGGCAAGTGGACCAGCCCCGAATGAAGACCGCGGGGTGTGGGATCGACGAGCTTTTGCGGCACTACGTGATGGTCACGGAATTCTGCTGGGTCAAGCTCTATCCGGACGAGGTAGGGAGGGAGGGGGAGGAGGGAGGGAATGGAAAGTCCGTGGATGTTCTTGTACCAACTTTCCTTCCTTCCCCCCCTCCCTCCCTCCCTTTCCCCTTGAAACAGACCAAGAAGACCATCACCGTTTTTGATGTGGGAGGGGTTGGCATCGCGACTTGGCCGACGACGCCTTCAAATTCATTCTTACACATTCCATCCATTTATTCCCCCTTCCTCCCTCCCTCCCTCCCTCCCTCCCTCCCTCCCTCCCTCCCTCACTCCTTTCCAC
>Ga0209491_10006313_pt1 | contig 16540 bp, 10 predicted proteins | sample BON02_FD_187213 | JGI IMG/M metagenome (GOLD analysis project Ga0209491, IMG submission 187213) | Freshwater microbial communities from Lake Bonney liftoff mats and glacier meltwater in Antarctica - BON-02 (SPAdes) (version 2) | ecosystem: Environmental > Aquatic > Freshwater > Ice > Glacier...
CGAGGTAGCTCCCCACAGAAGGAGGTCCTGGACCCCGCACACGACTGTCCACTGACACGCAACACGGGCGCCTCCCCCCATGCCTGGTGCATGGGGAGGCAAAACAGACAGACAAACACAAGACACACAGACAGAGTAACCGAGTGTCCACGAGGAATCTCGCCATGGAGTCTCACTCACCAGGGTAGTGGTGGGTGGGGTGAGAGAGAGTCCGTCTATGGTCGACGATGTCGACGAGAAAGATCGCAGCTAGATGGCGGCAGCTCAAAGAACAGCGCGAGCGACGCGCCGCTTACTTCTACCGTTGAAGAGATCTAGCTTCTTACGGTTAAAGTAGAGGTCGGCGCCTCACCGATAGTAATACCAAAGGGCTAGTGTACCGAAGGGAGAAACGAGAGGAGAGAGGACTCGCCCTCCTGTTCGCTCGAGCCTCTGCACGTGACCCCCCCGTCAGCAGAGCGACTGAAGCAAGGGTGTTGTTCAGCCATTGAGTAGAAAGTCGAGTTGAGAGGGTCGAGTAAAGAGGCGGGTAGAAAGGCGAGCAGAGAGGCGAGTAGAGAGGCGAGTAGAGAGGTGCGTAGAGAGTCGAGTAGAGAGGCGAGTAGAGGGGCAAGTTGCGAGGCGAGTAGAGAGGCGAGCAGAGAGTCAAGTAGAGAGGTGCGTTGAGAGGTGCGTAGAGAGGCGAGCAGAGAGGCGAGTAGAGAGGTGAGTAGAAAGTCGAGTCGAGAAGCGAGTAAAGAGGCAAGTAGAGAGTCGAATAGAGAGTCGAGTAGAGAGTCGAGTAGAGGGGCGAGTAGCGAGGCGAGTAGAGAGGCGAGTAGAGAGGCGAGTTGAGAGTCGAGTAGAGAGTCGAGTAGAGAGGCGAGTAGAAAGGCGAGTCGAGAGTCGAGTAGATAGTTGAGTAGAGAGGCGAGTAGAGAGTCGAGCAGAAAGTCGAGTAAATAATCGAGTAGAGAGTCGAGTAGAGAGGCGAGTAGAGAAACGAGTAGAGAGTCGAGTAGAGAGTCGAGTAGAGAGTTGAGTAGAGAGGCGAGCAGAGAGTCGCGTAAAGAATGTCGAGTAGAGAGTCGAGTAGAGAGTTGAGTAGATAGTTGAGTAGAGAGGCGGGTAGAGACTCGAGTAGAGACTCGAGGAGAGATTCGAGTAGATAGAGGGGCGAGTTGAGAGTCGAGTTGAGAGGCGAGCAGAGGGTTAACCCGAACACTTAGAGTGAGAGACAGTAGGGAAGCCTTAGCTACATGGTTAGATATGGGTAGATACAGCGATACAGGCGGGATGTCCCAAAGATACACTCCAGGGGGGGCTAAGTCTAGTAGTCTTTCTTCTTTACACTCCCTTACTGTAGTTTACTGTGTGTCTGTACCTCTGTACTAAAGTAAGGGTAGGGGGGTTAAGGGTTAACCCGAATGAATCTATATCTAGCATAATACTGTACGCCGGGAACACATTCTTACGTTTTCCGGTGGCGCAGTCACACATATATTCATACATATACGACATACATACACATATAGCATACAGATACACGAATCGTGTATTCCGCCCGGAGACCGGAGAACCATTGGACGACGACACAAGCAGTCGTCTAATTCCGGAATGTAAGAGACTTTCTTACGAAGGTTTGCCTCTGAGGCCAAACCCAAACCCCACAAACTTACACTTACGATTCACCGAGGATATACCTCGTGGTGAATCTCGGCACAGAACACAAAACATTCGAAGAGGCGGGCTTCCGCAATGTGTGCGAGAGAGATGTGCATGTCGTTCGTAGAATGAGGCCAAAGAGCGTCTTTCGGCATACCGGCGGGTATTCTTGGAGATACCGCTTGGGGTACTAACTACTGAAGGCAAATGTCGAGTCGAGTAGCGAGTATGTCTATCTTGGTGGCTGAACAACACCCTTGCTTCAGTCGCTCTGCTGACGGGGGGGTCACGTGCGGAGGCTCGAGCGAACAGGAGGGCGAGCCCTCTCTCCTCTCGTTTCTCCCTTCGGTACACTAGCCCCTTTGGTATCACTAGCGGTGAGGCGGTCCTTACTTTAACCGTAGAAGCTAGATCGCTTTAACGGTAGAGGTAAGTTGCGCGTCGCTCGCGCTGTTCTTTGAGCTGCCGCCATCTAGCTGCGATCTTTCTCGTCGACATCGTCGACCATGGACTCTCTCTCACGTTGCTCTGTCTGTGTGTCTTGTGTTTGTCTGTCTGTTTTGCCTCCCCATGCACCAGGCATGGGGGGAGGCGCCCGTGTTACGTGTCAGTGGACAGTCGTGTGCGGGGTCCAGGACCTCCTTCTGTGGGGAGCTACCTCGGCCCTGCCCCTTCCACCGTTCGCTCTGCAGCTGGGCTAGGGTTTCGTCAACCCTAGCCTAGCGGCGGCGGTTGGGAGGCGGCTGTCGCCGCGCCAGAGGCGGGCGCTTTGCCCATTCTTTCTGTATTCTATATATGTGTCCCTGCACTCTCGTGAGGCACGTCCGACGTGCGGGGGGGTCTACTCGCCTCTCGACTCGACTCTCTACTCGACTCTCTACTCGCCTCTCAACTCGTCTCTCGACTCGCCTCTCTACTCGATCGCCTCGCTACTCGACTCTCTGCTCACCTCTCTACTCGCCTCTCTGCTCGCCTCTCTACTCGACTCTCTACTCGACTCTCTACTCGCCTCTCTACTCGCCTCTCTGCTCGCCTCTCTACTCGCCTCTCTACTTCCTTCTCTACTCGACTCTCTACTCGACTCTCTGCTCGCCTCTCTACTCGCCTCCGCCTCTCTACTCGCCTCTCTGCACTCGACTCTCCGCGTGCCTCTCTACTCGACTCTCTACTCGGCTCTCTCTCTACTCGCCTCTCTACGCAACGCTCTACTCGCCTCTCTACTCGCCTCTCTTCTACTCGCCTCTGTCTCTCTACTCGCCTCTCTACTCGCCTCTCTACTCGCCTCTCTATTTCTATTCGACTCTCTACTCGACTCTCTACTGGATTCTCTACTCGCATCTCTACGACTCATCTCTATGCTCGACTTTCTACTCACCTCTCTACTCGCCTCTCTACTCGGCTCTCTACTCGACTCTCTGGTCGCCTCTCTGGTCGCCTCTCCAGTCGACTCTCTACTCGCCTTTCTACTCGCCTCTCTTCTACTCGCCTCTCTACTCGCCTCTCTACTCGCCTCTATCTATTTGCCTCTCAATCTGACTCTCTACTCGCCTCTCTACTCGACTTTCTGCTCACCTCTATACTCGCCTCTCTACTCGACTCTTGACTCGACTCTCTACTCCTACCCTACTCTCGACTTTCTACTCGCCTCTTCACTCATCAACTCTCTACTCGACTCTCTACTCGACTCTCTACTCGACTCTCTACCCGCCTCTCGTTTCGCCTCTGGGTTAAGCCCAAGCCCGAGGCCAATTAACCAGTTGGTTAAGGGAGGAACCAGAGGAGGAGTGAAGAGGGTGGAGTACAACAAGTGTGAGTCTGGGGCAGAGTGCGCCCACACCCACATGGGTGACATGGCGGGTAATATGTGATGTCGTGTTGTATTCGTATTCAATACCGTATTCTTATGTGTGTACTGTGTACTTTGCATGCTTGGCTGTTATTGTATGTTGTATGTGTGACTATTATACATTATATTATAATAGTAATAGATAATACTAATACTATTAAAAGTCTGTTATTGACTGTGTGAGTGTGTGTGTGTGTGTGTGTGTGTGTGTGTAGGCTGTGTGCTGTGGGGCGGATCCTTGGTGGGTGATCTTCGTCTGCGTGTAGGCTGGTGGCTGGGTGGTGTGTGTGTGTGGTGCTGGGGTGGTGGGTAAGCGTAGCCAAAGCTATGACTGCTACTGCTACTGCTGTCACACAAAGCAATGCGCGGCGCGCTGCAGGCCGCAGGCCGAGCAAATTTTGGTATGTTCTTGCTGTAAAGCACAGTGTGAGAAAGCTATAGACAACAAGTTATATATCTGCTATATCGTATTATACTATATCCAACTACATCCAACTTTATCCGACGACTATAACTATAACTATATCTATATCTATATCCCGTCATATCCCATCACATCCCACCATATCCATATCCCACCATATCCCGCCATATCCTACCATATCCATATCCCACCATATCAAAACCGGGGTATCCCAAAGATATACGCCATGGCTGTATATGCTATTTGTGCAGACGGTCGTGTGTCGTGCTGTGTGTGCTGCGCGACAGTCCACACACGACAGTCACAGTGAGCGCGGCAGCTGACAGCCGTGCGCCGAGGGAGCTGCACAGGCTGGCTGTGTGCACGGCTGCACTGCAGGCTTCAACCAAAATCTGCCACACCCTACCATCCTCCCACCACCACCACAAAGCGCCGACGCACGACAGGACACAGCGGCAGGACATGCGCGGCTCTCGCGCGGCGCGACACGACGCATGGGTAGGTACGCTTGCTTTCCCTACACCGGGTCTCGTCGCTACTCAGCCGCTCTCGCTGTTGACTGGCTTTCGCACCGCCACCGCCGGCTTGGCGGCGGACAAGAACCGTAGCATTGAGCTTTGGTTGAGATCCGCCCCATTCTTCTTGCCTGCTCGGGCGCGCCCCTTCTTCTTTGCAGGTGGCGTGTCTCCGTTGCCCTTGCCCTTGGACCGGGCAGCTTGCGCGGCGCCCTCGCACCCTACCGCCATGACAGCCGGCCCTGCCAAGTTATTGGCGCCGCGGCCTTGGGGCGTATCCTTTGCCCCCGCGCACCGTTGCCCAGCCTGGCCTGCGCCTCCGCCGCCTGGCTCGCAGAGTGACTGAGCCAGATCCGTCGGCGTCGGCGGGCTGCCCTGCAAAGCCCCAGCCGAGAGCAATCGCAGGGTCCGTGGGGAGGCAAATGGTGCGTAGCCAACGCGTGGCGGAGCCTCGCCGCGGAGGCTAGCCGTATTTTCGGCAGGCTTCGGCACCTCGTCACCGGGAGCCAAACGAGGCTCAGAGGCAGGACCGCCGTGACCAAGTTCTGAGACGGCATCGCCAAGAGCTGCCGCAACAGTAGCCTCTCCCCCCACGAGCAAGCGTGCGTCGAGCGCCACGGGCGCAGCCGGAGCGCGCTCCGGGGAGGCGGAGAGCTTTTGGGCTCCGTGGACCGTGATGTGCGTCAGCCACTCCTGAAGACAGAAGTGGCTAGCAAAGGGCGCCATGCTAGCCACTGCTGGTATTCGCGACGACAAGACCTCCGCCGCCTCGTCACGCCCACGATCCGAGAGACGCGACTTTACGTGGCGCATGCACAGGCGCAACAGCGTCCCGAGCAGCTTCGTCGCCGCCGCCGGTGTGGGCAGCTTCGGCGGGGTGTCTTCAAGGATGTCCTGTAGCTCATCCATATTCTTGAGCAATCTGCTGATAAGTTGCCAGTCCGCCGGGCGACCACCCGCCAGACGTTGCCCGCGCCGTCCCCACGAGGGGATCTGCTGCCACACGGAGAGCTTGCTCTGTAAACACGCGGCAGAAAGCTCACTGCTGAGCTCGTCGGAAGCGCCCCACCCCGCCAGAAGCATCCTCGCCGCCTCCTCGTCGCGCGAGTCGGCTAATAGTCTGAGCGGGCCAAGTAGGTGCCAGATGGCTGGCACGAGGTCGGCCATCGAGTAGGCCAGCCCGACGGTGTGCTGCGCACCCGCCTCGTCTTTAAACGCGAGGAGTGAGAAACGACCCACACAGGGCCCCCAAGGCAAAAATCGCGGTCGCTCTCCCGAGATCAGCCGCATGGGCGAGGGTGGCGGGGGCGTTGGAGGCGGTGGCGAAGGAAGTGTAGAAGGCGGCGGCGAAGGCGGCGGGGCCAGCGCGTTGCTCTATGTTTTCGGGAGTGGCACGGCGCTGGGCGCACTCCACGCTATACTCGGTCCGGACCACGTGTCGGCGCTGCTAACGCTCTCCGTCAACCAGCCGCCAATTGTCGCTGCGTGGCTCGGCGTGCGGTGGGGCCTGGGCCATTCGCTTGGGCTCTGCGTCGTTACAGGCTGCTTCCTCGCGCTGCGCGTCGATTCGGCGGACGTCGAGGATGCTTTCGAGGGAGGTATGGACTGGATCGTCGGCGCCTGCATGATTTGCTTAGGGATGTATGGCTATTATGGGGCGTGGCGACTGAGGCGCAGCACGCAACGCGCCACGGCCTGGCGTGGCATCGCTGCCACATCGCCTGTGATGCGTGGCATCGCGGCGCTGCAGCTCGTGGACGAGGCGTTTGTGGACACAGAGCGGCTTCCTCGACGAGCGGGCAAGCTTGCCGTCGGCTCGCACGACGACGGCGGAGACTCGCCGAGTGGAGAGGATGCGAGCGAGGCGGAGGCTCCTAGTCTCGTGAACGCGCCGGACGAGGTCGATCTGGAGACCGGAGACGAGCACGCGGATCTGGACCAGAACCTGCACTCGAATCTGGACCGCCCGACCGAGTGTGAGCGACCGCATCCGGGATGCCGCTCCCGCTGTCCCGGCTGGTGCTGCCGCTGGTTGCCTTCGTACGAGGCGTTGATCGCGCTTGCGATTGGAGTCCTGCACGGCATGGGCGGGCCCGGCGGCATCCTGGGTGTGCTTCCATCGCTGCTCATGCCCGGACTCGCCTCATCCCTCGCCTACCTCTTCGGCTTCTGCGCCTCCGCTACGCTCGCCATGGGCTTGGTGGCGTGCTGCGCTGGCTGCCTCAGCTCTCGCCTGTCGGGGGCCTCGCCCAGCCTGCCCTGGGCGATAGCAGCGGGAGCGGCGACACTAGCTGTCGCGGTGGGTGTGTTCTGGTTGGTCGGCTGCGCGACGGGCTCGCTCGCCGAGCTTTTAGCGAGGCTGGGCATGGAATGAGGGTGAGCCAGGGGCTGCGCGCTGCTTTGTTTTTCTTCAGAGCGATGCGCGAGGCTGCTTGCATAATTGTACGCACAGCAGCAACTCTGAGCACTGAGCACTGGGTAGCATTCTTCGCCCCACGAACGAGAAGGGTGCGGATTGGCCGACTCTGGCCGCGCCGCGCTGTGTGCCTGTGCTACACGCACGTCCAGCCCTGCATCGCGTGAGTGGAGCCTGATCTTTTGTTGTTGTTGTTGTTGTCAATTTTATCTAGCCTCATCAAGCACTGATGTGCGATTCATATATATTCTCACATGATTCATCTCACACATTCACATATAGATACCCAGGAACCAGGAGTAGGATGATGCCTCAGCAGACGACGAACCAGCGCGCTGCGCGCTGCGCGCTGGCATTAAATTGAATTTGTGTCTGAATGCCTTTCCGGTATAATTCAATTATTAGTAATTCATTTTATTATAATCCATTCCAAAGGCCAAAGGCCAAAGGCATAAAAATAGGAATACGCGTGCGATAATGAGATAATATATATATAATATATATAAGAATGTAATATATTGTATATTGAATATAAGAGAGAGTGATAGTGATAGTGATGGTGATGGTGGCCGGGAGGCGGGAGGTCGGCCTGGCGCCGCGGGGTCGGACAGGGTGGTGCCGGGGCGCGCCGCCGCGCTCTGCCAGCTCGAGTATGGCGCACTGCAGCCCGAGGAGGGCTCAGCGTGTGGAGACAGGTTCATATAATAGCGAAAGCGTCTTCGGAAGACCGGAGGGGGCACAGCCCCCAAACACCCCGGGGGGAAACAGCACAAGGGGGGAAACAGCACACGGGGAAACCCACCCGCCAACACCCCCCCACCGCGAGTCCTCTACAAGAAGAGGGCCGCGGTGTAACGATTTGGCGGTGGTTGAAAGATCCTCGGACTTCCGCATGAAACAAACGTCACCCCCCACTGCTAGCTCATGTAGCCACGGGGCAGCCGAGATACTCTATGCCAGCAAGAGGCGACCAGAGGGTTACCCCTTTAGTCTGCCCTGCGTATAAAAAAGAAGGGCCGAAGGCCGCCGCGAGCAATATCCTAATGTAGACCTCGTCCGCGATCCGGATGCGAGCGAGGGGGCCAACCTTGGCGCGGGAGTAGACGGCGAGGTTGACGCTCTTGGTGCCGAAGGCGTGCGGGCGCGGGCCGGTCGTGAACGCGCACTGCTCCGGCTCGTTGAGCGTGTTGCCCGTCGGCGCGTCGTCCGTCGGCGCGTCAGCCGCGGTCGACTTCGAGATGTAGTGGTCCTGGAGCGCAGCGGCGAAGATTTCACGGTGCGCGGCGGCGGTCGTGCCCGTCTCGCGCTCGCATAACTCCCCCGTCTCGGGCTTCGCGGCGGGGACGGCGACGGCGGTGGGCTGGCCCAGCTCCGGAAACTCCCCCGGCCGCGCAGCCACGGTGTAGTCGGGCTCGATCCCCGCCTGGATGCGCAGCCGCTCGTTCGGGTAAACCCGAGTCGCCGCGCTGCGGGCGGGGTGGGCCGGGAGGGGTTCGGGAGCGCGTCGCACGACTCGCGAGTTGCGCACGATCCAGTAATAGCCCGCCTCTTCGTAAGTCTCAAGAGTCGAGCCTCCGGCTCCCGCCGCTGCCTGCTGCGCCCCGGCCAGGTCCCAACCTGGGGCCCACGGCTCGGCTTGCTGTAGCCGACGGCTTGGACGACGTGGTCGAGCTGTCAGTCGTCGCTCGTGCTTCCGCCGGAGAAGACGCCGCCGCCGTAGGAGCGCCAGCCGGATGCGGCCGCGTTGTCAGCTGACGGGGCAAAGGAGCCACGATTGCGAGAGTGGCAACGCACCGGCGGGGACCAACGCGAGCAGGCAGGCCGGCAGCCCAATGCGCGGCGCGAGCGGCGTCGACCGCGTGTCAAGCGCGATCGGCTGAAGATGCCTCGCCGCGCGGCGCCGCGCACCACCGAAGCGCACCGGCCCGACGGACGCGAGCGCCGTCTCGATCCCACCCGCGTCGTTGGGCGCCAGCTTGGTGTACCCGTCGCAGAATACCGGGCGGTGGACGCGCGCTGGCGCGCAGCGGGGCTGGCGGGTGGGTCGCGGCCCACGTCTGAGGAGCGACCACAAGCAGCTTCGCCGAGCCGAGGCGTAGTGGCTCTCGATCGACTCGGTCGGGGCGAACGCCCGCACGCGCCCTGGCTCGTGACCGCTCACTACACTCTTATCGCGCCAGTCGACAGTCGCCGCCCCAGCCACGCCTGGCGGGCGGCCATGCGCCGCCGCCGGAGGCGCCCGCGGCGAGGCCGACCCGCTCGAGCTCTGCCGTTAATAGGGCGCTGCGGCGCTAGTGCTCTGGGTGTGCGGGCGAAGCGTACGGCCGGCCAAGCCGCGCGACGTGGTCGGCGAACGAGGCGTTGCGCCAGGCGGACAGTTCGCGCGGGGAAGCTGCCGCCATTGGTAAGGCCGGAGATGAAACTAGACCAATTTTTTGGCGGGAAAATCAATCACCCGATTTTCGTGGTAATTTCTCGTGCTCGCTAGTTAGTGGTCGATTTCCAACGAAACGCCACTGCGATCGCCATCAACGACTCATCGACCGTCCAGATGCCGGACTCCAACCTCATGACGGACCGCGAGTGGACGCTGTTCTGGCAGCGACAGGACGCGCTGCGCGACCAGGACGCGCAGGACGACCCGGCGCACCGCTCGATCGACTCTGAGAACACGGCGCTGCTCCTCTCCGACGAAGAGTGGGGCGCTGAGGACGACCCGATGGCGGTGGACGAGGCGGCCGAGGTCGAGAGCGGCGGCGAGTGGGCCGACGAGAAGCGCACCTCGGCCTCGCTTCTCGCCGCCGCGCGCTCCTACGCGCAGCGGACGGCGCCGCGCACCAACCGCTGCGGCTCGTGCGAAGCGTGCCGCGCCCCGGACTGCGGCACCTGCAAAGAGTGTCTGGACAAGCCGAAGTTTGGCGGCAGCGGCATCCGGAAGAAGGCGTGCATCGCCCGCGTGTGCACGAACGTCGCGCTGCACCCGCCGCCGCAGTCGCCGCAGCCGCCCACCGCCCAGCAGACCGCCAAGCAGATCCTGCAAAGCTCGCCCGCAACCGCTTCCAGCTCGTCGCACTGCGCCAAGCAGCTGGCGGCGGAGATGTACCAGCAGCCGCTCTTCGCGAGGAGGCCACCGCTCACGCTGCTCGACCTCCAGCAGCCGAGCACACACATCGCACAGCTGAGCCCCAACGGCTCGTGCCGAGGAGCGCTCAACATCTTGAGTGCCTCCGCTGTCCTCGCCCACCAGACGCCGCCGCCCGGCTGAGGATCGCGCCGACCACCCCAAACCCCCGTTCCCCGCGCTCTTGCCCGTCTCGTTGTTTATCTGATTCCCTTTCTCCCTTTGTTCACCCGCCCGTCCTTTGTGGCACGGCGAGCGAGGCTCTCACAGCTAGTCTGACGACTTCCTTACTCTTCGTCTGAGTGTTCGTTGAGGATGGGTGTGCCACCGCTGCCCTTCTGAAACCACCCCGGAATTCCAACACTCGTTCCTTCTAGGCTCCTTCTTCCGACGGCCGCGCGGTCTTGGGTAAGGTTTTGATGTTAGTTATTTTTTTTGTTTGGTGTCGGTGTGTCGGCGTGGCTCGGGCGTTTGGACGTGTTGGTGTCGGCAGCCACATCCACATGCTCATGCACGCTCAGTGATGTACCATTTGCATACTGAAGATAATTTAGATTATGTGCGCGTTTAATAGTCGCGGTTTTGGGGGGCGCTTCTTTAGTTACATGTGTGTGAAATGTGGGTGTGGGGCTGTGTTTGTGTTTGTGTGTTGGTGTTGGTGTGGAGTGTGGTTTATTTGTATGTTGTAATTTAAATATATTTGTAATACTTTAATTGTTATTATTTTATAAGTGCGTTGTTAGTAGTAGTTTTTGGAATTGGATTGGGTTTTATTTTTTTGATCACAAAAATATGAAGTAATAACTTAATGTATATATATTATATAATAATAATTTATATAATATATAATAATCATTATATATATATATATATAATAATTTGAAAAGAAGAAAACCATTACCATGACCATTATCATTATAATCCATCCTATACCTACATACCTAATATAATTAAATTTAATTATCTAGAAAAACTTTCTAATTATAACTATTAAAGCTAAAGCTAGGCTAGATCTTTTTTTTCTATTGCTAGTGTTTTTACTCTAGTCCTAGTGCTAGTCCTCAGAATGCAAGTTGGTTGAATCTGGGGAAGGCCGGCACCAAGAATAAGTCCCATAGGTTGAGCTTGCCACACACACACAGAAACGTATGTATATATATATTGATTTTGAGCTTGAGACCGCGACTGCGGCGAGAGTAAGAGTACACACATGAGGTACCCTTGGGCAAGCCGACCATGACAACCTAGAAACCAAAAAGGGGGGCGCAAGGGGGCAGAAAAAATGGGATTGGGCGTGCGAACGCCACCTCAGCCCTGTCTCGGAAGAGGGTGGAGATGGCCCCGCACGCACCGGTCGCCGGAGCGCGCCGCCATTCTGCTCTGCAGAAGCGCGAGCGAGGGACGCGGCGTGCGGAGCTCCGATGGGGCGAGGGCGCGGGGTCACTGGGCGCTGAGGAATGCCAGCGGAAGGGACCGAGCGTCTCTGACGGGTGCGAGTCGGCGCGCGCTGAGGGAATGCCAGCGGCGCGACAGGCCGAGCGACGGAACGAAAAGAGGGAAAAGGGGGCCGCCAGCGGGCCGGGGAGGGTGGCGACGGTGGTCCGCTGAGGAATGTCCGCGGACCGCTTCGGAATGGAAACGGCTGGACTGTGGAGTCGGTCAAATGGGTGGAACGGCTCTGAATGAGAGCGAAAAGAGCAAAGTGTGAGTGTAGAGATTGAATTTGTCGAGGCATTGAGTGTCCCTCCCCGGAGCACGTCGGCGCCCACCAGGGAGGAAGGACGGAGGACCGATGAGACGAGGGCGGCGGAGGCCCTCGCGACGAGCCGGCAACCCGAATAGGGCACAGGAGGTGCGTCGGAGAAAGGTGAGGGGTAAAAGCGGTCCGGTTTGGACGGAGGAACAGCGAGGCGGAGACGGCGGCTCTCACTGCGCCCAGCCGTCGCCGCCGTCGGAGCGCCGGCGCTGCCCCGCGTACTGCCCCGCGGGCGGCAGGCCGCCGAGCCCCGGCACGCCGAAGCCGCCCCACTCGGATCCGCCGCCCGACAGCAGCGCGCTCGCGGGCGCGGCGCCTTTGCTGAGTGGCAGCGGGAGTCCGCCGAGGCTTCCGTTGAGGCTCGACCCGGAGCCGCTGCTGGGGATGGGCAGTCCGCCGAAGGCGCCGCCGCCGCTGTTCCACCAGGGGCTCGCCGACGCGGGCGCGGGAGAGCCGAAGCCGCCGAGCGAGGGCGCGCTCTTGGCGAGCCCCTGCCTCGCCGAGTGGTCGCGCGGGCCGAACGAGTCGGCGCTGCGGTGGCCCCAGCCGCCGCTGGCCTGCGCGCTAGCGCCGAGCCCCCACGAGTCATGGGCCGCGGCGCGGCGCGGCGCGCCGACGGGGCCGTCGGTGTGGGCGGCGGGCGGGGAGTCGAGCAGGTCGCGCAGCATCGAGGAGCCCAGTTCGTCGAGCGCCGAGTGGATGCCGGCCGAGGGCGGGCCGTCCATACCGGGCAGCGCAGCGGTGCCGCCGAACGGGTCGATGCGCAGGCCGCTCAGCCGGTTGGTGCTTGCGTCCGGGCGGCTCGGGACGGGCGACGCCACTGCAGCCACTGCGAGGCCGTTGGGGAAGCGGTGTGCCGGCGCGGCGGCGGCGGGCGCCGGAGTGTCCCAGGCCGAGACGAAGGGTGCTGGGGCTGGAGCGCCGGCAGCAACCGCCGCCGCCGCGGGCGCCGGCGCGCCGCCGACGTTTTGCCGGACCGCCTGGAGCCAGCCACCGCCGTGCCGCGCGCCGCTCGCCGCCGCGGCCGCCGGCGCTGGAGCGGGCGGCGCCGCCGCCGCCGCGGCCGCCCCGCCACCGTTCGGCGCGGCGTGGGTGCCGTGCGCCTCTGCGGCCATGGGCGAGCCCGCCTTGAAGACGGCCTCGCGCACAAGCAGGGAGCGGCCCATGAAGACGGGCGCATCGCCGCCCGACTCGATGTGATTTAGCAGCGAGCGGGCAGCCGACTCTTCTTTGAAATAGACGAACCCGTAGCCCGGCGAGGCGCGGTTGCCGTCCACCTTGATCTTGACCGACGTGACGACGCCCCAGGTGGCGAAGGACGACTTAAGCTCGCGCTCGTGATCGAGCGCCGTCGCCGTCAGCGGAGCCACCCACACGCGCGGGCCCTGCTCGACGGCGCGGTGCACGCTCGGAGTCTCCGTCGCCGCCGCGCCGCCCGCGACTGCGGCCCCACGGCGCGACTTGTCGTGGCTCGCTTTGCCGCTCTCGTCGCTGCGGCCGGCGTGCAAGAGAGCCTCGGCCGCTGCGGCGCGCCGCTTGCCGCCCGCCGCGCCGCTCGAGCCGTCGGCCGCCTTGGCCGCCGCCGCCTTGGCGCTCGCCTTAGCCACGGCGCCCGCCGGCGTTTCGGCGGCGGCGGGCCTGGCCAACGGCGCCGCGGGTGTAGAGACGCCCGCCGCCTTGGCCGCCTCGCCCTTCTTGCTCTTGTCCTTTGAGGCCTTTTGAGCCGTCGCCGCGTCCGCGAGCGCCGCCACCGGCGCGCTGCGCGCCGCCGCATCGCCGCCCTTGGCCTTGGGCGCCTTGCCGCCCTTGGCCGCCTCGTCCGCCTTTGGCGGCACGGGGGCCGGCGCCGGCGCGGCCGCCGCCTGCCCATTGTGTGTGGGGCTCTCGTGTCCCATCTCGCTCGCGCGCCGCCGCCGCAACTCCGACTTTGACGCCGACGGAGCTTGCGCCGCCAGCGAGCCCTTGTTGCCCGGCGCGGCGGCCGAGGCGCCGCTGCCCGCCTTCTGCTGCGAGGACGCGCCTCCCTTGGCGCGCCCCTCCTTCCCCTTGCCTCGCGCGGCCGAGGCGCTCGCCTTGGCCACGTCCTGGTCCACCTTGACCATGCAGTGGAGCGTGACGAGCAGCACGGAGCCCGCGACGAGGAGCACCAGTGAGAGCAGGAAGAGGCTGTCGGCGCCCAAGAGGTCCGTCGCGTCGTCGGCGGGGTCGAGGAAGCCGAGCCCGAGCCCCACCGGCAGAAGCTCGTGCGAGCGGCGGTCACGCAGCGGAGAAAGCTGCGGCAGCGACAGATGACCCAACGCGATCTCCTCCGCGTGCACCTGCGAGATGATGGACGCGCGCTCTGACGAAGTGAGCCCGTCGAGCACGCCCGTCGCCTCGAGCTCCATCGCCAGCTCCGAAAAGTCCTGCGGCGGCGGCACGGGCGCCTCCTGCACGCTCGTCGTGATGGTGAAGCCGTCGGGCGGAGAGAGGAGCGTGATTCCGATGTGTACCGTGTGGTCTTTTTCGGTGGATCGCATCAGCAGCTCGGCCGGGTTGCCCGGGAAGCCTTCCGCCAGCAGCCGCGGGCTCGAAGAGACGAGCGAGACGAGGCCCTCCGTCGAGGCAGCGAGCAGCACCGGCTGGTTCGCCTCGACGTGCACCAGCAGCTCATGCAGCGCTGGGACGCGCACGTAGTAGAAGTACATGGCTGGCAGCATGTGGACGCTGTAGGAGGAGGAGGGCGCGCTGCTCGCGCTGCTCACGCGCGCGAGCGGCGCGCCCTCCTCTTCCTCGTCGAGCTCGACCGCGACGCGCTTGCGCTCGCCCGCTTTGAGCCGCGTCACGGCGAGCGGCTGCGAGTGCACCGTGAAGCGCATCCGCTCAGAGCCGTGCGAGAGCGAGACTGAGCGGACCGAGAGCAGAAGCGCCTGCGCTTGCGCCTCCTCCACCACCAGCCGCTGGTAGCTGCAGATGTCGGTGCCGCACTCGACAGGCAGCGCCCAGTGCGCCTCCTCGAAGGCGCCCTTGGCAGTCGTGTAGGACAGTAGCAGGGCAGGCTGCCCATTGTCGTGCGCGAGCACGCCCAGCAGCAGCTTCTGCCCTCGCAGCACGCCAGCCGTCGAGACCTGGTACTGGTAGACGTCGCGGTCGGCCGGGAGGCCGTCAGCGCCCCCGCCGTTGGGGTTGAAGGCGTGGAAGAGGGTAATAGGGCGCGAGAGCGGCAGCACGAGCCTCTCGTCCGACGGGTGCTCGTGCTCGAGCGACGGCATCAGCGAGGGAAGCGGCATCGGCTTGGACGAGGGGTCCGCGGTGAAGGAGGGGAGAAATAACTCGCCCGTCTCCACAATGTGCGCGCCGCACGGCTTGGCGGAGCGCCGCCGCGAGACACTCTCGTAAATGTCGGCCAGCGCCTCATGCCCCGAGAGGAGGGCCGCCGCGCCGACGTATGGGGTGTCGGCCAGCGAGGTGTGATTGGTGTGCACAATGCTCAGCCCCGCGAGGCCGCCCGACCCATCCACGCCTTTGAGCTGCAGCAGCAGCAGCTGGGCAGGGCGCGTGGCGTTGGCCACGCCCGTGGTGCTCGCAGTCTCACACGCCGCGGCCGCCTGTCGCAGCGCCTCCCACTGTGGGTCGACCGTCGCGAGCCGCGGCGCCCAAAACTCGGCCGCATCTGTCGACCCGATTAGCGACTCTGACGGGAACGAGATGTTGCGCCGCCACGGACGCGTGCCGAGACCGCCGTGGCCGAGCGTCGTGCGGTCTATGCAAGTGCCCAGCAGCGCGCGGCTCAGCAGAAGGTCGAACAACGGCTGCTGAACACCACCCAGAGATGGGACTGCGAATACCAGCCGGCGCGGCGTAGCGTGCACGCCGGCCTGCAGCTCGACAAAGGCAAGACGGACGTCGGCGCCAGCCGGGATATCTGTGGGCGGGCTGCCGCAGCAGACGCCGTAGAGCAGCAGCAGCAGACCCAAGCAGCTGCGCCCCAGCATGCTCAGAGGCCAAGCGCAGGCCTTTTTTTTAGCTGGCAGCGTGCGACCGATTTAGACTTCAGCGCGCTCCAGGTGTGCCAAGGGGCGCCACGGCCTGTTGCGGCGACGCGGCCACTTGCCTGTTGCGGCGACGCGGCCACCTGCCCAAACGTAACCGGAGGGCCCACCCCACCCGTCGCTGCAGGTGTCGAACTCCGGCTGCGTGGAACATGCCCTCGTGGTACGGAACTGATGTCCACGTTCTGAAGATGGTCTTCGGGACGGTCGGCGCGTCGGTCGCCTTCGCCTATGTCTTTGTTGAACTCAGCGCCTTTCTCAACCCTCCGCTCATCCCGGCGCCGAAGGCCGAGAAGGAGTAGAGTTGGTTGGCCGCGCTGGGCGACCTTTACTCGGTAGTGGGCGGCACCTCTTTCCGAGCGGGGCGGATGGGTTCGACTCGTTGCGTGTGCAGGTATGCGGGGCATGCGCTGGGCGACCGTCGTTCTACTCTTTGGGCGGGCCGCAGAATGGGGTCTGGGCGCGGCCGTTGGCTTTGGAGGTGAAGCGCCATCGATCAGCTCCGCCTTTTGGTTGGAGAACTAGGTGCTGCGCCTGCGCTCTTGCTCCTGTGTGGCGTCGAGAGTTGACAGTCTGAACCGGGACAGTCGACGACAGTCAAGTGCCGAGTGTGAGACGAGTGTTATGGGGCAACGACTAGGGGCGAATGGGACTAATAAGCCTTTACGGGGGTTGGCATACGTTGTAGGTTGTAGGTCACTGCCAGTCACCAGTCGTCACAGTCACTGCCAGCCACAGCCACTGCTCTAATTCTCTGATTTTTTCTAATATATATATATATATATAT
>Ga0209491_10006314_pt1 | contig 16539 bp, 19 predicted proteins | sample BON02_FD_187213 | JGI IMG/M metagenome (GOLD analysis project Ga0209491, IMG submission 187213) | Freshwater microbial communities from Lake Bonney liftoff mats and glacier meltwater in Antarctica - BON-02 (SPAdes) (version 2) | ecosystem: Environmental > Aquatic > Freshwater > Ice > Glacier...
GGCTGGTCAAGGCTGCGGATGGAACACGCCGCGACCGCCCTGCTTCGCTCTTCACTCAGAAAAATCATCGGCCAAAACAAGACACGCAATCTGGAATGAAATAAAGAATGACTGACCCCAATTTCCCTTGTTGATTGAGACTCCAAAAGGGAACCTTTCGCGCAGAATGGGATGCCTGCAAAATGCCTTTGCGCACAGGATCAACACCAGCTATCGGCTCTGGGGGCATATCTTCGGAGGATGTTACAAATCGATTTTGGTGGAGCCGGAGAATTGTTTTGGGGCGCTCTTGGATCACATCCACCTGAACCCTGTGCGAGCCGACATAGTGAAGGAGGCTGACGGACTGGTGAGCTATCCTTGGAATATTTTGAAGCATTGTTTTGGAGCGCCCGGCTCCCGACTCGAGTGGATGGAGACGCAAACCGGCTCGCAAGCATTCAAGAAGAGGCTGGTCAAGGCTGCGGATGGAACACGCCGCGACCGCCCTGCTTCGCTCTTCACTCAGAAAAATCATCGGCCAAAACAAGACACGCAATCTGGAATGAAATAAAGAATGACTGACCCCAATTTCCCCAATTTCCTCCAATTTCCTCGCTTGGTCAACGATGATCCGCAAAATGCAAATGGTAATAGGGCGCGCGTGCGCTCGACTCATGCGTCGTTTGCAGGTATTATCGTGTCATGCTTATTGATACCCATGCCCACCTTGACTTCCCGGATTTTAATGAGGACTTGGATGCGGTCCTTGCGCGAGCTGCAGAGGCTGGCGTGATGCGGGTGATTACGATCGGGACTGGCATGGCCAGCAGTCGTGCTGCAATTGCTCTCGCGGAGGCTCACGCGAATGTTTTCGCAGTCGTGGGGGTCCATCCAGGAAATGCCAATGAGGAAGGTCTGGATTTTGGACCTGAGTTGCGAGAGCTTGCAGCGCATCCAAAAGTCGCCGCTATCGGCGAAACCGGGCTCGATTACTATCGCTTGCCTAGCGAAACACTCATGACATCACCTGCGATTGCTGCGCTCGGCGCGGAAGTTGCAGAGGATTTGCAGGCAGCAGTGATTGACGGTGCGTATCGGGCGACGCAGATGGAGGCGTTCCGGATCCAACTCGACCTCGCTGCAGAACTTGGGCTTAATGTTGTGATCCATCAGCGCAGTGCGTGGGATGATACCGTCGCGATGTTGCGTCCCTACACCGGGCGTTTGCGCGGGGTGTTCCATTGTTTTGGAAATCTTCCGGAGCAGGCCAAAGAAATTGCTGCGATGGGGCACTTGGTTTCGTTTACGGGGATCGTGACATTCAAAAATGGATCGGTTGCACGGGAGACTGCTGCGGCGGTCGCGGCGGATGGTTACATGGTCGAGACGGATTGTCCTTATCTCGCTCCTATGCCGCACCGGGGTGGGAGAAGCGAGCCTGCGCATACCCGGCTCGTCGCCGAGCAAATCGCCGCCGTGCGACGGGAATCGCTAGAGTCCGTCGCCACCGCCACCACCGCAACCGCAGAAAAATTTTTCCGCTTGCACGGGACTTAAGCATGCGATGCTTGACCATTCAGGCTTCCAGTCATAATCTCCGATCAGTAACCAAATAATTCCATGACCATACTTGGCATCGACATTGGCGGAACCGGAATCAAAGGCGCACCGGTGGATACAGAAACCGGCGAATTGTGCGGGGAGCGGTTTCGAATTCCCACCCCGCAGCCCGCACTGCCCAATCCCGTGGCGGATATTGTCGGACAGATTGCGGCGCATTTTAACTATCAGGGACCCGCAGGCATCACGTTTCCAGGGGTCATCAAAAAAGGAGTCGTTTTTTCCGCTGCCAATGTGGACGAATCATGGATGCACACCGACGCAGCGAATTTGTTCACGACGCATGTCGGAGGGCCGGTCCAGGTGGTCAACGATGCCGATGCCGCAGGCGTTGCGGAGATGCGCTTTGGTGCCGGCAAAGGCCGCCCCGGGGTCGTTATCCTCCTCACGCTCGGCACAGGGATTGGCTCTGCGATTTTTCTGGATGGAGTCTTGCTGCCGAATTCGGAGTTCGGGCATCTGAAAATCCGTGGCAAAGACGCCGAGAAGCGCGCGTCCGAGCGGGTGCGTGAGGAAAAAGGAATGTCGTGGAAACAATGGGCCAAACATTTCAATGAATATCTCGCGGAACTCGAGTATTTGTTCTCGCCAGAACTCTTCATCATCGGCGGTGGTGCGAGTAAAAAGGCGGATAAATTTCTGCCCCATTTAACATCCAAAACGGAAGTCATGATTGTTCCGGCCCAGATGCAGAACAATGCCGGCATCATCGGAGCCGCGTATCTTGCTCGTCCGCTTGCCGCGGAGTAGTTCAACGGTCTTGGTGATTATCGATTTTCTTTTCGGGTGAAAAGCAGGTCGAGGAATGCAGCATCGGAGAACGGCCTGCCACTGCCGAAGCGCACGATTACCAGGCCCTGCGACGGCACGATGTAGGCACGTGTGCCGCCAGACCCGGCCATCGCCAAGAGGTCATCGGGGGCTTTCAATGACAAGCAGGCTTCCTGCCAAAATGCCGGAGAAAATTCGCGTCCCAGCGTGCCTTCGATAGAGACGATTTGTGCGGCCGGTCGGGATGTATTTTGGTTATTCCAAAGCGTGAGCCCGTACATCCGGTTTGCGCTTGATCCCGCCGCCGCCTCACTGATAAAGCGGGATGGAAACACCCTCCGTGCAGCGACTCGCCCTTCCGAGAGGATCAACCCGGCGACCACCGCGACCCCTCTAGCCGTCAGCTGCGCGCCGGTGGAGAGATAAACATTGCCTTCTCCATCGGTGCGCCACTCGCTGGCCGCCTGGGCCCGCGCCGGAGACAATACCCGGCTTTCAATAAATCGGCGCACCGTCCATCCCCTCGGCTCAAGCAGGCGTGATAGCAAAGTTTCGAGCGCCTCGAAATAAGCTGGCCCGTAGTCAAACTGCTCCCCGGGTGGAAACACGATCGGTAAGCGGAGTGCTTGGGCGCTCTTGTCCCTCAGCTTGGGTGCATAAAGCGAGGGAAACCCAGAAGCAATCCCCGCCGTCTGATTGAGCAGTTGGCGCACGGTGATGCGGCGCTTGACGGGGTCGGACTTCCACTCGGTGAGGAGGTCTGATGCCGGGCGGTCAATATCCAGCCATCCTTCGGAAGCCGCGATGAAACACGCCATGGCTGCCAGGGATTTGGTGATGCTAAAAACCTTGCGCGCCGTATCCAGACTGGATCCTTCTGCGTAGGACTCGTGCACCGTCTTGCCCCACTGGCGTACGAGCAGGGATTGGCCTCCCGTGTGTTGTGAATATTCGATTGCGTTCTCCAGCGCATCCGGGGCAATTCGGCTGCCGCTAGCTTGTTCCATCGCCCAAACCGTCCCGCATCCAACGAGCACGACGGAGGTGAAAGACACAAACAGCGTGCGCAGAGGATGGCAACTCGTTCGACGCAGGTTCATGCTCAGCCGCCGCGACGATCCGGGTTTGCTTCCGCCTTCGGCGGCCTGCCCAGCAATGCCTCAATCGCGGATCGCGGCGATTCGTTTTCGTAGATCACGGCAAAGACACGCTCGGTGATTGGCACATCCACTCCGAGCTTACGGGCGCATTGGAGGGCGCTGCGGGCAGTCGGAACACCTTCGGCGACGGTCTGCGTCGAGGCAGTGATCTGGTCAGGCGATTCTCCGCGTCCCAGGCGCTCACCGAATTTTCGGTTCCGGCTGTGCTGACTGAAACACGTAACCATGAGGTCTCCCACGCCGCTGAGGCCGTAAAATGACTCGCGGCTGCCACCCATGGCTTCGCCGAGGCGCATCATCTCAGCGAGCGAGCGGGTGACGAGTCCCGCTTTCGTATTGTCTCCAAGACCAAAGCCATCCGCCGCACCGGCTGCGATGGCAAAAACATTTTTCAATGCGCCGCCGAGCTGGATTCCGCGCGCGTCCGTGCTCGTGTAGGCCCGGAACATCGCAGTTGAAAATCGCTCCTGTAAGGCAGGCAGTATGGATGCTTCGGTTGATCCGATCACGCCCGCAGCGGGAACTCCATGGGCGACTTCAATGGCGAGATTGGGTCCTGAAAGCACGGCGACCGGATGATCGGGCAGGTATTCGGACACGATGTCACTCATGAGAAGGCCCGTGTTATGTTCGATCCCTTTCGTGCAGGAAACCACGGCTGCACCCGCACGAGGCTGGCACGCTGCCATCCGCTTGATCACCTCACGGGTAGCCTTCGACGGGGTGACAAGCACAAGCAAATCGGCGTCGTCCACGACCGACGCAAGGTCATCGGACGCGACGATGCCATCTGGAATGGTGATGCCCGGCAAATAATCACCGTTCGTGCGCTCAGAGTTAATCTCATCGGCCACTGCGGAGCGGTGCGCCCACAATCGCACTGATGCCGCATTTTCCCGAAGCAGCATCGCCAAGGCGGTGCCCCATCCTCCGGCTCCGATTACAGAAATGTTCTTATACATCAGACGCTGACAATGAGTTCGGGGGTTAAGCTGGCGGATGGTCCGCTTTCTTCCGGGCTTTTGGTTCAGTGCCCTGAATAAGACGCTTGATATTCGACCGGTGCCGCCAGAATGCAAGCGCAGCCATCATGATACCCAGGATCACGTATAGTCCGGGCTCGATTCCCTGCGCCCAAAGCACCGTCAGTCCAATCGGCAGCGCGAGGGCTCCTGCCATCGAAGCAATAGAGACGAAACGGGTCGCAAAAAAGAAACCCAGCCAGGCAACTACCGCACCGACAAAAACGAGCGGATGGAAGAGCCCCAGAATGATCCCCGCCGAGGTTGAAATCCCCTTCCCGCCCTTAAACCCAAGCCAGATCGGAAAATTGTGTCCGATCACTACAAATATCGCCGCGATCACACCGCAAATAGCAGGAATTAATCCAAACTCCGCCGCCCACCACGTTCGGGCCAGAAAAACTGCCGCAAAACCTTTGGCGAAATCTGCGGAGAAGCAGAGATACCCCAAGGGCTTCCCAAGCGTGCGGAGAGCATTTGTCGCGCCGATATTTCCGCTGCCCGCCTGCCGCAGATCCACACCCTGCGACCGCCCGATCAGGTATCCGCTTGGAATAGATCCCAGCAGATATGACAGCACCGCAGTGAACACATAAAACATATCTTTTGTTTTGTGGACGGGAGGACGCGCGGTCACAAGAAAATTTAGATGATGAATCCCCGGAATTTCGGATTAGATTCTCCTATGCAACGCTCTTGGCTCATTTTAACTGCCCTTTCCACCCTAGCCACAGTTGCCATCCTTGCCTCTATGAAATCCAACGCCTCCGACCAAAATGCCTCCGAACTTCCAGACAACGTGGTTGTCCAATTGGCCGGGCCGGACGGCAATCCGCTTCCGCCGGAATCTGTGCCGACCGTCAAAATGTCGGATGCTGAGTGGCGCAAGCAACTCGGTGATGAATCATTCAAGGTCCTGCGTGCTTCTGCGACCGAGCGTCCTTTTTGTGGGGGGCTGCTGGAGAACAAAGAGGCGGGAATTTATTTTTGTGCAGGTTGTGATCTCCCGCTTTTTGCCTCGAGGTCCAAATTCGAGTCCGGAACCGGATGGCCGAGCTTTTTCCAACCGTTTGGTGACGGAAACATCGGCGAGACCCGGGATGTGAGTTATGGAATGGAGCGTGTTGAAGTGCATTGCGCCCGCTGTGGGGGGCACCAAGGGCATGTATTTCCAGATGGTCCGGCACCAACCCGCCTCCGCTACTGCATCAACTCCGCAGCCCTGACATTCAAATCGCTGGCGGACCTGAAAGCCGCTGCGAATGACTAATAATCGAGCCGAGGTGTCAGGCATGGTTTATTGACACTCTGCGTTTGGTTTGCCGCTCACGCATGTCGTCATCGGCGCCCGGCGACTGGTAAGAATAAAATTATCCCTGCGCCAGCGGAGCATTTTGCTCCCGAGCGGCGATTCATTCATTTGATAAAGCTCCTACGCTTTCGCAGGCTTGCTTTGGCAACGTGAGCGCGTCGCGTCCATTGCCAGTGATCACTTTTGTCATGCAGGCAGTTTAGCGGTTCTTCGCTGTTTTCGCTGGGTGAACATGCTCAGGTAAGACCCGGAGAGGTCGATTTGGAAATTAGCCGGTGGTGCAAACCCTGAGCTTTCGACACCACTTTTTGGATATAATATTGAATGACGATTAACGCAAAAGGAGGGGAAACAACAGGGCGGTCTGAGGGATTATTGGACGAATATAGAGAGCTGGGTGCTATGCCAAACACTTTTCCATTGAGGCGGGGCGGGATTCCCGCGACTGTTGGAAAATTACGATGGAAGAGATTTCGCTGACAGAGTTACTAGCGGTTCGCCGCAGAAAATTGGATGCCTTGTGCGAAGCCGGGGTGGATCCATTTGGAGCCAGGTTTGATACCGAGGGCACCGTGGATGCCGTGCGTGCCAAATTTGCCGACGGCGTGCCGCTGCGTGTGGCCGGTCGCATCACCGCGCACCGGGACATGGGAAAAAGCCACTTCCTGGATATCTCAGACGTGACCGGTCGCATCCAGATCTACGTCCACGCGAAGGAGATCGGAGAGGCGGCAGTGCATATTTTCAACCAGCTCGACATCGGCGATTTTATTGGTGTCGAGGGCGAGGGGTTCACCACTAAAACGGGTGAGCCGACGATCAAGGTGAAGGCATTTACCGTGCTGTCCAAGTCGCTGCGGCCGCTGCCTGACAAGTGGCACGGGGTGCAGGACACGGAAACGAAATACCGTCAACGGTATCTGGACCTAATCTCCAATGAGTCATCGCGTGATATTTTCCGTCAGCGTGCGGCGATTGTGCGCGGTGTGCGGCGGTTTTTGGAAGAGCGCGGGTTTCTTGAAGTCGAAACACCGATGATGCAGGCGATCCCGGGCGGGGCGGCAGCGGAGCCATTTAAGACGCACCATAATGCACTGGGGATGGATCTCTATCTTCGCATCGCTCCGGAACTTTATCTGAAGCGACTGCTGGTTGCAGGAATGCCGAAAATTTTTGAACTCAACCGGAACTTCCGCAACGAGGGGGTTTCGCGGAGACACAACCCGGAATTCACCATGCTTGAAGCGTATTGGGCGTATGCCGACTTTGAGCAAATGGCGGACTTGGTGGAGGAGATGATTTGTTCCCTCGCCGAGGAAGTCACTGGAAGCCTTGTGATCGATCACCGGGATTCGGACGGAAATATTACAAAGACGATCAACCTCACACGCCCGTGGAAGCGTGAAAAGTATGCGGATCTCATTCGTTCGGTGCAGCCGGATTGGTATGATCTTGATGTCGAGACAAAGCGCGCGCGGTGTCTGGAGCTCGGCTTGGATATCTCGCATTGTGTTGCAGAATTCGAACTCACGCAGCATGTGTTTGAAAAGCTTGTGGAGGAAAAATCCATCGACCCTCTTTACGTCACGCATTGTCCGAAGGAACTCGTTCCGCTGGCGAAACAGAATGCTGAAGATCCGTCTGTCGTCGATGTCTATGAACTCGTCATCAATGGCCAGGAAATCTCTCCCGGCTATTCGGAATTGAACAACCCGATCGTCCAGCGTCAGCGATTGGAGGACCAAAGCGGCGGCGAAACGCAGAAAATCGATCAGGGGTTTCTGGATGCAATGGAATATGGCATGCCGCCGGCAGGGGGCATTGGAATCGGGATTGACCGTCTGGTGATGATGCTCACCGGGGCGGAGTCGATCCGCGATGTCCTTTTCTTCCCGCATATGAGACCGAAGTCCTGAAACCCGGTTAGCAACGACGATGAATCCTGCAACCTTGTCCAGTCGCCGGCTCAGGCGAGGGATTGCACAGGAACGGGTCATTGTTACCGGCGGCCCGGCAAGCGCACCGATCGACGCGATGCGTGTCCTCACGAACCGCTCCACGGGAGAACTCGGGGTGCTCCTCGCCAATGCGCTGGTGGCCACGGGTGCCAGCGTGGACGGATGGATCGGCGAGTCAGCATCATCCCGGATGGAGCGCGACGAGCGGGTGCAGTGGGGTTCGTTTTCCACGAATGATGATCTGCTCCGGTGTTTTGAAGCGCTGGCGAACGACGGGACGAAAATCGCTGCGATTTTTCATGGCGCGGCACTATCAGACTTCGGTGTGGTGCGGGCGGAACGCCCGGATGGATCAATCATTGAGGAGGGAAAAATTTCCAGTGCCGAGGCGGAGGTGCGGCTTATTTTGGAGCCGGAGCCCAAGCTGCTTTCGCGCCTGCGTGAGTGGTTTCCCGATGCCTATTTGTGCGGATGGAAGTTCGAAGCTGGCGCCCCGGAGGCAGCACGACTCGCCGTGCAAAACCAGATGCAATTCTGCCGGACCGATTCATGTATTTTAAATGGGCCAACCATCAATGGATTCGAGTGGCATCAGACCAATGGTTGTTTCGTGGAGGTTCAAGATCGGGCGACGCTGGCTCACGTGCTTGCAGATGCTTTCAGTGCGGGGACGTCCATGGGGCCTTCGCTGCACGCATGATCGAGATCACTGAGAAATTTCTTGTCTCCATCGGAGGATGGCCTGCGATGAAACAGGCCCGCGCGATGCACGCGGCCGGCAGGGTGAGTGATGTTGAATACACACCGCCGATGCTGCGGGGAAAAATCAGTGATGGCGGAAAAGAATTTGTGGCCGCGCTGCGGTTGCGCAATGCCATTGATATTGAAAACCTTTGCCCGTGCCGTGATTCCCGGTTTCGCGGGCTCATCTGCGCGCATGTGATGGCTGTCGGCCTTACCTATCTGCATCCGGCGCCGGCCAAACAAGAACAATCGACGTCCACCCCCCGCATGAGCACTGATTCCACGGGAACCTCCGGCGCGGCCACGGATGAACGCCCTCGGATTACGGTGCAGTTGGAGGGATCGTTGCGGCACCTTGAGGCGAATGTCTTATTTTCCTATGCGACAGCCGGAGTCCGGAATACCCCCGCCGAGGCTGCAGCATTGAGCCGGTTGTTGGCCGCCGGGTTTTCCGATGTGAAGGGGAAGGCAATATTGAAGGGCGTGGATACCATCCTGAAATTCTACGCAGCGCAACTCCCGTCATGGCGCAAAGATTGGACCGTGGAAATCGGAGAGCGGTTTGAGCATGTGACGCGTGACTTTGTGCGGGTGCGTCCGGTCGGGCGGATCGAGGACGATGGGTCGGGGTGGCTCGATTTTCATGTGCATTACGCCGCAGGAGCCGAGGCCATCTTTTCTCACTCCGATTTAAAACGCATGCTCGATGGCGGCGGCGGTGCAATCCGGCTCAAGAGTGGAAAGATTGCCATCGCGGACCACGACCTCGCGACCGATGTGGATGAGGTGCTGAGGGACTGCGACCCCCGACAGGAGCGGGGCCGCTATCGCGTCAATCCACGCCAGCGCGGATATCTTGAGGCCAGTCTGGCACGCTGGACGGGGCAAGCCGAAAACGACGTTTTCGGTGCGATCAAGCTCGGAGGCCTCACGGCACGTTTGCGACCGTATCAGGTCGATGGGGCGCTTTGGCTTGCCAAGCGTGCGGCAGCGGGCCTTGGCGGCTTGCTGGCAGATGAGATGGGGCTCGGCAAGACGGTGCAAGCATTGGCGATGATCGAGGCGCTGAGGTTGTCTGGCGACTTACGACCAGCCTTGGTGGTGTGTCCCTCCTCGCTTGTCTGGAACTGGCAGCGTGAGACGGAGCGGTTCCTTCCGGACCTCACAGTATTGCCGCTTGCCGGAGCGGAGCGCGCGGCCAGTTTTGTCCGAATTCCTGAGCACGGATTGGTTGTCACCAGCTACGCACTCCTGCGACGGGACGTGGACGCATACCGGCCCTATGATTTTTGCACCATCATCCTGGACGAAGCGCAGCATATCAAAAACCCGGATAGCCAGAACGCCAAGGCGGCAACCCAGCTTCGCGGGGGCTCGCGATTTATCCTGACGGGGACGCCAGTCGAGAATGCGTTGTCGGATCTTTGGTCGCTCTTCGAGTTCCTGCTTCCCGGTTACCTGGGGAACCGAAAAGATTTTCGCGAGCGCTACGAGGCGCCGCTTTTGGGGGTGGGTTCCCCGGACCTGCGCGAACGTCTCGCCCGCAGACTGGCTCCCTACGTGCTGCGGCGCTTGAAGTCAGAAATCCTCACCGACTTGCCGCCGAAGTTGGAGCAGATCCTTGAGATTGAACTCACTCCACGACAAAAAGCCGCATACACCGAGATTCAGTCCGCGGCGCGTGACCAAGTCGATGCGCTTCGCAAGAAATCCGGCGATGGTGCAGCGCGGATGCGCGTCCTCACGGCGCTTCTCCGATTGCGGCAGGTGTCGTGTGATTTGCGCTTGGTTCATCCGGATCTTGCCGATGCCACGGATGTTTCGGCCAAGCTGGATGCGTTGCGCGAGTTACTCGCGGAGGCGATGGATGGCGGGCATCGCGTGCTCGTGTTCAGTCAATTTACATCCATGTTGGACAAGATCGGGGCGGCGCTGGAGGACGACCAGATGAAGTTCTGTCGCCTAGACGGCAGCACGCGGGATCGGCAGGCGGTGGTCGAGCGGTTTCAATCCGACAGCTCGATCCCGGTATTTCTGATCAGCTTGAAAGCAGGCGGCGTAGGTCTGAACCTCACTGCCGCAGACACAGTTATCCATTTTGATCCATGGTGGAATCCTGCCGTGGAGGCGCAGGCGACCGACCGCGCCCACCGAATCGGTCAAACGCAGGTCGTGACATCAATCAAGCTCATTGCAAGAGATACGGTGGAGCAGCGCGTGCTTGCGCTTCAGGACAAAAAACGAGCGCTATTTGAGAATGCCATCGACGCCGATCAACTCGCTGCAACGCTCGACCTCGATGATATTCGCGAGTTGATCGGATAGTAATTTCGTGCCCTCAGCGCGAAATCCAGTTTGCTTTTGGAATCCCACGCTCCTTAGTATCTGCGCCCATGGAAACCACATTGATTTTGTTGAAGCCGGATTGTATTGCCGGACGAAAAGTAGGGGAAGTAATCGCTCGATTCGAAGCAGACGGATTTCAGATCCGCGGATGCAAGATGTTCCGGGCGGACAAGGCGCTGCTCGCAGAGCATTACTCCCACATCGCGAGCAAACCGTTTTATCCTGAGGTCGAGACGTTCATGACATCGACGCCGGTGGTCGCGGTGGCGCTTGCAGCAGATAACGCCGTGGATCGTGTCCGTGTGCTCATTGGCCCAACCGATTCTACAAAAGCTGAAAAAGGCACCGTACGCGGTGACTTTGGCGTGGATGTGATGGTGAACATCGTCCATGCCTCCGACTCCGACGAGAACGCCGCCATCGAATTAAAGCGCTTCTTCGAGGATGGTGAACTCTTCGAATACGAAATGGTTTACACGACCAAGTAGTCGAAACAACGTCCCTCCAAGAAATTGGAGGGACTTGAATTTTAAGGAAAATGCCCTGGCCGCCAGCCTGTTGGCAGGCATTTTCCTCTTGCGTCGCAGCGTAGCGAGCGGGAAACATCGAGGACCATGGAAATCGAGCCCTTGCATCCCATCCAAATCGAGCGTTTTCGCTCCATGAGTTTCCGGGAGATAATGGCTGTTTCGCGGATTTATCTATAACGTTTTACAGCCTGAACCCGAGTTCTATCCGACTGGCCAGCCGTAACTCCGGTATTTCCAATCCACCCCGTGGTTTCCAACGTCCAATACGCCGAAGCCGAACCCCGTATCGAGATTTGGCCCGCGCCACCAGCCGGCGCAGATGGCGCCGCCCATGATGAAATTCCGTCCGGCCCAGTTGATCGCTTCGTTTGAGTGGAGATGTCCCTGAAGCACAATCGGGAGATTCCTGCCGGCAAACAGCGCAAGCACTTCGTTGGCATTCGACACCACCAGATTCTCGCCGAGCCCGGTTGTCGGGGATTCTTTGGCCTGCATGAACGTGGTGCGAAACGGGATGTGCGTAGCGAGAAGGATTGGAGTTTCCCGAGGCGTGGCGTCGATCTGCGTGCGCAACCACGCCATTTGCAAATCGGAAATCTTTCCCCGATAGGCGGGATCCCCGCCCGTAAGCTCCACGGAGTCCAGAATCACAACCCGCCATCCCCCCACGTCACAAATCCGGTAGGGTTCCGTTATCCCCAGAGATTCTGATACAAGTCGGCGGGGATCTTTTGCGGGAGCGCTGCCGTCCCTGGGCGCGGCACCGGCAAGATCATGGTTGCCAATCAAGTGTTCGACCGGACGTCCGAGTGGCCGCAGGAGACATTCACGGAACATCTCAAACCGGGGCTCACATTCCTTCTCCGCAAGTCCGATCCCCCCTTGAATGGTATCGCCGCCATTCAAAATGAGATCCGCATCGATTTCCCGCATGGCCGCTGCGGCCAATTGCAACGCCTCCGGAATCCCCTCCTGCGGTTGCGTATGCACATCGGTGAAGAAGACGATCCTCAGCGGAGGAAGCAAATTTCCTTTAACCGGACCCGCTGCAAGATGTCGCAACGAAGTCACGCTGAGCGCTCCGGCCAGCAGGCCGCGAAGCACCGTCCTGCGCCGCATGGATCCGCTAATCATTTAGCCATCGTGACACAAATAGCGGCAGTGTGCAATCCGCGCAGCTCATTGAATTGTCCCGCGTGGTGACATGATTGAGAATGCTTCGCGTCAATTGCAGTCGCGCGACTCTGTTTCCGAATATTCACCCATTGCAAATCAGCAAGCGGCCAGATGGATTGAATCCGCTTTACAGGTCATCCAGTGGACTCGGGATCTCCCCGCGCATTGCTTTGGCGAGCTGGGTGTAAACTTCCGTCGTGCGCACATCCGCGTGGCCCAGCAGTTCTTGAATTGAGCGGATGTCCACGCCGCGCAGGATGAGGTGTGTTGCAAAGCTGTGCCGCAGCGTGTGCGCCGTCACCCGCTTGCTCATTTGCACCAACTTGGACGCGCGCGCCAGCTCGCGACTGACCATGATTTCATGCAAGTGGTGCCGCCCACGCCCATAAGCGCGTTCACCGAAACGCTGGGCCTTGCCGTCCGCCTCATTGTCCTTCCACACCCGCGGTGAAGGATGTCAGAAGGGGTCAGGCCTATAATTTAAATGTTCTTAGGGCGTAAAAAGCCCGAGAGACTTCACATTGATGGCAAGAAAACCGAGATTGGAATTCGAGGGGGCGATTTATCACGTGATCAATCGGGGGAATGACCGGAAGGATCTATTTGGGGAAAGGGGAGCCGCCCCTGCATTTGAGAATGCTCTGTTTGAAGCCTGTGTGAAGTGCGGGTGGAAAATTCACGTCTACGTGATGATGAGTAATCATTTTCACCTCGCTGTCGAAACACCGGAGGCGAATTTGATCGCCTGTGAGTTGAAACGGGAAACCACGGCCACTAATCCCTGAATAGCAAACGCTCTCTCCATGGGGCACCCCAGCCGAATACCCAATCTGCTAGCGACATTTAAAATATAGGCCTGACTCCCTCCGGTCTTCCAGATCACGAACAAGGCGTCGCTCGCAACGCCTGACCCGCTGCGAGTTTCAGCCGTCATGACTATTCAACCCTCGACCGGCAGTCGAAGTTTCGCCCCCGGTCAGGCGTAGGAGGACTTGACGTTCGGTGAAAAATACCTTGCTTGCGAGGTATAGTGTATTACATTGTCATACATGAGTACCATGCTTACCATTCGACTCGATGATGACCTCCAGTCGCTACTCGACCGTGCTTGCGGTGCTGCTGGCCGGACACGGAGCGATTTAGCCCGAGAAGCTCTCAGGCGTCAGCTTACGATTTCTACCTTCGAGGAGCTTCGCCGCCAAGTGATGCCGCTTGCATCCGAGCAAGGATTTGAGACTGACGAGGATGTTTTCCGTGCTTTTTCGTGACAGTCGTTCTCGATACCAACGTTCTCGTCAGTGCTTTTGCTGCAAGAGGCCTTTGTGCAGATCTGTTTCGGGATGTCATCTCGCATCATACACTTGCGCTTTCTGACTACATTTTAGACGAACTCCAGCAGAAGCTCACGGAGAAACTACGAGTTTCAACGCCTGTGGCTCAGGGCATCCATGCCTTGCTCCTGCCTTATCGGGTGGTTCATGCCGAGCTTCCTGATATTGACGTCGATATCCGTGATTCGGATGACATTCCAATCGTTGCTTTCGCACTCGCAATGAAAGCGGACTTTTTAATTACGGGGGATCGCGATTTACTGGATATTGCCTTGTCTCTGCCCGTTCCCGTCATTTCACCTCGTCAGTTTTACCAGCAATAAAAATACCGAACATTAAAGGGTGTAGCGGAGGCGAGGAACGAGCCCTCCGACTGCACCCCTGGAACAAAGCGATGCACCGGGAAATAGGGTCAGTGTGGAATGGCACTAAGATAAGGCCGGTTTGGGACGTTTTTCCTGCCGGGCTTTTTCCGGGATTTCGGGGGTGCGCAGGATGAGATTTTGCGTGATTTCCCGCATTTCGTGGATAATTGCCTCCAAGGCCCGGTAGTTGGCAATGGCCGACTTCATTTGTTGGGCCTTTTCGGCTGACAGTCCAAGGGTGACAGTCTTTGCGTGCACTTTTCTCGTCCAGATCCAGGCTCGGGGTGGCTGGGGCATGACACTTCTCTGGCTCAAGGACTCGAAGCTCCCGAGCTGTGCCGCCAAGGCGCGGTAGCGGGTTTAGAGGCGCTGGATTTCCCTCGCACTCAATGGTGGATTTTTCATGTTTTTTCGTAGTTTATGATGGCCGTCAAGACGCAAGTAGATGTACTTGCGATTCATGCGCACTTCTACTCCTTTTTTCCCGGCTTTTGGCCCTCTGCTTTTCGGCAAACCTCCGGTTTCAGGTCTGGCGGAGGCTTTGGCCAAATTTTCGCAATGTTCCTCCCTATCCAAGCTTCGCAAACTCTTTGGGGCCTCCATTCCGGCAGCTTTTCTGGCTCTCCGGCCCGCCGGGGAAAATAGCCGCAAACGCCTCTTTTCTCTCGAAGTGGTTTTCTGGAGCTTTCTCGATCAGGTGCAAACCCCAGGTGGCTCCTGCCGCGAAGCCGTTCTCAAAGTCATGGCCTGTGCGTGCCGCAAGTTTTCCCGGAAAAAACACGACTCCATGAGTCCGGATACCAGAGTCAAGGGGTCGGTCATTCAAGTCAAGGGGTCGGTCATTCATATTGACACATTTTTGGAAAGCGCATTCGCTAAGGATCTCCAGTTTCCGCCATGCAGCAGAGAGGCAACCTCTTTGAGCGTCAATGTTGTTTCCTTTCTGAGTTTACGTGCAATACGGACTTTGATGGGTGCCCCTTTCGGTAGAGACGCCAAGTCCTCAACTTTCAGGCCGGTTATGGCAAGCTCCTCTTCAATCATCCGCCTCGCCCGCGAGCGCATCGTTTCTCTGACTTGCGAAGCCTCGTGCCGATCCCGTTCAGCCACTTCAATCTTGTCTCTGAGACGGTCCATGAAATCCTCCGCACCAAGTCGCCATCCTCTGCGTATTCCGCTGTAGACGCCGTCTCCATCCTCGTTCGTCCTCCGTTGCTCCATCCGTCGGGAAAACTCGCGTCGGCCCTGAGGATTATCACGCGTGATACCATGTTCCCCGAGCAATCGGTCAGTTCTCAGCCATTCTGGGCGTTCTCGGGGCGCTTTCAAGTAATCCGGGTAGCTGCTCCATGCATACGTCTCGAGCTTTTCCTCTTCCACGATCAATTTCGCCCTCACCGGATTCAGGTGAGTGTAGTCGCACACGGTTCGAAGGTAAAATCCATCCGCTTCATCCACCAACAGCGCCTTGTAGCGTCCAGCAAAAAGATGACCGCGCATTCGATGTCTCGCATTGAAGCGTTGCGTATAGGTCCCCAACATCCATTTCATCCCCGCAACCAGCGTCGGCATCGGAGTTTCAATCACCAGATGGAAATGATTGCTCATCAAACAATACGCACTCACCTGCCAGCGGCTTTTCCCGCACGCTTCTTCCAGCGTCTTCAAAAACAACAACCGATCTTCGTCCCCTAAAAAGATCTCCTCCCGCCGATCTCCTCGATTCATCACATGGTAAAGTGCTCCCTCATATTCGATTCTCAGCGCTCTCGGCATTTAATAACCATCCCTTCCGCCATCAAATGTGTCAATATGAATGACCGACCCCTTTGTAAGACGCCAAGTCCTCAACTTTCAGGCCGGTTATGGCAAGCTCCTCTTCAATCATCCGCCTCGCCCGCGAGCGCATCGTTTCTCTGACTTGCGAAGCCTCGTGCCGATCCCGCTCAGCCACTTCAATCTTGTCTCTGAGACGGTCCATAAAATCCTCCGCACCAAGTCGCCATCCTCTCCGTATTCCGCTGTAGACGCCGTCTGCATCCTCGTTCGCCCTCCGTTGCTCCATCCGTCGGGAAAACTCGCGTCGGCCCTGAGGATTATCACGCGTGATACCATGTTCCCCGAGCAATCGGTCAGTTCTCAGCCATTCTGGGCGTTCTCGGGGCGCTTTCAAGTAATCCGGGTAGCTGCTCCATGCATACGTCTCGAGCTTTTCCTCTTCC
>Ga0209491_10006315_pt1 | contig 16538 bp, 14 predicted proteins | sample BON02_FD_187213 | JGI IMG/M metagenome (GOLD analysis project Ga0209491, IMG submission 187213) | Freshwater microbial communities from Lake Bonney liftoff mats and glacier meltwater in Antarctica - BON-02 (SPAdes) (version 2) | ecosystem: Environmental > Aquatic > Freshwater > Ice > Glacier...
CTGCCTCCCACACCATCGCTGGGGGTGGATCGACACACGCCATGCTGGCATGTTTGCATGCTAACGTAATCACGCGCTCTTGTCTTGTTTTGCTATCTGGAGAGGTTGACTGCTCACACGCTCACAAACCGCGTTCAGCAGGATGGCAACAGCCGGTGCTGGCGGCGCAGCCGCAGGGCCTGCGACAGGCGGAGCGCGCGCGTTTGACCTCAGCGATGCGGAGAAGCGCTCTGTCTTGCACCAGCTGGCCATTGTCAACCAGCTGTGGCCTGGGAATTGGGATGTGGAACCGCACCGTGCGGGTCGCCCAGCAAACGCTCCACCGGGTCTCACGGTGCGTGAGATTCTCATGCTTGGGCATCTCGAAGGGTTGTTGCATCGCACTCCACGTCAGAGGGCTGAGATGGTGAGGCTGCGCGCTGAGCTTGACGACGACGGTCGCGCCAGGCTGCAGGCCGCCAAGGATGGGCCTCTGAGGTTGAAAGACGATGAGCGGCTGGACGCCCTCTCTGGGCAGAGCAGCCTAAGTTTGAGTCGTGCCGAGTCTGACGAGTATTGGAACTTGATGTACCGAAACGCCTACTTCCACAGCGACGATCCCTACAACGGGTTGGAGACGGCTCCTCTCCTTCGGCCTAGGCCTATCGCTTCCAACACGGGTGTCATTCCTAACCGCTTTATCCAGGTTGATCCTGAGAAGAACTTGACACTCGATGAGGCTCGGATTGAGGCTCGCAAGCTTGCCCTTGCACGCTTCAAGAACTCGCCTATGGCGCTGCCCCACAACACTCGGAAGATAAGCTACGAGGCTGGTGTGCAAGAGTATCGACGTTTGCTGCGAGAGGCACGGTTGGAGTTGGCGGCTCAGTTGCAAGAGGACATTGCAAGCGCGGCGCCTCGGCGAACGCGTCGGTTGCAAGCGCAATACGATCAGGTGTTGGAGGCTTTGGCTGTTGAAGACCAAGACGAAGCAGCCGAAGCGCTCAACGTTGTCAAGGGTGTTCGTGCTGAGCTGACGCGAGCTTTGGAGAGGCAGGCTACAGTGGAGGCCTTGGCTGTGACGAAGAAGAAGAAGAAGAAGAAGAAGAAGAAACCGCCACCCAGAGACGACACACCTGTTGACGACATCATTGATGATGACTACGATGATGTGGCCCCAGCGCGCCAGTTTCCCCAAGACATGGATGGACCCATGCCTCCTGGTAACTGGGAGTTTATACCAGACGATTTTCAAGCCTTGACAATGGCTCAAGCCCGCAGGGTTCTTGCGTTGGAGAAGTTGGAGCGGTCTGGCAAGCTGAACGCGCGCACACAGGCTGAGCTCGCTGCCTTCAGGTTAGAGATGGCTCGGAACCTCGACATGATGGAGTTTACCGAGGCTTCGTTCAAGGCCGCTCGGGCTGGTCCTTTCACCACTGTTGCAGCCTACCAGCGGTACCTCGCGTTGTTTGACAAAGAGGCTGCTGGTTCGCTCACGGCTAACGAAGACGCTGAGTTTCTTGTGCTGGCGCTCAGGCACTTGTACTACCACAACGCGGCCCCTTTTCCCTCTCACGACAACGACTACTACCCGCCACACCCACTTCCTGGCGCCAAAATCGACGAGGAGGAGGAGGAGGAGGAGATGGATTTGCTACCAGGGCTTGTTGACGGGCCTTTTCACCGTGGTAACTGGGCTATCCAGCCAGAGGGTTACACGGGTGGCTTGACGATCCGACAAGCGCAAAGGCTCGTGAAGTTGGAGAAGGAAGAGGCAGCGTTGGGGAAATTCAGCGTGTTCACAGGACGAGAGGAGCTAGATGACCTGAGGGATCAGCTGGACCAGGAGGATGCGTACTTGGACACGGTGGCTGCTTTGCGAGCCGCTATTGCAGGGCCCATGACTACTGCAACCGAGGTGCGTCGGTTCCGTCAGATCGAGAACGGTGGCTTGGCTGTTGCCGACATGACCGATCGTCAAGCCATGGAGTGGAGGGTGTTCCTGTACCGCTACAATTTCTACCACAACGACAACCCGTTTCCCCAACCGCCCTTCGAAGAGACCCGTGGCATCCTGCACCCACCCGTTCCTCTGCCTGGGGAAGAAGGTGATGATGATGATGATGATGAAGAGGAGGCTGAGGTGGAGGAATTTCCGGGGCGCATACCGCTCAACCACATCGTGAACATGATGATGGCTTCGATCATCAACTGGGCCAACGTGCAACCGCGGTACTACGCGCTCGAGTCTGATTTGATGTGGGGTTTCGACCGAGAGCCTGATCAACCTGGCCGTGTCATGAGACCTCAGGACAGAGACTTGTGGCACCAGGCTGCTCAGAATGCTTTGGATGCGCACAACGACGGTGAGCTCACGACTCGTAATCTGAGTGTGCCCAGGCGCTTCAGGGTGGATCGAAATATCCCTGGCATCACACACCAGTGGCAAACGAGAGCCGGGGCGGGTGGTTTGGCGAGAGCCCGGATGTTGCTCCCTGCCAACGGGATCAACCCTAGCGCTTTCGACTGGAACTTTGACTTTCGAACCCTGCAACCCAACCAAGTCCCTGTGCAGCAACCGATCGGTCAGGCCTTCAACCCCAACTACCCACTCATGATCCCTGGTCGCATCATCACTGCTGTCAACATGTACGAGGCTGATTTCTGGCCTCAGTACATTGACGCTTGGTACCTTCGGCGGCACAATGGTGTGGATGCTGGAACGCGTGTGATCGACGCACGCACGGGCAGGCCCTTTGTTCTGTGGGAGTACTTCAGCACCGTGCTGGCTCGACTGGCTATGACCATGCTGGAGCGTGCAGGTTTTCCTCAAGGCTCATTCTGGCAAATCTCTCTGATGAGGCTCGACCCCGTGACGGGATCCGAAACACCCTTGTCTAGCCGGCTTTCCATGGAGCCACCCACTCAAGAATCTGTTCTAGAAGCTATCAACGGGCTCAACGACGGTGTCACGAGCAACGGTGAGGGCAACGACGACAACCTCCACCGCGTCGACTCTAACACGTTCATGCGTGTGCACATGTACAACCCAAGCACAGGGCACGGAGGGAGCATGCCTGACCACCTGCTGAGCAAGACCAAGAGCGCTTGGAGTCCTGGAGGGTTGCACTGCGCTGCCAAGTCTATGGTGGTGTGTCTGGCAACACAAATGCAACGCAAGAACCTCAAGCTGCTGGATGGTTGCAGCGGGGCCATGATGAACAAGATTGCTCCGCTGCTGGATCAAGTGGGCTCGGGTGCTTGGGGTTACGCTGAGATTCACAAGGCTTCTAACATCCTGGGGTGCCACACCACTGTGCTGGACGCAGTGACCTACGTTCGCTTGTTTGACACTGCCGATCAAGACAAGCTGGACATGAGCACGCCGATTCAAGACCCGGATGAAGACGAGCAGTGGCTTCTGGACAACTGCTTTGAGGTGGAGGAGGAGGAGGAGGAGGAGACCGACACGCAAGACAAGCCGCGGATTTTCTTGCTCAAGTGGGTTGATCATTTTATTGCCTGCACATCGGTCAACGGGATTGAGAAGAACAGGTCAGTACACATCTAGCGCTGTGCGTGCTGGGTAGACCACAAGATCGCCTGCAGTTCGCGGGTAGAGGACCTGCCGGCGGCGGGCAACACCCTTCCCATAACCTCGGCCCCTGAACATTTTTCCATGGAATCGAACGCTGGTCCCCTTGCGCTTCTTGCTCCCCTTGCGCTTCTTGGTCCCCTTGCGCCTCTTAACCCGGTGCTTCTTTGAGGCCTTGCGCTTGCTACTCGCCTTGCGCTTGCCACCCACCTTGTAGTACTTGCGCTTTGCGCGCTTTGGGGGCATGATGGCCTGGTGTGGTTGTGAGCTAACGAGAGTGTCTCACTCACTCACTCACTCACACCAGGACATGGTGTGACTTGTGTCGGAAGCTCTACTTGACAAAGGAGTTTCACAACTGCCTGGGACACAAGTGCCGTTTCTGCAATCAGCAGTGCGAGAGCAAGGAGGCTTTCCGGCTCCACTTTTACGGTCCTCGCAACGCCAACCACGAGCGGGTTCCCTGCGGTGTGTGCAACAAGCTGATGCCCGAGGGTTGCAGGGAGAGGCACGAGCCCAAGTGCAGAGGATGTGTGGTGAGGTGTGAAGCCTGCAACGAGTGCTACAGTGTCAGTCCAGCTTCGAATCCCCGGACCATCACACCAGAACAACACGCCGCAGTGTGTGGGTTGGGCTACAAGTTCTGCGCCAACTGCAACACGCAAAAACCCCCAGGTCACCTGTGCGTGATCTCTCGCCGGAGCTACGCGTACGACTTCAAGAAGAAGCACAAGCACACGTGGTTTTTGGATCTCGAGTGTCTTCGCAAGGGCGAGCTTGGTGAGCAGATTGTCACGTGCGCTGTGGCTCGGGAGGGCATTGACCCAGAGGAAGGAGAGACACCCGAGACCTTTAGAGCGCGTCTCAACGAGCACACGGCGACAACCGAGGAGAAATGCTTTACCAATCTGCAGGACTTGTGCGTGTGGATGTACCGGAGCAAGAACTGCCAGTTTGTGGCTCACAACATGTCGGGCTACGATGGGCCCATCATTGCGAGCTACCTCATGTACGACATGGGTTTGGGTCCCAAAATTGAGGTGACCATGGTGGGACTCAAGGTCATGTACGCACGCTTCGGGAGCAACAGCATGATTGACTCGGCTAACCACCTCAAGTCGCGGTTGGATGGGTTGCCCAAGTTGGTTGGGCTCAGCATTGCAGGCCTCCAGAAAGGCCATTTCCCTCACTCCTTCAACACCGAGGAACACCGCAACTACAAGGGTCCTCTCCCCGGCAAAGAGTGCTACAACATCGAGTACTCCAAGGAGAACACGGAAGACTTTGACGCGTGGCACGATGGCGAGTCGCTCAAGTACAGCGAAGAGCTCGGGTGGTGGGACATTCGAGCGAAAGAGCTCGAGTACTGCAAGCAAGACGTGAAGATTTTGATGCAATGCTGGACCTACCACCGCTACACCTCGATCAACCTCAACGGTGTGGACCCCGGCAACTGCCCTACAGCCGCTGGGTACTGTCTTCAGAGTTACCGCAACGCCTACATTCCCGAGCGTGGCATCTCTACGCTGACACCCGTGCAATCTGCACTTGCCAGAAGAGCCGTGCACGGAGGGAGGACCGAGATGCGACGGGCTTACGCCGACATGCGTGGAACAACCAAACGGGCTGCTGTGTGGGACGTCCGGTCGTTGTACCCAGCAGTGCAGAGCAAGTACCCCATGCCCGACAAGTGTGTGGCCATGCACACACATGATGACGCTCCAACCCAAGAGGAGTGGATCGCTTGGGAGGGTATTGTGGAGCTGGTCGAACTTCACCCACCGCCTTACGATCCGGCTCGCCCCTACAGAGTCCCTTACATTGGTGCCACCTCTAAGAGTGGCAAGTACGAGTTCAACTGGGAGGTGAAGCACAACATTGTTCTGACCATCATGGAGGTGCGGGCTGCAGTGGAGCTGGGGTACACGGTGGTGGGTGGCGTGGTGAACCTTCACCGCTACGAGGCTGTGGATGACATGTTCAAAGACTTTATGATGCACTTTACCAAGCTCAAGGTGGAGAACGACGACCCCCCTCCGGCTGAGCTTGAAGATTCGTTTGTCCAGGGTTACAAGGACCTGTTTGGGATCGAGCTGGATCGAGTCGAGCTTCGCAAACCCAAGAACAAAGGCGCCTACATGCTCTTCAAGCTTCTCATGAACGGCCTGTGGGGGAAGCTCACTCAGCGAGCGCTCGACAAGTCAACACTGGTTGACGTGGCCGGGTGGCACAAGCTCATGCTGCGCGTGCAGAAGAAGGAAGCCGAGCTTGTTGCGGTGGCGTGCGACCCTCACCTCCCCAACGTCTTTTCCATCACGTACAAGGAGCTCAAGCTTAAGGACCAGATGATCGAGAATCGCACCAACCCAGCGGTTGGCGCGTACGTGACGGCTGGTGGCAGGCATGAACTCTACAAGGTCTTTGGAGCTCAAGCCTACGAAGAGTCGATGCTCTACTGCGACACTGACAGCGCTTGCCTGATTGTGGAACCTGATTTCAAGATCCCTGAGGAGGGTGAGTTCCTAGGCCAGTGGTCAAGGGAACCAGGCAATTTTGACGAGTGTCTGTTCATCGCCCCCAAGGTGTACTACCTCAAAGAGGGTGACGAGCCGAGTGGCAAGAACGACAAGATGAAGATCAAAGGGTTTCCAGTTCACAACTTTGCAAAAGACCTCTTCACCTTTGACAATTTCAAAGGCCTGATCGTCAACGAGGTGGAGCGCTACCGCAAGCGCGCTGCCGATTTAGATTTAGTTTTAAACCCAGACGTTGATGCTGATGATGACGACGACGACGACGACGAGTGCAACGTGCCAGAGCGGGCTCACATTGCGGTTCCATACCCCCAATTTGTTCGTCGCAAGCACGGTGGGATGTTTGTTCCTACGCTGCCCATGACAAAAGTGCTGCGGTTCAATGCCTCTAAGCTCAAGTCACGCATGGATGTGACCAACCCCGAGGCTTTCTTCAAACCTTTTGGACACGGTGTGGAGCGTCTCCCTGACGACCCCAACCTTCCTTTGGTTGGAGTGGAAAAGAGACCCCCCATCCCAAAACGAGTGGTCACCCCTATGGACTCGGACCATTTGCAATTGCTGTTGGGGTCGCACAACAACGACGAAGATGAGGATGGAGACGCTGAAATGACAGACGGTCAAGCCGATGCAATGATGTTAGAAGCACTTGCGGCTATGGACCAACACCAAACCATGGAGAACATTATAATAGACCCAGACTAATTTAAAACTTATGATTGATAGATTCTTTTTAATTAAATAAAAAATAAAAAGAAATCTTACTCACTCCAAACCAGCGCGCATTTCAGCATGCCTGTACCCGTACAGGACCGCTGCCTGGGTGAGTTTCGCCTTGAGCCTTGGGTTGGATTCGTAGTCACAGTAGTCCCAGTAGACACAGTTGTTGTAGTCCTGGTAGTCGTTTGCAGCCTGACGGAGTGCAATCACACACTCGTCATTCTCCCTGCGGGTGGTGGCAAGAACCAGCGGGCGTAAGAAAGTGCAGCTGCTTCGAGGTCCTCTTTGTTGTACTGGGCCGCGTGGAACAAACGTCGTTGAGAGGCCAACACCGAATGGATGTCCTTGTGTTCAAAGGCGTACCTTGCCAGGCGTTTGATGACCTCTTCGTCGGAGAGACGACTCTCCGCTTCAACTGCAACTTTAACATTTTGGTCTTGCTTCATGGGTTGCGCATCCATGGCTGTGAGTGTGTGTGTGTGTGTGTAAGGGTGTGCAGCCACTCTGGAAGTATGGCTTACGTAACAATTCGGTTGGTGTTACGTAACACCAAACATTGTTACGTAAACCATGCAAATACAGCAAAGTTGCCAGAGTCGCTGCGTGTTTTTCCTCACAACCACACACCAGATCACCATGGCCTCCAACAAGCGTGCTGCCAAGAAGGCTGTCAAGGTTGCCAAGGCTGCCAAGGCTGCCAAGTCAAAGGCAGCCAAGGCCGAGCTGGTCGACCGTATCAAGTGGAGTCCATGGAGTCCCTTCGTTGCGGAAATCACGGCACCAGAAGAACCCCAGGCCATTGTCCCCTCAGTTCCCAAGCCCAAGCCCCAGCGCAAGCACACTGACCCCAAAACTCCTCGCTACGACCAGGGGCTCACGGTGGGTTGGTGGGTGGTCTACGCTGGTAACCCGGATCCCGTCCCGTACCACTCGTTGCGTGCCATGGTGGTGGATTTTCAGCGCAAAGGCATTCCCATCACCAAGCAAGAGTCGATTCGTGCGTACATCCGCAGGGTCGTCGCCGGAGCCAAGCCCAAGTGCAAGACGTTTGAGCGCTTCTCAAAGATTGTGTCGATTCGCCGCGAGGGTCGTGACACGGACTATCTTGAGAGCCGCCCACCGCCGGCTGAGTCTGTTGAAGACGGCTCTGCTGACGATGTTGCCGAGGCCGCCTGGGCCAGCATGGTGGAGGAGCCAATTCCGGGCTTCTCTACCAAGCTCCTGACCCCCGCTGACGAGCAGGAGTCTGAGTCTGAGTCCGAGTCTTCGGAGGAGGATGATGATGATGATGATGACGAGTGAGTGAGTGACGCGTGTTAAATCGTTCTAGGTAAGCAGCTCATAACCCACCCACAGCTCGTCATGACTGTCACTCCAGCCCAGCGTGACATCGACAACCTCAAGCTGCATGGCGCTCACATTCGAGCCATTGCAACAAACCCAACACCTCAACGCAACTTGCTCCTCAAGCATGCGTCTCCATCCTTGGTCAAAGCACTGGCCACAGCCTTGCGCCTTCTCAACACCCAACGCGTGCCCTTTCCAGCAGCGCACGCCCGTCGGGCGCGCAGGATGATCAGCCGCAACACTGCTGAACGAACCAAGAAGGTCCTCGTGTCTGGGGAGCCTGGTAAAGTGTCGAGAGGCGGCGGCTTCTGGAAGAACATGAGCAAGAAACTTGTCCAGTGGGCCCCAGCGCTCGTGCCCGCAGGACTGGCTCTGGCTGGAGGAGTTGCGGCGCACCACTACGGTGGTGGTGGTGGTGTCTCTGAGTACCAAACGTGGGGTCATGCGGGTGCACCAAAGTCTGCACCTACTGGAGACGACTGGTACTCGGTCAATCCTTACGAGGCCAGTCCCACGATGAAGCCAGAAGTGATGGACTTGCTCAACATGGTTGAAATGAAACCGAGAATCAACAACCACAGAGATTTTTATGAGCGCCACTAGTCAAATTAAACCAAACCAAATACACAACAGGTTTTTTAATTTGTATGTGTGTGTGTAAGCGTAGTCTCAGGCGCGCTCAGTGTCCATGGCAAGCGCAGCGGTCGCCCCAGCTCCATCCACCACCTCCTCGAGTTGCACAGCAGCCGACGTCGTGCGTCCATCCGTTGGGAATGGGTAGGCAGCGCAGATGGGGTACTCGACAACGACCTGGCTGAGCTTGAGAGACACCCCCGAGCGATACCTGCCACCCTTGTCGGCTGGGTACACGAGCGCATCGCCCACGAGTTGGAGCACGCGCACAGTGTCGTAGGACAGAAGCTCCTTGAGGGTGGAAGGGCCCGGCGGGGTGGTCCAAGCACCCTTGACCTGGACCTTGAAAATGTGTGCTTTGCCAACAACCATCTGGATGAACTTGGTCTTCTCCTTGCCCGTAACAGGGTCATTCACGCTGTCAAACACACGAGCGATCTCGGCTTTGATGGCCTCCTTGGACCAGCCAGCCCCCTTGAGAGCGTTGGAAGCCGCAACGCGCAGTGTCGAGGCAATCGCCTTGCCAAAGTCGGAAGTCGGGTGAATCGTGAGCTGGCGCAGGTGGTCAGGCTTTGGGTACAGGTCGCTGGTGGGTAGGAAGGCTGTTGCCAAGACGCGATCCAGACCGGCGGATATGTCGAAGTGCGAGTCCATCTGTGTGTGTGTGGGTGAGGGTTAGTGGTTCGCGGGGCGAGCAACTAGGTGCATGGGTAGACAACCAGAGGTCGCCGGGCGAGCAACTAGGTGCATGGGTAGACAACCAGACGTTCGCCCGCCCGTTGCGCTGTGGCTTACCTTGCTTGGAGCCGTAGGTTGTGATGTCTTGGAGGGTGTTGTTGAGGGTTGTGACGATAAGTGAGCGCTCTGTGTTTTCTGTTCACGTTTGCTTTTTCATTGTTACGTAACAACAAACAGTGTTACGTAACAATTCGAAAATACCAAAAAAAGTAACACTCGGAATGACTGACGCACACACACACACACACACACACAAGCGCAGGCAGCCATGGGCAACAACAACAACAACAAGGGGGCAAGGGCAAGGCCAAGAAGAGTGGAGCTGCAGCCGACAACAACAAGAAGAAGCCAGCCAAGCCATTCGTTTGGACCCGCAAGCGACGTGAAGGCAACACCGGGGCTGTGCGCCGTTTCCGCCAGTTCAAGAAACATGCAATGGAATCCACGGTGGCCAGCACCTCCCGATGGCTCAAGCGACACGAAATGGCAAACCTTGGCCAGGACGTCTTGACGGAAGCACAGGCGCGCCTCTTGCTCAAAGAGGCTTGGGAGGTGATGGACAAGGTGCACAAGCTCAACACCTTGAACGTTCGAGAGGCCATCGATCAAGGTCTGTGGAACGACGACGACGACGACAGCAGCGCGCCGTTTGTGGCAGTTCTGGGGGTGGCTGCTGACGAAGCATTGCACGCATTCCAAGAGCCACTCCCTCTCCCAGACGATGCGGACACGGCCTACGGGCTCACCTACGAGGATCTTGTGCTGCCACCCATTGATGTGAGTGGTGTGAGCCTCACACAGACCCAGCTGGACGCGTCATTCGACGACTTGTGGATGCCTTGGGAGCCGGAGCACGCCACACACACACACACACACCCACCCACGCCAACCTTAGCGTGAAGTCATTTTGAAAAATGATTTTTTATTTTAAAAATTAAATCAGTCATCGTAAAGAATCACTGGCCGCTTGCGACGACGAAAACCACCCCCCTCGTCGAAATGGACTAGTTTGTGGCCATAATCAGCGGTTGTTTTGTGCACAGCGACGTCATCGAACAAATGACCGCCTGTCTTGTAAAGCGGGTCGGTCGACGTATACTTTCGCTTGATGCCCTTTCCCTGGTCAAAGAGATCTTTGGGTTGAAATGCTGAGTTGAATGTCTGTCCAGCCTTGATCACCGGAAAGTCACGTTTCAGCTGGTTCACAATTGCGCCGCCCAAAGAATGCCCTGACAGATAGATGTTATACGTGTGCGGCGGAAACCGTTGCAGAATCTTCGCCACAACAGCCTTGTCTTTCGCATAACGAGCGGTTTTTGACAGACGGTTCACAAGCAGGTGGGCGTCAGCCGAAAGGTCTTGAAAATCGGTAACGACGGTGCCGCGAATGGTAATAACAACATTGTGGCCGTTCACCCACGCGTCGACTGTTGGAGTGTTGACTTCTAGCCGGTAATCACCCACGTTTGTTCCAAGGGACACGGCCGAGTACGACGTTTTCGTCAACGCCAGGTAATCCTTGTCGGTTGGAGGGTTCTCACGAAACGCTGCTAGGGACCTGTCCTGGGCTAGAGCTTCTCGTTGCACAGCGCGGCGTAGTTGGTTGAGCGTGGGTGGCGCAAAGGATTGCACAGCGTAGCGCTGGAGTGTGTTGGGTGCAACGGGCTCGTTCGCATTGCGAATGATGCGCACGTTGGTGACCCTCTTCTTTTTCTTTTTCTTACCTGCAAAGCCATAACCACTCGTGTCTACTTTCTTGCCAGCCTTGCGGTCGGCGGCGTCCTCGGCGTCGTAGCGCTTCTGGTTGCTTGCAGCGAACCCAGCAGTCGCGAACTTTGCGACGTGCTTTAGGTCGTCGAAGAACCCGGAACCGCTAAAACCTTTCCCTCTCTCCTCCTCCTCCTCCTCCCCCTCCCCCTCATTATCAAGCCAAGGTTGGCTCAAGCGATGTGGTATGTGATGAGGGTCCTCGGGAGCGGCGCCTAGGTCAAAGCACTCGCGCATGTCGGTGTTGCGGAACATGAATTCGTTTGGCTGGCCTAGACACATCACCAAGCAACCGTGCCCGTTGTGCCCCTCGGTAGCCTGGCGGTAAGCTTCGAGAATGTCGTGCCCTTTGGTTTCTGGCTTGATTGATCTGGCAATGTGCGCGAGGCTTTTCACATCGGTTGGGGTTGCAAAGCAAACCAGGTAGTTGCATTGCAACCGACGCGTGCGTGACGCTGTGTGGGCCTGCGTGAGCTCGTACACGTCGCAGTTGAGGTGACGAGCCGAGGTAAACAGTTTGTCAACAAACGATTGGTGTGCCCCGCTCTTGCTCGAGGTCATGAGATCGTCGATGATGAGCAGTGTTCTCCAACCGTTGTTCTTGTTCTCTTCCAGGAAGCTCATGAATTCAGGTTCTGAGATGCGTTGCGTGTCATCCGATTCAGCAGCCATCTCCTTGCTCGAGGCTGGCAAGCCTTCAACCAGGCGCACACCTCCTGGCCCTGTGAACTCTTTCTTCAGACGCACGTACAAAGGCTGCTTGATGGATATGCCATCGCACATAACAATGACGGCATCCCAAGGCTGACCAAGGCCAGAGTGAACACCTTGGCCGAGAACAGCGTCCACAATGTAGTGCGTCTTGCCACGGCCAGACCCTCCTGACACGATGGCATGGGAGCCCGGTTGGAACCCGACCAGGTTGAGCTTCTGAGGGTGAGGTGGCTTCTTCCTGGCCGATTTCTTTGGGGCCATGCTCGCGTCGGGCTCATCCCTGGTTGTGACACCTCACAAGCACGCTCGCTTCCCTAACAACGCTCCAATCCAATCCAATCCAATCCAAATCAGAGGTTTGCGCAACAACTCTCTCACCAGAGCTCACAAACGAAGCGACTCGAACAGAGCGCACAAGCCTGATTTTTTGACCTCTGGGGGACACAACCCATGCACACGAGATCAGCGCGGGGAAGGACGCGCAGTGTCTCCCCGCTAGGCAGTCGTGAGTTAGGTGAAGAGCTCGCTCCACCTGTTCGCGAGGGGCGATTTTTTCGCCGTCGTCAACGCCCAGACGAACAGCTTCAACAGGTGGTTCTGCTGAGGCGTGACTGGACACGCTTGGGCCATTTGATTTGGGTTCTTATCAGGCTTTTTTGCCACTTGGGTCTGGTGCACAATCAGGATGCGCACGTTCAGAATCAGTGACCAAGGCGGCACGCTGACGAGAGAGAGCGGGCGTGGGTTCAACTGGCGGAAAGCAGCCAAAGTGCTTGGCGGTGTGGCTGCTTCGGCTGCTGCAAGCTATGGGGCGCACAAAGCTTATGGAAGTTATGCGGGGTCTAAATCTAAATCTGCGGGTGGCTTGGATCAGGGTTGGGACATGGTGAGCAGACAAGAAGTTCCCTACTGGGACAAGACATCGCCCATGTACGTGGACAACGTTTCCAACGCTTGGGCTCAGGCTGACACGAGTGGTTATGGCTTTGCTGGCAAAAAGAAGAACAACAAGAAGAAGAAGAAGAAGAGGGTCACCAACGTGCGCATCATTCGCAATGCGAACGACCCCGTTGCACCCAACACACTCCAGGGCTACGCTGTGCAATCCTTTGCAACACCCACGCTCAAACAACAACGCCGGACTGTGCAACGAGGAGCTCTCGTCAAGGACAGGGCCCTAGCAGCAGCGGGCATCAAGACAGCCAACGATGACGCTGCCCGCTTGGCTGCTCAGGAAGCAGAGATGTATAGCCGACCTCAACAGAAGCCAAACAGAAAAGCCCAGCCCATAAAACCCTTTCCCAGCACAAACCCACCAGCGTCAAGAGAGTTACGCGCCCCTCAAAAACCACACCAAGTCAAGAAATCCTTTTACGGCCCTTACGGTAAAAAGATCTCGGACACAAAAACATACAGACCCCCAGAAAAAGAAGAAGAAGAACCCAACAATACAGGGTACTCATGGAATTACTCATGGCCCTGGAGCCCAGCAGCCCCTCCACCTTCTCCACCCGGAGGATTGAATACCTTGGAAAAGGAAGCGGTGATTCTCACCAACAAACTGGCTTTGCAGGGGGACAAGACAGCGACGAAGCAAATAATCTTGTACACTCAAGCGGTCAGCAAGGGCGAATCGCTGATGATTGCAGGCCTTTTGTGGACCATGGTGGGATTTTTAAAGCAGCGAGCCCAAAACGCTATTCAGGTTCTTCCTGGAGAAGCGTTTCACCCAGGCGCTTTCCAGGAAAATTACATGCCGATTATAGCCAACCCCGAGCCACCTGCCGCTAACACAGGGGATTACACACCGCCTGGCGATTTCGATTTTGGAGGGGATCTGATTGGTCGTGGATTTACCACCCAAGCATTGGGTTTGGCGGGCCACGCAGTCAAATTTGCGGCGGCACACCCAACCAAAGCCGTAACAGCCTTTGCTGTTTGGAACGCACTTGACCAAGCAACCAAGTACATTGTGGCAAGGGACTTCATGCAAATCGTGGGTGGCACAGCCGGGCGCTACTGGGAAGCCCTTAAGCAGCCGCCAAAACCTGTTGACTGGGAGCGTGTCAAGAAGCAGATCAAGAAGTTCCCAGAAGAATTTGCGAGGGTTGTGGCAGCCAGTGCCGTAGGTGCCGTGGCAGCGCGTCACTTTGGACGCAGTCGACACGTTCCGGCTGGAGAATCGTTTCACCCAAGCGCTTTTGAGAATGGCACCGGTTTCGCTGCCACAGGCCACGACGCTTCTTTTGCAGCGCACGGGCTTGGGTTTGGGAGCAAGCTGAAAAAGGCTGGTAAAATAGCTGCGGGTGTGCTGGCAGCCTCGCTTGCTGCGGGTGGCGCTCAGTACGCGCTTGGGCAATACAACCGTACAACTCTCCCCAGTGACCCTTACGCGCACAACTTTCCAGCCGGTTGGAACTCGGACGACCCAGGCATACAAATGAGCGACATTCTCATGGGTCCTGCCAACGGAGGTGTGAGCGATTTTACGGGGCAAACGATGTTTGGGCACCCAGTGCTGTTGCACGAGCAATCATCCTACTAAACTTAACTTAACTTAACTTAACCACAACCACCCATCAACGCTTGGTGTTCACAAGCATGGCAGACACGGGTGAGTACACATACGTTGTTCTCAACTCGAGCCAACTTGCTGGCTACGGCCCATCAGCGTGGACGAACCAGCTGGTGTCACCCTTGCAGTTCGCAGCCAAAAGGGTGCAGGTGGCTCTCTTTGACGTGACGTTCTCCGTCCAAAACTCCGGCAACGTTGGCACCTACCTTGTGTTCACCGACGCCGTGGTGCCAAACCAAATTGTAGCGGGTGAATACACGAGTTTGCTTCGCACCATCAAATTCACAAAGGACACGGCCCTCACATCATCCCTCCGAGGGACTTTTGAACCCAACAACTTGCAGTGGGTCGACTGCGCTGGTACCGGCACTAGTTTCAACAGCATCTCGGTTTCCATCACCGACAGTGGAGGGAGCTGGGGGCCTACAACAGAGCTGACTAGCAACACTCTCGTAACGCTTGTGTTTCGGGAGCTCGAGTGAGGTGTTGTCAAGAGCGAATTGACTCACTCACAACCAACCTCACCATGGGACCCGTCATAGCCTACCATGGCGGGGGTATATTGACGTACCACGGTGGATCCTTGGGACCTCCGCGCTTTCAGTCCTATCGGCAAAGCCCGAGGCTCGTGCTCAACGGGAAGGGACTGGAGGCTGTTCACCAATACCACGGGAGGGGTTTTAACCTAGGCAAGTGGTTCAAGAAAGCAGGTCACACGGCTGTTCACTGGCTTGGCGACGAGGCGCGCAAGGCCGGCAAGACCTTGGTCAACGCAGGGTTTGGCGCTATCAACAGTCTGGGAGCGGCCATCCCTTTGGCGCTCTCGGGCAACTTGCCCGGAGCAGGCGTAGCCCTCGCTGGTGGTGCTGCCAACGGCGTGATCCAAGGAGCCATTCGCGGTCGTGGTTACGCTCAAGGGTCCAAGGCTAGAGCAAGCAAGCGCATACGCAAGCATTGATGACACACGTAACACCAGCAAAAAATAAAAAAATAAAACGACATGTCGATGCCTATGCGTGTACGCGCCTCACAACCCACCCCGCTCCCGAGTAGCAAACATGGCCTCGTTTGTCAAGCACCATGCCAGTGAAGGAGTGCTGCTGGCCCCAGTGGCCCTTGCTTCTGTGGTCCCACCAACCCAGCACTCGGTGCAGTACGGCGGCAACTACCTGTACGACCAGTACCAGATGAACGAAGTTGCAAGCGCTGTCACCGCTGGCCAGTACATGTCGTTCACGTGCAACCCCTCTTTTGACGCCATGACGGATGTTGGCGAATCGTTCATCAAGATTGTGGGGTACTACACACTTGCTGCTCTCAAAGGCATCCCGACTGATGGGGCTGCGGTCACCACACCCATGTTCCTCGCAGCCGCGTTTGCCAACGACGTTACCTTCACACTCAACGGCAACCCGATCACGCCTTCGCAAGGCTTCGTCCAACCGTACGTCAACGCTGTCTGGACAGCACTCAACATGAGCTACACGGACCGCATGTGCGGCCAGGTCACAGAGGGCTACATTCTGGACCTTCCCTACATGAACAACCTGGCCGAGGTACAAAATGTCATCACCGCGGACTCGCAACAGTTGCTCCGTCAGAAAGCTTACATGTCAGCCACGCCTGGCGACAGCGGGTCGCGCGCGTTCTCTTTGACCCTCCGCTTGAAGAACTACGGATTGACGGTAGACGGAGGTGCTTGGCTCCCACCGAACACAGCCATGCAAATCAGGATGAGACGCTCGCCTAACGAAGCAATGCGTCAGGGTCCCTCGGCTCAGATCTTAGCCACGTCGCCCGTCTTCACGTTGAAGTCAGCCACGTGCTACCTGGCTCGCAAGGTTCTCACACCCGCAGCACGCATGTCGCTCGACGCGGCCTGGAGAGAGACCACTCTCAAGGTGCCCTTCCAGCGCGCTCGCACTTCGACAACGTG
>Ga0209491_10006321_pt1 | contig 16535 bp, 8 predicted proteins | sample BON02_FD_187213 | JGI IMG/M metagenome (GOLD analysis project Ga0209491, IMG submission 187213) | Freshwater microbial communities from Lake Bonney liftoff mats and glacier meltwater in Antarctica - BON-02 (SPAdes) (version 2) | ecosystem: Environmental > Aquatic > Freshwater > Ice > Glacier...
CTCCACCGCCGCCTTCTCCCTCTCCCCAACCATTGCCCCCACCCTCCCATCCACCTCATCCCTATTCCCTCCCTCCTCCTCCAACCCACCACCACTACTACTGCTGCTACTGCTGCTGCTGCTCGCCGCAAGGGTAAAGCCAGCCTGAGACGGCGTCGGCCTCCCTCGCTTCGGCTCTCGGGAAGGCAAGGCATTCCGTTGCGCCTCCACCAGCATGTCCTCAAAAGCCATTACTACCGTGCTAGGGTCATAGCCCAAATCTTCCGGGTCCACATCAATGTCAATCACGATCGGATCCCGCGCAAACTTCTCTTTAATACTCAAAGAAATCGCCGTCGAAATCAAATTATTCGTGATCCAATACAGCCCCAACCCAGACGGGACACTCAACGAAAAATACCCCACCATCAACGGCAGGTACTTCAAAATCCGCTGCGTTTGCGCCGCCTTGGGGTCATCGCTCGGAGGGGTCAACAGCCGCTGCGACACCGTTTGCGTCAGGATCAAAATAACAGGAATACTCAGATACGCAATCGTATCATGCCACCCCAACGAAGGGACGTCATTCACCCAATTCATTGTCAGCCAGTCCATCCCCCTCGGTTGTCCGTACACAGGCCCGGCCAAAGAAGGAAGCCACAGAAACGGCTCATTAAAATCACTATTTCCCGCCAGGTTGATCAACGAACGGTAAAGGGCGATAAAAATAGGGATTTGTGCCAAGGCGGGCAGGCAGCCTGCCAAGGGGTTCACCTCTGCGTCTTCGTATAGCTTGGCTGTCAGCTGATTGAGCAACGCCTTGTTCTTGCCATATTTGTCCTTGAGTTCCTTGGCCTTGGGCGCGAGGGCCTGCATGCGTTGGGCCGACTCCAATTGCTTGTACGTGACGGGGAGCAAGGCCAGCTTCACGCCCGAGGTGAACAAAATGATAGCAGTGCCGTACGCCCCCGGGACCCCAAGAGAGACCAATCCACCATGCACGCTTTCAATCGCGCCCATGACGATACTCACAAACTTGTCGAAATACCCCGGCTCCTTCGCGGCGGCATCGGCCGCAGCATCGACGGCGGCGGTCGTCGTGTCGAGGGTCGCCACGGCCGCATCCGCCACGCCTTGAAAGACATGCGAGAGCCAAGCCGGGTCCACATGCCCTACCACGTCGTGCGGATTCAATATCATCTGCAAGCTGGTGCTGCTGCTCCTGCTGCTGCTGCTACAACGGGTGACGACGCTGGCGGCCTGGGGGCGCGCGAGGCGGCTAGCAGGGGGCACAAAGGCCACGGCGAGGTCAAAGCAAAGGAGCAGCGCCGCCACCACCAGCATCCACACAGCGCCTGGTCCACTTCTTCTCATCCCCTGCTGCTGCTGCTGCTGCCGCATGGCCATCCTCCTGTGCGTAGTGTGTGTGTTACGTAGGATTAGAAATGGAAATGGAAGCAGCATGAAAATGAGGGAGGGTGCGTCGTGCAAGCAAGGCGGGCTTGGACCTCTGCAGCGCCTCGCTCGTGAATGATGCTGGTGGACTTGCTGGCCAGAGCTGAAGCCATTCCTTGTGGACATTGCACACAGCACCGCACACGAAGCAAGGACGTCAACCCACCTTGTAGCCCGCCAGGCGCACAGCAACTTGACGACTTGATATCTCGCTTCTAGCTTCGTTTCCACACGGAGGCCTCCCGCGGGCCTCGCTCCTTCTTCTCACTTCTTCATGCATGGCTGGCCTTCCTCCTCCCTGCATCCCCCCCTCCGTTCTTCATCCATGTCCTTTCCTTATGTCTGGAGACCATGCCCAAGGGGTTGGGAGTCCCTGGCAGTGCCTGTGGTGGTGCGTCGTGGTGGTGGCTTAGACAGGGCGGCGTCTGTTCACCACCCGTTACTCTGCCTAGCCCTCCCCACCACAACCCTCTCTTCTTCCTCCCCTTCCTCCCAAGCGAACGCCCTTTCATGCCCATCTCACGCCCCCTATACGTACACACACACCTACACAGACCACAGCGTCACCGGCAGCTGGTTAAATAGGGTTTGAGTCACTAACAGAACTCATTCCTCCAGCTACGGCTTCATCGTCTTCGCGACTACCACTACAAGAAACTACTTCAGGTAAGCACTACTGTTGCTAGGCAGCAAGCAAGCAAACAAGGGGAGGAAGGCACAATTTGCATGGTTGTCTTGCGTGGCAGCAGGAGCAGCAGCAGCAGTGGCGGGCTGTGGAGGCGGCGCTTTCCCTTCCTTTGCTGCTTCCTGTCCGGCCCAGCACGCCAAAAGTACACGACGACGATCTGCCCTCTTCCTTCCATTGACCCCATGTTTCCCCTGCCTGAAATGCTGCTGCATGTTTTTGTCCTAACGTTTGGACAGCACCGTGATTGCTCTCTCTTAATTACTCTGTCTATCCCTTTTGATTCACCTCCACTCACTCACTCCCCTTCCCCTTGCTCCTCCCCACCCCACCCTCTCTACCCCGAACAGTAACCCCCTAACCAACCATGCCCGTCTGGAACCGCGCCAAGAAGGAGGACTACTTCGAGAAGGTCGAAGAGCTCCTCGGCTCCTACACAAAGGTCTTCATCGTCGGGGTCGACAATGTCGGCTCCAAGCAGATGCAGCAGATCCGCCAAGCCCTCCGTGGCAGCGCCACCGTGCTCATGGGGAAGAACACCCGCATCCGCAAGGTCATCAACATCTTCCTCCGCAAGAACCCTGGGCACCCCATTGAGCAGCTCCTGCAGTTCGTGGGCGGCAACGTGGGTTTTGTCTTCACCAATGGCGAGCTCGGCCTGGTGCGTGAGACCGTGGAGAAGAACCGCGTGCCCGCCCCTGCCCGTGTGGGGTCCACTGCTCCTTGCGATGTGATCGTCCCCCCCGGCCCTACCGGCTGTGACCCCGGGCAGACCTCTTTTTTCCAGGCTCTTCAGATCGCCACCAAGATTACCAAGGGTCAGATTGAGATCACCACCGCCGTGCAGATCCTGAAGCATGGCGACAAGGTCGGTAACTCCGAAGCCGCCCTGCTCCAGAAGCTCAACATCCTCCCCTTCACTTATGGGTTGGTCATCCAAACCATCTACGACAACGGCTCGCTCTTCGACCCCAAAGTCCTTGATCTCACCGATGCGGACCTCGCCGCTAAGTTTGCCGTGGCCGTACGTAACATCGCTGCTATCTCCCTCACGGTTGGGTACCCTACCCTTGCCTCCCTCCCTCACTCCATCGCCAATGCCTTCAAGGCCTGCGTGGCCGTGGCTGTTGGTCTGGAGGAGTTCACCTTCGAGAAGGCCGAGCCCTTCAAGGCGTACCTCAGGGATCCCTCTGCCTTTGCTTCTGCTGGTGGGGGAGGAGGAGCGGCGCCTGCTGCGGCTGCTGCGGGCGGGGACGCCAAGCCCGCCAAGGAGGAGAAGGAGGAGGAGGAGGCTGACATTGGGGCTGGTAACATGTTTGGTGGCGGCGGGGATGGATATTAAGCTCTGTTGGTTTCCTTCTTCTCTTTGTTCTTCCCTTCCTTCTCCTTCCTTTCTCGTGCCTCTTTTTGCTCGTTGGCAGCGCGTGCGTCTGTCAGCAGCAGGGTAGGTGTAGGAGGATGAGGGAGGGGGCTGGAAAGGGTGAAGAAAAGGAGGGGTAAGACATGGGTGAGATGCGTTTTCTGAGAGACCTGGCTTGCTCATTTAGGAAAGAGGATGCAAAAAAGGGAAGGAAGAGGTGTGTGGGGAGAGAGACATGGATGGAAAGAAGTAGAAGAAGAGTAGTGGTGGGAGCAAGACGGCGGAGTAGATTAGGAAGGAGGGTGCACACCTGAATTCTGGGCCTTTCTCGCTGTTGCGTTCTAACCAACGATTTTTAAAAAAGAAAAAGGAACTCATATTTTTCAACTCAGAACACACAAATGCTCGCTCGTTTTCCTTGATATTCCTCCTTCTTAACCTTTTTATTGTTCAAAATTAAATTGCCATGCAAATCTTCAATTTCTTCTTCTGTCCTTTCCTTCACTCCTTCCTATAGTCCTATCCATTCTTTTTTCTCTCCTCCATCCCCTTCCTCTCATTCGCCTCCTGCGTCCGGGCCGCCACACTATTCAACGCCCCCACCCCCAAGGTCCCCGCCATCAATAGACCCAAAGCCGGCTGTATAACAGGCATCCAAATATCCGTAAATTTATCAATCACAGACGCATCGCTCAACACAGACTTGAAAAACACCCCCGTAACAAACCACCCAAAAAAGGCCAATATCACAAAAAAATCAGCCACCAACACTTTATTCAAAACCCCTCCAGCCTTGTCAGCAAAAGCAGAGAAGCCCGTCAGTTCCTCTTCATCGACCTTGGCCTCCACTTCCTTCTTCCGGAAACGCGCGATGTCTTGTTGGAGCCGCTCTTGCAAGTCGACCTCCCCTCCCCCCGTCTGCTGCTGCGGGACAGGCGATGGTGGTGGTGGGGAGGAGGACGAGGGCGAGGACGAGGACGAGGAGAGACTAGAAGGCGCAGCAGCACTATTATTGTCCTTATCAGCTTGTTCTTGCAAGAGCTCGGCGGGCAAGGGGACCTTGCGCTTCCGCTTCTTGATGGTGCTTGCTGTTGAAGCCGCAGAGGGAGACGCGTCTTCGTTGTCGTCCGAGGCCGCGTTTTTCAAGGCGACAAAAGAAATCGAGCGCGTGCCGGCTACTGCCAGAGATAACCGGATCGACAGCGGTCCTGTCCGTGTGTGGGTGGAGTCATGTGAGCTACTATGGGTATAGTTTGGCAGTGCTTGTTGTTGAGATTTCTGACCTCCTCTTGTATCTCTCCTGACTTACTTGTTGATGAAGAGTGGGGGAGGGCAGGAATGAAGGCTTGCGCCAGGCATAGGGAGGACAGGAAGAGTAGAAGCGACCGCATGGCTCGAGCGGTCGTCGGGGGGCTGTGCGTGGGTGGTGTGGGTGGACAAGGCGTGAGAAATGGGTCACGGCGTTCAACCAAGAAGGCGATGAAAGCAACTGCTGCTTACTCTATCTTGACTTGACTAGTGGTCCTAACACACGCACCACCACCACCTTCTCAACCACAGGGGCGTCATGCCCATGAATGCTGCCCTCGTGTAGTGTCCGCCGTCATGCTGCTGGGTTTGCCGGGGGTTCTCAGGTTTGTACAGGTCGAAGGGGTGGGGAGGCCGCAAGCGATGGATTGAATGGTTGGGGGACGTATGTTATGCCTTTGACTGCTTGCTTACACCACCCTCCCACACCCTCTCCACGCTTACACAGTCGGGCGACGTTGACCTCGCCTCTGCCTTCTGCGGGACGGCGGCGATGGTGGCGGCCATGGGAAAGACGACGAGAGGCTCCCGGGGCAGAGAAGGAGGGCGAGCAGCAGCAGGAGCAGGACGAGATGGGGGCCCGCGGCGCCGCGAGCAGCAACAGTAGCAGGAGCGGGAAGGGTGGGAATGATGACGGGGAGGAGGCGGAGCGTTTGTCGTGGCAGCGCCGACGGGCGCAATTGCTGGAGGACAATGCCTTGTTTCTATCGACGCATATGGAGGAACGCCGGCCTCAGTGCTACGCGAGCAAGGAGGACGACGACGAGAACGACGACGAGGAGAGGGCACCACCGCAAGAAACGTGCCACAGCAAGTTTGTCACCCCACACATGTCATCGCATCTTGCCCACCCCCTCGCACAACGCTTCGTCGACCCCCGGGTGGAAGCCGCGTTTGGCACTTTTAAATACAACAGTCAAAGCATGGATCTCTGGGCCTTGGCTTGGACGTTATGCTTAGGGGCCTTGTCTGTGTCATCTACGGCGTTGGTGCGTTCATTTTTGAAGGTCTGGGAGGTATCAGCGGTGGGGCAGGATGATTCCCTGGTGGCTTTTAATGCAATTGTATATACATTAGTCATCATGGTTTACCTCACCCGAGCCCACCGTCTCCTCCGCGCCCGCCGCAAGCCTCATTCTATAGCCGCCTCCTCCTCCTCCTCCTCCTCCTCCTTCTTTTCATTCGAACGAGCCTGGCACGCGTTCCTTTCAAGGCATTACGTCGTCGTCCTCTTCCTCCTCCCCATCCCCGTCGAACGCGCCTTTGCCCGGCCCCTGCTCATGGCCCTCCACCTCGTCATCTCCGCCATCTTCCTCCTCACCACCGCCGGCCTCCTTCTAGCCCACGCAGTCCTCTACTCCACCATTGCCTCCCTCCTCTACCTCCTCCACCTCCTCCTTCCCCTCCCCCCCTCCCTCCCTCCCTCCCTCCGTGGCGGCGAAGAATCCTTCCTCTCCCACGCTTGCGCCTTGCTCCTGGGCATCCTCCTCGTGTATTACCTCGCCCGCTCCCACGAAATGCTACTCAGAGAACATTTCAGATGTCAATACTTAGGAGGCTTTCTGTATCAGCGCTCCCTCCTCGAAGAATCCCTAGGAGATCGTCTCCTCCTCGCCACCCTCCCCACCGCCGTCGCCCAACACGCCTTAGACAGAAGAGATCTCCCTCCTTCCCCCCCTCCTTCATTTTCGGCGTCCAACTCTAGTGTGGGTGCGACGGCATTCCTCCCTTCGCGGAACGCAAAGGGGAGCAGTAGCTCCAGGATGACTACCACCTCACCTGCCTTTACTCCCTCTGCTGTTGCTGGGGGAGCAGGCGCCTCCAGCAACTATCACAGCAGTGTTGCTGCTGCTTTTTTGTCGTTTAGTCGTGGCGCGCGTGATAAAGAGCAGCAGCAGCAGCACCAGCACCAGCACCAGCACCAGCACCAGCACCAGCACGACCTTCCTCCTCCAACCCAAGGTGAAACAACAACAGGCAGCGGAGGCGGTGCTGCTGCTGCTGCTGCTGCTGCTACTACTGCTGCTCCTCCTTCTTCCTTCGGCCCTCCCTTACCCATGCTGGCTGCTTCCACCTTCTTCCACTCCTCCTCCATCCTCGGCCTCGGTCGCGCCGCCCGCAACTCCCTCCCTCTCACCCCAGGAGGAGGGCGAGGAAGAGAGGGAGGAAGGGACGGAGGGCAACTCCTCCCTCCCGTCCAGCAATGGATCTACCCCCCTCCCTCCCTCCTTCATAACGTCGTCCTTGCCCGGTACGGGGGGCGCCTCCCTCCCGCCCTCCACCCCTTCCAAACCCTCCCTACCAGTCGCTTTGTCCAGAGAAAATTCTGCACAGTTCTGGTGGCCAAGGCAGTGAGGGCAGGAGGATCGCATTTGCTTGTGTCTCCTTTGAGGCTTGCGAGGGCGTTGGCGGAGTTTGATCTTGTGGCGGCGCATCATCGTGTGAGTAAGGTGTGCAATACGGGGAGTACTTATACGGCGTCCTGTGGGTTGTTTGAGACCTGGGGGTCGGCGAGGAGGGATGCTTTGGCTGCTGTTGCTTTAGCTAGTGATTTGGTCGCTATTGCTGAGGCGTTAGGGCTTGATTTGTGCGTGGGTGTGGCGAGTGGATCGGTGGTTGGCGCGCTTGATCCGTTGAGTCATGCTTTTTATGATTTGGTGGGTGATGTGGTGAGCAGTGCGACGTTGATGGCGGAGGTGGGGATGAGCGGGCAGGTCTTTGTTGGGGATTCGGCGCATCAGCTTTTGGATCAGAAGGAGTGGAGTTTTAGGCTGCCACGGGTGGGGACTCACAATGTGATGGTGAGGTTGTTGAATGGGAGTGAGGAGAGTGTCAAGGCCTTGTCGAACCCCTATGCGACTAGTTGGTGGTTTGAGCAAAGGCAGGAGGAGGTGTTGGACGAGCTTGCAGAAGCAGAAGCTGCTGCTGCTGCTGCTGCTGGTGGGAGTAGCAGTAGGAGTGGTGGGATGTATTCTGCTTCTGTGACGGCGGCGTCGGAAGAGGTCTGGGAGCGTTGTTTGGAGGAGGGGACTTTGCCGGCTCAGCAGCAGCAGCAGCAGCAGCAGCAGCAGCAGCCTTTTTCTATTGCCACTGTATATGCGCTTCGGGAGGACTTGGAGACCACGGGCACCGTGTGGCAGCAGCAGCGACAGCAGCAGCAGGCCTCCCTCAACGCTCCCTCCGTCTACCCTTGGCCCCTGACCTTACAAACTCTGACCAAAGACGACGACCACCACCACCATCCCCACCACGAGCAGCAGCAACAGCAGGACGCAGCAAACGAGAAAAAAGAGGAAGACAGCTTTCGCGCCCTCCTCCTTCAACCACGCCTCGAGCTAGAGCTCCTCCTCCTCCTCCTCGACATAGCCACCCTCACCTGGTCTCTCCACCTCCAATCCTGGGTAATCGGCACCCTCCTCCTCCTCCTTGCCCTGCAAGGCTTCCTCCGCTGGCGCCAACCCGAGCAAGACCCCTCTCTGGCTGATGGGCTGCTGCTGCTGTACGGAGGGGTGGTGGCTGCGTTGGTACTAGCATTGGCTTTGGTAAATCACGACGTCTTTGCTCTTTCTGTTCTACAAGCCATGTTCCTCCTCAGCCCCCTCCTCTACCTCCCCTCCCGCCCCGCCTCCTTCCTAGCCGGGTCCATCTATTTGCTGGTCCTCCTGCATCACATCGTGGCATGGACGACCTCCTCCTTCCCCTCTTCCTCCTCCTCGCCGGCAGCACTCAGCGCCGAGCAACTCCGCTACGTCCTCGGTCGCTACCTCTGGTACGGTGCTCTCCTCTCCTTCCTCCTCACCCTCCACCAGCAAACCGAACGCCTAGCCCTCGCCCTCCCTCGTCTCGTCTACCCCCACCTACAAGAACTCCAAGCCTTAACTCACGCACTGACCGCTCGTACCGACGCCGTCATCGCCAAACTCATCCCATCCAATGTAGACGTCAAGCAACTGCTGCTTCTTGCGAAGGAGGAATTTCTAGGGGGGTATCTGGCCCTGATAACACACGCAGTAATCGTGCATATTGATCTGCGGGCCTTGAGTAAACTCGATGGGCTAGTCTCACCCTTGCAATTGTGTGCCTTTCAAAAGCGCCTGCTTGGGATGCTTGACGGCGCCGTCCGTCTTTTCTCCGCTTCTCATCTTTGGCATTCGGGTCACATTTTTGTGGTCGCCTGTGGGTTAAACCCTGCTTTAGCTCCCCCTTCACCAGCAGGAGCAGCACCAGCAGCAGCACCAGCAGTACAGCAGCAAGACCCAGTCCTCCAAGCCCTCGGCCTCTCCCGTTTTATCAAAGTCAAAATTCACGAATTCAACCTCAAAAACCGCGTCTCCCTCTCTGTCCGCGTGGGCATCGCCCGTGGCACCATCACCCTCTCCTCTGCTGGTACTGAGCGCTTCGACGCTACGGGCCGCCCTGTCCTCATCGCCAAAGTCCTAGCCCTCCGCACGCGTGCTACGATGGTTACAGCTGATATCGCTGCGCATGTCCAAAAGCACGCGCCACCTGAGATGCTTAAAACGATAACCTTTCACCCGGTGAGTGATGGACCTATTTCGTTGTTGCGTGGCGAGACGGTATCTGCTGTCGAGCTGACGTTGGAGAGTCAGCTGCCTGATCATCTGACGCAAGGGCCGAAATTGGAAGATTTTGATATTTTGGGGTTGTTGGGCTCGGGAGGGTATGGAAGCGTGCATCTGGCGAGGGAGGGACATAGTGGGGGGTTGGTGGCTATGAAGGTGATGTTTAAAAGGAGGAGGGGGGTGTCTGATTTGATGAGGGTGGAGCTGAATGTGTTAGCACAGGTGCAGCATCCGCATGTTGTTCAGTTTCATTATTGCCTGCAGACGAAAAGTCGGATTATTCTCGTGATGGAGTATATAAGAGGAGGGACCTTAAAAGCGTTGCTCAAAGAGCCTTTGGCGCAACGACCACCACCAAGGGTGTTGCGACGGTGGGCGGCTGAGTTGGTGCTTGCTTTAGGGTACCTTCATTCTTTACATGTGATTCATCGAGATATCAAACCCGATAATTGCATGGTAGGAGAAGATGGGCATTTGAAGCTGATGGATTTTGGGTTGGCCAAGGTGTTGAGAAGGCCGGAGGGGGGTGAGATTATGACGAAGAAGGGAGGGAGGGAGGGTGGGGCTGCTGTAGGGGGGGTGTCTAATAGTAGTGCGGCTGGCGGAACGGCGGTGACGACGGCGGCCACAGCTGCTACTGCTACTGCTGCTGCTGCTGCTGCTGCACGGGTGGCGGCCGCGTCGGATAGCCTGCAGCAGTTGGCGGCGGCGGCGGCGGCGTGGAATGATAGTAGTAGTTGTTCGAAGATTGTGCCTTTGATGCAACGATTGATGCCCCAAAGATCGCAGAGCCAGGCCTCGGCTTCCTCATCCTTGACGCCAGAAGAAGAGGGGAGTGGCTCCTCGGCGGCGTTTGCGCAACAAGCGCCGTTTCGTGTTTTGGTTGTGGAGGATGAGCCTTTTACTAGGTTGATTACGAAGGCGATGGTAAAGAGTATGGGGTTTCAGCCGTTGACGGCGCCAAATGGGAAGAAGGCATTGGAGGTGCTGAGGGCGAGTTTGAGGACGCCCCATCCGGTGGAGTTGGTGTTGCTTGATTTGGAGTTGCCGGTTATGACGGGCCCGGAGGTCTTGGCTGAGATGCAGGCAGATGTGAGCTTGAGGTCAGTGCCTGTGATTGTTTTGAGTGTCGATGATTGCACGGCGGACATTGCGGCGTGCATGGATTTGGGGGCCAAAGATTATTTTATAAAGCCCATACGGATGGATATGGCGGTGTCGTTGTTGAAATTTTCCAGGGACCGAAGGAGGGAGATGGCCTCGGCGCGGGTCCAGAATCGGTTGCCGGAGGGGGAGGAAGGGGAGGAGGAAGAAGAGGAGGAGGAGGAGGAGGAAGAGAAAAAGGAGGAGGATGTATTTGTTGTTCCTGAGGCACCACCGCAGCAGCAGCAGGCGCAGCAGCCTTTGCAGCAGCTAGAGCAGGAGCAGCAGCAGTATCAGCAACAGCAGCAGTTTCAGCAAGCGCTCCCCCGCCGTCCCTCCACCACCTCCACCGACTTAATGTGGGAAGGCCCTCCCCCCCCAACCCCAACAGCAGCAGCAGCAGTAGCAGCAGCACCAGCGCCCCAAATAGCCGGGATAGACGAAGAAGCCATCCTCCCCGTCCTCCCCTCCCGAGAGCATTTCTCCCTCGTTGGGACCCCTTACTATATGTGTCCAGAAATGTTAGCTCGACAGAAATACGGTCCTGCCCTAGATTACTGGGCATTCGGTATCTTGTTATTCGAGTGTTTTGCTGGTGCTCCTCCTTTTACAGGCGAGACCCCGGAAGCGGTTTTTGCCGCGATTCGTGCTAGGGACATACCGTGGGAGAAATTGGGGAAGGCGAGTGAAGGAAGGGGGGAAGGGACGGAGGGAGGGAGGGACGGAGGGACGGAGGGACGGAGGGAAGGAGGAGGAGGGGTGGATTTGGAGCAGTTGGAGGATTTGGTACGGGGGTTGTTGAATCCTGATCAGAATAAGAGGTTGGGGGGGAGGGAGGGAGGGGTGGAGGGGGTGAAGGGGCATGGGTTTTTTGAAGGGATTGACTGGGAGGGGTTGTCAGGGCAGGAGGTGGGCTATCGGCCGGCACCTCGGACCTTTTCCGTGGCGCAGTGCCAGCAGTCGTTGGAGCAGCAGAAGAAGCAGCAGTTGCAGCAGCAGCAGCAGAAGCAGAAGGTGCAGCAGCACGGGCGAGGAGGGAAGAGGAGGGGTATGGGGGGTGGGACGGTGGCAGGAGCAGCAGCAGCAGCAGCAGCAGCAGCAGCAGCAGCAGCAGCAGCAGCAGCAGCAGCAGCAGCAGCAGCAGCAGCAACAACGGCGAGGCAGCGCGTGCTTTTGTCCTCCTCGATGGGCTCAGGCGTGGCTGCTGCTGTGGAGGGATTGATGGAGAAACGGGAGGAGGAAGAGCAGGTGTCGACACATTCGGACTTGCGGGCGTTGTTGACCACGACGACGGCGTCGTCTCTTTCAAGGCATGAGGGAGTGAGTGAGGATGAGGTGGAGGAGGAGGAGGAGGAAGAGAAGGGGGCAGAGGGTGAGAAGGCAGTAGTAGCGAGCAGAGTGCCTCAGCTTTCCGCAAGGAAAGAAGGAAGAGGGGGAGGAGGAGGAGGAGGAATGGTTGCTCAGACACCCACACAGAAGGGTCCATTTGCGGGGAGCAGCAGCAGTAGCAGCAGCAGCAGTAAAGGCTTGCATCACCTCTTTGGACGGGCCTTCTCCCATAATGCCGCCTCCTCCAAATCGAAAGGGAAGAAAGCATCAGGCTCGCCCTTCTCTCGCTCCCTAAGCAAATCCTCCTCCTCTCCCTCTGCTGCTGCACCTGGTGGTGGCGGTGGGCGCTCATTCTCCTTGTCCTCCTCCTCTTCCTCCTCCATCTCATCTTCGTCCCTCTCCTCCTCCTCCTCCTCTTCATCCTCCTCTCGAAGGCACCGACGGCAGAGGCGGCAGCAGCAGTATTACCCTGCAGCTGGTGGTGTGGGGTCAACAATGTCTGGTTTTGATAGAGAGAGGTGGGTGGCGATGATGGTGGAGGCTGGAGGTGGAGGAGCAGGAGCAGGAGCAGGAGCAGGAGCAGGAGGAGGGGGGAGGAAGAAGGAAGGGAAACGTGGGAAAATAGGTGGTGGTGGCGATGGTGGAGAGGCAGAGATGTTGAGAATGAAAAAAGAGAAGGAGGGAAAGCCGACGACGACGAGCAGCATGCCAGTGGCGCCTCTCCTTCCCCAGGGTGGAGGAGGGAAGGAGGAAGACGAAGAGAAGAGGGACGAAGCATGGCGACAAGAAGGGCCCTCAAGCAAGGTTCCGGCTAGCAGCAGCAACAGCAGCAGCAGCGCCGCTACGCCCAGCAGCAGCAACAACAAGAGCAGCAGCAGTAGTGGGTTTTTGGACTCGAGTAAAGTGTGGGGGGAGATTGAGAAGGGGATGCGGCGCTAGGTAGGGAGGAAGGGAGGGAGGGAGGAAGGAAAGGATGCGTGCATGTCGTGTAGTTGTGTTTATTTTATCAGGAGGCGTAAGGGTGGTTTGTAGGTTTGTGTGTGTATATGTGTGGTGTGTGAAGCAAAAAGCAACCTTCTTTGCGACAGGGCACGCCTCATTTTGAGCAGGCGTCAAAACCTGCTCACCCCTTGAATATCACGCGCTTCTCTCCCCTCACGTTCACATGGTAGTTGAGGACGCTCGGATTTCCGAGACCGGACTCCTGCTCTTAGGGGCGAGGGAGGGAGGGAGGCATTATGTGTGGTGGGAGGGGGGAGGCCCAGGGGTGTGTCCTTACTAGTGGTTGCGAGAGGAGAAGTTAGAGAGGGCAAATTGAGTTTTCGGCTTGAAGCTTCGGCGGGTGTAGGTCCGGATAATTAGCGCCCTCCACATTTATTTTTAAGTTATCTCTATTTGTTTGATTGTGTTTGTGTATGTTGTGTTTGATTTTGGGGGATGGGGGAGGGAGGGAAGGGAAGGAATTGCAGAGCAGGATTTTGTCTTGCATTTCTGGCTCACCTCGCTTCATTAAATTTTACACTTACACACTTTAGGCTCGCAGCCTGCAGTAGTGGCAACGGCCCTAAGCTTTCTCCACTCCACCAAAAGGTACGCTATTTTTGCCCTCTTATCGTTTCCCTCTTTCGTTTCATTCTGTTTGAATTTGAAATGCAGCTTGAAAAGCATATGTCAGGTGTGCGGCAAAGGATGACAAAACAACTTTATCTACATTCTCCGACGCCTCCCTACCATCTTTTGGGAGATAAAGCGCATGGGGAGAAAGAGTCCTAACATTATGATGCCCACACACACACACACAAACCAAAATGCCCCCTTTCTTGTCTTCTATTCTTTACATAGGAAACCCTTGCTGCCATACTCAAATCCCTTTTTTTTTCCTTCCTCCTTGAACAGGTAGAGCAGCCAAGGAAGGGCCGTCGCAGAACATGAGGTGGAAGAGGTAAGGCACTTTACTCTCTCCATTTTGTCGTATTTGCGATTGAAAATGCATATGCGTGTGTAGTGAGTGAAAAAGATAGAGAAATGTGGTGGTGATAGTGGTGATGGTGAGTGCAAGGATGCGAACTATACTAAATCCCAGAAGTGAATAACCAAGAACCCTGTTGGCCAAATCAAATAAACTGCTGATGCACACACATACACACACCCGGCCCCACCATCTTCCCTCCTCCTCTTTTTCCCTCTAGTATCTGTCATATCATTTTTTCTTCTTTTCATCCTCTCTCTTTCACGACATTTCCACGCAGGGAAACCGAGCTGCTGTGGTGCTCGCTAACGCCCTTCTCCGAGGCCGACGTACACACAAGATGTACGTTCTCTCTTTCTCCTCTTCTTCCATCAGTCCCTCCCTCCCTCCCTCCCTCCCTTCCTCCCTCCTTTTTAAAAAAGATTGTACCTCATGGAAAAGAGCAAAGAAAGCAAAGAGAGCAGCAAATTGGTTTTAATAAGAGAATGGGCATGACGAGATGAGTTAGGATTCCCCTTCAGCAATACGCCCCCTTTTTATCGATCGGGGGTGGCATGGTTGATAGATATCCAGTGACCGACCCTTCTGAAACAAACAAAAAATTGCTGCTGCTCCTGCTGCTCCTGCTGCAGCGCCAGCCGCAAGTGTCTGATCCCTTTTGATTTTCTTTTGGTGAAATAATGATGCTGATGCACCCTCTTTTCACACATATAATACAGGAACGACGACGAGGCTGCAGCAGCGTGGCACTGCCGGTGGAGAAAGAAGCAGGTAAGCTTTTTAGCTAGCTGTTTTTCCTTTGCGTGTGTGTCCGATTGTTGTGTTGTTTTTTTCCTACGGCGTTTTATGTTGTTTTGTTTTTCAATGGAAGAAATGGAAGAAAGAGAGAGAGAGAGTTGGTTGATGACGGTTCACGACGCCTCAGTCTGCAACCCCTGATCTGCCGCGCGCGTTTCTCGCGTTGTGGTGGCCTGTGAGGGCTAACTTTAAGTCATAGTTACTCTGACAACTCCTCCTCTACTTCCTCCCCCCCACCCTTCCCTCTTATTTGCTGTTGATTGCGTTAGCCTTTCAGTCGCCACGGTTCTCATTCTCCCCATTCATACACACGCACACCACTTTTAAAACAGGACAGCTTGAAAAGGGGGGGGAAAAGCGAGCTGGACAGAGAGAAAGCGAGTGTATATATGGTAGGCGTGTGTGTGAGTAAATGTATACATGGCCCGAAATGAAGAAGCAAGTGTTCAAGTGTGGGTGCATTTAGATAGAGACAAGAAACTAATTAAAAAGCAAAACCAGAATGTCTCGAACAAAAACTTAAAGCACGCAACGAAAGAAGAAAAAAATATGCGAAAGTGACTCGACCTCTTTTCTCCAAGCTGCATTCTCTACTTCTTCTCGATTTTCTTCCTGCTGTATTATTTACTTGCATGCACGTCGGGTCAGTGTCACAAAAAATATAGGGGGCTTCTTCCCCCCTCACTTCTCATTCTTCCTGATTATTGAAAAACACGCAAAGACATGCATTTATAAACCGAAATCCTAACTCCCTCCTGCCCTCCCTCCCTTCCTCCCTCCCTACTTCCTACTATGGATGCAAATGCGCCCTCAAACTCCCGCTTCTATGCCCTCCTCCTCCTCCTCCCCCACCACCATGTGGATACACGACCATCGTCCCTCCACTACCAGTTGGCCGCAACGCCATCGCATATTTAACCGCACCCAACAAAATCACAATCGTGCCCACCACCCCAATCGAAATAAGAGCCGTCCGCGTGGCAGGACTAACCCCTTTACTGAACACAGACGACGAGTCCCCCCCTCCTCCTCCCTCCACTCCCGTAGGGGTGATCGCCGCAGCCTGAGAAACGTCTCCTCCTGTTGCTCCTACTGCTGCTGGCGCTGCTGCTTCTCCTCCTGCAGGTTCTGGTCCCCCGTCCACTTCCTGGACTGTCACCTCGGCCGGGGTCAAATCCGTGCTGCTGCTGGCACCAGCGGAAGGACGAGGAAATGGCAGCTGCACCACTGAATGCAAAGAAGCACTACAAATTGAAGCAGAAGCCTCCGGGCCAAAGATAGCCGAGAAAAGCACCGTCGAAAAGGCCTGAATAATCTTCAAGCCCTCCGCACTCGTGATTGTCAACCGCGGGCCACGCACAAAGAAATAAATAGGCAAACGGACCTGTCCTGCTTTCTCCTCCACGTCACACACCGCGCTATTACTCTCTACCTGACCATGCTCAAACAAAGGCTGCAGCGTCGCATCCTTAAAACTCACAATCCTCTCCTCATCATTCACCCTTGCCAACGGCAAACTCACCCATGTCCCCGCCGCCGCCGTCGCCGCCGCAGCAGCAGCAGCAGCAGTATCAGCAGTATCAGCAGCAGCACCGCCCTGCAGCCGTCGTCCCCTCTCCCTCAGTATCCTCCTCAAGGTATCCGGCGTCCCCAAGACAACACTAACCGTATAAAACCCATCGGGGCTTGCCACCTGTTGGAAGACCTCAGCGATATGCGCAGCATCCACACTCAATAAGCTCGGGTCTCCAGTCACAAACACCTCGAGCTGCACCCCCGGGGTTGGGGTCGGGGCCGGAGTGGGAGGAGCGGTCGTCGGGGCCAAGGTCGGAGGGAGGGTAGGAGCAAGGGTGGGTGCCAGCGTGGGGGAGGCCGTGGGCGAGAGGGTTGGAGAGGAGGTGGGGCTGCTGGTCGGGGCCAGGGTGG
>Ga0209491_10006323_pt1 | contig 16534 bp, 14 predicted proteins | sample BON02_FD_187213 | JGI IMG/M metagenome (GOLD analysis project Ga0209491, IMG submission 187213) | Freshwater microbial communities from Lake Bonney liftoff mats and glacier meltwater in Antarctica - BON-02 (SPAdes) (version 2) | ecosystem: Environmental > Aquatic > Freshwater > Ice > Glacier...
CCGCACTCCATTCAACAAAGCAGCGGTTGCCGTCGGTCACGGGTGTGAGTTTGATCGTTGCAACGTAGTTGGAAACGCCCATAGGGCTTTCCAGAATCTCGTAAGTGCAGCTGTAATCGTAGTCACTAAGGCCCAGCAAACGCTCACGGATCAGGCTACCGTCGCTGGTGTGGAAGTGGCGAATGCATCCCACGCGGTCACTTTGTTGACCGTCTTCTATGCGGCTGTCCACGATAGAAGGGTGCCAGTCGGGGAGGCCATTAAAGTCCCGAATCCGCCCCCACACATTTTCAGCAGCAGTGTCTATGACACTTGAGGCATAGATCTTGATCATCCAGTGCTACTCCTTGGCCCTGTCATTGGTGTTTGGCTTGGCCGGTGAGGAGGGCAGTTCGGCCTGCGATCCGCTAAGGCCGCCCACCAGGCGCTGGATGTCGCCGCCCTCAATGCCGATTTCGCGAAGCAGTTGGTCCACCAGTGGGGCCTGGGCACGAAAGCGCAGAGCCGAGTTGACCACGCCGTCCGTGAAGTTGCCGCCACCGTCGCCACCCTTGCCGCTTCCGCCCAAACCACCCAAGCCATCGACCTGCAGGATTTTGATGCCATCGATCCGCTCCAGGGGGCGAACTGACTCCCGGATGATGTCTTGCGCCTTCTCGACCAGGCGCATGCGCAAGGCTGACATGCGCGCCTCTGGCGTGAGCATGTTGTGGGCTTCGTTCATCATGCGCAGGGCTTCGGCCTCGACCTCGGCACGCGCCCGAATGGCGATGGACTTGATCTTGTCTGCATCAGCGTCTGCCTCTGCCTGGGCACGAATGGCGTCCCCGCGGTCAGCGCTAGCGGCTTTCTCCGCTTGAGCCGCGGCGGTCAGGCGCAACGACTCCCGCTCTGCGACCTGGGCAGCGCCAATCAGGTCAATAACTTTCTTGCGCTCGGCCGTTTCGACGTCTCGCGCAGTAAACACTTTTTCCTCGGCTGTCACCGCCAGCGCCCGTGCGTGTTCAGCCAGCATCTGCGCCTCGCTTTGGGCCTTGCTTTCATGGGCGACGGCGATCGCGCGTTTCTGTTCAGCAAGCTCCAGCGCCGTGCGCCGTTCGATCTCTGCGGTTTGTATGGCGCGCTCTTTCCCGATACGTCCCTGCTCCAGGCTTTGCTCGCTGCGGATCCGCGCTTCGTCAATGGCCTGTTTGGCAGCAATCTGCGCGCTCTCTGCATCTTGCTCTCGTTGGGCGCGCTCGGTGGCCAGATCGGCTCGTTGGCGTGCGCGCGAAAACTCGACGTCTCGTTGTTGGGCCAGGCGCGCCTGCTCGCCCTCCCGGTCAATCTCCAGCGAGAGCTTTTCAGCTTCAAGGTTTTTGTTGCGAATGGCGATCAGGGTGTCCTGCTCGACGTCATTGCGTTTCTTTTTGCTGCGTTCGATTTGCTCGGTCAAGCGAGTCAAACCTTCTGCGTCAAAGGCATTACTCGGGTTAAAAAACTCCATGCCTGTCTGGTCGAACTGAGTCAAGGAGGCGGCTTCGAGTTCGAGACCGTTTTTGGTCAGGTCTTCGGCCACTGCTTCGCGCACCCGCTTGACGTAGCTGCCCCGCTTTTCATGCAGCTCCTCCATCGTCATCTCAGCGGCTGCAGTTCGCAGCGCATCGATGAACTTGCCCTCCACCAGTTCCTTCAGCTGTTCCGGCTCCATAGTCCGAAGGCCAAGCGTTTGGGCCGCTGCAGACACGGCCTCTGGGGTGGCCGCCACTCTCACATAGAACTCGGCGATTACGTCGACCCGCATCCGGTCCTTGGTGAGAAGCGCCTTGTCTCGGCCGCGTATAACTTCGAGCCGCAGGGTGTTCATGTTGACCGGGATCACGTCGTGAACGATGGGTAGCACAAAGGCGCCACCGTCCAGAATCACCTTCTGACCACCAAGCCCAGTGCGCACAAATGCCCGCTCCTTGGAGCTTCTCAGGTACAACCAGTGCAGCAGCCATACCGCGATGGCCACAATAGTCGCCAAAACGATCAAGCCGAGCAGAAAACTGCCGAATTCCGAACCAGTCATGGTGAACCTCCTATCAGGTGTTATTTCGTGATCGACACAAAGCGCCGTGTCGTCTCGGTCAGCGCCACTTCGGTGGGCAGCCGTTCCATGGAGCTTGCGCCGTAGAACCCGTCACATTGCGGGCATTTCGACAGAATGAACTTCGCATCCTCGGGCGTGGCGATGGGCCCACCGTGGCACAGGACGATCACTTCCGGATTGACCTTGCGCGCCGCCTCTGCCCAGGCCTTAATGGGCGCAATGCAGTCAGGCAGCTTCAGCGCGGTATCGGCGCCGATGCTGCCCCCCATGGTCAGGCCGAGGTGACAGACCACAATGTCAGCGCCTGCCGCGGCCATGTCCCGCGCATTCTCTTCGCTAAAAATATAGGGTGTGGTCAGCAGGTCCATGGCATGTGCGGCCCGGATGATGTCCACCTCCAGCCCGTAGCCCATGCCGGTTTCTTCCAGATTGGCGCGAAAGTTGCCATCGATCAGGCCCACTGTGGGGAAATTTTGGACGCCGCTGAATCCAAGGTCGATCAGGCGGCGCAGGAACTGGTCCGGAATCATGAACGGATCGGTGCCGTTGACGCCAGCGAGCACGGGGGTGTGTTTCACCACCGGCAACACCTCGGTAGCCATCTCGCAAACGATCTCGTTGGCGTTGCCATAGGCCATGAGCCCCGCCAGGCTGCCGCGCCCAGCCATGCGGTAGCGCCCACTGTTGTAGATGACGATGAGATCGATACCGCCAGCCTCTTCACATTTGGCTGACAGCCCAGTGCCAGCACCGCCACCGATCAGTGGTTTGCCAGTAGCGATTTTTTGACGGAAACGTTCAAGCAGTGTGTTGCGGGGAATGCGTGCCATGGATGTGTTCTTTCTTTGGAGTTCAGGCCCGGCGGGCGCTCGCGGTTGTCCGCTGAACGTCTTTCCAGGCGGCTACAAGCGCGTAGGCAAAAGCCTCGTCATTGATGTGATGCGGCAGGCGCAGCAGGCGCTTTTCGCTGGTGGGTCGGAAGTGGGTTTCGATCGTGGTGAACAACACCTTGTCGGCCTGCGGGTCGTGGAAAGGCTGCCCTGGCTTGTCGAGGGAGGAGACTCCTCCCTCAGGGATCAGGAAACGGACCGGGCCGATCATGGCGTTAAGTTTGTTGGCGATGAATTCGCCGATGAGCCGGTTTTCTTCCTCGGTGGTGCGCATCAGCGTGACGGTGGGGTTGTGCTTGTAGAGCTTGCGCGTCTTGAAGCGCTCGGGCACCGTATCGAAGGCGCCGAAGTTGCACATGTCCAGCGCGCCGCAGGATCCCACGTAGGGCAGCGCGTGCCGCGAAAACACATCCATACGGTGAGGTCCAGCCGAGAGCACACCACCAACGATTTCGTCGGCCACCTCGGTGGTGCTCACGTCGATTGCACCGACCAAGAGACCGGAATCCACCAGCTTTTCCATGCTCTGACCGCCCACACCCGTGGCGTGAAATACCAGGCAGTCGTAGTCATCCTGCAATAGCTTTGTCACTGCTTGGACGCAAGGCGTCGTCACCCCGAACATGGTCAAACCCAGCGCGGGTTTGGTGATGGTGCTCTCGGCGACTGGGTGGGTGATCATGCCCGCGAGCGCGTGAGCCGCGTTCGCCAGCACCTTCTCGCTGATGCGGTTGATGCCCTCAACATCGGTCACCGAATACATCATGCAGATGTCGCTGGGCCCAACATAGGGCCGGGTGTCGCCGCTGGCCATGGTGCTGACCATGACCTTGGGTACCCCGATGGCCAGGGCACGCATGCCCGTCGTCGCAAGCGAGGTGCCGCCAGAGCCACCGGCCGAGATGATGCCGCCGACATCGCGCCGGGACCGCAGGTGGTGTTCGAAGGCCAGCGCCATGGCGGCCACCGCGCTGCCGCGATCGCCGCTGAACACCGCGCCTTCGCCTTGTGGGTGGTGTCGTGCCACCTCTCTGGGGTGCACGCTGGCAGGCGAGGGCTTGCCGCTGGTTGACAAGTCGATCGTGATGACCCGCAGCCCCAGCTTCTCCAGACATTGTCGAAGGTAAAACAGCTCGCGCGCCTTAGTGTCAAAGGTGCCGGCGACGATCGCCGCGCGGACGCTGGTTACGGCAACCGGGAACGCAATCACCTGCGCAGCGCTGTCCTGGGTGCCTATGGCACGGCCACGTTCAGTGTCGCCTTGGGTCGATTCGCTTGACTTGGTTGGATCCCGGCTGATGTCGGTTGCTGCCGAAGTTGCCCCGCCAGCATTCCACCGGTTGTAGCCTCGCACGGTGCGCGGGGCCAGATCGATCGGTCCGGCGGAATCGTTGCCGTAGTTGCGCTGGACTTGCAGCACCTGCGCCACCGCCGGCCCGTCAACTTGGTTGGCGGCAGCCGTCATCGACTCTTCGTCAACGTCCTCACCGTGGCCACCGCTGCGCACACCCAGGAGTTGTTCCTGCAGCTCGCGATTGCCGGCCAACTGCGCTGCAGACATCTGGTGCGCAATGCGCCCATTGACCATGACGCCTATTTGGTCACTCACGTCCAGCGCGACGCCCAGGTTTTGCTCAATCAGCAGGATAGCGATGTTGCTCTCGGTGGCCAGGTCACGCAGCGCCTTAGCCACTTGCTCGACGATCACGGGTGCCAAACCCTCAGTGGGTTCGTCCATCACGAGCAAACGTGGCTCCAGCAGCAGCGCGCGGCCAATGGCGAGCATCTGCTGTTCACCCCCGGAGAGCTGGCCTCCGCCATTGCTCTTGCGTTCAGCCAGACGCGGAAACATCGTATACACGCGGTCGATCTCGCGCCGATGACGGGCCACCAACCGCAGCGTTTCATCTACTGTCAGCGAGGGCCAAACGCGCCGACCTTGGGGGACGTAAGCGATGCCCCGTCTTGTGATCTGGTTGGGGCTGAGGCCCAAAATCTCTTCGCCAGCCAGACGCACGCTGCCGCGCGCCGTAACCAGCCCAGTGATAGCGTTGCACAAAGTGGTCTTGCCCATGCCGTTGCGGCCCACAATGCCCAGCACTCCGTGGCTGAGTTGCAGGTTTACTCCCTGGAGTGCATGCGCCCTCCCGTAGTGCACGTCCAGCCCCTCGACCACCAGCATCGGGGCGTGGCCTGACGGCTCGAGCTTTCTCTTGCTTTGAAACCAAGCCATTAGTGCTTGCCTCCCATGTAGATGGCCTGAACCTCGGCGTCGTTTTCGATTTCGTCGGGTGTACCGTGCCGTAGAGCGCGCCCGTTATGCATCACAGTCACGCGCTCGACAACGCGCAAGGCTATGTCCAGATCGTGTTCGATCAGCACATAGCTCATGTGCGAGGGCATGGCACGCAGCAGTGCGACCAGTTCGCGTCGCTCAGCAGGCGAAAGGCCTGCGGCTGGTTCGTCAAACAATATCAGCCGCGGAGCCCCCGCCAACGCCATGCCAATTTCCAACTGACGTTGCTGGCCGTAGGCGAGGTTTCCCACCAGCTCGTCCGCCAGTGTGTCTAGCCGTACCCGGTGTAAGACGTCTTCGGTGGCCACTCGGGAAGGATGTTCGGGGCTTGCGCGCACAAAGCTGTAGCGTCCCTCAGAGACGCCTCGTACCGCCAGGAACAGGTTGTCGCGCACACTGAGATCGCGAAACAGCAGCGAGGATTGATAGGTGCGCCGCAAGCCTTTGCGGATGCGCTCATAGGGTGGTAGTGCAGTGATGTCCTCACCGAAGAAGCTGATGCGACCCGACGAGGGTGGGAAGTCGCCGGTGATGGCATTGAACAGGGTGGTCTTGCCGGCGCCGTTGGAGCCGAGCACCGCGTATTTCTGCCCAGCGGCAACGCTGAGCGACACACTATCCACCGCCCGCAGCGCGCCAAAAGCCCGAGTCACGTTGTCCAGCACCAGAGCGTCGTCTGACAGCAGCGGCTTACCCGATACGGGCAGCTTCGGTTGAGCCCTTGGGGATTTGCGGGGTTGGAGATCACTGAAAGAGGCCATGGCGTGCGTCGGAGGTACGTTCAGTCAAGCGCCACGGATCGGGCTCAGCCCATCCCCGTGGCGTGGCTCCCAAAGCCGAGGCGGGCCTGCGGCTTTGGGAGGCGAGCCGTGGTTACGGGCAGGCTGGCACGTCGCGCGTACCCAACTGGAAATCTTCCTTTTTCATGCCAAGCAGTTGGTTGACGTTGTCCACCTTCAAGAGCACTTTGGTGGTGAGGTCGCCCTTGCTGTCCTTCACCACCTCGGTCACGAAAGTCGTGCCAACGGCTTGGCGGTTTTCGTCGAGCTTGATGTTGCCCGTGGGTGTTTTGAGGGTCATGGTCGACAGCGTCTGGCGGAACTTGGCGTGATTGGCACTGAGGTCACCGTTGACTGCGGCCAAGCCGTCCAGCGCCGCCTTCATGTTTTGGTAGTAGGTGTAGGCGAATAGGCTTGGGCTGGGGAAGCCACCGGCTGACACGGGGTAGGCTTTGCGGTAATCCGCCACAAAGGCTTTCCATTCAGCGCCATCGAACGAATCGGCGATGGGGCCAGCTGAAATAGTTCCCACCAGCGAGTCGCGTCGCTTGCCCTTGTAGTTCAGCACGTCCTGACTGACGGTGATGGAACCACCTAACATGGGTTTGTCGCCACCAGAGTTCTCATATTGGGTGAGGAAGTTGACCGCATCGGCGCCACCCAGTACGACCAGCAAAGCGTCCACATCTTTGGGAATGCGCGCAATCACCGACGAGTAGTCTTTTCCTCCCAGCGGCACCCAAGCCTTGAGCGGGACCTTGCCACCGAGGGCGCAGTATTGCGCCATGAAGCCTTGCACCTGGCTGTAGGGGAAGGAGTAGTCCTCGGCAATCACCATCACCCGCTTGTAACCCTTGTCCATGGCCGCCTTACCCAAGCCGAACATCCACTGCGCGCCCTCAGTGTTGAAGCGGAAAAAGTTGGCACTGGGGTTAACCAATGTCGCGCCCTGGGCACCAGATGAGCCATTGATGAAAGTCACTTGTTGCTGCGACTTGGAGTAGTCCTTGATAGCAATACCTTCTCCGCCCGACAGGGGGCCAACAAGAATGTCTACCTTGTCTTGCTCAACCAACTTGCGCGCTGCGTTGACCGCTACATCCGGGTTGGCATTGGATGAGGCCTTGATGACTTCAATCTTGCGACCAGCCACCGTACCCGCACGTTGCGCGACGGCCAGTTCAGCGCCTCGCATGCCATCGGCGCCGCCGGCGGCGAATGGCCCTTCCAAAGTCGCCAAAAGGCCAATCTTCACGGGCTGGCCTTGAGCAAAGGCCAGGCCAGGCAGGGCTGCCAAGGCGGCAGCGCAGATCACAGTACGCATCATGCTTCGTTTGTTTGCTTTCACGGTCGTCTCCTGATGGTTGAAGTTTTGGCCTGAGCGAGCTGCCAGCGAGCGCGAAGCGCCGCCCACAAGCCCAGCAGACCGTCGGGGGAAAACAGAACGATGGCGAGGAACACTCCGCCAATAAGTAGGTTGAATCGTTCGCGGTCGATCAGATCGATAGCGAAGGTCTGCATGAGCACGAAAATGGCCGCGCCCAGAAAGGCGCCCAAGGGGTGCTTGGTGCCGCCAAGCACGGCAATCACCAGGATGTTGATGAGCCAACCAGTGCCCACAGACCCGGGTGAGATCAAGCCGTTGTACCAAATGAGCAGCACGCCACCGACGCCCGCCAGCAGGCCAGACACGGCGTAGGCTGCCACACGGTGTGCAGTCACGTTGTAGCCTAGCGAGTTCATGCGCCTGGGGTTGTCACGGATGCCCTGGAGCGCAATGCCAAAGGGTGTGCGCACCAACCACTGCACGAAAAAATAGCCCGCAAGCGCGCAGGTGAGTGCCAAGCCATACAGCGGTATTGGATCGCGCCATTTGATGCCCAGAACAACAGGTGGATGCACTTTTTGGAAACCCTGGAAGCCATTGAACACGCTGTAGTTCTGCAGCACTAGGTAGTAGAAGGCCACGCCAATGGCCAAGGTGATCATGATGGTGTAGATGCCGTCGGTCCTCACAGACAGCCAGCCGATCAAGGCGCTAGCCACCACCGAGATCAGCAGAGCGAAGACCAGCACCACTCCCCAGTGCCAGCCCAGGCTGATTTCGGTGCCGCTCACACCAAGCACGGCTACCGCGTAGCCTGCCATGCCAGCCACCGACATCTGGGCCAGCGAGACCATGCCGCCATAACCAGCAAGAAAGCTAAGCGACAGCGCAACTAACCCCAGGATCAGTGACTGCGCAGCCACTTGGTAAGTGAAAAATGGCGTAGCCACGAAGGGCAAGGCCAGCGCCGCCAGCAGACACAGGATGTGGCGCGGCTTGATACTGGCGCGCATCCGCCCCAGGCGAGTGGACGTTGATGAAGAAACCGATTCTTTTGACGACGGCCCTGCAGGCTCCTGGCGGTGCGTCCCAGTCTGGCCAGTGCCCGCCAACGATCCGGCGCTCATGGCGCGGCGCCATTTGGCCGCGCTCATGTGGTGACCCCCATGATGCCGCGTGGGCGAAACGCCAGAACCACTATCAGAATGACGAAGGTGAACACCACACTGTAGGTGGGCGCATAGGCTAACCCGTAGGTCTCGGCCAGGCCAAGGATAGCGGCGCCAATGGCGGCGCCTGGCACGCTGCCCATTCCTCCGACAATGACCACGATCAGAGAGGCCAAGAGCAAGCGCGTGTCCTCACCGGGCACCAAAGACAGCTCTACCGCCCCAATCACGCCACCAAAGCCCGCCAGTCCGGCGCCCAACATAAAGGTGACGGCGAACACCAAATTCACATTGACGCCGGCAGCTGCCAGCATGGCGCGGTCATCCACACCAGCGCGGATCATGGTGCCCACCCGGGTGCGGTTGAGTAGCCACCAGAGGAACAGGCCAATGGCAATACCAAAGCCCAGAAGGCTCAGTCGGTACGCCGAATAGGCATTGATCACGGGTATGCCTCGGATTGGGCCGTCTAGCCAGGCCGGCGACTCAAGCTGATACACCTGACCGGTGAATATCCATAGCAAGACGTCGGCAATCACGATGGACAGCCCAATCGTCACCATGGTCTGGCGCAGGTCTTGTCCTTGCATGCGCCTCAAAATGAACACTTGAATCAGCAGACCTGCAACTGCAGAAGCCAGAAATCCCGCCGCAAGCGCTAGCACCCACCAGCCAGTTTTGGCCGCCACCAGGTAGCCCACGTAACCACCCAGCAAATAGAGAGACCCGTGCGCCAAGTTGACATTGCGCATCAGGCCGAACACCAAGGTGAAGCCGCTGGCCACAATGAAGTACAGCGAAGCCAGCGTCAGGCTGTTGAGCATGGTCAACGTGTACAGGCGCGGGTTGTCATGTATCGCCCAGGCAGAAAACGCCAAGATCGGTGCTCCCACAACGATGGCTGTGGTCCAGCGCTCGCCACGCGTCATCATGGCTATTTCTCGCTCATGCCGCGCGCCGCCATTCACGTTGTGATGCAATCGGCGGTGCCTTTGCGAACACGCCATCCTTCATCACCGCCAGTAGGCGTTTGGGGTCGCGCAAGATGGCCAGGTTGGCTAGCGGGTCGCCGTCCACCAGCAAGAGGTCGGCCAGGTAGCCCGTCTTCACCGCACCCAACTCGTGGCCCTGTTGCATGATCGCGCCGCCGTACAGCGTGGTTGAGCGTATGGCCTCCATCGGCGTGAAGCCCAGGTACTTCACAAAAAATTCCAGGTCGCGCGCATTTTGGCAGTGGGGTGTGAAGGCAAAACCGTAATCGCCTCCCGGCAGCACTCGAATGCCGCGCTTGTGCATCTTTGAGAGCGACTCCAGCGCTGCGTCCCACTCATCCTGGTAACCCATGCGCACAGCGTCCTGGTGGGTGATTCCCCAAGGCTCCGCCTCGTGCAGCATGGCGTACAGGATGGCGATGCCCGGTGCGACAAACACCGTGTCTTTTGCCGCCTCCAGCATGTCCAGCGCCTCGTTGTCACAAAAGCTGGCGTGGTAAATCAGGTTGATGCCGTGGCGCAGCGCCTGTTTCACGCTGGCACCAGAGCGCGCGTGGACGATGATGCGTTTGCCGCGCATCTTGACTTCCTCAACCGCCGCAGCCACCTCGGCGTCGGTCATCCAGGTGGTGTGGGCATCGGCATCGGGCACGAAGTTATCACCCGAGAGATTGAGTTTGATCGAGTCCACACCGTACTTCAAGAACTGGCGAACTGCTTTGCGCATTTCCTCGGCACCACTCACGTTCACGCCAAAACTGAACTCCGGGAACGGTAAATGGGAGAGAGTTTCATCGCCCAACCCGCCGGCCACAGTGATCTCCTGACTGGCAGCCAGGTACCTTGGCCCCGGAATCTGGCCGCTTCGGATCGCATTGCGAATCACAACGTCCAATCGCGGCTTGGCGCAGGCAGCGCCCAAACAAGACGTGAACCCCGCCTGCAGGTAGCGCTTGGCTACTTTGGCGCACCACAGCACATGCTCTTCCAGAGGCATGCTCTGAATGGCAGAGAGCGTGGCCGCGTCGTTCCAGGAAAAGTGCGTGTGTGCCTCTACCATGCCGGGCATGAGCGTTGCGCTAGCGCCATCGATGATCTGGACTTCGTCCGGGGTGATGGACGAACTGCCGCGCCCTATCTCCGCGATGCGGTTGCCCCGCACCAGCACGCTGCCACTGAAAGGGTCCGTGCCTGTGCCGTCGAGGATGCGAACGTTGGTGAAAAGCGTGTCCATGGCAATGGTCCGTTGAATCTTCAGGCGGCCCAACGGGTCGCGGTGCTGGAGGCCGGCACACGAGCCAGACGAGTGTCGTTACCCCGTCCCATTGGCGGCGCGCGGTGGAAGACGCCGTCCTTCATCACGGCAAGGATGCGCGCCTTGTCTTGCAACAAGGTGATGTCGGCCAACGGGTCGCCGTCAATCAAGAGGATGTCGGCGAGGCAACCTTCGCGGATGTAGCCTAGCTGCTTGCCCATCATCATCATTGGGCCGCCCCAGGCGGTGGCCGAGAGCAGCGCCTCCATGGTGCTCATGCCCACATACTTCACAAAATATTCCAGGTCTTTGGCGTTGGTGCCGTGAGGCGTCCAGGCAAAGCCGTAGTCCCCACCGGGAAGGATTCGGATGCCGCGCTTGCGCATGGCCTTCATGCTCTCGATCGCCGCTTCGAGCTCGCGGTGGTAACCCATTTTTTTTGTGATTTCAGGGGTCAGACCCCATTCGCTGGCGTGGTGCGAGGTGTTGATTAGCCAGGCCAGGCCAGGTGCCACGAAGTGCTCAAACTTGTGAGCTTCAAGCATGTCCAACGCTTCGTTGTCGGTGAAGCTGGCGTGGTAGATCACCTCGATGCCCTGCTTCACGCACTGCTTGACCGACCAGGCTGAACGCGCATGGGCCGCCACCCGCTTACCCCAGGCCTTGGCTTCCTGCACACAGACCTTGATTTCCTCTTCGGTGAATTGGCTCATCTCCCCTGGCATCCCGGTAATGGACTCGCCCGAGAGGTTGATCTTGAGCGAGTCCACACCGTATTTGGTGAACATGCGCACACAGCGGCGCATTTCCTCTACACCACTGACCACTGCACCAAATGAAAACTCCTGCTGAGGCAGGTGCGGCAAGGTACTGTCGCCCAACCCACCGGGTACGGTAATCTCCTGGCTGGCTGCCAAATAGCGGGGGCCTATGATGGTGCCATCGTTGATGGCGTTGCGAATCACGACGTCCAGGCGAGGCTTGGCCGCAGCTGCACCGACGCAACTGGTCCATCCCATATCGAGATAAGTCTTGGCAATCTCAGCGCACCACAGGATGTGCTCTTCTGGGGGCATGCGCTGGATGGCATCGAGACTGGGCTGGTTGTTCCACGAAAAGTGGGTGTGTGCCTCGACCATTCCCGGCATGAGGAACGCGCCTGCTACGTCGATGGTCTGTACCCCAGTCACGCTGGCAGCCGGGGCTCCGTAGCTCGACTTGGTAACTCTGGAGATTTGGTTGCCTTGAACCAGCACGTCACCTTTGAAGGGCATGTCGCCCCCACCGTCGAAGATGCGTGCGTTGGTGAATAGAAAGCCGGCCATTGTTTTCCCTTTTACCGAACCATCGCAAGGAATTCACGCAGTTCCCGGGCGCATTCTTCAGGGCGCTCGATCGGTGTCCAGTGGCCGCACCGTGGCACCACCACCACACGCGCGGACGCTGCGCTCTGAAATCGTTCAGCCATTGCGCGCACCGCTTGAGGAGGGGCGATGCCGTCTTCCTCTCCGGTGACGAGCAGCACGGGCGCGTCGATTCGCTGAACCTCAGCGGCTTGTGCGTCAGCCAGCGCATCGCAGGTGCGCGCATACGATTCGCCATGTTGGCGGAGCAAGCTTTCGCGCACAAACGCCAACACAACAGGCTGCCGTTGGCGCGTATCTGCCGAGAGCGAACCTTGAAGGAGAGCTTCGGCAATCTCCTGCATAGCAGTCATTCCGTCGGTCCGGGCTTTACCGGCACGGGTTCGCAACGCAGCTCGGGCCGCGTCGGGCGGTGCAAGCAAGGGTCCGTACAAGGTCAGGCTGCGTATTAGCTTGTGGCGAGCCAACGCAGCATGCTGGCACACGATGGTTCCCAACGAGTGTCCGACAAAATGAGCGCGTGCGATTCGAAGTCGCTCGCAGATGGATATGACTGTATCCACAAACCGCTTGATCGACAGATCGCCCTCTGCAGCTTGTGACCGGGCGCTGCCGGGCAAGTCGATACGCACAACACGATGACGTGCCAGAGTACCCATCAGTGGCATGAACGTGTTGCTGCTTCCCCCTAGGCCATGGATACAGACCACGGCTTCGCCTTCGCCTTCGTCGTCTACTGCCACGCGGTCAATCGTGTGAAGCGTCATGCGTAATCAAACCGGTTTTCGATGGCGCCCAGGCCGTCGATTTCGATTCGGACAACGTCACCGTTGGTCAACCATCGAGGTGGCTGCATCCCCATTCCGACACCGGCAGGTGTGCCCGTGGCGATGATGTCACCGGGGTACAGCGTGATCCCACGCGAACAAGTTTCGATCAGAGTGGGTATGTCGAAAATCAGATCCTTGGTGCTTGCGTCTTGGCGCAACGCACCGTTGACCCAGCCCCGGATGCGCGTATCCCGGCCATCTAGTTCGTCGCTGGTCACGATCCAGGGGCCCATCGGGCAAAAGGTGTCGAAACTCTTGCCGAGGTCCCACTGTTTGTGACGCATCTGGACGTCACGGGCAGTGACATCGTTGATGATGGTGTAGCCCAACACATGCTCCATCGCGTCAGCTTTGGTGATGTTGTAACCGCCCTTGCCAATGACTAAAGCCAGCTCGCTTTCGTAGTCGATTTGGTCCGAAATGTGTGTGCCAGGCAAGCGCACGGTGTCAAAGGGGCCGACCACACATTGCGGCAGTTTTGCGAACACGATGGGCCAGTCGTCGTCCTTGGCGGCACTGTCCTTGAAGACGGTGGTAGACAGCTCTGCGGCGTGCGCGCGGTAGTTGCGACCAACGCAAAGGAGGCTACGCCATGGTCTGGGCAGTGGCGCAAGCAAGGAGATCGCCGAGACTGGCAGTCGGGGACCGCTGGGATTCGGCAGAGGTTCTCCGGCTACCAGCGCATCGATTAGCGGTTGAACGCCCCGAGAAGTGTCCTTGCAGGCCAACGGCGTTGCCTCGCGGCCGCACGTCGACACAAGTCCGATATGGGCAACGCCGCCCCAAAGCCAACTGGCCATGCGCATCTGGTTTGTCTCCGGTGCTCTTGCGTGTGGACCTGCCTAACTATCGGGGCACACAGCGTTTTTTCTTCCCCATGAAAAAATGAGACACAAATCTCATATTGGGGTCGCCGCATCTTAGCGCCAAAGTCGGGCGCGCGACAATGTGTAACGGGAGTTTACTGACTAGGACAAACCCGAATCGCTGCGACCGTGCTAATCAAGCTCCGTTCCGTTTGCGACGACGCAGGCGATAACATCGCGATGCATCTCACCAAAAACGACATGGCACGCATAAAACACAAGTTGGCTCCTCCCCCATCACCGCCTGAACACGGGGTAAAGGCTGCAACCTTCAAGCTGTTGCTCGATACGGCGATGCGCATCATTCATCAGGATGGGCATGTTCCGTCAGTGGCTGAAACTGCGGTCAACGCACAGGTTTCCCGGGCTACGGCATACCGATATTTCCCGACCAGAAGTGCGTTGCTGACTGCGGTGATAGACGCTTCGCTCGGTCCTGTCAGAAAGTTCGCGTCCGACATTCCCGATGGGCGTGAGCGGGTGCGTGGCTTGTTCAAGCAGACCTTTCCAAGGTTTAAGGAGTTTGAGCCACAAATGCGCGCTGCAGTTCAGTTGTCCCTAGAGCAATGGGCGCAGGAACGGGCGGGATTGCTGGAGGAAGAACCCTACCGGCGAGGCTACCGAGTGGCAATTCTCGAGCATGCGCTTGCGCCTCTGGAGCCCCAATTGCCTGTCGCGGTGTATGACCGTCTGCACCGCGCGTTGTCGGTGATCTATGGCATTGAACCCTACGTCATTCTTAAAGACATCTGGGGAGTGTCAGATCGCGAAGTAGAACGCACCGCCTTGTGGATGGCCGATGCCATGCTGGACGCAGCACTGCGCGAAGCCGAACCATCGGAACGGCGACCCAAGCGGTAGCCCCGGGATATTGGTGCGCCTGACTGCGTTCCTGTTCGCGTGCTTGCACAGTGCCAGATGACGCCAAGAATGACTTCTGGCAGGAACTAGTACAACATCCTGTAAATATCTTTCATTGAATTGGGGAAGCCGATACACTACACGGCATGAGTCAAGGACGGCTTGCGCAGGCAATCAAACTATCGCGACAAGAGCGTAGGTCGCTTGAATTAGTAACCCGTTGCGGGACTTCGTATCAACGAGATGTTGTTCGAGCGCATATCGCACTGATGGCGCATCGAGGCGAGACGAGCTCGTTGATTGCCCAGTCGCTGGGAGTGTCTGTGCAGACCGTATCGCATTGGCGCACTCGACTGGCACGTCGTGGAGTGCAAGGGCTGCAGGAAGCGGCGCGCTCCGGCCGACCCCGACGCATCGTTGAAACGCAGCGGCTGGAATTGCTTGCGCTGGCCTGCGAGCCGGCCGAACCCAACGGGCGCGCGACGCCCACACTGGATGAATTGGTTGATCGCGCCATGGAGCGAGGCGTGGTCAAGCAAATCAGCCGTAGCCATCTGCAACGAATTCTGCAAGCCGGAGACATGCGTCCTCATCGCGTCCGGCAATGGCTGCACAGCCCCGACCCACGGTTTCGTGAGAAGGTCAACGAGATCTGCGCGTTGTATGCCCAAGCACCCAAGGGATCGGTGGTGCTGTCTATCGATGAGAAGACGGGGATTCAGGCCATCGAACGCAAACACCAGGACCACGCGCCCAAACCAGGCCGACTGCGCCGGCGTGAGTTCGAGTACATCCGCCACGGCACCCAGGCCCTGATCGCCGGCATGGACGTGCACACCGGGCGAATCATCGGTCAATGCAGGGATCGGCGCACGCAGGTCGATCTTGTGAACTTCATGGGGGAGGTGGCGCAGGCCTACCCCAAGGGTAAGATCCACATCGTGTGGGACAACCTCAACACCCACCGAGCGCAGACCGTGTGGGATGAATTCAATGCCCGGCACGATCAGCGTTTCGTCTTTCACTTCACGCCGCTGCATGCGAGTTGGGTCAATCAGATCGAATTGCTGTTTGGCATCTACACGCGCCGTGTTCTGCGCCACGCCAGTCATACATCGATCGAGCATTTGCGCCAGCGTACCGAGGCCTTCATCGTGCAGCGCAACCAAGCAGCAAAACCGTTCAAATGGTCATTTGCTGGCTTTGAGCTATAAACGGGTGAACCGCTGAGGATCAACAACGATGGCAACCTTCGACGTAAAACTAAGGTCCGCTGAGCTGCAGCGACAACTGGCCAAGTTCACTGGGCACGACCGCGCCAGCGTTCGACCCTATGGCAAACACCTGCTCATCCAAATGCGGCGCCATGACGATGACGCCGTCGACACTATTGCACGTATCACCGAGCAGGCACGCAACTCCTATTCATCGGCCTTCCGCAGCCACACCGGCCGTTGGGAGCCACTGCCCGGCACCGGAACACTCGCCGAAACCGCAGAACTCGTCGTCAGCTTGCTTGCTCCATACTTCGAACTAAATGATTAAAGAGATTTACGGGATGTTGTACTAGAAGACGACGTCTTTCTTGCGAAGAACAACCCCGGCGGCGATCTGCAGGCGTGTCGTCAATTTATGGGAGAAGCACTTGCAAAATACCCTTCGCCACCGTCGCCCAGCGAGGCCTAACGAAAAAGGATAGATCGTGCGAAGCCGCGATCTGATCCGGCTGTTGGACGAGCCCGGATTGCCGCCGGTCGCCGACACAGGAAACATCTCTCACAAATTTGGCCGGTGCTGATGGCCGGGCAGCGCACATGGGCTGATGCAGGCG
>Ga0209491_10006324_pt1 | contig 16533 bp, 14 predicted proteins | sample BON02_FD_187213 | JGI IMG/M metagenome (GOLD analysis project Ga0209491, IMG submission 187213) | Freshwater microbial communities from Lake Bonney liftoff mats and glacier meltwater in Antarctica - BON-02 (SPAdes) (version 2) | ecosystem: Environmental > Aquatic > Freshwater > Ice > Glacier...
GTTCAAAAAGTTGAAAACTGGTTAAACTTACGGCCTCGAAAATCATTGAATTATTTAACCCCATTTGAGGTTATGCATAACACTAAAATTAACTTACAGAGTGTTGCACTTCAGAATTGAATCGGCGAGTTTAAAAAAAGTGAGTTGTTGAAAACAATAATTAAGACCTTAATTATTTTATCTTTTACGCTATACTTGATATACAAGTTATGGACCAATTTTTAAAAAGGTTAATTATGAACGTATTTTTATTAAAAGATATAGTACAAGTTGGTTTGAAAAATGAAATCATTAAAGTTTCTAGTGGATATGCAAAAAACTTTTTATTTCCTAATAAGTTTGCTGTAGAAGTCACAAAAGCAAATGAAAACACATACAAAAGTAAAATTAAAACAGTTCAAGATCGCGCAGCGGTTATAGAAACAACATCAAGCTTGCTTGGTAATCAAATTTCTCAACTAACGCTTAAACTGAAAAAAACTATGCACGATGGTGATAAACTGTATGCAGCAATTAAGCCAAACGAAGTTGTAGATCTTCTAAAAGATAAAAATATTTCAATTTCTAAAAGCCAAGTTGTTTTTAACAAACCAATTAAAAGCAAAGGCTCTTACTTGGTAACAGTTAAATTATCATCAAAAATAAAACCACAATTCACCCTTCAAATCGTAGCTTAATAATTTATGTCAATGAAACCTCAGTACAATTCATCATATCAGAAAAAAACAACTGAGACCTCAAAACCAGTTGAATCAATGCTTGGAAAATCTTTACCATCTAATATAGACGCAGAACGCGCTGTTTTAGGTGCTATTTTACTCAATGACGAGTGTTATCATGCAATTGCTGAGGTTTTATTAGCTTCTGATTTTTATATGCCTGCGCACAAAGCTATTTATCAGGCAATTATAACGCTTGTCAGTGCAAATAAACGCATTGATATGATTACACTACAACATCAACTCGAAGCTCAAAGTGAGATGGAAATTGCCGGCGGTGTAATTTACCTTGTGGGTCTTCAAGAGGATATTCCTTCGGTTGGATTAATCGAGCAACATGCTCAGATTGTAAAAAGTAAGTCGACACTTCGATCTTTAATCAACTCTTCGGTTAGTATTATTACTGATTGTTACAATCAAAATGAAAAAGAGATTGAATCAATTATTGATGATGCAGAGCGAAAGATTTTTGAAGTTTCAAGTCGGACTATGAATAAAGATTTTGTACAGCTTGACATTTGGCTCCGTAAAACATTTCAGCATCTTTCTTCTATTAAAAGTTCAAGCAAAGGTGTTACTGGTGTATCGAGTACTTTTGAGCAACTTGATAACATGACATCCGGTTTTCAAAAGGGTGATTTAGTTATTTTAGCGGCTCGTCCGTCAATGGGTAAAACTGCTTTTGCTTTAAACTTAGCGGTTAACGCTGTAAAACAAAAAATGACAGTTGGGTTCTTTTCTTTAGAGATGGGCGCCGAACAGTTAACGCTTCGTTTACTTTCGACAGAATCTGGCATTGCTCACCAAAGTATTAGAAATGCTACGATATCATCAGAAGAGTGGATTGAATTAACACATGTTGCAGCAGATCTTGCTCAAATGAAATTGTTTATTGATGATACAGCCGGTATTAGTATTATGGAGCTGCGCGCAAAAGCACGTAAGTTAAAGGCTAAGCACAATGTTGACATGTTGATTGTTGATTATTTACAACTTTTGCATTCAAGTAAAAAACATGAAAATAGACATCAGGAGGTTTCTGAGATTTCAAGATCTTTAAAAGCCTTGGCAAAAGAATTATCGGTTCCTATTATTGCATTGTCACAGCTATCACGTGCGGTTGATTCTCGTATGGATAAACGACCAATGTTATCTGATCTTCGTGAGTCTGGTGCGATCGAGCAGGATGCCGATGTTATTATGTTTATGTATCGAGACATCGTCTATAACCCAGAGACAGAAAATCCTTCTTCCGCAGAACTTATCATTGGTAAGCAACGTAATGGACCTACCGGGACCGTTCCGCTTCAGTTTATTCGTGAACTGACAAAGTTTGAGTCCGCGGGTGATACATTTAGTCATGAATAACCTATTCCTGCAGTAGGTACATGAAATTTAACTATGAGACCTTAAATAGTAGATGAAAATTAACAACTACAACCACGATTGTTGGGGTGCTTTTTAATTTCAAGTTATTTAGCTTGATTTTTTTCTGACAAATGTTAATATTGTATTAGTAATAAAGCAAGGGAAGTTGTCTGTTCGCAGATGGCTTCTTTTTTTTTGTAAATTTTCTATATTGAAATTTATGGAAATTGAAGATGCTTTCGTTTGATTTCTTTAAGCTCTACGTATGAATCATGTATGTAATCACTTAAATATTTCATTTTTTTACTCTTTGCAATAATTTCAGCCTCATTTCTTTCTGCCTGATCTCTAAAGTTTTTTATCTGAGCATACATAACAGCTGCTTGCGATTTATTCGTCTCAGCAACTTTTGCAGCATCTAACTCACATTTTTTTAACTCACGTTCTGTTTCTGCCCGCAAAACAGCTTCTAGCTTGTCATACTTCTCAACTTTATTATCAATAGTATCTTTAATTTCATCAAATGTTTGCCAAACAAAACTTGGTCGACCAGCAATGTTTTCTGGCGAAATATCTCTCGCTTTGATTTCTTTATTTATTGTATTAATGGATAGAAAAAATATTAAATATTTTATTTTCTTCATAAAAGATCCCCTCATTTCAAACCACTTTTATTTTTGGCTTTAATATTCTATTTGGGTTTATTGTAGCAGTTTGATTAAGGGAATCGCAATGATCGTTCAAATAAAAAAATGTAGTACAAATATTTTTATTTGATAAGCTTGATCAGGTCTATTAATTAAAGAAGGAGACCTATGATTATCCTAGGAATTGATCCAGGATTTACAGCAACCGGGTATTCAATTTTACAAAAAAACAAGAACCAGATAATCATGCTTGATCATGGTTTTTTGAAACTTCCTGCGACCAAGCCACTCGAGGTGCGTATTGGTATGTTTCATAAATTTTTAACCGAAAAAATAAAATTATACGATGTTACTATAATTTCTCTCGAAACTCCTTTTCTGGGGAAGAATGCCCAGACTTTTTTAAAGCTTGGGTACTTGAGAGGAATTCTATATCTTTTATCTGATTCGCATAATTTACAGCTCTGCGAATTTGCGCCACGCCAAGTTAAACAAACTGTTACTGGATATGGCGCCGCAAGCAAAGAGCAGGTTGCTAAGGTTTTATCTATGCTATTTCCAACCATTCCAAAAGAGTTAAAAGAAGATGTTACTGACGCAATTGCCATCTCACTTTGTGGGTTATGGCAATCTGAAAATAATAACAGGTAACACCTGAAATATATGAGGGGTTACCTGTTATTATTTTTAAGGATTAACTACCTTTAAAGTCATTTCTTTTTCGGCAATAAACTTTCCAGGTCGATCTATTACTTATGAAAAAAATAAAGAATCTATTGACTCTGTAAGTTGATTTTTTGTAGTATCATAAAAATGTAGCATAAAGTCTAAATTTAAAGGGATTTCGTACATGGCAAATTTATCTTCGTTCTCTTTGGATTGCGATAATCTTTATAATGAAAGAAATGATCATAATTATTTTGATCTTCCTTTGCTGGAAAATGACATCTTAACCCTGCAACAAGTATTTGTAACGCAGGGTGTGCAATACATAAAAACAAAGAATGTTGAATCTGGCCGCAAAATAATAAATATGATTTTAGCTTCTTTAAAATATTATAAAAAAATTGGTTGTGTTACTCAAAATAATTTACTACCATTGACCGCATGTAATATTTTAGATGAAATAGAATTTGAAAAAAATCGTACAGGTAATCTTCTTTTTGATTTAGAAAATTTTTTCACTGTTAATCCATCCTTTGATTTTATTTGGATGGAATTATCAAAAAAATTATCGGATGAGTATTCGTGTGTAAGCATTAAAAATATATTTGATATGTACCATGTCGAAGAACGACTGCCAGTTCTCATTGTCACATACACCGAAGAATAAAAGAACAATTATTGTGTTCCGATAATGCATATTATGTTAAGATTTCTCTTTTGTTTGAAAAAACGGCAATTCGAAATGATTATTTTTTTGTACAAAAGTATCATCCATAAAATTAATTTGTCGGTTTTCATGCATTATTAATCCAAAATATATTTTTTCATTATGAAGATATGGTGCAATGAATTGTGTTGATTTTATTATATTATTCTTGTGGTTAGATTTTACTTCATTGGATAATCTAATTTTTTTTGCTGTGGGTATATGGTAATTATATAATTCAGCACAAATGTTTTCTGTTGAGTAATCTACAAAATAGATATGATTTTCATGTTTGTAATTTGGTAAAAAAGGCTGAATCGATTCATAAAGTCTCTCTGGTCCGTGTATATACCTTAATGGTATTTTAAAGCTGAAAAGATCCTGGGACTCCCATTTGTTATTTTTATTTTCAAAAGATGAGCATACAAATTCATAAAAGTTTTCATCTGATTGGTTTCCTACAACCTTTAAATAAAATCCTTTAGATGCGTTTATCATTTCTAAAAAACAAAGTTGATCGCCTGAAGTTACCAAAGTAGTATCTTCTATTTTTTTTGGTGACTCCATGAGCATTGGATCCCAACCCTTTAAACATATTTCATAATTGTGATTAAGATCTTGTTTTATGTAAAAAAGTTGTTCATTAATTTTTTGAGGATATAAATGATTTATTGGCTGATTGGTTAGCCTTTTAACATTTGATTGAGTATCTGCTTGAAATATTTGGAAAAAATCACCCTCTCGAGCAATAAAATAAAACTCTTCATTATTAATCCAATTCATTGATGAAAAAGAATTAATTGGTTCGTATATTGGAATTGTTTTCGCTGATCGTTTTATAAATTCTTTTACTTTGATGTGACCTTGATCAATGAAACTAAATCCATTACCAGATGGCATAATTCGTAAATTTGCAGGTGTTGAAAAAGAAGATAATGCTTGTGTTGCTTTGTTTTGGTGACAATCCCAAATCCATAATTCAATATCATCTAAGCTTTTTTGATATATTAAGACAATTTTTTTTTCTTTGTCAAAATCTGCCACCGGATACAAAAACTGTTCAGCATTTATCTGCTGGACTAGACAATAAAACATAAAAAAAAGATACTTTTTCATGAATGGTTTCCTTTTATATTGCGCATGAACCTCTTGGAACCAAAGCTTGATCAATTCTATTTTGAGACAATACAGGTAAATTTTCAAATAATTTAAACTTTTTATTTGATCCTAATCTATTTTTCTTTGATAAAATCATTTGTAACTTTACCAATAATTTTTCAGGACAGTTATCTATATCAGTATTCATTTTTTTAGGATTAATTATATCTAAAATCAATTGACAGGCATAATCAATAGTTTCAGATAATGTAGGATTTCTTTTGTCAAAAAATGAATCCATATTTATATCTGGTTTTTTCAATCGTACAACTTTACTATATTCTGAAAAATTATTAACACAAGAAACTCCAATTTTTTCTTCATAACAAGATGGAACATAATAGTTTATATCGTAAATTGCTTGTACGAAATTATCAAAGTTTTTAGAAAATGAATACCTTAACTTTAATTCTTTTTTTATCATTTCTCGTAATGTTTTTAAAATATGTAAACAGAACATAGCGCTACGCATATCTGGTGTTCCCAATATTATCTCTTTTTGCCAATCATCTTGATTATTTAATTTCATAGAAAATTTATAAATTACTTTTAAAATTTCATCTCGTGTGAATATATCCTGAAATTCAGCAGTTACCAAAGCTATAAATCCAGTTATAACAGGTGCAGCAATAGAAGTTCCAGACATGAAAACATACATTGAATCTTCTTTTTGGTCTGGAGTTAATCCAGAACTCAAAATATCTTTTCCTGGTGCTACAAATTTAGGACCAATATTAACTTCTTTTTGAGTGAAAGGACAAATTGAATACTCACCATCATCATAAGCAAAAGCGCCAACATCAAAAGCAACACTATCAAACTTTGCAGGATAAGCTTCTGTTTGAATAGTTGTCCCGTCATTGCCTGATGCTGCTACAACATAATCAATACTATCAATTAATTCTTTTAATACTGCATCATCAATTTCATCTATCGTATCAGTTATTTTTAAACTCATACTTACAATTGGAGCTTTAAGAGTCAAAGCTCGTTGGAGCGCAGAATTTAAGATTGATTTATTTGTTGTTCCACAATCTTTAAATGCTTTAATCATGGTTACGCTCGCTTGAGGAGCTAACCCAGTAATTCCAATACCATTATGAATTTTAGCATTTATAACACCTTGGGTAAATGTTCCATGCCCTGCTGCAAATTGACTGCCAATATTATCAATTTTAGGCGCCGGCAAAGTTTCTATAAGAACTTCTGCGTTATAAGGGTCCTGTAGATTAGCAACATGAAAAAATGAATTTCCACCTCGTGGTACGATCCCATCATTACCATATAGTAAATCTTTTAACACTTCCTCACCTTCTGCATTGAGTTTATATAATCTTTTGTTTAAGTACCTTTTTTTTGCGTTCTTTGTAAAATACATATCTATCTGTGCTTGGTCTTTGTTTTTAACAAGCTTTATTATCCAGTCTGGCAATTCTTTTGCAAGTTCTTCACTGTTGAATCTTTTATGATCACAGTATTTTCCAAAATTAATAGTTATTTGTCCAATAGGATCTAATCCATCTTCACTTACTAAGTTATAGCCATATTCTTGTAAATTATCTGGAGCGGTTAAGTTAATATTTTTTTTATATAATTGTGAAAATTCTTTTTCTTGAGGATTAAAAGCTGATGTTCCGGTATCAATAATTGCAACCTGAGCTCCCGCACCTTTTTTTGGAGCTAAATCCCATAATAAAAAATTCCAAGATAATGGTTTATACTTGTCTGCAATATCAAAACAACCTCCATCTAAAATTCCAGTTGTTGGAATTTGCAAATGCCAAAAGAAATATTTTTTCATTTCTTCTATATTTTTTAAAGAATTTATTTCATCTTCATCATTGTTTTTTTCTAGTTCTTTAATTTTTTTTTTAAAATCATCAGGAGTCATATTTTTATATGACTCAAACTCATCAAGAGTTAAATAGTTATTTTCAAAACCTGTATATGTCACAATTACAAGTTGATCTTTTCGACAAACAACTTGTATACCATATTTTTTATAAACTATTTTAATATGTTTCACAAAATCATCATATGGTATACATGGTGGTTTATATAAAGTCCAATTGTTAAATGCATGATCAAAATTTACAAAAAAAACATTGTTTTTCTTGTAAGAATAATGAATGTTTTGATTGATAGAATCTTTGAATTCTTTTTTATAATAATTTATTATTTCTTTAGTTGCTTCATGAATTCGATCATTATATCGTTTGATTTTTTTTGATTTTTTAACTGGAAATTGTAAGGAGCAAATGACGTGATGATCTTTTAAATCACTTGAATTAAGAATGTTTTCTAAAAAAAAACTAAAGAAAAGTAGTAAAGCAATTGACTTTGTTTTCATACACAAGATCCTTTTTTAAGATGTGGTTACAGTCTACAAAACAAGCTATATGATTGCAATGAAATATCTATTGATACAATGAATTTTTTAAAACATTGCAATCCATCAATGCTTTATTTTATTATTTTTAGGATATTGAAATTAAATAATAAAATCATAAAAAGGTAAATAATGTGAAGAAAGTAAATTTTTTAATTTCATTAAGTGTATTGTTTTTTACAGAACAGCTTATTGCAAGAAACAATGAACATCATAAACAAGAATCTCACCACACGCAAGAACCTCGTCATGATGAACAATCAGAAAATCATGATAAAAATAAAAAACATCATGAAAAAGATGCAAATAAATCAAAGTCTCATTCTGAGTTAGAAAAATTAATTCAAGATTTTACAAAATCTACAGAAAAAATTAAAGGTAGTTGTCGGTCTAAGTCAAAACAAAAAAAAGATACAAAAGAAGATCGAAGTGAGCACTTTAAATCGGTAGATCGTTCATATGAAGCATATAAAAAAATAGATGAACATATGAAAAAAAATCATAATATGACAATCACCAAAGAGCAAGATCAAAAAGTTAAAAGATCAGCTGAAAAATTATTCGAATGTAAAAATGTACAACATATGCCATGGAAGCCTCATGTACAGGGAAAATCAAATCATAAAAATAAGTAAATTTGTAATTTAAAATAAGGCTTTTTAAAAGGGGATATAAAGATGAACTTAAAAAAAATAGTAATAAGTGCATGTTTTATGACTACATTGCTAGGAATCTATTATTTAGGTACAAATAATTTTTTTGAGAATGCTGATAATTTAGAAGAGTTATCAAATGAGGTTGTGGAAATTACAGATAAAGATCTATTGCATGATCTTATTAAAGATCATAAAAATCCATTAATTATATTTTTTCATATGGATGGCTGTGGTTTTTGTAAAAAAATGGACCCAGTTTTTAATGAAATTGTGAAAAACCCACAATTTTCTGAAATTAAATTTTACAGTGTTAATGGCAGAGACTTACAAGCACCTGGTATTGTACAAGAACTAGTGGATCAAAAAATTAATGGCTACCCTTTCTTTTTATTTATGAATAAAAATGGCTATCTAGATAAACATGCTGGTTATAAACCACAAGAAGACTTTGAAGATAAGATAGCAAATGTTTTTGGAAAGACTCTTCCTGCTGACAATAATGCTAAAGTCCGCATTCAAGCAATGCCAAATAAAGCAAATGAAAAAAATCATCAAAATCATAATGAAAAATCATCGAAATCAGATGGAAAACATAGTGGAAAACCATCGAGATCTCATGAAACTAGTCCAAAAGTAAAAGAACTTATTAAAAAGTTTATAGAAGAAGTAGAAAAAATTCCTGGTGATTGCAAATCTCCAAGTAAAGGGCATAGAGAAAAAGGTGGTTCTGAAACAAAAGAGCCTGATCATAAGAACGCTAATGTACATGTTCAGGCAATGCCAAATGAAAAAGCTAATAGTAAGCCTTCTCCTAAAGAACAATCTAGTGAAAAACCTTCTTCTGAAGAAAAAGGTCATCAAAAAAAACTTGAATCTGAAAAGAAAGAAAGACGTGAAAAAATAGAACGTGCTTATGAAGCATATAAAAAATTATATGAAGAAGCTAAAAAAATGGATAGTGAATTAATTGTATCAAAAGAAGATAATGAAAGAGTAAAAAAAGCAGCTATTAAAATATTTAATTGTAGAAATATACAAAATATGGTTTGGCGTGCTTGGAAAATTAAACCAAAACATAAACCTCACGCAAAAGAACCTGGATCACATGAAAAACCAAGTGAGAAAAATAAATAACAATTAATTTTCTTATAATTTGTATTATTCCTGGGGGGGAATTAGGATGGATCTTAAAAAAGTAATATTAATCACTATATCTGTTATTACCGGTGTAGCATATGCTTACATCGGTAATAACAGATATTTTCAAAATAAAACTCCAACAATGTTGGGAAATGTTTCGATTCAAAGTTCAACAACAACTGATGATTCTTCTTGCTCATCAGATACGGATTGTGATTCTGGATATTGCGATATTCAATATCCACTGACAAAAGGTACATGCCAATCTTGTGATGGTGCTAATGCAGATTGTACAACCGATGGTCAATGTTGCAACAGTCTCTGTGCTCTTTCTGGTCCAAATATGCTTTGTTCTTGCGCTCCGGAAACAAGCTGTGCTTGTGATGATGATAGTCAATGTGTTGGAACCAATTCTTATGGTACTAATTATACTGGTTATTGTTCTACTTCAAATTTTTGTGAGCCCTGTCAAAGCTCTGGAGCTTGTACATCTGATGCAATGTGTTGCTCAGGAACTGTATGTTCTAGTTCTGGAGAATGCATATCTTCTACAACTTGTAGTACAACTGGTTGTGCTTGTGATTCAAGCGATCCATCAACTTGTTCAAGTAATATTTGTATTAATAGTCTTTGTGCGTGTGCTGATTCTGGATGTCTATGTTCAAGTGATAGTACCTGTTCCAGTGGAAGTTGTTATGAAAGCAGTTGCCAAACTAGTTGTTTTGAATTTTATCAACTTTGTGAAAATGATGGAAATTGTTGTTCTAGTGCAACTTGTATAGAAACATCATCAACCTCTTCTTACTGTATTCCACCATCTGGTGGTGCAGATGGAAATTTGTGTACTGAAGATGGTCAATGTACAAGTGATTTTTGTAACATTGTATCTGGAGAAATGTCAGGTCTATGTTCAACTACTTCTTCAAGTTGTTCTGGTTTTGATGAAACCTGCACTACCGATGGAGATTGCTGTTCTGGATATTCTTGTACAGACAGTTGCGGTGATAGTGATGGCAATGATATATATTGCTGCACTTTAACCAGTTGCCAAGATAATAGCGGATACTGTAATAGTGCTGCTGATTGCTGTGATTCAGACAGCTCTTGTCTTGCAAGTCTCTGTTGTGTATCGAGTAGTACAACATGTAGCGCAGACTCTGATTGCTGTTCAGGTTATTGTGAAAGTGAAAAATGTTCTTGCGCTCCTACAACTGGATGTGGTTGTTCAACCAGTTCTCAATGTGATACAGGTTGGTGTAATGAAGGATTGTGTGAGCCTGTTGCCTGTTCAACAACAGCTGATTGTACTGCTGAATATCCTGACTACTCTTATTGTTGTCATGTAAATAATGATGGCGCTCAAACTTGTTCCAATTGTTATGAATCTGGTGAGGCATGTAACGCAGATAGCACTTGTAGCTCTAATGTCTGTGGAACAGATGGCACATGTTCATGTGCTGAAAACAATATCGCTTGCACCTCTGATGCAAACTGTTGTAGCAGTTATTGTAGCACGGATAATCTATGCATGAACCCAGAGGATAATACTGCAACGACATGTACAGCTCTTGATGGAACTTGTACTGAAACTCAAGATTGTTGTACTGAATATAGATGTATAAGTGATACATGCCAAGTATGTTTAGATAATGAACAATATTGTTCATATTCACAAGATTGTTGTAGTGATAATTGTTATCAAGGTAAATGTGCAAGTCAATCTACAGGCGGATGCATAGCCAATAACGAACCCTGTGAAAGCTTTAATGATTGTTGTTCAGGGTTCTGTGGAGCCGGAAGTGATGGAACTGATATTTGTCTTTTTGATTAAAGGAAGGTGTTGTTATGAAAAATATAAATGTAACAATGATGTTTACTCTAAGCTTACTTATGCTTGTAAGTATTACTACACAATTACAAGGTAGTGATAAAAAACCTACTCATAAAGTAAAGCAAAATTCTCAAAAAACAAAGAGACATCATAATGCTACTCCAGCTACAGATGAAGAAAAAAAGTCTAAAATAGATTCTTTTTTTAAATCTGTAGAAAGAATTCCGAAGCGTACACAAAATAACGATAAAGAACATAAAGAGTCTATTGATAAAGCTCGAGGTATTTATCAAAAAATGTATGAGTTCTCAATAAAAAAACCTCTTGTTTTAACAAAATCAGAATATCAAGAAATGAAAAAATATAGAAAAAAACTTTCTGAGTTCGAGGCTCAATTAAAAAAAGAAGAGTTAAAAACAAACTCATCAAAGCCTAGTCAACAAAATGGAAGTATCAATTATGAACATTCAAAAAATCATAAAATGCATAAAAATCATTAAATAATAATTTGAAAAACAGAGGTCAATATGAAAATAAAACAATCTATATTAGTAATAACAATCCTATGTATGGGACTTATAAGTTACTTTTCCGGTCAAGACACTCTTGATAAAGAAATTATTTTCAATGCAAAAACCATACACCAACCAATGAATCAAGAGTCTTTGGTTGATACTGTTGTGATTCAAGATAGTTGTGGCTTAGAGAGTGGTTGTAATTGTTGCTGTCTCGGATTTTGTGGCGATGATTGTAGCTCAAGTTGTGAGTGTGGTGGAGATGGCTGTAGTTGTAATACTTGTACAGGTAATTGTGGATGGTGTGAATATGACAATGAATGCAATAGTGGCGATTGTACAAATGGAACTTGTTATATATCTGACTGTGAATGTGGCATGGAAACTTGTGGCACCTGTTATAGTTGCAATGTAGGAAATTGTGACACCTGCACGAAGGATGAGCAATGTGATAGTGGTGATTGTACAAATGGAATATGTTATATAACTGGCTGTGAATACGGCATGGAAACTTGTGGTACCTGCTCATCAGGTCCATGCACTGGAGACGGATGTCCTTGTGTTAATAACGATGATTGCTCAAGCGGAAATTGTTATGCGTTATTTTGCGAAGCATGCATAAAGCCTTGTAATGGAGAATTCTGTAGTGATGACGGACAATGTTGTGATGGAAACAGCTGTATTAACAGCTACTGTTCTAATGGAGGAGATAATTGTAGTTGTGATAGTAATTCAGATTGTTCAAGTAATAACTGTTATGGTGGTTTATGTCAGCCATGCATAGAACCTTGTAATGGAGAATTCTGTAGTGATGATGCACAATGCTGTTCTGGCGGTAAATGTATTCAAAGTTATTGCTCCAATGGAGGAGATAATTGTACTTGTGATTCAAGTTCAGATTGTTCAAGTAAGAACTGTGTTGATGGTCTTTGTCAATGTAATGGAGATGGTTGTGTTTGTAATGATGATAGTGGTTGCAAGGAAGGTAATTGCTTTTCAGGATTTTGCTCATGTAATTCAGATGGTTGCCCTTGTACCTCAAATAGTAATTGTAACACCGGTAATTGTTATTTAGAATTTTGTTCAAATTGTATTATACCTATGCAAAATGGAACGGCTGACTGGTTTGTTAATCAAGCTGCAGCTGATAAAGGTAAAGATAAAGGAAGTATTGCACCCTACTGTGAAGATGTTGGACAATGTTGCAATCTTCCAGAAATACTTAAAGGTGTTAAAGAAGTTACATGCAGCGCTTCTACTTGTACGATTGGAAGTATAGCATGTACTTATAATAGTGATTGTACTACAGGTATTTGTAATGCTGATTCTGATGCAATTCCTGGAGGTCAGCCTGGAATCTGTGGAGCCTGTGGTGATAATGGATGGACTGGGTGTAATAGTAATAAAGGTGATGCTGCTACAACAGGAAGCGATTATTATTGTTGTAAAAATAAATATTGCGATATCTCATCTGGAAGCACAACTGGTACTTGTACGGTTTGTACCGATGCAGGTAGTTCTTGTACAAATGCATATCAATGCAGTCTTGGAAATTATTGTGATTCAACAACCAATGTTTGTACAGCTTGTGGTCTAGAAGGCTCTACTTGTTCTACTGAAAATGTTTGTTGTAATGGTAATTCTTGTTATGAAGGTATTTGTTATAGTAATGCAGATGATGCTTCTTGTGTAACAGATTCTACGTGTACAAGTTATTATTGTGATATGCCAACTGGTTCAACCTCAGGTACCTGTACTGCTTGTCTTGCTGTAGGTGACTCTTGCCCTTCAACGAATGGTTGTTGTTCAGGCTCAACTTGTGATGCAAATAGTTCTGGAGATTATATTTGTTATGATACTGGAAATAATTCTACCTGTATAACCAATAGTACTTGTGAAAGTGGTTATTGTGATCCAACTTCTGACACTTGCCAAACTGCTTGTTTAGCTATAGATGAAGTATGCACTGATAGTGGAGATGCATGTTGTACAGGAACGAGTTGTTTAACGAATTCATCAACCGGAATAAGTTCGTGTCAAACATGTGGAAATTCTGGATATTCATGTCCAAATGGCTCAACTGATTGTTGCACTGGATTTATTTGTACAAATGGCTACTGCGCAAGCTCATGTATAGATATTGGAGATGCATGTACAGATGGTTCGAGTGACTGTTGTAGTGGTTCTTCTTGTTTCTCTGGTACTTGTTTATGTTCATCAAGTGGTTGTGCTTGTGATTCAACTGATCCTTCAAGTTGTACAAGTGGTATGTGTACAGACGGATGGTGTGCTTGTTATAATATCTCTCAAGCATGTACAGCAGATACACAATGCTGTTCTGCAGACTGTGATACAATTTCAGGTACTTGTAAAAACTAAATAAAAAAATATTAAATAATAAAAAAAGGTGAAAAATGGATGTTAAAAAAATAGTAATAAGTGCATGTATCATGACCATGCTTTATGGTGGTTATTCATATTACATGCAAAGTCAAAAAACTCTCACTGTTAAAAAAACAGGTAATAATGTAGAAATTTGCAGCACCGAAGCAAACGGAGGTGCTTGCACAGCAAGCACTGATTGCGATAGCGGGAACTGCTCGAGTGATACTTGCAAAGCATGTGTGAAATTTGGATCTTCATGTGATTCAGATGGTCAATGCTGTTCGAGTACAAAAGGTAAAGGCGCAGTGCAATGCTATCAAGGAAAATGTGGAGAGCAAGTTATTATAGGAGTTAGCAGTGCTACTGGTGTTGCTATTGGAGGGGGAGCATATGCAGCAACAGCAAAAACAGCAGTAGAAGACGGTGATGATGATACTGGAATGAAATTTACCCCTAGTGAGACGGATTACTTTGACAATCTTAGAGATTCAGATAGTGATAGTGATAGAGGTTCATATGAAAGTGATGTTTCGGAGAGAAAAAGCGATCTTGATGCAGATGTTGAAGGAGGAATCGAGGAGAACGGACCTACAGGTGGGCAAGGTGCAGAAGAAGTTAATGGTCCCGGTCCCGGCACAAATAATGAAGAAGGAGCTGATCGTGCTGTTGGAGACGCAGAAAGAACTGCAGAAGGACGTCCTCCAAAAGTATCAGTGGTAGAATAAAGGTACGGATGGACTTGCTAGAGAAGTAGAAGAACCTAAACAAAGGGTGATTTATAAAAATAGTAAAACCATAAATAAGTCTAATTTTATTGCAATCCATCAATGCTTTATTTTATTATTTTTAGGATATTGAAATTAAATAATAAAATCATAAAAAGGTAAATAATATGAAGAAAGTAAATTTTTTAATTTCATTAAGTGTATTGTTTTTTACAGAACAGCTTATTGCAAGAAACAATGAACACCACACACAAGAATCTCACCACACACAAAAACCTCGTCATGATGAACAATCAGAAAATCATGATGAAAATGAAAAGTCTCATGAGAAAAAAGATATAAATAAATCAAAGTCTCATTCTGAGTTAGAAAAATTAATTCAAGATTTTACAAAATCTACAGAAAAAATTAAAGGTAGTTGTCGGTCTAAGTCAAAACAAAAAAAAGATACAAAAGAAGATAGAAATGAGCATTTCAAATCTGTCGATCGTTCGTATCAAGCATATAAAAAAATACACGAACATATGAAAAAAAATCATAATATGACAATCAGTAAACAACAGGATGAAAAAGTTAAAAGATCAGCTAAAAAATTATTCGAATGTAAAAATGTGCAACACATGGCATGGAAGCCTCATGTACAGGGAAAATCAAATCATAAAAATAAGTAAATTTGTAATAAGATTTTAACGAAGAGGATATAAAAATGGATGTTAAAAAAATAGTAATAAGTGCATGTATCATGACCATGCTTTATGGTGGTTATTCATATTACATGCAAAGTCAAAAAACTCTCACTGTTAAAAAAACAGGTAATAATGTAGAAATTTGCAGCACCGAAGCAAACGGAGGTGCTTGCACAGCAAGCACTGATTGCGATAGCGGGAACTGCTCGAGTGATACTTGCAAAGCATGTGTGAAATTTGGATCTTCATGTGATTCAGATGGTCAATGCTGTTCGAGTACAAAAGGTAAAGGCGCAGTGCAATGCTATCAAGGAAAATGTGGAGAGCAAGTTATTATAGGAGTTAGCAGTGCTACTGGTGTTGCTATTGGAGGGGGAGCATATGCAGCAACAGCAAAAACAGCAGTAGAAGACGGTGATGATGATACTGGAATGAAATTTACCCCTAGTGAGACGGATTACTTTGACAATCTTAGAGATTCAGATAGTGATAGTGATAGAGGTTCATATGAAAGTGATGTTTCGGAGAGAAAAAGCGATCTTGATGCAGATGTTGAAGGAGGAATCGAGGAGAACGGACCTACAGGTGGGCAAGGTGCAGAAGAAGTTAATGGTCCCGGTCCCGGCACAAATAATGAAGAAGGAGCTGATCGTGCTGTTGGAGACGCAGAAAGAACTGCAGAAGGACGTCCTCCAAAAGTATCAGTGGTAGAATAAAGGTACGGCAAAAAAATATAAAGTAGTAAGACCTTTAAAAGTAGAGGTATAGCAAAAAGAGTGGCTTGATTTTATAAAATTAAGCCACTCTTTTTATCTGGCCCATTCAACTGCGAAGCGCAACACTCTAGATAAATAAAAAAGACTTAATTTTATATAGCCTCCATGGCCGGCTGGCCAGCTTCAACTTAATGCAGCCGAAGGTAAAAATAGAAAAAGCCACGTG
>Ga0209491_10006333_pt1 | contig 16511 bp, 10 predicted proteins | sample BON02_FD_187213 | JGI IMG/M metagenome (GOLD analysis project Ga0209491, IMG submission 187213) | Freshwater microbial communities from Lake Bonney liftoff mats and glacier meltwater in Antarctica - BON-02 (SPAdes) (version 2) | ecosystem: Environmental > Aquatic > Freshwater > Ice > Glacier...
AACTCTTTGGTGTACTCACGACGGCCCGTTTTCGCTGTCGACAATTTCTTCTTCCTAGCCATTCTGTTGTCCTTTCTTCGGACACAGAATAAGAGACGATCCTGTCCCTGAAACTGTCACCACCTCAGATCCCGTTCCAGATGATGTCAAATCTGACATCGCAACGGGGCTCTCTTCATCGCAGGATCACGTCGATGGCGTGTCAGAATCTGAAGCTGCTGAGGAATCGCATCAACCGGCTTCTCGATGAGTCCGAAACCATTGACAGCGGCGCGCGAGATGGCGTCCAGATCGTGTTCGTCGGTCTTCACATCATCATGTTCCGGCTGTCGATAGAAGCTGGGTGCCAACGGAGTACGACCGTGTTTCAAACCCGGCTTTGCGAAACGCTCGCATGGGCGGTTTGTGGTAGGCGCCGGTCATTTCCACGGCGACGACAACATCTTTGAGGTCATGCTTTCCCATACCCAGCTTCACTGCCAGTACAGCCATTTGCAATGCATTGCGATTGTGCTCAACATCTGCTGGCGGACAAAGGACATTGCCATAAAAGTCCGTGAGCATCCACTTGGATCTGGCCTTGGCACAGTCGATCGCCACAACGCCAACCTTCTTCGGCCCAACGGCCTGAACGCGCGCCTGAATAACGCCCTGAGGTCTGCCGAGCACCGCTTTTCTGAACTTCTGCAATCGACTTCGCTTTCGCTGCGTACAGGTTTTACGCTTTGTAACCATTTCTGCGGTCTCCCTGAGTGAAAGTGTTGAATCAACATTTCACACCACCGCAGCACTACGAATCGTCAGAATTTTAAGTCACGAGGATCACGTACCAGGGTGGACCTAACCAGCTTGCACCGGTGCTGGATAAAAAACCTCGCTCCTCCGGCTGCGGAAACAGAGCGCTGATGCTGGGTGATGGTCACGGGAATAGCCGCGGTGCAGTTTGCTTCCGTCAATCTTCTCTGGACCTGCCTGGCGTTCAGGAATATCAGGTTGCCGCGAGACAAACGGAAGCCATCACGACTCTGCAAACGCGGTTTACAGGCGAGTGACGTCTTCCAATATTGGATCCAGCGAGTCACCAAACAGTGGACTTGCCACCTGTTCAGGATTGCCAACGTTCATCGAAGCCTCATCTGTCAGCCTGTCAGCCGCAATTCGCTCCGACTGTTGATCGGCATCTGAGGAGGCATGGAACGACGAAGTTGTGTGGCCATCAAACACGTGCAGGTTGTGGTATTGAAGCAGCGAACCTTTTTCAAGGTGCACGTTCTTAAGAGCTACTGCGTATTCGGTGCGTGACCGGAAGTAGCGCAGTTCGGCTTCGACCAGTTTGCGTTGAGCATCCAACAGGTGGTCGACATCAATGTCCATGTCGTTCTCGTCCTGAGTTTCGTAAGCGGTGAGAACTTCTCGCGCGGCAATCAGGCGATTGATATTGTTCTGGCACGCTTCGAAGGCTCGAGCTGCATCGGTGACGGCATTACTGAGGTTGTGAATGACCTCTCGCTGCTGTTCGCGGTGAATAATGCGTTCTCGACACAACATGATTTCAGCGTTTCGAACAGCCAGATTCCCTTTGCGGTATCCTAGCGGAACTTCGTATTCCAGACCTAGGAACCATTCCTGCTGATCTCCGCCCATCAGGTTTCGCACAGCCGATGTGGGCACGCTCGCGTTATTCCCGCTGCGAATCAGCTGGTCGCCAAAACCTCGGAAACGATAGCGACCAACCGCGTCCAGGCGAGGATTCAAAAAGTTTTTGGCGGCGAGGGCTTCCATTTCGCGCTTCCGGATAGCCATTTGCTGCTTGCGTAGTTCCGGACGCATCTGCATTGCGTCATGCTGAATGATGTCCCAGTCGAAAGCGATGTCCGCTTCTGTCGGTTCGTCAGCAGGACGAATCATTTCACCGTCGGTAATTTTCATTCCAGTGATCAGCCGCAGTCGTCGTTCTGTTGTCTGGACGCCACCGGCAGCTTCCAGCGTTCCTCCTGTGCTGCCGTTTCCTGTGCGGGTTCCCAGAGTGATTCGTCCCGAAAGAGCTTCGTCAACTTCTGACTTAAAGCGATAGTATTGCTCGCGAGCCAAGGCTTCCGCAGCTCCGGATTCAAGCCCCTGTTTTCGTCGAGCTTCGATTCTGTTCCAGGCCTCAAGCGATCGTTTCATCGCCTGACTGCGGGCATCAAGGTCTCGGTAAGCGTAATAGAGATCCCAATACGCGTTGGTAACATCATTTACGTAGTCACGAACGGCTGTTTCGAAGTCCGTCTGAGTCATGTCTGAATTGACTTTGGCCAGCAACACTCCGTTATAAACTCCGGGTGAACTTCCCGGGCCGGCAATGCGATTAAACTGCACTCCGGCGCCCTGCAGCAACGGCTGGCGAATTTCGCCTTCCAACAGTGCGTCCCATGCACTGGTGAAAATATTACCCGGTGCGTTGTTGCCGTTGAAAATGGATGACGATCGCAGCGACATGCGTGATCCTGTCGCAGTATACTTGGAAAGTTCCAACGAGTACTCGTGCAGGTCCTGCTGGAATGCGTTTGTACCGCCCGCAAAGAATGGGTTGTTATACAGCTGGTCGTTTCTGTTGAAGTAGGCTGTTCCCCGTAGCTGAGCATCAAACGCACTTAGCGCAGCTTCCTGACTGAATCGTGGATCCGTGACCGCCAGCCCACCGGTGAATCGAGAATAGATGCTGCCAGGATTTGTCAGCACGGTTCCGCCGAGTTCTCGCAGCACTTCCGAATTTTGCAACGCAATATGTAGAACTTCATCAAGCGGCATGTCACGGTATTGAATCGCAGCGAAATCTTCGCGGTGACGCACTGAAACCGGGGCCTCAGACCATGCCGCAGGGTGGACCTCGGTCATCGGCCGATCGATCTTCTGAGTGATTGTGTCGATCGCCGTCGTGTCATTGGCAATCGTTTCTCGCCAGGCATCCGGCGAGCGGCAACCCACAACAGCAATGGACAGCATCACAGCACCGACAATCATCAACGCTTCAGCGCGTAACACCCCAGCACGCTCGATGGCGTTGTAGCGTCCCGCACTATGTTGTGTTCGTTTGGTATTGATTGAGGCCATGTCCGTACAGCCGGTTATTGCCGCGACGAAACATCCTGTCTCGTCTTCACTTGAAAACCGCTATTCGACTGTTTCGGCATGCACAGCTCGTTCGGGTTGTTACGAATGACGAATGTGCACACACCGCAGGCAGTTTGCCTGGCCGTATGCAGACAGAATGCTAAATTAACCCATCTTTCCTGATCTGAAATTACTAACTCCTGATTGTGACCGTTACAAGCGGAACGGTCGAATCCGTACAATCCCCACATTACGATTAAACGATACATCACAAGCACACCGCGCAGCCGAAGATGTCTGGGAAGGGATACTGCACCAACAAACATGTCTCAACCGTGGATAAATCAATTCGAATCGCATCTGGACGTGCTCGAACGAGAAGCTTCTTCGTCGACCACCGCTTATTCCAGTATACTGCGGTTTGCACAAGCCGCGTGCAGCTGCCTGGCAGACTGCGGCAGCGTCAGCGCTTTCCTTGTCCGCGCCGAGGTCACCGAACGAATTTCTGAGAACGGTCAAACGCTCGTTGTTGCAACGGAAGACCACTCCCGATTGCTTAGCGTAGCGGAATTCGGAGCCACCATCACTGGTGTGCATCGCAGTTCGTCACCCCACGAATCGTCAATCCGACAGCTGACAGTTGTGCATCCACTGGCGAACAATCTCAGTTTTCTGCTGGAGGTTGCGTTTACAGAACTCATCGCTCCTCAGCAAAGTTTTACGGAAGGACTGCAGGCCATTGCGGCGGTCTTGGGGACGTTCGTCAGTCGGCAACTGCTGTCTCAATACGAAACAAGACTGTCACAGCAGACGACACTTTTCAACGTTGTCGCTCGAATGCACAGCTGCGAATCCGCTACGGAAGCGGCGAGCGTACTGGTTCAAGACGGAGCTGCGGTTCTAGGTGATTGTCGCCTGACGATCCTTCTTGAATCCGAAGGTGACTACAACGTCGTAGCAGTCACTGGTGTTAAACAGCCCAAGACTGATTCTGCCTCCGTTTCTGCAACCCAATCGCTGGCGGTTGCGGTAGCCCAGACTCGATTGCCGGACCACTGGATCGCGATCAACGATCTTTCTGATGGCGAGTTCGCCGGCGAAGCCGCGATTCTGCGTCAGAGCGGTGTCAGCAGGCTTCGTGCAATTCCGCTAAAACTGTCATCAGAACGCGCCGGTACGACACCTTCTGCGGCTGAAAATACCGCCGATACGCCCGCAATGTTGATAGTTGAAATATTCAACGGAAGCTCAATTCCCGAGGATAATGTTCTGAACCAACTGGTCGCTGCGGCGGTTCCGGTGTTTCACAAACTTCACTGTTCACCGCGATCGTGGTTTGCCGCCATCATTCGCGGACGTCTTCGGCGTCGATTGCTGATAGGTACTACAATTGTGGCGTTACTTGCGTTTTGGCCCGCGAAGTTCGAAGTCGAAGTCAACGGCCAGATTGAATCCATCAATCAACGAAGAATATTTGCTCCGGAAAACGGGACAGTGGACGAGGTGTTCTTCAAGAACGAAACCGCCGTGCTACAGAATCAGCCGCTGCTGACCATGTCCAATCCAGATCTGGACCTTGAACGGCAGCGCGTATTGGGAGACATCGAAACAACATCCGCAAAGCTGGCTTCTGTTCGAGCCATACAAATTACTGACGGTGATGCACGATCAAGCGGTGACGAACAGCAGCTCGAAAAGCAGCTCGACAATTTCCGCAAACAGCTGGAACTCATTGAGCTGCAAACAGAATCACTGCACGTTGTGGCTCCGTTTGATGGAACTGTGTTTCTGAGAAATCCACGTAAAGAACTTGCTCAACGGCCCGTTCAAAGAGGCCAGTTATTGTTCGAAATTGTTCCCAACGAAGATGCATGGCAGCTTGACCTGAATATTCCTGACCACCTGATCGCTTACGTTGACAGCACCTGGAACAAAGATGGGGCGATAGCGACCGTTCGCTTCCGAATTAAAGCTGCCCCAGAACAGGACTGGACGACCAGCCTCACAAAAGTTGACAATGCGGTTCAGGTTGTGGACGGCCAGTTGGTCTGCCGGGCGACTGCTGAATTAACAAACCTGCCCAGTTCAAAACTGCGCCCCGGCACATCGGTAGTCGCCAGAATTTCCTGTGGTCGCCGAAGCCTGGGGTTCGTATGGTTTCGGGAAGTAATCGAATTGTGGCAACAGTTTCGATTCGCCTGGATGTAAGAGTTATTGCTAAGGAGCATTCGTCCATGAATTACGCCTCACAAAAACATTTCGCGACGGTAACGTGGCTACGTTCAATGCGTGCTGCTGTTGCTTCAGTAGTCGTGCTGATCTGCATCTTTGGACAACTGCAGCAATTGCTGGCATACGATGAAGCAATTCGCGTATCGCAGGTAACCGTCAGCCTTGTGCGAGAAGCCGAGCTTCCGGCACGTGATGCGGGCACTCTTTTCAAAATCGAAATACCTGAAGGCCATCAGGTTCAGAAAAATGACATCGTAGCGGTTCTTGAGAACGAAGAACAAAGCCTGAATCTGAAAGCCAGTGAACTCACACTGCAGGTCGCCGCACTGAAGGCTGACGATCAGCTATCCGTACAGTCCGCGACAACTCACCTACGAGAAACGCAGGCAGCGAAGACAGTTAAGGAAGTCGCATTAAAAATTGCTGAGGCCGAAGCGGTCAGCGAATCAGCTGTCAGTATTGCGTCTGCCGAAACGCAACTGCGAGAACACGATCTTGAACGAGCCGTTAACGCTCGAAGCTCATTCAAGGGCAGCATCTCTGAAGCACACATTGACCGACTGAAGACGGCCGTCGAAAAAGGCCAGCTGGAAACTCAACTGGCAAAGGAAGCTTTGGCCGTACAAAAGATGAAGCCCGAAGCAGAACAGGCAGCGTTGCACCAGAAGATCGAAGAAATCGCTCGCTATCAAACACTGGTGGATCAGGAAGAAAAAAATCGAGTCATCGCGGGTGTAAATTGTCAGCTGCAACGCAATGCCGTTGAAATGGCGCGTTTGAAGCTTGAGCAACGAAATATCCGAGCGCCCTTTGACGGTTTCGTTGCCAAGCTCGAGCGAAACGTCGGTGAATGGGTAGAACTCGGGGCACCTGTGGCAAGGATCATCGACCTGAAGACATTGCGTGCCGAAGGATTTCTTACCGCAGCCGAAGGGTCACCCGACCTTGTCGGACGAGAAGTGGAAATTCTTATTCAGTCCGGAGGTCGCGAAATTGAACTAAACGGGCGGATGACTTTTGTTAGTCAGGAAGTCGATCCGGTGAACCAAAAGGTGCGTTTCTGGGCAGAGTTTGATAATTCAGATTTGCAGGTTCGGCCAGGCATGATCGCATCACTGGTCATTCAGAAATATTGATCCGAATGGCCGAAACACGCTTCGACCTTGGTTAAATCCGATTACAGATTTTAAGCCGCAGGTTCACACATTGCAGTTTCCCTGGATCAAACGCCACGACCTGCTTGCGACGCCTCACGATTCCGGAGGCTGGGTCGTGAAAGATCCGTTAACGCTGAACTACGCTTTGCTGGACGACGCCGAATACACAATTCTTAACTTATTGGATGGACGTACACAGTTCTCCCACCTGCTAACTGTTCTTCAGCAGCGTTTTCCCGATCGTGGTGTCGGCCCAGACGATCTGGCGGACTTTATTCGCGCGTTGGCTGGACATCAATTGATCCGACAAACGGGTGTAGGTGATTCCCAGAGACTGGACCCCAGCGTCAAATCAAATTCGCCAATAAGGATTCTGCAGCCGTTGTTTCAAATTTTGCGACTGCAGTTGCCCCTGTTCAATCCAGCAGGACTAATATCTTCGGCATTGCCATATGTTGCCGGCGTCTTTCGCCCAGCCTTCATCAAGGTGTTGGGCGTAATCGCCTTAATTGCAGTGACGATGGTGGTACTCCGGTTTTCAGATCTTCAACGTGCTCTTCCCGGACTTCAGGAATTTTTGGGACCTCAGAATATCGCGACGATGATACTGATCTTTGTTGCTGTGAAAGTGTTGCACGAGGCCGGACATGCCTTCACGGCTCGCTACTTCGGCGCCGAATGCAATGAATGCGGCATCATGCTGCTGGTGATGACTCCGGTGCTTTACACGAATGTGAGCGACGCCTGGATGCTGCCAAGGCGACAAAGGATGCTGGTAACGGCCAGCGGGATTCTGGTTGAACTATCGATCGCGGCAATCTGTACCATCCTGTGGTGGAACTGTGCAGCTGGTGTCACCCGTTCGCTGCTGCTTAACACAATGCTGCTTTGTTCGCTTAACACGGTATTCTTCAACGGGAATCCGCTTCTACGTTTCGACGGCTATTTCCTGCTGACCGACTGGCTTGGAATTCCAAACCTGAGCTCGCGGGCAACAGCCGTTTTTCAGGCCTGGCTTCTGCAGGTATTTACTGGACAGCGTCAGCCACTTCTGGCATTCGAAGAACGTCGCAGAACCCTTTTACTGTACGGAATGTTGGCGTCCTGTTATCGATTGCTGTTGACGGTGGCAATCCTGAAGCTCGTCCAGCGGGTTTCAAGTCAGTGGCACGTCGAGTTTCTGGGAGCAATTCTGTCAATGTCGTTGATTCTGGGCGGACTATTTTTGCCCTCGATGCGATTTGCACTGTCTGTGCTGGCAGCCGTCAGCAGCAACGAAGCAAAGCACACGAATGTCGGCTGGAGAAGTCTAGTTTCCACCAGTGTACTTGCAATTTTCCTGCTTTGGCCTTTGCCGCAGTCAATCGTCGCACCTGCGTTTGTGCAACCGCTTTCATCGCCCGTCTATTCACAGCTTTCAGGACGCATTCGCCCACAGGCTGAATACGGCCAGATCCTGCGACGCGGAGACGTGATCGCCGTTCTGGATAGCATTAGTCTGCGGAAGAATCTGCAGCGACTGAGTGGCAGAACAGAAGAACTGCAACTGCAATTGGATGCGATGCTGCGTAATCCGGCGACCGCCAACTCGGAATTGATTCCAACTCTGCAAAAAGCATTGAATGCTGCGACTGACCGTCAGCATGAATTCGAAAACGAATTTCAGAACCTCACAATTATCAGCAATCACGATGGCGTCTTTTTGCCACCACCCGAAACTCCTGAACAGACTGGAACGGATCTGCCAAAGCTCTGGTCTGGAGCCGCTGCAGATTCGGCAAATCAGGGAGCATGGATTGAACGAGGTGTTTTGCTGGGCTACATCGGTGATAGATCTCGGCTTCAAATCGTGGCGTGCGTTGGTGAAAACGATATAGAGTATGTTCGTAAAGGACAGACGGCTGAATTTTCTTCACGAACAGGTGGCCGCACAGTAGAAGTTCACGTCAACGACGTCGGACAGCTGCATGCCGAAACTATCCCCATGCCGCTGGCTGTGGCCGGACTAATGAGTGGCCAACCAGGCGACACCGGCGTTGTTCCGTCGGCTACGACATACTTCGTCACGGCAGATCCTGATTCCACCGCTGGCAGCGTTCCACCGTTGTATTCAGTCGGCCGAATTCGAATCAACACAGAACCCGTGTCAATTATCACTCGGTTGATTCGCTATCTGCGGCAAACGTTTTAGAAGCGGGCCGAAAACCAATTCGACAACCGCTGCCGCCAACTTCTCAATTCAAACACGCCGCGCAAGCGAGTGACTTTTGCATTGGCTGGATTCACTTGCAAACGCCGCGCCCTGTAGAATTGCCGTTTCAGGACCGCCTCTAGCAATCGTCGGCCCTTTAATGATCTACGACAGCTGGAACGTCCCAGACCCAACGCGCAGCCCACCATAGCCAAAAGGTATTCAGCCAATCAGTCCTTCAACCGGACTTGATCCGTGGTCAGACAGTGGGATTGGTCGACCGATGTTGCTGAGATTGGTCTTGTGGTGGTCCAGCTTCAGCGCCCCGCAGATGGTAGCCATCAGGTTCTGTACCGTAACTGGATTTTCGGCGATTTCCATGCCGTCTTCAGACGTCTGCCCATATGCCTGGCCAGACTTGACACCTGCTCCTGCAAGCACGGTACTCCAGCTTTTGGGCCAGTGATCGCGACCATTATTTTCGTTGATCTTCGGAGTCCTGCCAAATTCGCCCATCCAGACAACGAGTGTATCATCCAGAAGGCCGCGTTGATGAAGATCGCTGATCAACGTGGCGTAGGCGGCATCCAAAATACCGCAAAGACCACTGACAGCAGTAAAGTTCTCCTGATGCGTATCCCAACCCGCTCCGCCACCAGATCCGTCCGCGTCGCTTAAATTAACTTCAACGAACGACACCCCGCTTTCGACTAACCTGCGAGCCAGCAGGCATCCCTGCCCAAACGGATTCCGCCCATAGGCGTCTCGAAGCATTTCGTCTTCGTCGTCCAGGTTGAAAGCTCCCACGGCCTGAGACTTCATCATTCGCACGGCCTGCTGGTACGACTGCACATGGCTGGCGCCTGGATCACCGGGGCGACTGGAAAGGAAGTCATGTTCCAACGATTTCAAAAGCTGCAGACGAGCGTCAGCCTGCTTCGTTGTAACATTCTGCGACGTCTTCAGATTACTCACTTCAAAAGATACGTCTGCGTTTTCTTCTGTTCCCTGCATTTGCGACGACACAACTAATGGGGACCAGCTTGGCCCCAGAAAACCCGGTCCGTAGGCAGCCGGGCTGAAAGCCTGAAAAGGATTGACGCTGACAAATGCTGGCAAGTCGCATGTTCTATCGATTAATTCTCTTCCCAAAAAAGAACCGACCGTCGGATAGCGAATCGGGCCCTGCGGCAGATATCCGGTATGCATAAAATAGGTCGCTCGCGTATGGTCACCCTCTTTTGTTGACATCGATCGTACCACAGCAAGGTGCTGCATCACTTTGGCCACCTGAGGCAGGTTTTCGCTGACACGAATACCCGGCACGCTGGTTTCGATCGACTTTGTCGGACCCCCGTTTTCATGGCCTTCTTTGGGATCAAATGTCTCCATTTGACTGGGGCCACCCGACATCCACAACAGAATGCATTTCTTTTTTCGCTCGCCAACCGATGATACGTCACCAGACGACTGAGCAGCGGTGGCATGAGCAGCGATGGCATGAGCAGCGATGGCATGAGCAGCGATGGCCGGCAGCCAACCCGACGCTGACGCGCCTAAAAGCCCCAGAGCAGAGTACTTGGCAAACTGACGACGTGAGCAGCTGTGATTCATAATACGTTTCGTTTACGTGTCGTGTTTTGTGTGTCGAAGAAGCTATTCGATAATGCTCAGCCCCCGGTGTTACCAAACTTATTGATCAGCAGAATTTCCAGCGGCAACACGCTGTTAATGATTCAACATAAATTCGCTGCTGTTCAGTAATACCCAGAAGACGTCAGCCAGCGCCTGTTTCGTATTGTTAGTTGCTCCGCCAGTATTCACATATTCACCGAAGCGATGTTGTTCCTCCGGTGTTGGTCGACGTGTAAGAGTCGCCATGAACAGCGTCTCCAACTTGCCTGAGCTGTTCATGGCAGGAAATTCCGTAACAGCCTTTAGAGTCTGGCTTTCATCGATGTTAGTTGCGCTTGCAATAAAGTCGCCGTTCATCATTGCCAGTGCCTGCAGAATTGTCGTCTCGCGATCCAAAGCTGATTCAGCGTTGTCACGAAATAGTTCCAGAAAACGAGCACGCGGGGAATTCATGTCGACCACAAACGGATTATCACTTCTAAATGGCTGATAGAACCCGACCGCTTCTGCGAGACTATCAAACAACTGTTCCGGCGTCATTCCTCGCAAAACAGCACGAGCGAAGTGTGAGGCTTTTTGCTGTGACGTGTCCGTCTGGCGGCTGCTGAATTGATAGACCCGAGTAGCTGTGATGACGCGAATCAGATGCTTCATGTCGTAACCACTGGCAATGAATTGACTCGCCAGAATATCCAAAGCATCCGGATGCGATGGCGGGTTGTTTTCTGAAAAATCGTCAACCGGGTCAACGATGCCGCGACCGAAAAACTGAGCCCACAAACGATTGACTGCCATGCGAGCAAAATACGGGTTGTCGTCACTCACAATCCAATCGGCCAGAACCTTTCTTGGCGTGGCCGTTTGTTGGTCCCAATCCGGTTGCCGTCCATTCAGAAAGACAGCTGAAACGACTTCGCCAGTGCCGGTAATCTGAATGGAATGTTTGCTGGTATCCTCAGCCGTGGTCATCATCATGGCAGGATTTTCGTCGTCCGTTTCCGGCCGGCTGAACCCGGAATAGAACGCCGCCATGTTCCAGAATTGCTGTTGGCTCCATTTATCAAACGGATGATCGTGGCATTGAGCACAATCGAGTCGTACACCAAGAAATACCCGCGCGGTGCCGGCGGCCAGGTTTTCCGGCTTAAGTTCGCGAACAACGAAAAAAGCATCTGGACTTGTGGTTGAGGCCAACGCTGTGCCGTTGTTCACGTTTAATTCCGTGGTGATGATTTCGCGAGCTATCTGATCGTACGGACTGCCTTCAGAAATATGCTGCCACAACCAGGCTTCGAATCCCGGTATCAGATTCCGAAACTGTGCCTGACTACTGGCTTGAGGAATCATAGCGTTTCGCCAAACCGTGGTGATATGACGTACAAAGGCCGGGCTGTCGAGCAGTTGTTCGACCACGGCTGATCGTTTATCGGTTGATGTGTTGTCTAAAAATTCCCGCAATTCTGAGACAGCAGGAATTCGTCCGGCAAGATCCAGATGCAGTCGACGCAGATATTCGGAATCAACGGCGACAGTAGATGGAACCACTCCTTCCGCCGCCCATGCGGCTGCAAACACACGATCGATTGCCGCTGCCGATTTCTGTACGGAAAGTGGTTCGTCTGCAACCGAAATCGCCGAGCACACTGTTGCGAACGCCATTGTGTAAATCAGAATTCGCACTGGCCAAATTTCCCATTGAACGACTCTCGAACTTACCCAGCCATTAGTAAATATGGCTCATTGCGATACAGGATCACTTTATGCCGCCTATTTGTCCATGTTAGTGTCAGCAATTGCGGCTTCCTTGGAAATTTGTGTCTGATCATCGACCGCTTAAGATCCAAAATATTCGACGGCAATGCAATACGGGGGTTCAAAAACATTGTTGACAGGTTGAGACACGCGTTGCAGCGCGATATGCTCGCACACCGCAAAACCAAATTCCAGCTCAAGCGTCGTTTGGGCAGACTACTGAAGATTCGTCCTACCGGTTTAAACATGATCACTTTCGACACGCGACTTAACGTCGTCTCAGCACTTCTGTACCTGCTATCCGCAGCCAGTATCTCCATTGCTCAGCAACCACAGGTCTTCCGCAATTCGGTTCAGCCGAACTGGTTCTCGAACGGAGATCGATTCTGGTACCGCGTCAAAGTGTCGTCAGAAGTCAGTGAATTCGTGCTTGTCGACGCCAAAGCGGGAACTCGCACACCAGCGTTCGATCACGATCGTTTGGCGAAAGCACTGTCTGACGCAACATCTGCGGACATCGACGCAGGTCAATTGCCTATTGATTCACTGACCTTCGCAGAAGACATGAGCCACGTTTCCATTACCGGAAAACGGGGATCGTGGGATGTCCATCTTTCCACGTATCAACTCACCAACACTGAACCGGCCGACTCAAAACAACCGACAACTCGATTTTTCCTGCCACCCCGAAAATCAATTGATCGTGGTGGAGATACGCAGTTCAAAGTTGTGAATCAACTGCTCAAACCCATCGAACTGGTTTGGGTGGGGCGTGATAGCGAACAAATAACGTATCACACACTTGCAGTCGGCCAGACTGTCGCACAGCACACGTTTTCCGGACATGTCTGGCTGGTCCGACATGCTGGAGGCACCGCACTGGCGGCCTTTGAAGTTTCCGATACCACTGCCGACGTCATCATTGATTCTGGTGCTATCGAAACGGCAAACGCAAAGCCTGAACCGGACATCCGGCGACCGCAACGACCATCCGGCCGCCGGTCATCCGAGGCAGCATCTGCGGATCGAGACCGCACGACATTCGTACGTGACGAAAACCTGTGGATGAAAGTGAAACAAAAGAGCGCAGACGGCGAGGATTTTCAGGATGTGCAGCTGACCACCGACGCAACATCCGACAACACTTTCCGCAAAGATGCTTCCCGTGAACGTCTGGTCGAAATGCAGTACGCATTGCCCGATCCGCCAGTCACAGAGCCGGATGTTCGCTGGTCGCCGGACTCAAATCGACTGGTTGCTTTTCAGACAAAGAAAGTCACCGAACGACGAGTATCGTACATCGATTCATCTCCAAAATCGCAGACACAGCCGCTTCTGGAAAGCTATCCCTATGCGAAACCCGGAGATCCACTGCCAATTCCGCAACCTCGGCTGTTTGCTGCTGATGATGGCACCGAGATCCCTATCTCAAGTAGTTTGTTTCCACATCCGTTCAAGTTGCAGTTTCTAAAATGGTCTGACGACAGTCAGTATTTTTACCTGCTGTATAACGAACGGGGCCACCAGTCACTGAAAGTGCTGGAAGTGTCGGCAGCAGACGGTACCGTGCGAGCAATCGTTGCAGAAAACAGCCAGACATTTATCCACTATTCGACCGCAGGAAAATTCATTCTGGAATGGCTACCAAGAAACGAACTGCTATGGGCCAGCGAACGTTCAGGATGGAATCACATCTACCTGTACGATGTCGAAAGCGCAGCGTTAAAGACTGCCGTCACTTCCGGCAACTGGAACGTCAGACGAATAGAACGACTTGATAAAGACGCAGGCGTGATTTGGTTCTACGCGGTTGGAATTGCAGGCGATCAGGATCCATATCACGAGCACTTCTGCAAAGTCAATCTGGATGGAAGCGACCTAAAGGTATTGACTGCTGGTGACGGAACTCATGCTGTCACCATGTCGCCTGACCGTAGGTTTTTCTTAGATATTTATTCAAGGGTCGACATGGCACCCGTCACGGAACTACGTCGCAGTGATGACGGTACTCTGGTAATGTTGCTTGAGGCAGCAGACGCTTCAGAAGTGATTTCAGCTCGCGGACCGCTGCCGATACGATTTGTCGCGAAGGGTCGTGACGGACAGACGGATATCTGGGGCATCATACATCTGCCACGATATTTCGACGCCAATAAGCAGTATCCGATCGTGGAGAACATCTATGCCGGACCTCACGATCATCACGTGCCGAAAGCGTTTCGCTCCAGTTATCGCCATCAGCACCAGATTGCTGATCGAGGAATCGTAGTGGTGCAAATTGACGGAATGGGCACTGCATGGCGTTCGAAATTGTTTCACGACGTCTGTTTTCGTAATCTCAAAGACGCTGGATTTCCGGATCGTATTGAGTGGATCAAGGCGGCCGCAACGCAGCACCCGTTTATGGACATTTCACGAGTTGGAATTTATGGCGGTTCGGCAGGTGGCCAGAACGCCATGGGCGCTTTGCTGTGGCACGGCACATTTTACAAAGCGGCCGTCGCCGACTGTGGCTGCCACGACAATCGTATGGACAAGATCTGGTGGAACGAACAGTGGATGGGCTGGCCTGTCGACGTTCACTACGCAACAAATTCAAACGTTGAAAATGCTCACTTGCTGCAGGGGCAGCTAATGCTGGTTGTTGGTGAACTTGACCGAAACGTAGATCCAGCCAGTACAACTCAGGCAGTCGCAAGCCTGATAAAAGCCGGCAAAGATTTCACCTATTTATTGGTTCCCGGAAGCGGACACGGAGCATGCGAACGCCCGTATGGAAGCCAGCGGCGAGCAGACTTTCTAGCGAAGCATCTGCGAGCCAACACTGACAAAGCAGATGCAGATGCGGCGGCGAGCGAATAGTGTCATTTGACACAGCGGTTGCGACGGTCGACTTGTTACTCAGCAGTGCAGTTAATAAACAGAAAGCAGCCAAGCTTAGAAGCGGTCAGGATGTCAACTTTGCCGTCATTATTGACGTCGGCCGCCGTAATCTGCACGCCAACTCCTGACTTGTCGTCCACCATGTGGGGGATGTAACGAACCTTGCCGTTTTCACTCCGCGAAAGCTCGAACCAATAGACGACCGGTGCAGCATTGGGCTCAATGTCGCCGGTGGGACCATGAGCCCACATTCGCTTTCCCGTGACAATATCCAATAAACCATCTCCGTTAACATCTGCATGAGCCACCGCGTGCGGCTGAGTGAATGCTGCACCGAATTCAACTTCACGAGCACGGTCGCTCATAATTAGATGTTCGTTAAACGCTTCCGGTGCATTGGCTGGTCGCTGCTCGTACCACGCAAGCCCCCATTCGTGAGCGCTGACAGCAGAAATTACGTCGGCGTCACCATCGGCATCGACATCATAAGCGAACATCTGTGCTCCACCGCGTTCTTTAGAAAAACGTTGACGATGAAACTCCCACCCGGCATCGGTTGGTTCCGCTGGCTGTTGATACCAGCCATCATTGATCAACAGGTCCAAACGCCCGTCGGAATTCACATCACCAACTCCCTGGCCATGGTAGAATTCGGACCAGTTTTCCTGCTGCCCGATCGCCGTGAACTCCCACGGTGCCGTTGGGGATTTGGCGTTTGGTTGCAGATAGCCCCAACGACCTTCCCAGTGAGTCACAAGTTGTGGCGTGCCGTCGCCGTTAATGTCGATAAGTGTCGGCGATTCGCCGCGGACTCGTTCAAAGACAAAATGGCTTACCCAAAGATCAGTCGTGTTACCGGGATTTTCGTACCATTGGGCCGTATGCTTATGAACTCGGCCAAGCACCAACACGTCCGGACATCCATCGTGGTTGAAGTCGCTAATGAAGCTAAACATGCTGTTACTGGGACTTTCTTCCGGCACCAGCGGGACAGCTTCATAAATTTCATGAGACACAGCGAAATCAGGTCCCTCGTACCAAAACGGCCCCGCAACGATATCCAGATGGCCATCCGAATTTATGTCGCCGCAGACAATTCCATCACAATAGTATCGATCAGTCAGTGTTTTTTTCTCGAACTGCACAGCCTGAGCCCCTGCAGTTGGCACCCCAGTGCTGAAAACAAAACAAAGGCCAAGCAGCCACCGAAACGGCCTATGACTCCATAAAACTAACGGCATCTCAACGCCTTCCACCGACAGATGAGTGAATTATCAATCTTCGAAGTGTAGCCAAAAAAATACGACAACGCACCGTCCAGCGGAATCGCCTGCCCCAAGGGGTGCGCTCAGGGAATACGTTATTTTATGTGAGTGTTAATTTCCAGTATTGATTCCACTGTTTGCTGTACATGTTGGCGCAGAGTCCTGCCATTCGGTTGACACGTCGGACTCGCCATCGTGCTCCTGTTTGTTTGAGCCGTCGCCCGATCATATTCTTGCAGGCTCCTTCGACCTGGCCGCTGCCGATAGAACGGCCCGTCGCAAGGCGATCGGCGTAATTCA
>Ga0209491_10006336_pt1 | contig 16504 bp, 17 predicted proteins | sample BON02_FD_187213 | JGI IMG/M metagenome (GOLD analysis project Ga0209491, IMG submission 187213) | Freshwater microbial communities from Lake Bonney liftoff mats and glacier meltwater in Antarctica - BON-02 (SPAdes) (version 2) | ecosystem: Environmental > Aquatic > Freshwater > Ice > Glacier...
GTCGATGAACACCTTGTCGTCCACCGCGCGCACGCTAGCCGACAGACTTTGCTGCTCCAGGTCTTGCCGAAGTCTGGGCACGATTTCGCTGCCAACCCAGTCCGCCAGACGTGCTCGAATCTCTTTGCTCCATCTCTTCTCCTGGCTTTTGCTGACCGTCAGCGGCACATCGGCATCGCCGACCAGATCCTTTGCGATGGCGCGGATGTCATAGGTCACATCCACATCCTCCGAGAAGCGCCGGATCACGCCGTATGCCTTAGACAAGGACGTTCCGCCCTTAAAGACAAGGTGTTCAGCAAAAGGGCCGGTAAAGAGGTGGTGCAGTGACCAGACCACCCAAATGTCCTTCTCCAGCAAATGAGGAGGGCGGCCCGACGCGTTGGCGGCGAACGCCAAGGCCTCCAGACGTTCCGTCGGTGAGAGCTGAAAGAACTCAGCCATGAAGCACCAGGGCGCTGACCTCCTGGGCCATCCACGTCGGCAGGCGTGCACGCGCCGATGCCACTTCCTCCAGTTCAGGCGGTGACAGCCTGGAGCGCAGCTTTTGCAGCGCTTCGCCGGCTTTCTCCGGCCCCAGCCAGGCCAGTGCCCGCACCACATCGCCAGCGGCCCGTCCGGGGAAAAGCAACTGCCAGGCCGGCGCATGCCGGAACTCGACCGCTTGCGCACCCAATTTCAGGCGGCGATTGCGACCGGAGGTGAGATAGATCGTCCGCATCGGCACCTGTGTAGTCAGGCCCAACGCATTGGCGGCGGCCGCGCCATGGGACACGATGATTTCGCCTCGCTGATTCGCCAAGCCCTCGACCATCTTGACAGCCGACGGGGCACGGGTTCCAAAGCTGCTCTCAACTGGCAGAACATAGACGCCACGGCCAGCACGCAGCAGGGTACCTCGCCGCACTAGGCGGGACAGCACCTGGTCCACGGCCGCCCGGTCACCCAGATGCAGTAGTTCCTTGGCAGCCAAAGGCGTGCCTTCCGGCAACCCGGCGGCGTGCTCCAGAACTTGTTTCGCGAGGGTTTGCATGGGTAATCTCTAAGTGGTAGAAATATTATATTCTTTCTGACACTTTTAAGGAATTGACGCCGAAAACATGGGCGGACGGGCGTGGTTCAAAACCGCGTCACACTTTCAGCGAAACCCAAACTGCATCTTCAGATCAGCATTTTCAAATTAACCCTGCGCCGCCCAGATGCGGCTGATCTGCGCCGACAGCTCCATCGGATCAAAGGGTTTGGGAATCACTTCCAGCGCACCCAGCCCCTTGTACAACGCCACTTCGGCGGCCTGCACCTTGGCGGTCATGAAAATCACCGGTGTGTTGGCGGTGGCCGGCAGCGCGCGCAGGACCTTGAGCGTCTCCGGTCCGTCCATGCCCGGCATCATGACGTCAAACAGCAGCAGGTCGGCTTGTGCCGTGGCTGCGGCCGCCAGCACCTCGTTGCCCGACGCGCAGGCGATCACGGTGAACCCCGCCCACGGCTTCCAGTGCCATCTGGGCGATGGCGCGGATGTCGGGCTCGTCTTCCAGATAAAGAATGCGGCAAAGGGGTGGGGGCATTGGCATGGTTAACTCCGAGTTTGGGGTTGGGTGGGTACTGCGACTCAGAAATACTTAAGTTCCGGTCTCGCCTTCAAGCGTGTGCCGTTGAAACGTGGATAGGCTGCACCGATAGCCGCATGCCCATGGCCTTGAGGATCGCAGAAAAACTGCTCAATGCAGGATTGCCATCGGGTGATAAGGTACGGTAAAGCTGTGTCGGGTTCAGGTGCGCTTGCTCGGCCACGGCTTGTACCCCACCGAATGCTTTTGTCATTTGTCGCAGTGCCATCAAAAGCTCGCTTTGGCCCCCATCTTCGAGAATGCTGTTGAGCAATTGAAGCGCGTAGGCGAGGTCTTCCCGGTACACCTCGGCCATTGCTTCATCGTGCGGTCTATCTTTCATCGCCTGTTCTCCTTTGCCAGTCTTGCCAATATTCGCCAGCGCGGACTTGTGGCCACCTTGCTCGACCCGATTCACGCGCCGATCTATTGCAATCCTTGCAGTGATGCCGCGCTGCTTTCGTAGCCAATCGAGATAAACATCTTTTTCGTCGGCACTTAAATAATGGCGAATTGCATACACGGCTTATTTTCGTTTACAGACGAATCCCAGTCAAGTGCCTGGATTTTGGTGCAACCGAACCGATTGACGTAATGTAACCGTTCGATTACAATATGCCGATGTTATCGATCAAGCCGCTGCCCGAATTCACCGCCTGGCTCGACAACCTTTCAGATGCAGCGGTGCGCGGCGTTGTTGTGGCTCGGATCAAGCGATTGGAGCGAGGGCTTTTGGGCGACGTTGAGCCAGTTGGCGAAGGCGTTTCGGAGCTGCGCATACACATCGGGGCAGGCTGGCGCGTGTACTTCATTCAGCGTGGCACGCAACTGATCGTGTTGCTTGTGGGTGGTTCTAAGCGCGCGCAGAAGAGTGACATCAAACGCGCCAAGGCGCTGGCAGCATTGCTGGATTGACAGAAGGAAACCGTATATGACAAAACGCATCAAGGTAGACGATCTACCCATCTTCGACGCAGCGCCTTATCTGGACAGTGAGGTGGCCATCGCCGCCTACTTGACCGACATTTTGGAGGCCAACGATGCGGCTTTACTGGCTGCCGCGCTCGGCGACATTGCCCGCGCTCGCGGAATGACCGAAATAGCCAAGTCGGCTGGCATCACCCGCGAGGCCTTGTACAAGGCATTACGTCCGGACAGCGCACCGCGTTTCGACACGATTAATCGCGTCTGTACAGCGCTCGGTGTGCGGCTTGTAGCTCAGCCCATACATGCCTGAAACTCCATTTTACGTTGAAGGATGAAAAGTCAAAGCAGGAATTCGAAGGACTGGTAGCTGATACGTTGTCAACTAAGTGGGTGTACCTTATTTATTTGGAGCGCCGGCGCCTGCCATTCGGGTATTTCAAAGAAGAAAGTACTGCCCGCACCCGCCTCGCTGTTAAACCCGATCTGCCCGCCCATCTGCTCGATGAGGGCTTTGGAAATGTTCAGCCTCAGACCGGTTCCGCCTTTTTGCTTGGTGTCGGAAGCATCGGCTTGCGAAAACTTCTGGAAGATGCGGCTCTTAAATGCCTCTGGAATACCGAGGCCGTGGTCGGCCACTTCGACCCGCACCTGTTGGCCCACGCGCAACACCCGCACCTCGACCACACCCTCAGGCGGTGAAAATTTGCAGGCATTGGAGAGTAAATTGGTCAGCACCTGGCTCAAGCGGTCGCTGTCAATGTTGACTTGCAACGGCTCGTCAGGAGCTTGCAACAAAATCGTCGCGCGGTATTGGTCTGCGAAGCCTTCGTTGGCGGTCAGCGCCTGCTGGAGCAAGGGCTTGATATCGACGACCTGTGGGTTCAGTTGTATCTCGTTGGACTCGATTTTTTCCACGTCCAGGTTCGCAAGGCCGTGCTGGCGAAACTCTCGGACGGCCCAGTGCAGTTGTAAATATTGCACTGTGATGCAATAAAATATTGACTAATATTGCTCTATGATGCAATATATTGATTTTTATCTTGCATTAGGATGCAATATCATGAAATCCAACTTCTCCGAACTAAAACTCCGCCAACTCGACGTCGCACTGAACCGCTGGCGCAGCGCCGACCTGCCGTCACGTCCGCCTTCGGGCTGGATCAAGGCCATTCGGGAAGCCCTCGGCATGCCCTCGACCCATCTTGCCCAGCGGCTGGGGGTAACCATCCCCACCGCCACCCGGCTGGAAGTCTCGGAAGCTGAGGACAGGGTCACTCTAGCCACATTGCGTCGAGCGGCCGAAGCGCTGGGCTGCGAACTTCAGTACGCACTGGTGCCCAAGCAATCCCTAACAAACACGCTGGAAGCACGCGCCAGCAATCTGGCCCGCCGCCGCATGGCCGCTATCAGTCACACGATGGCACTGGAAGCACAATCGACCACGCCCGAAACCGTCGAGGTGCAGACGCGCGCGCTTGCCGAAAGCCTGCTCAAAGGCTCCCGACGCACGCTGTGGCGAGAGAAATAGCCGGCATGACCAATGGCAACGGGCGCCACGCCCGACTGATGGCCGATCTGCTCGTCGAGCGCTTAGGGCGCCCCCGGTTTTCCTGGGGTAGCCGTAGCCTGGTCGATGACAACCAAACCCGGCAACGCTATATCGCCGCCCTGCAAGCCGCCGACGCACGCGACTACGCGCCGCTGCTTGCCTTTGCCCGTAGCTGAACGCAACGCGAGTCAGCTCCAGCAGGTGCTCATGAATCTGATTTTTAACGCCTATGCCGCGATGCCCAAGGGGGGTGACCTCAAGATTTTCATCCGCAGTGAACCGAGCACCGCGCACGAGTACTGGAGGTGCTTTGGGCTCCGTGCTGGTGGTGCTGCTGATCATCGCGGCGTATGCCTACGCACAGGACTGAAGGTTTACGGTAAAACCCAAGCGTTCTCAAGTTTTCGGGTGGCCATCGGTTGAGTCATAGGCATCCAAAATTCACATTGCCCGTGTTGCCCAAAAACGTTACTTTTAGAACCACGCTCAAAAAGCTATGAGGTCTTGGACCTAAAACCGTATAGCCACGGCAGGTCCAGCAGCTTTTCGCCCAGCAGCTTCATGGCCATATCACGGCCCCAGCGCATCGGGCCGCTGGCGTGAAAAATGTTGCCGTTGCGCATGGCCCGTGCTTGCACTTGTGCGTTGCGCTGCCAGCGGTTCAGGGCGTAGCGCTGTAGCAGGGTGGGTACATCGAAAACCGGATCACGGGCGAGCTTGAGCACATAGCCCAACTCGGCAGCGTCTTCAATCGCCATGCCTGCGCCTTGCGCAAGGTAGGGGCGCATGGGGTGCGCTGCATCGCCCAGCAAGGCCACGCGGCCTAGTGCGTGCTGGTAGGCACCATGCATGGGGGGGCGGTCGTGCAGCGCCCACAGGCGCCAGTCGGGCACGGCTGCTAGCAAATCCTTCAATGCGCTGCAACTGCCTGCGGTTGTTTTAAAAAGCGCTGCGGCATTGGCAGTGCCATCCGGCTTATGGTCCCAGTTTTCAAAATCGTCTGCCACGCTGCCCTGCACAACGGCCACCACGTTTAGCCACTCGCCGCCACGCACCGGGTACTGCACAACGTGCAGGTTGGTGCCCAGCCATGCAGTGACGTTTTGGCTGCGCAAATGCTCGGGCAGATCTTGTTGCAGTACCAAGCCGCGGTAGGCAAGATGGCCAGTGGCACGCGGCGGACCGTCACCCAATAGTTGCTGGCGCACGCTGCTCCACAGGCCTTCGCTAGCGACCAGCACATCGGTTTCAACATCCATACCGGCATCTAGCTGCACTGTGACGCTCTGCGGAGTTTGGCTAAACCCCGTTACTGCCCGGTCAAGATGCAATTTGGCGTCTAGGTATTGCCCGAGCGCATTAAGCAGTAAAGCGTGAAGATCGGCGCGATGCAGCGTGAGGTAGGGTGCGCCGTAGCGCGCCAGCATGTCGGCCCCCAGCCTTAACTCGCCAAGCAGGTGCGCCGAGACGGCACTGCGCACCTGCAAGCGCTCTGGCCATGCAGCCACTGCCGCCAGCGCATCCGCTAGACCCCAGCCATGCAGCACACGGGTGACGTTGGGGCTAAGCTGTAGGCCTGCGCCGACTTCACTGAATGCAGGCGTGCGTTCGAACAGGCGAACATACCAGCCAGCGCGCGATGCCGCCAGCGCAGCCGCCATTCCGCCAATACCACCGCCCGAAATTAAAATTTGCATTAGACGTAGCCCCCACGTTCACTCACTTCGTGTAGTTCTCTGCCCCCCGAGGGGGCTAATTTTCCTTGGGGCGGCCCGGCGGAAAATTGCATCAGGCCAGTAGCTGCCGCAAAACGTATGGCAAGATGCCGCCGTTTCGGTAGTAGTCCACTTCAATTGGCGTATCGACACGCAGGATGACGCTGACCTCTTCACGCGAACCGTCGGCGCGCGTGATGACCAGCCTGGCTTCGCTCTGCGGCTTGAGCTCAGGGTGCGGGATCACGTCTATGACTTCATCACCCTTAAGGCCCAGCGTTTGCCACGACTCGCCCGGCTTGAACTGTAGCGGCAGCACCCCCATACCGACCAGGTTGCTGCGGTGAATGCGCTCAAAGCTGCGCGCCACCACCGCCTTGATGCCGAGCAGTTGCGTACCCTTGGCGGCCCAGTCGCGTGACGAGCCAGTGCCGTATTCTTCGCCCGCAAAAATCACCGTGGGCATGCCTTCGGCGATGTACTTCATGGCTGCATCGTAGATGAACATCTTCTCGCCGCCGGGTTGAAAGAGCGTCACACCGCCCTCTTCGCGCGAGCCATCGTTTGCCGCCGGAAGCATCAAATTTTTAATCCGTACATTGGCAAAGGTGCCGCGCATCATCACGTCGTGGTTACCGCGCCGCGCGCCGTAGCTGTTGAAGTCGGCCTTTTCTACCCCGTGGGCTTGCAACCACAGACCGGCGGGCGAGCTGTCTTTGATGGAGCCAGCTGGCGAGATGTGATCGGTGGTGATCGAGTCGCCAAACAGTGCCATGATGCGCGCGCCCTTCACCGAATAGTCATTGTTTTTACCGCCAGCGCTCGCTCCACCTGCTGCAGGCGCTTTCATTTCCATAGCAAAATCATTGAAGAATGGCGGCTCGGCAATGTAGCTGCTGTTGGGCCAGGTGTAGCTGGTGCCGCTGACGCCCTTGATATTTTCCCAGAGCTTGCCGGGCTCGGTCGTGATCTTGGCGTAATTGGCGCGGAAGGCTTCGCCGTTTATGGCGTACTTCATCATCGTGTTGATCTCGTCACTGGTGGGCCAGATGTCGCTGAGGTAAACATCTTTACCGCCTGTGCCTTGGCCGACCGGCTCGGTCGTCAAATCGCGCATCATCGTACCGGCAATCGCGTAGGCCACCACCAGTGGCGGACTGGCCAGAAAGTTGGCTTTCAGATTCGGATGGATGCGCGCTTCAAAGTTGCGGTTGCCCGACAGAACGGCGGCGCAAATCAGGTTGTTCTTGGCGAGGGTATTATCGATATCGGGTGTCAGGTCGCCCGAATTACCGATGCAGGTTGTGCAGCCGTAGCCAGCCAGTGCAAAGCCGAGCGTTTCCAGATAGGGCAGCAGGCCTGCCTCGGTTAGATACTCGGTCACCATGCGTGAGCCGGGGGCGAGTGTGGTCTTAATGTGCGGCTGCACGCTCAGGCCCGCCTCGACCGCTTTTTTGGCCAGCAAGCCAGCCGCCAGCATCACGCCGGGGTTGGAGGTGTTGGTGCAGCTGGTGATGGCTGCAATCAGCACGTCGCCATTGCCGATGTTGATGTCTGATACATTCTTCGTAGCAGCAGATGCAGAAGACTGCGCACTCACTGCTGATGCCATGGTCGGGCGGTTTAACGGGTGCCGTATGCCGAGCATGGCGGCGGGTTGATTAAAACCATTCTCAGCAATCGGTTGGCTAAACAGCGATGCGAATTGCGTCGGCACATTACCCAGATCGATGCGGTCTTGTGGCCGCTTGGGGCCGGCCAGACTTGGCGTGACGTCGCCCAGGTCAAGCCGCACAACTTGTGAGTAATCAATGTCACCCGCCTTCGCCATGCCAAACAGCCCCTGTGCCTTGAAGTAGGCTTCAAACACTTCAATCTCGGCTTCGGTGCGGCCCGTGCCTTTGAAGTAATCAATCGTCTTTTCATCAATCGGAAAGAAACCCATCGTTGCGCCATATTCGGGCGCCATGTTGCCGATGGTGGCGCGGTCGGGCAAGGCCAGCGTGCCCGTGCCTTCACCGAAAAATTCAACAAACTTGCCAACGACTTTTTCTTTTCGCAGTTGCTCGGTGACGCGCAATACAAGGTCGGTCGCAGTAACGCCTTCACGCAGGCTGCCCGTGAGTTCAAAGCCCACCACGTCAGGCGTTAAAAAGTAAACTGGCTGGCCCAGCATGGCGGCTTCAGCCTCAATGCCACCACAGCCCCAGGCCACTACACCAATGCCGTTGATCATGGTGGTGTGGCTGTCTGTGCCGACCAGTGTGTCAGGGTAATAAACATCGTCCGAAGTCTTGTGTACGCCGCGCGCAAGATACTCCAGATTGATCTGATGCACGATGCCAAAGCCGGGCGGAACAACCTTGAAGGTGTCAAAGGCCTGCATACCCCATTTCATGAACTCGTAGCGCTCGTTGTTGCGCTTGAATTCAAGTTTCATGTTCAAGTCGAGTGAATTTTTTGTGCCGTAGTAGTCAACCATGATGGAATGGTCAACCACCAAGTCTACCGGCACCATCGGCTCGATGCGCTTAGGGTCTTTGCCGAGCTTGACGGCCACGCTGCGCATGGCGGCCAAGTCGACCAGCAGCGGCACGCCAGTAAAGTCCTGCAGCACCACGCGTGAGACGACGAACGGAATTTCCTGCGTTCGATGAGCGTTTGGCTTCCAGTTAGCCAGTTCGGCTACGTGCTCGGCTGTGATGCCTTTGCCATCGCAGTTACGCAAAACCGATTCGAGCACGATGCGCAGCGACACCGGCAGGCGCGACACATTCGGGAATTGTTTGGCCAGCGCAGGCAGTGAATAGAGCTTGCCCGTCTTGCCAGAAATGGTGGTGAAATTTTTAAGATTTTTTGCGAACGCGTGGGTCATGGCTAACTTATCTCCTTGGCAGATGATGCTCAATGATTGACGTTCAGCCATTGTTACCGCGTCAGATTTCACGCAATAAATACAGGGTTTAGGGTTATTGGGGTTAGACCCCAATAACCCTACCCGCATCAAGCTGAAAAATCTGGCAGATAACGCACGCTCAGCACACCGTCAATCGCCCGCAGGTTGTCCAGCACCGCATCACTCACAGGGCTTTCAACATCGACCAACGTGTAGGCCATGTCACCGCGCGACTTGTTGAGCATGTTATGAATATTCAGGCCGGCCATGGCCATGGCGGTTGATATCTGCCCCAGCATATTGGGCACATTGGCGTTGGCAATCGACACGCGGTAGGCTGATTCGCGGGCCATCGCCACGGCTGGAAAGTTGACCGCATTGACCACGTTGCCATGCTCGAGGTAGTCGCGCAACTGATCGATCACCATGATGGCGCAGTTTTCTTCGGCCTCGCGGGTGGAGGCGCCCAGGTGCGGCAGTGCAATCACCTGTGGGTGCTGGTTGATGCTGGCTGACGGGAAGTCGCAAACATAGCAAGCCAGTTGTTTGGCACTGAGCGCAGCCAGCACGGCGGCCTCATTCACCACACCTTCGCGTGAAAAATTGAGCAACACCGCACCGGGTCGCATCAACGCAACGTTGTCGGCATTGAGCAGATCACGGGTGGCAGCGACCAGCGGTACATGCAGGGTCACAAAGTCGGAATTTTTCAAGACATCGGCCACGCTGGCTGCCCGCCTGACCTGGGCTGGCAAGCTCCATGCAGCATCAACCGTGATGTCGGGATCGTACCCTTGCACCTGCATACCCAGCTTGATGGCGGCATCGGCCACCAAGCAGCCAACCTTGCCCAAGCCGACGATGCCCAGGGTGTGGCCAGCCAGCTCGTAACCGGCAAAGTTTTTCTTGCCGTCTTCGACTGCTTTTTCCATGGCTGCCTCGGCCATGGCGGCATCCAGGCTGGCGACAAAGCGCAGCGCCGGCGCCACGTTGCGGGCCGCCAGCAACATACCCGTGAGCACCAGTTCCTTGACGGCGTTGGCGTTGGCACCGGGCGCGTTGAACACCGGCACACCGCGTGCGCTCATGGCTGCAATCGGGATGTTGTTGGTACCGGCACCGGCACGGCCAATGGCCTGCACGCTGGCGGCAACGCTCATCGCGTGCATGTCTGCCGAGCGCACCAGCACGGCATGGGGGGTGGCCACATCTTTGCCAACGTTGTAGCGCTCTGCGGGCAGCCGCTTGAGGCCGTTGGCAGATATTTGGTTCAGCACCAGCACCTCAAAGCGCTGCCCCGGCAAGTCGCCCGACTTACCCATGGCTGGCCTCAAACTCTTTCATGTAGGCCACCAGCGCCTGCACACCTTCGACCGGCATGGCGTTGTAAATCGAGGCCCGCATACCGCCCACCGAGCGGTGTCCCTTGAGCTGCAACATGCCCCTGGCCTGCGCCCCTTTGAGGAAGGCATCGTCGAACGATTCGTCTTTCAGCTTGAAGGGCACGTTCATCAGCGAGCGGTCTTCGCGCGCTACCGGGTTGTTGTAGAACGAGGTCGAGTCGAGGTAGTTGTACAAAATCGCCGCTTTTTTGCGGTTGTGTGATTCCATGGCCTTCAGGCCGCCGAGTGACTTGATGTGTTTTAACACCAGCCCGGCGATGTACACCGCGTAGGTTGGCGGCGTGTTGTACATCGAGTCGTTATCGGCCTGCTGCTTGTAGTCAAACACCGAAGGGGTTTGCGGCATGGCGTGGCCAATCAGGTCGTCACGCACGATCACGATGGTCAAACCCGATGGGCCAATATTTTTTTGCGCGCCCGCGTAAATCAGGCCGTAGCGGCTGACATCAACCGGCCGCGACAACAAATTGGAAGACATGTCGGCCACCAGCGGTACTGCGCCGGTGTCGGGTATCCAGTTGTACTCGACGCCACCTATGGTTTCATTGGAACAAATATGCACATAGGCCGCGTTGGCATCTAAACGCCAGCTATCAAACTTCGGCACGCTGGTAAAGCCGGTTGACTCGGTGCTGGCCGCGATGTTGACTTTGCAGAAATTTTTGGCTTCCTTGATGGTCTTTTTCATCCACTCGCCGGTGTTGATAAAGTCGGCACCCGCATGGCCGCGCAGCAGATTCATCGGCACGATAGCGTTTTGCCCCAGACCACCGCCCTGCAAAAACAGCACCTTGTAGTTCGCAGGTATCGCCAGCAGCTCACGCAGGTCAGATTCGGCCTCGGCGTGGATGGAAATGAATTCCTTGCCGCGATGGCTCATCTCCATCACCGACATGCCGGAACCGTGCCAATCGAGCATTTCGGCGGCAGCCTGGCGCAGCACAGCTTCAGGAAGGGTGGCCGGGCCGGCGCTGAAGTTCAAAACGCGTGTCATGGAAAAAAACTTTCTAGAAAATGTGGTTATTGGGATCGGGCTCAATCAGGCCGCAACGCCGTCTTTCACGGTGTCGGCCATATCCGTATAGTCCTTCACTTTGTCGAAGTTGAGGTATTGGTAAATGGTGTCGCTGGATGCCATCAGGACACCCATGTCGGTCATGTATTCAGCCTTGGTAGGAATGCGGCCTAGCTTGGAGCAGATGGCTGCGAGTTCTGCTGAACCTAAATACACGTTGGCGTTTTTGCCCAGGCGGTTCGGGAAGTTGCGTGTCGAGGTTGAGAACACGGTTGCGCCTTCTTTGACCTGGGCCTGGTTGCCCATGCAAAGGCTGCAGCCTGGCATTTCCATGCGCGCACCGGCCGAACCTAAAACGCCGTAGTGGCCTTCTTCGGTGAGTTGCTTGGCATCCATCTTGGTGGGTGGTGCCATCCAGAGTTTGACCGGGATGTCGCGCTTGTTTTCAAGCAGTTTGGAGGCTGCGCGAAAGTGGCCGATGTTGGTCATGCAGCTGCCGATAAAGACTTCATCAATCTTGCTGCCCGCCACATCGCTCAGTGTTTTTACGTCGTCCGGGTCGTTCGGGCAGGCAACAATCGGCTCGTGAATGTCGGCCAAGTCAATCTCGATGACGGCGGCGTATTCGGCATCTGCATCGCCCTTGAGCAATTGCGGATCGGCCAGCCATGCCTCCATGGCCTTGATGCGACGTTTGATGGTGCGCACGTCTGAGTAACCGGTTGCAATCATCCACTTGAGCATCGTGATGTTGCTGTTGATGTACTCGATGATCGGTTCTTTGTTGAGGTGTACGGTGCAGCCACCAGCCGAGCGCTCGGCAGATGCATCGCTGAGTTCAAAGGCTTGCTCGACTTTCAAATCAGGCAGACCTTCGATCTCCAAAATGCGGCCCGAGAAAATATTGATCTTGCCCTGCTTGGCAACCGTCAGCAGGCCGGTCTTGATGGCGTACAAGGGAATAGCGTTGACCAGGTCACGCAGCGTGATGCCGGGCTGCATTTTGCCCTTGAAGCGCACCAGAACGGACTCCGGCATGTCGAGCGGCATCACGCCCGTGGCGGCACCGAATGCGACCAGACCAGAACCTGCCGGGAAGCTGATGCCGATGGGGAAGCGCGTATGGCTGTCGGCGCCAGTGCCAACGGTGTCGGGCAGCAACATGCGATTCAGCCAGCTGTGGATGATACCGTCACCGGGGCGCAGTGGAATGCCGCCGCGCGTGCTTATAAAGTCTGGCAGCTCGTGGTGCATCTTCACGTCCACCAGCTTGGGGTATGCCGCTGTGTGGCAGAACGATTGCATGACGAGGTCAGCGCTAAAACCGAGGCAAGCCAGGTCTTTCAGCTCGTCGCGCGTCATCGGGCCGGTGGTGTCTTGCGAGCCGACCGAAGTCATTTTTGGTTCGCAATAGGTACCGGGGCGAACACCCTGCTGCTCGCCATTAACCACGGGCAAACCGACTGCGCGGCCGACCATCTTTTGCGCCAGCGTGAAGCCACTGCCGTTGTCGGTCGGGTTTTGTGGCAAACGAAACTGCGTGGAAACCGGCAAGTCCAGCGCAACGCGTGCCTTGGCTGTGAGGCCGCGACCAACGATGAGTGGAATGCGGCCACCAGCGCGCACTTCGTCAAACAGCACATCGCTTTTGAGCTTGAACTCGGCAATGACTTTGCCGTCTTTCAGTGCCTTGCCATCGTAGGGACGCAGCTCGATCACGTCGCCCATGGTCATCTGGCTCACGTCGAGTTCAATCGGCAGTGCGCCAGAGTCTTCCATGGTGTTGTAGAAAATTGGAGCGATTTTTGAGCCCAGACAAACACCGCCGAAGCGCTTGTTCGGCACGAATGGAATGTCTTGCCCGGTGAACCACAGCACCGAATTGGTGGCCGACTTGCGCGATGAACCCGTGCCCACCAAGTCACCCACATAAGCCACCAAATTACCTTTGGCTTTCAGTTCTTCAATGAACTTGATTGGGCCGCGCTTGCCGTCTTCTTCTGGCGTGATGCCGGGGCGGGCATTTTTGTGCATGGCCATGGCGTGCAGTGGAATGTCAGGGCGGCTCCAGGCGTCGGGCGCTGGGGACAAGTCGTCGGTATTGATCTCGCCTGCAACCTTGAAGACCGTCAGCTTGATGGATTCAGGCACTTCAGGGCGGCTGGTAAACCACTCGGCATCGGCCCAGCTTTGCAACACGGCCTTGGCGTATGGGTTGCCCTTGATGGCTTTTTCTTGTACATCGTGGAACTGGTCAAACATCAGCAGCGTGTTTTTCAGGCCGCTGGCAGCTTGGCCTGCAACGCTGTCCTCAGCGTCGTCGAGTAATTCGATCATCGGGCTGATGTTGAAGCCACCCAGCATGGTGCCCAGCAGTTGCGTGGCTTTTTCGCGCGAGATCAGCGCGCATTTTTCAGTGCCGTGCGCAACGGCTGTGAGGTAGCTGGCCTTGACCTTGGCTGCGTCGTCAACACCAGCCGGTACGCGGTGCGTGATGAGATCGAGCAGAAAGGCTTCTTCGCCTTTTGGTGGGCTTTTGAGCAGCTCGATGACTTCGCCGGTTTGTTTGGCTGACAGGGGCAACGGCGGGATACCAATGACTAAACGCTCGGCGATATGGTTGCGCAAGGTTTGCAAAAAGGTGGATGAACTGTTGGCTGACATGCTGGCTTTTCCTTATTCAAAAAAACGAAAATTATTTAGCGGCAAAGGCTGCTGGCTTTGGCGTATCCAACAAGCTTGATGGCGGGTTCAGCTTGATGGCTTCGGCCATGACCAACTGCGCCGGACTCATGCATTCGTCAGCAAGTCGGGTGCCGAGTTTCTGGTTCATCAGCATGGATTTGTTGTCGAGCTGCAGCCAGACAGCGCCAGATTTTTGGTCTTCGAGGCGGATAACACCGGTTCTGGTTGGCACTGGGGACATGCGGTATTTGAAGGCCTTGGCCTGTATGTCGAAGTAGCCCGGCATTTTTTTGTCGGCATCAACCGTCACAAACGCGCCCAGCTCGCAGGGAATGCGGCCAACATGCACCTGCTCGGCAATGGCCAGCTCGGCAGGGGTTAATGCGGCCTCGGCAGCTTCGATGCCTGCGGCAACATTTTGGACTGCGGACTTTCGCTTTGTACGGCTGGCGGTGGGCGAGATTTTCCGGTTCTTTTTGAGCGTTGCTGGTTTTCTGTCTGCTGATGTGGCCGCATTCGGAGTGGTGGTTTGCGCTGCTACAGAAGTAGTCGCCACGGCCAATGCGGCGGCTACCAAAATAGCGGCACCGATGAAAGCGCTGGTTTTGTCAGGCCATGTTGTCATGTAACTCGCTTAAAAATTACAACAAATGAGCAACTCCGGCTTGCTCGCCCTGCAACTCTTCAAGCGTCTTGTTGATACGCTCTTGACTAAACGCATCAATCTCAAGACCTTCAACCAGTTTGTATTCGCCATTTTCAGTGGTTACAGGGAAGCCAAACATCGTGTCTTTCGGAATGCCGTACTGGCCATCCGACGCAATGCCCATGGTGACCCATTTGCCGTTGCTGCCCAGCGCCCAGTCGCGCATGTGGTCAATCGCTGCGTTGGCTGCCGATGCTGCCGACGACAGGCCGCGTGCCTCGATGATGGCTGCGCCGCGCTTGCCTACCGTTGGCAAAAAGGTGTTGGCGTTCCATTCTTGGTCGTTGATCATCTTGGCGACGCTTTCGCCCTTGATGGTGGCAAAGCGGTAGTCGGCGTACATGGTGGGTGAGTGGTTGCCCCAGACGGTGAGTTTTTCAATATCGGCGACCGGCTTGCCGGTCTTGGCAGCGATCTGGCTGGCAGCGCGGTTGTGATCCAGGCGCAGCATGGCGGTGAAGTTTTTGCGTGGCAAATCAGGCGCACTCTTCATGGCGATGTAGGCATTGGTGTTCGCCGGGTTGCCCACCACCAGCACCTTGACATTGCGGCTGGCAACGGCGTTGAGGGCTTTGCCCTGCGCCGTGAAGATGGCACCGTTGACGGCCAGCAGTTCGGCACGTTCCATGCCGGGGCCGCGTGGACGTGAGCCGACCAGCAGGGCGTAGTCGGCATCCTTGAAGGCCATCATCGGGTCGCCGTGGGCTTGCATGCCGAACAGCAGCGGGAAGGCGCAGTCGTCGAGCTCCATCATCACGCCCTTGAGCGCTTTTTGCGGGCCTTCAACCGGCACTTCAAGGAGTTGCAGTATCACAGGCTGGTCCTTGCCCAGCATTTCGCCGGAGGCAATGCGGAACAGCAGGGCGTAACCGATTTGACCAGCTGCACCAGTAACGGCAACGCGGACGGGTTTTTTGCTCATGATTGGAACTCCAGGAAGATTAGAAATGAAAGATCCAGAGGCCAGGAACTCTGGAAAACCCCGAGAGTTTACGCTCGAAAACATATCAGCGTCAATTTGTCTTATGTCTTATATAAGATATGATTGCCGATCATCCCATCCTACACTCATGGCCGCCGCTCCCCTCTCCCTGACCACGCCTTCTGACCATGCTTTTGCCGGGGCAACGCCAGCGTTTAGCCCGCTGTACCAGCAGATCAAGGGCCTGATACTGCAAAGCCTGCAATCGGGCGAATGGAAACCCGGCGAAGCTATCCCCTCAGAGATGGAACTTGCCGCGCGCTACCGTGTCAGCCAGGGCACGGTGCGTAAAGCCATTGACGAGCTGACGCTGGAGAACCTGGTGGTACGCCACCAGGGTAAGGGCACTTTTGTAGCCACCCATGCCGAGCGGCACGTGCAGTTCCGGTTTCTCAAGCTGGTGCCCGACAGCGGCAGCCCCGGTAGCGAAGGCGCGGCCGAACGCGAGATTATTGACTGCAAGCGGATTCGTGCCAGCGCAGACATTGCCCGCGCCTTGTCTCTGCGCACGGGTAGCGTAGTGCTGCAAGCGCGGCGCGTACTCAGCTTTGCAGGCGTGCCCACCATTCTTGAAGATATCTGGCTACCTGCCGCACCCTTCAAAGGCCTGACGGCCGAGCGCCTGGCCGACCATCACGGGGCCATGTATGCTTTGTTCGAAACCGAATTCAATGTACGCATGCTCAGGGCTGAAGAAAAAATACGCGCCGAACCGGCCATTGACGGGCGTGAACTACTGTTAAAAGTAGAGCGCGGTACGCCGCTGCTAAGCGTCGAACGCATCGCCTATACCTACCAGGACGTGCCCATGGAACTGCGCCGTGGCTACTACCGCACCGACACGCACCACTACCACAACACGCTCAATTGATATGGGGGTATTTCTAAAAATTCAGATTTTCGGGATGAAGTGCAAGGCGCACGGAGTGCAGCAACCGGAATGTACTTCAGTACATGAGGATTGCGAGCACCGCGAAACGCGGCAATTCGCCCAATAAATGGATTTATAGAAATGC
>Ga0209491_10006337_pt1 | contig 16497 bp, 9 predicted proteins | sample BON02_FD_187213 | JGI IMG/M metagenome (GOLD analysis project Ga0209491, IMG submission 187213) | Freshwater microbial communities from Lake Bonney liftoff mats and glacier meltwater in Antarctica - BON-02 (SPAdes) (version 2) | ecosystem: Environmental > Aquatic > Freshwater > Ice > Glacier...
CCCCCCCAAAAAAAAAAAAATTGGGACAGGCCGTGTACGAGGAGACGCGCGCGTTTGACGCCGCCGGGCGCAAGGCGAGGGTCCTGGGCGGGCTCGTGTCGCCCGCGCAGCCCGAGTACGTCTACGGCCTGGTGGGGTCGTCCCCGGCGGGGTCAGGCGCGGGCGCGGCGAGCGAGTCGCTCGCGAGCTCGAGGGCGCGGCCGTTGCTCGGTGAGTCAGTCGCTCGCTTGGTCGTCGGTTTTGTTTCTAGTGGGAGGCCTGGCGTCGCACGACGGCGGCGGTGGCTTTTCCCAATCGCTCCCGTCACGCGCTCTTCAAAGCGCCTCACTCACCCTGCTCCCGGTTGTCCGCACGACCTCGTCCTTCCCCCCGCTCTGAAACACACACAAAAACATGAACGGAAAACACAACACAAGGCGCCTCGCTCAACGCGCGCGGCTGCACGCTCTTCCGGCTGGACGTCGTCGGCGTGGCGCCTCCCCCCCCCGCGGCGGCAGGAGAACCCCCTCCCTCGGCCATCGTGCAGCCCGTGCTGACGGTCACGGAGAACATGACCGAGGAGGCGCTCTGGGCGGCCATCAACGAGACGAGCCTGGCGCCGCCCTTTTTGCTACACACGGGCGGCGCCGGCACCAACAGCGGCGGCGGCGGCGGCGGGGGCGGGGGCGGCGGGGGCGCCTCGGCCGCCGCGGCCACGTCGCTCGCGTCGGCGCAGCGCTGGCAGCGGCGCGTGGCCGAGGTCCTGGACCGGCACCAGGGGGGCGGCGGCGGCGGCGGCGGCGGGCATTCTGGCTCCCCGTCCTACGCCTGCTCGACGGCGGGCCTCGTGCGGCGCTTCGAGCACGCCGACGCGCGCCAGGGGTTCGAGCTGCTCGCGCGCCGCGCCCTCGGCCTGTCGCCCGACGAGCCCGTGGCCGTGCGCCGCGCCGCCGCCGCGGGGTGGTCCGGCGACGGCGACGGCGGCGGCGGCGACTGGGGCGGCGGCGGCGATTGCGACCCGCGCGCCGAGCCCTGCCCGCCCTTCATGTCGACCGCGCGGCAGCTCGGCCTCGCGCCCGCGTCCGAGCTGGGCGTGCCGTCGCTGCTCGACGCGGCGATCCCCGCGTCGGCGCCGCGCCCCTGCCGCGAGTTTGTGCGGCGCCTGCTGCTGCGGCCGCCGCCGCCCGCCGTGGCCGACGGCGTGCGCGCGGCGGTGGTGGCGCTCATGTGGGGGGGCGCGCCGCTCCCGGACTTTCGGGGGGCGGGGGGGACGCTCTCGTCGTCGTCCTCGTCGTCGTCGTCCACGTCGGCGTCGTCTCGGTCTTTGCTGCAGCAGCAGCAGCAGCAGCAGCAGCAGCAGCAGCAGCAGCACCGTGCGTTTGACGGCGCCACCTACGACGACGGCGGCGCCGGCAGCAGCCCCGCCGCCGCCGCCCCCCCGCCGCCGGCCCCGCGCGCCCGCTCCTTCAGCGCGGGCGTCTCGCCGACCAAGCTCATGACCCTCCTGCGGGCGCGCGAGGCCGGGGCCGACGCCTTGCGCTCGCTCGCCGCCATGCTCGGCCGCGTGGGCGCCGCCCTGGCCGCCCCGGAGCTCGCCCCTTTGGTCGACGGCCTGCTGCCCGTCGTCGCGCGGGAGACGGGCGTCGACGGCGACGGCTTCACGGCCGCCCTGCTCGCGCGCGGCTGCGGCTCGGCGGCGGCGTCCGTGGCGCGCGTGGTGCCGGGCGTGCCGGACGCGCACAACGACCCGGACCGGGCGGCCGGGGCGAGCGTCGAGGCGGCGCGCGAGGCGACGTGCGCGGCCGTGGGCGGAAAGTTGGCGGCCGCGCTCGGGCGGCGGGAAGTGGGCGCCTTGTCGCCGCCTGCCTTTCCTTTTGACGGCGGCAACGACGAGTTGTCGGCGGCAGTTTTCTACGAGGGTGCTGCGTCAACGTCAGCGTCGGCGTCGCTCTCGGACGGCCTGCTGGCCATGGCGCTCGCGCGCGAGGCGCCCATCTTGTCGCGCGTGCGCGCCGAGCTCGTCGCGCCCGAGATGGCGGCGGTCGCCGCCGCGCGCGAGGGCGTCGCGCGCGCCCTGGCCGAGGGCGCCGCCGAGGCGGCGACGGCGGCCGGTGGCGGCGGCGTGCTGCTCGCGTCCGAGTACGACGAGCTAAACGCGTCCGTCTGGCTGGCCGTCGTCGAGCAGCGGCAGCAGCAGCAAAAGCCCAAGCAGGCGCGCGGCGGCAAGGGCGGCGGCAGCAGGGCCGGCTCCCCCGCGTCGCCGTCGCCGTCGTCGTCAACAGCGGCAGCGGCGGCCTCTGTGTCGGCGGCCGTCAAGCACCTCTCGAGCCGCCGCGCCGACCTCTTCCGCGCCCCGCTGGACCGCAACGGCCGCGGCGTGCGCGCGCGCCACCACTTCACGACCGACGGGCTCGACCGCGCGCTCTCGGCCTACCGCCGCGCGCTGGAGCTGGCAGAGGGCGCGGCCGACGCCCGGCTGCGCGCCTGCTGCGCCGAGCTGGAGCGCGAGGGCCTGGCGCTGGTGGCCGCGTGCCACTTCTCGGTCGCGGCGCTGGCGCTGGGGCACCACGTCGCGCACGCGGGCGCCGCGCGCGGGTGGGCCGTGCCCGACCCGCTGCTGCTGCCGCCATTGCCGCCATTGCCGTCGCCGCCGCAGCAGGACGCCGAGCCCGGCGCCCCGCCGGCCGCCGGCCGCCCGCGCCCAGCGCCCCGGCGGCTCCGGCCCGACGGCCCCGTCCACCTGCGCGGGCTGTGGCCCTACTGGATGCCGCCGCCGGGCCCCGGCCGCCGCACCGTCGCCAACGACGTGCGCCTGGACGGCATGATGGCGCTGACGGGGCCAAACATGGCGGGAAAGTCGACGGTGCTGAGGAGCGTGGCCGCCGCCGCGCTGCTCGCAAACTGCGGGCTGCTGGCGCCCTGCGCCGAGGGCGGGTGCGGCGTGCCGCCCCTGCGCCTGTTCGCGCTGCGCAGCTTCTCTGGCGACGCGCCCGCGGAGGGCAAGTCGGCCTTCGCGGTCGAGTGCGAGGACGCGGCGTTCACGCTCGGCGCGCTGCAGCAGCCGCGGCCGCCGGGCTCTTCTCCTCCCCCTTCTTCCGCTCCTCCTCTGCCCGCGCGTCGCGGGTCGCTCGTCCTGATCGACGAGCTCGGCAAGGGCACCGAGGTCCGCAAGGGGACCGCCCTGGCCGCCGCCGTGCTCGAGGCGCTGGTCGCCTCGCCCGGCTGCAAGGGCGTGTTCGCGACGCACCTGCACGCGCTGCGCACGCTGGCGCCCGCCCGGGAGGGCGGGGGGGGGCTCAACCACTGGCACATGGAGGTGGCGCGGCCTTTGGAGGCGGGCGAGGAGGAGGAGGGAGCGGAGGAGGGGGAGGAGGGGGGCGGCGCTCTGCGGCGGCGCCTCGGCGGCGACGCCTCCTCTGCCCTTGCGCCGCCGCCGCCGCGGCGGCGGCGGGCGCCGACGTGGCGCCTCATGCCGGGCTGGTGCGACGAGTCGCTGGCGTTCGAGGTCGCCTCGGAGGCGGGGATGCCGGCCGGGGTGGTGGAGCGGGCGGCGCAGCTGCTGCCTCTGGTCGACGGTGCACTCGCGCGACGCGCGGCGGCGGCAGCGGCGGGGGCGGCGCACGAGCAACAGGAGCAGGAACGCGAGGCGTTGCCTGCCGTTGCCGCCGGCCGGGCGACTCCGGCGCGCGCCCCGCGCGCCCGCCGGGCCAAGGCGACAGCCGCAGCCAGTTTGGAAGACAAAGCTCCGCTCGCCTCGCCGCCGCCACCGTCGATTGAGAAGGACGACAAAGACGACGAGGACGACGGCGACGACAACGACGACAACGTTGCCGGCGCCCCCTCCCTCCCCCCGCTGGCTCTTCTCTCCTCCGCAGCGTCCTCCACGACCGTCGACGACGGCGCCGCCCTCCTCGCCGCCGCCGCGCGCGACGTCTTGCCGCCCCCGCCCCCCGGCCCCGACGGCGCTGACGCCGCCGCCCCCCGGACCGCCGCCGTCGTCGTCGTGCGCCGCGGCATGTCGCCCGCGCCCGCACACGCGGCCGCGTGCCCCGTCGTCTACATCGTGCGCTGGTCCGACGGGTGGTTCTACGCCGGCGAGACGGAGCGGCTGGCCGCGCGGCTCCAGGAGCACCGCGCGCGGAGGGACCGGGGCGGCCGGGGCCTGACGCTCGAGGCGGCGTACGTGCCCGTGGGCGCGTGGGGCGCGGGGGCGGGCGGCGGCGGGAGGGGGGCGGCGCGGGCGCTTGAGGCGCACGCGATCCGGCTCATGGCGGAGGAGGGCCTGCCGCTCTGGTCGGACCGCGACGGGAGGTGACGCGGGGCAGTTTTGCTCTTTGTTTTGCTTTTACCGGCGGTTTAGGCTCCCGGTGTGTGCTACACCTCTTCTCTCACTTTCCGCCGCCGCCCAGCAGCGAGTCCTTGCTCTCGTCGTCGACGCTCTCGCCCTGGTCGCTCTCGTCGTCGTCGCTCTCGCCCTCGTCGCTTTCGTCGTAGTCGCTCTCGTCGCTGTCGCTCTCGTCGTCGTCGCTCTCATCTTCCTCGTCGCTGCCGCTGCTGCTCTCTGACCAGGCCCCCAGCGCCAACAGCTCCGTCTCCAGCTCCAGCACGCGCCGCTCCTTGTTCTTCATTTCGCTCTCTGCCGCCCTCAGCTCCTCCACGTCCAGCGCCAGGCCGGCAAAGGCCTTGTGCGCCAGCTGGTGCAGAGCTCGGCGGAGCGCCCCGCGGCCTCCCTTTGCGCGGCCAGCGGCAGGCCGTGCGACACCGCGACGGACCGCGACAGAAAATGCAGGACGGCGGCCGCGTGGCGCGGCAGCACCGACGCACCAGAGACGAGCATGTCGGCGATCAGCCACTTGGGCAACTGACGCCCGTATCGCGACCAGGCGATAAAGTCGACCGCGCTGAAGCCGTTGTCGAACTCGCCGCGGTGGGAGACGACGGCGCGGCGAGTCTCAGGCGACGAGCAGCCCGCTAGCTCAATCGCGATGTCGCAATTGTTGGCCGTGGGGCGTCCTCCCGCACTCGTCTCGCACGTTGACGTCCGCGCCTAGCCGCATGAGGAGGGCGACCGCGGCACTGCACCTGCGCACGGCCCAGTGTAGAGGCGTCTCGCCGGCCCAGTCGCGCGCGTCGAGTGCATTGACTCCATACGGCCAAACGTTGTCGGAACCAGCAGGAGGGTCCTTGTCGTCGTGAACGAGCCGCTGGCTTGGGTCGCGCCCCTTGCGCAGCAGCGCGAGGATGGTGCGAGGCAGGTCGTGGTAGACGCACAGCGCGAGGGCCGTCGTCGGGCGGCCGTTGTCGTCGCGGACCTTGCCGGCGTCGGCGCTCTCCTCGAGTAGCAAGGCGACCATGTCTTCGCGTCGCTTGCGGTGCGCGACCTGCAACGGCGTGTCGTGATGTTTGCGCCTCATTTGTTCGACGGCCTCTGCGCGCCGCCGCTCGTCCCCCCGCGGCGCGCACGCGTCGATCGCGCGGAGCACGTCCCTGGCGCGCTGGCCCGTGACGACCGCCGCGAACACGCGGCGACCAAACGGGAGTTTGATCGTGCCTTGTGCTTGAAAAATGGCTCTGTGAGGTTGATGCAGGGAGGAGAGCAAGCAGGCGCGCCAGAGACCGGGTGCCGGATGCAAAAAAAGTCGCGGCGACGACAATGACGCAAACAGCAGTGGCGACCCAAGAACGAGCCAGCGCCGACGAGTGGGGGCGTCGGCGGCGGCGGGCTGTGTGGCGATGTTCGAGGTATGGTAGGAGGAGAGGGAGGGGGGGCATGCAGTGTGCGTGTGCGAGAGTGAGGGCCGTCGCGACGTGTCGGCGAAAACAGCGACAGCAGCAGCAGCAGAAGCAGCAGCAGCAGCAGGGGCAAGTGCCCACGACTGCTGCGGCGGCAGAAGGAGCGGCGGCACGCAGGGACACAGCCTCACCTCGGTCATTCGCCCAGCCGGGGCTTGCCGGAAAAGGCCGCCGCCAGGGCGGGCTGCGTAGGATCGGTGGCCGCCGCTGCTGCTGGCGACAGCGCCGCTGCCGGGAGACGAGCGAGCGAGCGGCGTCGCCCGAGAAAGGGCAGAGCATTGGCGGCGGTGTTCTCGCCTCCGACCGGCCGGGAGACCCCGCCAGGAGCGACCTCCTGTGGACGGTCGACCGTGGTTCTCGCGCTGTCTCTCTGCTCTACTCTCTCACACTCCGCCCCCTCCCCCGCCCTCCCCCCCGCCGTCGTCGTCGTCCCCCTCCCCCTCGCCCAGCGCCCGCACCGCCAGCGCCAGGTGGTGCGGCTCGGACGCCGCGAACGTGTCGCCGTCGGCCTCAGGCCACAGGGCCCTCAGGCGCCGCAGGCCGCGCGCGAGCCTCGCGGGCGGGTGCAGCAGGAGGGCGGCGTCCTCGAACGCCATGGCCTCGACGTCGGCGCCGGGGAGGCCGCGGCGCAGGGCGTCGAGGGCGGCCGCGGCCCTCGCAGCCGTTGCGGCTCCGGGATGCCGTGCTTCCCTCTCTTTCGCCGTTGCTGGCGCCGCCGCCGCCGCCGCCGCCGCCGCCGCCCCTCGTCGTCCTTGTCCTCCCTCTCCTTCGTCGCCGTCTGCGGCGACAGTGTCGTCGTCTGCCGCCGCCGCCGCCGTGTCGTCCTCCGCCCCGAGATAGAGATCCGGCCGCGCCTCGACCAGCGCGGCCACGTCGCAGCCGGGCAGCGCCGCCTTGAGCGCCAGCACGCGCCCGCCGAGCTCGCGCGGCGGCATCGCCCGTACCCGCGGGCACCGCCGGACGAGCGCGGCGGCGCGGCGCCGGGACACCAACAGCAGGGCGGCGAGCGCCTCGGCCTGCTCCGCGGGGACGTCGCTGTCGTCCGGGGCGGCGGCGGGGGTTGTCCGAGGGACCGGGACGGAGGGGCCCAGGCGCAGGAGGGCGCGGTAGAGCGAGGCGGGCGAAAAGGCGCCGCCGCCGCCGCCGCCGCCGCCGCCGCTCCTGTCGGGGGCGCCGCCAAACGCGCCGTCGCTCAGTCCGTTGAGCAAGCCGGCGATGAAGCCGCCCCCAGGGGTGCGCAGGCGCGAGCGAGTTGCCTCGGCGCCGCGTGAGGGACTCTTCGCGGCGCGGAACTTTTTGTTGTTGGTGCTGTCGTTGTTGCTGTCGTTGTCGCTGTTGTTGTCGGCCAGGGGGGCGACGGCTCCGTCTCGCCGACGAGCGGTCGCGGCGACGACGCCGACGCCGACGCCGGCGCCGGCGGCGGGAGGTCGCGTCGGGGCGGTGGGCCGCCCGGCGAGGGGCAGCCGCGGCATCGTCGGTGGCGACGGCGCGGCTGTCCTCTAGCACACGGTGGGCTGGGAGAGGAGGATCTCTCGGGATCGGGAAGAGGGGGGGGGAGGTGTCACCAGACAGCGCGGGTGCGTGTGTAGATCGAATCGAGGGGCAGACGTCACGAACGCCTCTATGTTGTTTGCGCGCGGGAGAGGTTGACGGCCAGTCGTGTGTGTGTGACGAGAGTTTTGCAGGCGCCTGACGACAGCGCCTCGCCCGACGAGCGCAACGCTCCCGCCAGACGACGCCGATGCGCGCTCCGCGATTGACAAAGCCCTCGCGGCCAACACGTCTCCAACCAATCGCGGATTGGCTACAGCACAAACACAACAGCAACAACTAGTACGTTATTTCACGCGGCACCCACAGCAGAGTCGCCAATCGACGCACGCATCGGAAAAAGGCGGCGCGACCCAAGGACGGAAGCCGCGGCATGTCTCCGTGCAGGCAGCAAGGCGAGGCGGCGGCCGCGCCCGCGGCGGTCGCAGCCGACACATCGACGTGCCTCCCAGCCGCAGCAGCAGCGGCACCACCACCACCGCCGTCGCGCCCCCCCGCGCGCTCGTTCGCGCCGCGCGTCGACCTGCCGCCCGTTGTCGTCGTCAGCGGCGGCTTCGCAGGTGGCGGCGGCGGCGGCTTTGCGCGCGCCATGGCCGGGGCACCACCCCCCTCCACGGGCGCGTTCCCGGAGGCGCTGGCCCCTCCGGCCGCGGCCGCGGCCGCGGTGGCCGACCGCGCGGCCGCGCTGAGCCTGCGCCATTCGTTCGCGATGCCGTTTGCGGCGACGCCCGCCTCGCTGCTCGCGACGCCAGAGCAGCAGCGGCAGCGGCAGCGGCAGCAGCAGGCGGCGCTGGAGGACGCACGGGCGAGGGAGGAGGACGACGCGCCGCAACAGGCGTCGGCGGGTGACGTGCGCGCGGCGGCGCAGGCGCTGAGGGCAGGGGCAGGCGGCGCAGGCGAGGAGGAGGAGGGGACAGGGGGGGCCGCTGCGCTGTCGCGCGAGGCCGACGACCAGCACCAGCAGCGGCAGCAGCAGCAGCAGCAGCAGCAGCAGCAGCAGCAGCAGCAGCAGCAGCGGCAAGCGCCGGCGAACGGCAAAGACGATTACGAGGACGCCGCGGACTACGTGCCGCTGCCCCTGTCCGAGCGCGCGCGCGCGTTCAAGCGTCAGCGGCGCGAGGAGCGGCGGCGGCAGGAGGACGCGGGCCTCGGGCTCGGTGGCGGCGGAGGACGGGCCGGAGGAGGAGGACCAGGCGGCGGCGCCCGGAGAGCGCCGGCCCCGCTCGACGAGGAGGAGCGCCGCCTGCGCGCCGCCGCGGCCTCGGCCGGCCTCGCGCCCGACGAGCGCGCCGAAAGCTGGCGCGCCGACGGCGTGCAGCCGCAGCAGCAGCCGGGCAAGGACAAGGGCGGGGGCGCCCTTCCCGGCGCCGGCGCCGGCGCCGCCGCGGGCCGTGTGGCCCTGCCGGGGGCGCCGCGCCGCGGCGGCCCGTCGCTGCTGCCGCCCGCGCCGCGCCGCTCCCGGGGCCGCGGCGGCGCGGGCCGCGGCGGGTACCTCGGCGCGGGCGGCGGGCGCGGGGGCAGCCTGGCCGATGTGCGCGCGCGCCAGGCGGGAGGAGGCGGAGGGCGCGGCGCCGGAGGAGGAGGAGCAGCAGCAAGGGGCGACGGGGGCGCCCGCGGCGGGCGCGGCGGCGGGCGCGGCGGCGGCGGGCGCGGCGGCGGCGGCGGCTTTGCCCCGCCCGTCAACCCCTACGACATTCCCGAGGAGTTCTTGATGAAGGGCGGGAAGCGCGGCGCGGTGATGCCCAGGTCGGGCAACCGCACGGCCACGTTTTTGAGGTAGCGAGAGGCGTTTGTGATCGCGAGTAAAAAAGGACGTCTTTTTGTCTTTTGTTCTTTTGACGGTGGCCGGCGGTCTCTTATCCCCCGTCTTTGGCGGTCGGGACTTGCGCGGCGGCCGCTTGTAGAGGTGATCGAATCGAAATCACCTCGCGGGCGACCCAAGCTTCGGTCTCCGTGTCGTCGTCGATGTGCAAATAAGCGACCGTTCGGCCCGCCCCACTTGTGATTCCCTCGTCCTCCTCAGTCGCCGCCATCGCCGCCTCCGCCCTCGTTTCCGCCGCCCTCGCCGCTGCCGCCCTCGGCCGCCTGGCGCCCTCGCCGCCCTCTCTCGCTCGCTCCGATCTTTTCGAATCCTCCTTGCTCCTTGTCACCCTGTGCCAGAACCATTCATGCGTTCGCCCTCGCTATCGTCTCACACGCGCTAAATCGTCTTATGCCCTTCCTGCAATCGACGCAGCACTGAACACAGCGCGCGCGCGCGTCCCTCAAATCTCGCATTGCCTCCCCTCTCCCGCTCTCTCGCCCACGCAACCTCTTGTCTCTCTTTTGCGTCCAATCACGCTTCCTAGAGCAGCAGCGGCCAATATGATCCAAAGCCCAGGGACGCGCGCGTTGGCGCGGCAGCGGCAACGGCGCAGCAGCACCAGCAGCAGCGGAGGGAGGGGCTTGGCTTGTCGCCGCGCCTCGCCGCGCGCCACCGCCACCGCCGACGCGCCGCCCGCTCCGTCGCCGTCGTCGCCGTCGCCCGACGGCGGCGGGCCGTCCTCGAGCAACCGCAGCGCAGACGCGCTCGGCGCCCTGCGCGCGCGCCTGCCCGCGGGCGCGCGCATCGCCCGCTTCCGCGCCGAGAAGCGCGCCGAGATCGTCGTCGCCGAGCGCGAGAAGCCGCTCTGTGAGTCTTTTCGTCTTTTTTGTCCGAAACACGTTGCCGCTCCCCCCGTTCGAGAAATTGAAACGAAAACAACGACGCTCACGACGCAACCGACCATCAAGCCCCCACCCCCCAAACTTTCAACACCAAAACCCACCAAACGCCGCCCCAACAAACCTTGACAGCCGCCTACATGTCCCTGCCCGCCTCGCAGTACTCGGTCCTCGACGCCCGCAAGATCGAGCGCCTGGGCGACGACCGCTTCCGCTGCCACGTCGGCCGGCTCGCCTTTCTCGGCTTCTCGGTCGAGCCCGTTCTGACCGTGTCGGTCGAGACGGGCCCGCGCGGGTGCACGATCGCCTTGTTGGGGTGCGAGCTGCGGGGGTCTCCCGCGGTCGAGCGGGCGGGCGGGCAGTTCGAGGCGGCGATGGCCAACCGGGTGACGTGGCGGGCGCTCGGGGGCGGGGGAGGGCAAGGGGGGCAAGCAGAAGCAGGAGCAGCGGGGGCAGACAGCGCGGCGGCGGCGCGGGCGGGCGCGGCGGCCGCGAACGGCGGCGGCGGGGCAACGCCGTCGGCGGCGCCGGCACCAGCAGCAGCAGCAGCCGGCGCTCCCTCCCCCCCCTCCCCCCCCGCCGCTCCCCGCTCCCCGCCCTCGGCCGCCATCCTCAGCGACGTGGTTGTCGAGGTCGCCGTCGCCGTCCCCGCTTGGCTGGCCGTGCCCGTCTCGGCCGTGGAGGCCGCGGGAAGCCACGTCATGGCCGGCACGCTGGCGCTGATGGTGCCGCGGTTCCTGGCGCAGCTGGCGCGGGACTACGGGGCGTGGGCGGCCGGGGACGCGAGCCGGCAGGCGCTGGGGGACGGGGCGCTGTGATGCGAGGAAATGGAGGGGTGGGGGGGGGGGGGGGGGGGGCGGTGGCTCGGGACTCTGCGGCCGGAGGACGGCGGTGAGCGGCGACGCGACCGTCGGGCCGTCGCCGACGGCGCTTTCTTGTTTTTTGGCGGCGCTCCTGCTCAGCGTCGTTTACTTCTGACCGTTTTCGCGAAACCCACGTTCTCTGGATTGGTCCTCATCACAGCTCTCTCTCTCGCGCCCTCTTTCGTGATTCTCCCCCCTTGCTTGTCCTGCGTGCCCCTTCCTGCTCCCCCCCCCCTTTGCAAGCTGGAGGAGGGGAGACGGAGACGTCTCGCGATCTCACACTCGCGCGCGCCATGAAGCGCGGGCGGCAGCGCAGGGACGAGGCGGCGCCGTCCGCGGCGCCTGCACCCGCCGCGCGCGCCCTGGACCTCGAGGTGCGATGCCGCTTTCCGCTTTTTTCCCGAACGTTTTGGGAGGGGAGGCTCCTGCTCCGACAGCGTTCCCCTGCTTCCCACGCAGTGCCTCGACACATGTCGCGCCTGGGACTGAAACCAGGCGCATCGTCGCCGATCCAGGCGCGCGGACAGTGCCTGGAGTGGGGCGGCGAGCGCGCGCGAGCGCCGAGCAAGCGGACCGCGCCGCCGCCGCCGGCGAGTGCTCGCGCTCGTCTCGTCGTCTTTTTGCGCGTCTTTGCTTCCTTTTGCTCCTGTCCTGTCCCCCGCACAGCCCCTCTTTGCACAGCCCCCCGCACAGCCCCTCTTTATCTCAAGCTCACAATCCCGCCCCGCCCCCGACGACCAAACCAGGGACGAAAAAATACACACACGACAAAATCATCAAAAACAGCTCCACCAGGGCGCCGTCGACGCGCGCGCCGCGCTCGAGCGAGAGCTGGCGGCCGTGCCCGACGCGCCCGTCTTCCGCCCGACGGAGGCCGAGTTCGCCGACCCGATCGCCTACATCCGCGGCATCCAGGCGCGCGTGGCGGCCGAGTACGGCATCTGCCGCATCGTCCCGCCCTTCGGGGCGGCGGTGTCCGCGGCGGCGGTGCTGGGCGCGGGCGGCGGCCCGGCGGCGGCGGCGGCGGCGTGGGCGGCGGCGGCGCAGGCCGGCGCGGGAGGCGCGGCGGCGGCGGCGGCCGAGGCCAGCCGGCGCAGGCCGCTGCGCTTCACCGTGCGCACGCAGGACCTATCGACCGCGGGCACGCCGTTGCGGTCGTTTCTGGAGGCGCGCACGTTTGTGCAGCACCCGGGGTGGGTTTTTGCGTTTGTGTTTTTGGTTTTGGCTTTTTCCCCTTTTTGTCTCGTCTTGGTCGCGCCGTTTCTGTCTCTCTCGCTCGCTCCCTCTCTTGTTTGCGACGACGAGAGGAGAGAAACCCGCGACCGCCGCCGCCCCCTCTTTCTTGTTCGCTCACGCCTCCTCCCGTCCCTCCCTCGCTTCTCCCGCCCACCCACGAGAAACCGCAACACAACATACAAAAAAAAAAAAAAAAAAAAAAAAAAAAAAAAAAAACCAAAAAAACAGCACCTTCACGCTGCAGTCGTTTGAGGCGCTGGCCGCCGAGACGTCCGGCCGCCTGCTCGGCACGTCGGCGGCCCTGCCGCCGCGCCAGGTGGAGGCCGAGTACTGGCGCCTGCTGCAGCGCGACGGGGGCGGGTGGCGCGCCCCGGCGGGCGAGGCCCCCGCCGGCGGCGGCGGCGGCGGCGGCGCGGCGGCGGCGGCGGCCCGAATCCGGCGGCCGCCAAAAGTGGGGCGCGGCAAATGGCGGCGCGGGCCGCCCGCGGCGGCGGCGGTCGCTGCGGTGGCGGCCGAGGTGGCGGCTGGTGCCCCCGGTCTCCCCGCCCTCGCCGGCTCCAAGCGCCCGGCGGCGTCGGACGAGGTGGAGGGGAGCGCCGACGGCGCGGCCGCTGGCGCCGGCGCCGCCGAGCGGGCGGCCGCGGAGGGCGGCGGCGGGCACGGGCAGCCGATGCCGCCGCCGTCGCACCTGCCGCCGCCGCCGCTGGCTCCGCAGGAGCAGCAGCAGCGACCGCAGCCGCAGGAGCCGCCCGAGGCGGGTGCGGCGGCCGCGGCAGCCGCCGCCCGCGCCAGACCGGACCAGGAGAGCGGCGGCGGCGGCGGCGGCGGTGGGGGCGGGAGCGGCGGCGGCGGCGGCGACAGCGGTGGCGGCGGCGGCGGCGGCGGCGGCGGCGGTGGCGGCGGCGGCGGCGGCGGCTTGGCTCCTCGCGTCCGCTCGGCTTCGCGCGAGGCGCTCCTGCTGCGGCAAAGGGCCGCTCACCTGCAGCCCGGCGACCCCGTGCGGCGCCGCGTCCCGCCCGGGCAGTACTGGAAGGTCGAACGCAAGGGCTGCGGCAGCGGGAACGGCGGCAGCAGCAGCAGCGGCGGGGACGGGGCGGGGGGGCACGTGGCGGCGGCGGCGGGAGCGGCGCCGGAAGCAGCAGCATCGGCGCAGGCGGCGGCAGCGGCCGCCGGGCTCTCGGCCGCCGCCCCCCCCGCCGCCCCAAGCTGCCCGGGCGCGAGCGGCGGCGCCGTAGGGGCCGTGGCGGGCGCGGGCCCGTCCGCCACGCCGCCCGGGACGCCGTCGCACTCGGGCGCCGAGGGGGGGCCTGCCCCGGCCGGCGCTGGGGGCGCGCCCGCGGCGGCGGGAGGAGCGGCGGCCGGCAGCGGCTGCGGCTGCGGCGGCGGCTGCGGCGGCGGCGCCGCCGGCTCTGGCTCGGGAAACACGTCCTCGGAGCCGCCGCCGCAGCACGAGCAGCAGCGCCCGGAAGAGCAGCAGCAGCAAGAGGCTGCTCCGCCGCCGAGCATGCGCCGGCGGAGCGGGGGGCCGCAGGCGGCCGCAGCGGCGCCGCCACCTGCTGCCGGCAGCGACGCGCTCGCCCTGCTCGTCCCGCTGCTCGTCCCGCCCGCGCCGCCGCCCGCGCCGCCCGCGCCCGCGCCCGCGCCGCCGCCCGCGCCCGCGCCCCGGCCGCCGCTTCCTGGCGGCGCCCCCCTCCTCCGCGCCCCCCCCCCGCCCCCCGCCCCCCGCCGCGGCCCCCCCGCCGCCCCCGTCCTCGTCCACTACGGCAACGACGTCGAGGGCACCGCCTTCAGCGACGCGCCCGGCGACCCCCTCGCCCGCTCGCGGTGGAATCTGGGCACCCTCGCCCGCGCCGAGGGATCGGCGCTCCGCTTACTGGGCGGGAGCGCCGTCCCGGGCGTCAACCGGCCCATGCTCTACCTGGGCATGGCCTTCGCGTCGTTCGCGTGGCACGTCGAGGACCAGTGGCTCTACTCGATCAACTTCCACCACGCGGGAGCGCCGAAGACGTGGTACGGCGCGCCCGCGGCCGACGCGCCCCTGCTGGAGCGGGCGGTGGCGGGGCTGCGGGGGCCGGGGGCGGCGGCGGGCTGGGGCGGCGGGGCGGAGAGGGAGGAGGGCGAGGACGCTAACGAGGGGGACGAGGGGCAGGAGGGCGGGGGGCGGGCGGCGGCGGCGGGCCCGAGCGGGAGCGGCGCTGGCGGCGTCGGCGGCGGTGGCGGCGGCGGCGCGCTCGCCCTCCCGCCCGCCGCGCCTCGCCCGTCCTCGACCGCCTCGTCCCCCTCGGCGGCGGCCGCGGCGCCCCCCCCTGCCCCGGCCCCCGCCGCCGCCGCCGCCGCCGCGTCGGCCGTGCGCGACTCCTCTGCCCCCTACGCCCTCGCCGCGGGCCGCCTCGCCGCGCGCGCGCGCGCGGCCGCTCGCGCCGCGGGCCTCCCCCCATCCCAGGCCGACGCCCTGGCCGCCGCCGCCGCCGCCGACGCCACCGCCGCCCTCCTCGCGGCCAAGACCACCCTCGCGTGCCCCGCGCGCCTGCGCGCCGCGGGCGTGCGCGTGTGCCGCGCCGTGCACATGCCCGGAGAGTTCGTCGTCACGTTTCCGCGCGCCTACCACGGCGGCTTCTCGCACGGCTTCAACGCGGGGGAGGCGGTCAACTTTGCCACGGGGGACTGGCACGCGTGGGCAGAGGCGGCGGCCGAGGGGGCGGGGAGGCGCATCGGGCGGGCGGCGGTCCTGCCGCACGAGCGGCTGCTCGCGGCGGACGCGCGGCTGGCGGCGGCGCGGGCCGACGCGTGGGAGCGGGAGTTTGGGGCGGGGGGCGGCGGCGGCGGCGGCGGCGGCGGCGGCGGCGGCGGCAGCGACGGGAGGGGGCAGCGGCAGCAGCGGCAGCCGCCGCCGCCGCCGCACCCGCTCGACCCGCGGCCCGTGGCGCTGGCGGCCGAGTCCGGGCCGTCGCCGGCGCTCCCCCCATCCTTGCCGCACCCGCCGCTGCCGCTGCCGCTGCCGCGCTCGGCTGACTGGTCGACTGCCCGCTGCTTCCTCCGGCTGATGCGGCGACTGCGCCGCGCGCGCGCGCTGCTGGCGGCGCGCGGCGCCCGCGAGCTCGCGGTCCCGGCGGCGGCCCACCCGCTCGGCCGGTACCTGGACGCCAGCGCGGCGGCGCCGCCGGCCGCCTGCGACCGCTGCGGCGCGGCCTGCTTCGGCCTCAAGGCGATGATCGACGACGCCGCGGAGGCGGCGGAGGCGGCGGCGGCGGCGGATGCGGAGGCGGTGGTGGCGGCGGCGGCGGCGGCGGATTCGGGCGGGGCGTCCAACGGGCTGCCGCCGCCGCCGCAGCAGCAGCAGCAGCAGCAGCAGCAGCAGCAGGCGTCCCCGCGCGTGTCGGCCCCGGCCGCGCCCAAGACGCCCGCGCCGCGGCCGCAAGGCCCGGAGGGCGAGGGGGACAAGGAGCGCGGCGGCGCAGCGGCGGGGCGCGCCAGGCGTGCCGCTTTTCCCGCCGCCGCCGCCGCCGCCGCCCCGCCCGCTCCCGCCGCCGCCCCCTCCGCCGCGCCCTCGGCCGCCGCCGCCGCCGCGCTGCCGCCGTCGACGCGCTGCGTCCGGTGCGTGCTGGCCGACCCGAGCTGCGGAGGCGCGGGATGGACGGCGGTCGTGTCGCCCGAGGTGGCCGAGCTCGAGGCGCTGGCGCTGCGGTGGGAGCGCGGCGAGGCCGGCGGCCACTGGCTGCGGATGGAGGGCGACGAGGAGGAGGGCGCGGGCGGCGCGGGCGGCGGGGCGGGCGGCGACGACGACGACGCGGGCGGCGCGCCCGCACGGGGCGGCGGTCGCGGCCCGGTGCCCCCGCCCCCGCCCCCAGTCCCCCGCATGCACGAGACGGGCCTCGGCCCGGGCCTGCCCGACCCGTCGCGCCCGCCGTGGCCCGGGGACGTGCCCGACGCCTGGCGCGAGCTCGCGCGCGCCGCGGGCGCCGAGGCGGGCGCGGCCGTCGCGCGCCGCATGGCCGGCCGGCGCGGCGACGGCGCGCCGTTCTGAGAAGGGAAGGAGGAAGGCGGGAGGGGGGGCGGGCGGCGAAAGAGAGAGAGTGAGGGGTGCGCGCCGAGGGTCCGGTCCAGTACCCGACACACGCGGAACGAGCGAGTGAGTCATGATCCCCGCATGTGTCATCAACGTGTAGAAGCCACAAGTCTCCGTCTACCCCCCGAACCGCTCGCCGCTAAATCTTCTTTCGGGCCGTCGGGTGACTCGGCCGCGTCTGGCGCCTTTTTTTTTGATGCCAATTTCGGAACCAGCCGCCGCCCCTCTTGAAGCCACCCCCCTCGGCGCCCTTTTGTACAATCACAATACTAGATATCTCCCTCTCCCTCGACGTAGTAAAGTTGC
>Ga0209491_10006342_pt1 | contig 16485 bp, 14 predicted proteins | sample BON02_FD_187213 | JGI IMG/M metagenome (GOLD analysis project Ga0209491, IMG submission 187213) | Freshwater microbial communities from Lake Bonney liftoff mats and glacier meltwater in Antarctica - BON-02 (SPAdes) (version 2) | ecosystem: Environmental > Aquatic > Freshwater > Ice > Glacier...
GGCTTATGTGCAGCGTGAAACGGGCTCCACCGAAGGCCTCGCAAGAGCTGTAAAGGCAGCAACAGCGCCGAATGCCTTCCAAGCGATGATGCAACGAGGCAGCCGCGCACCTATCGCGGACGGCAGTCATCGCGAAATGACGTCGACTTCCAAGCAAGCAGACGGCACAGAGGTGGTTGAGCGTCTGGTAGAGCGCGCAGTCTTACTGCCCGAAGGGCAGGGGATCCAGATTCAACAGGCGCAGCAGCAGATTGTGCTGTCAGAAACCGAGCTGGGCAAGCGCAAAATTGACGATGACAAAATACGGCTTGAAATGCGTTTGCTCAATTTGCAGTGCGATAAACTCGCCATCGAAAACGAGAAGCAGAAGCTGGACGTTGAGAGTGTGCGCGAAAAGCAGAAGCTGGACGTCGCGCAGCAGAAAAATGACATCAAAATTTCAGGAATAGATGGAGTCATGAAGTTCCAAGCGGCGCTAACATCACTCGATTCATGGCAACAGGACCGACGCCTCGTCTTACAGACACAAGACGTCCTGAAAAATGGATTTTTCGGCGAATCTCCGTATTTGTGTATTCAAAACGGTTCACCATTGGCGTCTATTACGATTTCGCAGATAGCCAATGAAATTGGAATCCGGCTTACACATGCACAGACTATCGCCGTTGGCCGAAAGGTCAGTCTGGCGTACAAAAATAAATACGGGAAAAAACCAACTCAACATATGCAATTCGTTGACGCAGCAGTGCGACCTGTTAACTCGTATACGCTGGAGGATCGTGATATGGTTGTCATATGCATCCAGTCAGTGGTCGATTCGTAGCCCAAGACGTGGTCGCTCGGTATATAACAGCACGACAAATACGTCAAATGATTGTACACCACCATGCAGCACGAGTGCGAGGCACGAATGCAAAAAGTACCACGTTTTCAATGTTTTATTGCTGTAATAAACGTGTTGCCATACAAACTTCGTGGCGTCCAAAGGTGTCAAGTCACATATCATAAATTTCTATTTGACTTACTGGTTCCATCTTATAACCAGGATCTCTGCACACGTACACCGTCAACCATATGAGAATTCCCACTAGAACTAGCAAAACGCTACCGCCCGCGATAATATATACCATGTTGGAGATCGTGTTTTTGTTGGCAACATCCTGTGCTTGTTCCATGTGAACGACGACACTAACAAGTTCGACAGAGGAAATAGCCGGGGCTTCGGCTGTTTCCAGTACTCTTCGTTTTGGTCCAACTTCATCGGATTCCAGCACTTGTATGTCCACAATATCCGACGTTGAGACCGAAAATATGACGTCGCTCGAATCGGAGTCCATGCCCAGAAAACTGCGGGCACTGTCGGCAATCTCTTTGTTGTGAATGCCGGCAACACGAGCACTCGTTTCTAGAAACATCTGCATCTTCGCGTTTTCAGCGTCATACACGATGCTGCGGAGCTGAAAGCCGGCAATCGTGTTCAAAAGTGGCGTGGGAGCGAGTGGGGTCTCCCGAGTGTTTGTGCTGCGAAGGGCAGCAGACTGGTCGATTGCCACATCTGGCACACGCCTCGCTCCATCCAGTTTCGTGCACGCCGCAATGCCATTGGTAGCATAACCAGTGGTAACGTGGTCGTCGGGACAGGGTTGACACACCTGCTGCAAAGGGTGTCGAATGGGGAGAATTGCCAGGTAATCCTGATTGCGAACGAGTATTGACGCTATTGGACGCACGTCAATAAAGATTGGACCGTCAGCGTCGTCCGCGTCCTCGCCATATATGTTTTGAATCGTAATAGTAAGTACGGTAGCACCGGCATTTTCGATGGACGTTGTAGACACAATGGCAGAATGCGCACGCACTTTTTCAAATTCCAGCCTGTCCTCAATGTACACGGTTACGGTGGTGCCTGCAGCAATTGCTACTGCGAAAGCGCTGGACAGGCTTTCACTATAGATTTTCTCTGAAAACTCAGACTCTCTCTCGACTAGTCGATACATGTGTTCATTGTTGACTGTCCCTTGTATGGCAACGATTCCCAGATACAACGTTTTGGTTTTTGTAGTATCTTCCGTCGCACTGGTGCGGGGAGTTGGCAGCTCCGCATAGTACGTGTTGAAAAGACACGGCCTGCACGCAAATTGATAATAAAAACCATACTCTCGCACCAGCACATCGCCTGGCACCAGACCCAGTAAACATGGGCGCTTTACAGAGTTTTTGAAGTATTTGATTTCCAAGCTCTCAGCAACGTTGCTATTCTGAATTTGTGTGTCATCGAATACAACTCGGAACTCTCCTGGCGTGGACAAGGATGAAACACCTCGCGAGTCGATGAGGGCTGGGTCTGTATTTGTCATGATGCTATACACCTGCCAAAACTTGCTCACTTGCGCCTCAATCATAGCAAGCGTGCAGGGTCGACCTTGTTCGAAACAGGTAGCGAGCAATTCTCTGTTTTCACATCGCTTCATAGAGAGTCCTCGTACGTCCACAAGCGCAGAGGAGTCTGCACAATCCATTTTGCCGCTCTGGATTGATTTTGCAAAGTCGATTTTGAAAACCAGGTTGCCGAGACCTGACATGAGGGATATCAGTCCTATTGCCCACTCGTGGCCATCCAAACCGAGCCAAACGTTTCTGGCTAGCCGGTATGCACACTTTTTCCGGTCTAGCATCAAGGCACACACTAGTACTTTTTGGGAAGAGCGAACAAGCTCAGTCCAGTAACACTCCTCCACCGTGACTGTGGTGGGCGAAGATTTCACCAGCATGATTGCTTCCCAGTTGATTTTCCTCACCGCATCTTCAATTTGTGCTCGCGTGTCTGTGTTGGCAAATGCAGTCGGAGGGGAGAATACAACTGAAGTTGTCATTAACATGGCGATTGTGGAATACGCTGGAATGTTCGTTGCTTCCTGGAGCCTATACTTGCGCATAAACGTGGACGACTTTTTGACAGCTGCCGCTTCATACCCGGCATCTGCAAATTCGCTGTTTAAATGAAATGTGGGCTGATCAATTTTTTGTACAGAAATGTCTGACAAATCGTACTCCACCACACCATTATATTTAAAATCCACATAATCGTCTGTCAAGGACAAGTCGTCCATTATATTTGCGCAATTGACTGTGTCAACTTCTATATACACACTACCAACACCCATACCTGCCACCACAGACAGTACAATTATGCTCCACACGAATCGACTCCATGATGGGCGTGTTTTCATTCTACTGGAACCAGCAGGGGTGGTGGGGTCTGTTGTCCACCTTGCACTGTCTACTACAGCCAGTGAAACTGTAACGGGTTTATATATTATTGAGAGCTAGAGTCAAGCACATACGACCATGTTGCTGGATGGCTGCGTTTGATATTTTATTGAAGACACATAATAAACGCACGCTGCTTCAAAGCATCCCAGCCTTTTGGGGGTAGAAGATATCTTTACAGGCCGAGTCCCTGTGTGTACTGTGCGTTGCGCTTCTTCGACAAAAACAAGAGGGCCTCCTCAAGACCTGGCTTGCTGCAAACACTGGCAAAAAACTCTGCCACCGCGGACTTGTTGCACTGGCATGTGCACTTATTGGCACTGCAGCACTGGAAAATCGACGCAGGAAGTCGCAGGGACGGGAGCTTGTCCAGGCGCTTGGCAGGACTATACACAGCCCAGCGACGCGCTAGTTTATCAAAAGCAGTGTCCTCAGCACGCCCTTTTTTCATGTAGCAGCGCAGGGCCTGCCGATCTTGTTTGCAGATGTCCATGGCGAAACTCGGCCTGTCTGTCTGCGGTTGCAGCAGGATTTGTGCCCCAGATGCCCCGTTTTTTTGCACGGTGTTGCTGTGTTTTTTCTCCGCACTCTTTGATTCCTGTGCAGCTTTTGCCAATTTTTTGGGCCCTTTCTCTGCACTCTTTGGCACCACGTATGGAGTTGTTTTGTTGGTGGCCATCCTGGGGTTCTCGCCAGGGATTGCTTGGAAGCGATGGAAAATACTCGCGATTCTGGACATTGGGACACTTGATGTGTGGTGTATTGGCTGACAACCCACGCTCTGACTGTTTAGCAATGCCGAGGGCATGTATTCTTCCGGGGTGGCCAGAGAGTCTGCACGCAGCATCTCACGCACAAAGTCCTCTCCAAAGTCATCGTGATCATCATCTGTGTCGGGCACCTGACCCATGTCAACTCCAACCAGCAACCTGCGCACTTTTTTCCACTCCTGCTTTACGCCGCCCATTTTTTCGCGACGGTCCTTGAAAAACACGGCAAACGTCAGCATGATGCGTGTCTCGGGTGTCAATGACGTGCGATACAACATATAAAACGCCGCCCGAAATAAAGTGATGCAAAAAATTTCTCTCCCAAAATAGCTATTTTGGGGCACAACCCGTGAAATACCAGGGTATATTCAGCATCTGCTCATAAAACCCACATTAAGATGAACATGGAAGACTTTGAATGCCCCTGCCGCCAGCCATTCGGCGACTCCGACGACGAGGAGTTATTCGTCTTCGAAACTGACCTGGAGTGCAAGCTGCGACACGAGGAAGAGAGCCTCGAACGATATGAAATCATGCTGCACAACAAGACGCTGCAAGAGCAAAAACTTCTGCAAGATATCAAGGACATCCAGACGAGCGTTGCTCAGGCTGTCGAAAAGGTGACACTGCTTCGTGTAAGTGTTTTACAAGAAAAAAAAACCAGAGATGCGCAGGTGGCAATGTGTGACCAGGCAGTGTAACATTGGTCTCACACCACAACCCCGGGATTTTGGCGAAAGTCATCGATGGCATATGTTTCATTTTCCCAATAAACAGATTATGTGGATATACACAGAGTTTTGTGCACCATTGTTACTCAGTGGGGGTGTGCGCACGCTACACGATCGGCCATGTAGCGAGGACGCAGTGGAGACCAACACGTGTCCTGGTTGTGATGCTATTTCCGTCTGTGTTTTGGGCGAAAACCCTATATAATAAAACGCCATCCGCAGATCTGCCGTGTCTCTCGAATCGTGTGGCGATTCCCCATTTTTTGGTGTTAAATACCCATTCTTACACTTCCACGACAGCCACCCCGTGCTAGTTCTCTTACCACAAGGTGCATACGAGGACGTCTGCCCTACCACCGTTCAATATGGATCCCCAGCCTATGTTTTCGGCCACGAAAATGCCGCATGGCGAGAGCAACATCACCATCGAGAACGCCCGCCAAGTTGTGAAGATGTCAGGATGCAACTCTTTATACACCCCGGATGACCGTGTTTTCTACCTGAAAGAGAGCACCGTTATGGGCGTCAAGGAAAAGCTGTACGGTGAACGCAAGATGAACTTTCTGTATTTTCGCAATGTTAGTGTGCTGATTCCGACCGACGAAACCATTTCTGCCATCGAGATGACGCCGGCGCAGGTTTTTTCGCCGCACCGCTTTGTAAGTGTCTTTTTCGAAGTAAAAGTGCCGCAGTCCGCCAACGTTTCTCCCAGGAAGCACATGCGCAAGACTCTACGGTACGGCGATGTGGAGAAGGGCATCCCCTCTACGGTGTACATGGAGATGAAAGAGGAGTACGAGGCGACGGGCAGCATCGTAATTTCGCTGCATTCCAACCACAACTGTGCCAAGGAATTTACCGTAATCATCAAGACCCCTGGCTATGCCAATCGCACTGTTGAGACTGTCCTCGGCAAGCCGGGCAACGTGCAGTGCGAAAATGACATGGGAGAATCGGCGACGACGTGGGACTGGCGTTTCTTGTGCATGCACTGTGCCTTGAATAACTCCAGAACCCCCTATAGGGTAACTCGCGACACGATCTGGGAGGTTTGGACCGTTATCCGGGGCAACAACGCTCATCTTTTCAACATCGCCTTTGCCCCACTTGAAACCAAGCGTCTGGGAAAGAGGAGGCTGGACGAGCACAGCTGAATCTGCGGTGTATGCATGGCTAAATGGACAATTCCCGTCGTTTGAGTTGATATGTGTAAAACCTCATGGTGCAGACACATATCGTGACCTTGTATAGCACAGATAGTCTCAAAACAACTATACTGCGCTCGCAACCACCCTCGCTACAGCAACTGCGGACTTGTTGCCAGACCATAGTCAACCCAAATGCGAAAACATGGATTTCGATTCGTTTTGTGGATAATACGCTAATAAACTCCAACACAATCAATCAAGGTGCTCTGCTGCACATGTCCGTCTGGATGCTGTGCAGCCTTTGGTGATTTTTGTCAAAATATCTGCATGCATGCGTGCAAACATGTTCTGGTGTCGCACAACATGGTGTGTGGCACTTGCCTCTGCTGCATCCGAGTTTGATAAGCATGTCTGGCACACATCTGAGGCCAATATTCTTCAAAAACGTAGGTAGATTATGGCAAAGGCGTCTTAGATTGGGGGTTCGTTTTATGGATAATACGCTAATAAACTCCAACAAAGGCCCCAGTCAGGGTGCTCTAGTACACATGTCTGTCTGGATGCTGTGCAGCCAAGGTGCTCAAAAAACGGCAGCGATATCTGCAAAAATGCCCCAACTGGTATGATTTAGGGACGTTTTAAACCTAAGCATTCCTTTGCTCTGCACTATATAAGTTTACAATGAATAAAGCTTGAGAATACAGCGTGAACACAACAAAGACGACTCACGCTGATGTGGCCCCAAAATGGTCGAATTGGAGCAACCTCGTTTAAGTGCTCGATGTGCTTTGGGGGCACCCCTTGTCAATACGATGAGGTATTGTATGATAAACAAATAGCGAGTCAGACAGAGCATGCAATTGTGACCGAGGGCGACTTTCCCTCTGGGGAGCTGTCAGAAGTTTGTGAAAATGGACACCTGTTTTGTCAGGAGTGCCATGAAAAACTATGGGCAGACCCCGATTTGCAGAAAAAGTGTCCGATGTGCAGACAACCGGCGTTAAATCCCCACGGGTTTCGGAGCCGCAAAATCAAAGTGTTTTCACACGGGGAGGCGGTGAAGCTTGGTGCAGATTCGGATTCGGCAGCGGCGCGCATGATTGAACGAGATCGAATAAAGGCTGAAAATTGGGAACGTGGGCGTTCTTCCAGGGAAGAACGCGAGAAGAAAAGACTCGCGGCTTTGGAAGCCCAGCGGCGGTATAATGCGCTGGAACTCCGGAAAGTTGAACGAAAAACAAAAGAGGCGAATCGAGTGGCAGCGTTGGGAATTAAAGTCATCAGGAAATCAATAAATGGTCGAATCATTGTGTGCGTCTTCCGAAATATATCATGCGACCGCTGCCAAGTCAAATCAGAACTCGGTATTACCTTCCATTGTCAAGAGCGCGAAGATTTCAATTTGTGCTCCAAGTGCATGCTACAGCCGACCGAGGAAGACCGAGCACACACATATACGCCCCGCGAGTCCCCGGAGTTATACGATGAATCTGCCGACGAGGAAACAAAACTGGCGTTTGCAATGGGCATGCATTCCCGCCTCGGGGCCGATAGTAATGTGCCGGGATTCGACGATGATGTGATGCGGATCATAACCAGAAACAGCCAGTTGCCTGATTACAACATACCTCGTATGATGTATGGAATTGATCAAAACTCCTTCAACTATTTTTCCATTAATTCACATTTGTATATGTGGATCAGGGAAGCCGGGCACTCGGACGCGGAAATTTTGGCACAGATGCCATACAATAACCACCTGGTGTGTGAAGCGACGAAATCCATGAATGGACTGCGATATGTCAAACCTGGTGATATTGTCTACCGCGTCGAAACCTCTGTGTGGACCACGATGGAAAATATTGACGGGGCAGACTTGTTGGGTGTCGGTACTTTCAAGACCAATGATGATGCCGCGGCTGTAGAAATGGAGACATCCTTGTGCCCTTCAGATCTCGCTTCGTCTGCCAATACTCCCATCCATACGTCTGTGGGAGAAAAGTCTCCAATCAAGAAGGGCGGTCCTCCCTCTGCTTGTAAACAGCTCACTAGCTTTCCAGATAAGAACTCAATGAGCGACTCTTCACTGGACCCCCAGAAAATCGCTGATTTGTTGTACAAATACGGCGCACAGCACAGCAATGCGTTTGCAGTATATGAGAATATTGGACTGACGCGTGGGATCCGCTGCGCGCTAGTGGCTTATATCGACAGCATGCGCGGAAAGACAGGCGATGACAAAATCGACGTTGATCGCAGCCAAATTGTTAGCATCCTCACTTCAGCGGCTGGCCACGAAGAGTGTAGTCATTTCATGGACAATATTGAGGGCATTTTCCCGAGCAGTGACTTCAAAATCATACTGCGTCGCACGGAAAGCGACGGCACTCCACGCTGCATCGCTTTCCACAAAGATGACACTTTACATACCATGGCGATCCCACTAAACGCTCCAGGCGAGCAGTGTACCGGGGGGCAGCTCGTGTATTTGAATGAGGCTGGACCAATTTATATCGCAAGAGAGACTGATACGCTGACGCTCCATGATGATACAATTCTCCATGGGATTTCGGCTCACACCAGCGGAGTGCGGTTTGGGATGTATCTGATAACGCCTCTGCTGCCTCCTACCATTGGCACATCAATGTACACAACGCAGAATGTATGAAGCAATATTCTTTCAGGAAAGGGGCGTGGACACGTTGCAAGGGTGATGCGGATCATAACCAGAAACAGCCAGTTGCCTGATTACAGCGTACCTCGTATGATGTATGGAATTGGTCAAAAATCCTTCAACTACACTTCCATTAATGCAAATTTGTATTCATGGATCAGGGAAGCCGGGCACTCGGACCGGGAAATTTTGGCACAGATGCCATACAATGACCACCTGGTGTGGGAAGCGACGACATCCATGAATGGACTTCGATATGTCAACCCTGGTGATGTTGTTTACCGCAACCAAACCAGGGGCACCCTGTAACAACCGAATCACCGAGTGGGTCCTTTCGACCTTTTCCTAGAATTGACTATTTTGATCGTATCCCGAGTCAGATTATGTATTTCGTGAGGCGGGTTTTGTGTACAAAACTGTATCAGTACAGGCAGTGCGTTTTCTTCGATTTGGAGCATGGTCTGTATGGTGTTATCTGTTTGATATATGCATCGCAGGAGCTTACAGGCCAATAAAATGCATTGATGGTCTTGGTTCCACATCCGGATTACCTGTGTCAGTGCATTCAATAAGTTGTCAGCGTGATGCAGTTTGCCGCTGTGGTTGGATATGTTAGTAGTAGTTAGCGTCAAGAGTATAGACAGCCCTTGCTGGCACATGACGCGGTCTGTGTACTGGGATTTTTCGAGCACTGACAAAACTAGTCCTGTGCCCTCAGAGACAATACTCTTGCAAAATTCGTCATCGTCCAAGTCAGTGGCAATGACACACATCATCTCCAGTATATGCATGGCTGCTTCAACTACTGCGCGGTCATTTACGTGCACGCGAAAGGCCGCAACTGCTGCATGCATGGCGGTTGTTGCGTTCTCTAGCTTGTCGTGGGTTTCATATGCGTTGTTGGCATCTAGATCCTGAAACCAGATGGACAAGCACTGCAGGCATTGAATTTGCAGTGTTGGGTTATACACGTCATTGTGCATACGCACGATAACATTGTCAAACGCCTCAGCAGTGTACTCTTCGATCTCCCCTGCGATCAGGCCATTGCTACATTCTCGGCACAGGTACGGATATGACGCAATTTGTCCCTCAGACAGAGGTGCAACGGGCTGTCGTTCTGGCATATGTTCAAGAACAATTCGATCGTACGCATGGTAGTACTTTTTTTCGTCGGGGGTTAGCAACTGGTATTCATCATCGCATGTGCTCGCGTATTGTTGCGCACGTGGGTCCGATGGATGCTGGTGTAGAGCAAAGTGGCACTGCTTGTGGTTCAGTTGCATGTCATACAGTTTCCTTTGGTGGGAATAGTTGGCTTGCACAGGCACTCGATATTGCTCTGAGCAATGTGGACAGAATGCGCTCTGGCATATACTCATTGGACTTTCGCGTGTATTTTACCCGAGCCCAACAACTCTTTTATATAGTTTTCGGTACAAGGTGGCATGCAACATGCAAAGTCTTGATTCCCAAGTTGACCAGATTGTTTCCGAATGAATAAAATTCAGCGTTTCAGTGGCCACAAGAGTATATCCACAGCCAGCATAATGCATGAAGCAACAGTGTTCAGGGAAGGGGCCATGGCACATTTCAAGGTACATGCCATACGGATGGACACACTTTGAGTTTATTGGGTAAGAAAATACAAATCGTGTCCAGTTTTTCTGTTTGCCGTATGTGTTCAAGTCTTGGGGGAGATTTGGCCCAATTTGCACAGGAGATAGTGCTCGCGCATCTGATCTCCGTATCTCGAATAGCCCGTCTGTTTGTACTTTTTTTCCCTCTGCTGATTCGCCTTGGTGATGGCTGGGAACAACTCGTGCTCGAGCATTTCTACCATGAAAATAATAGGATAGCCTTTCTGAGAACACTCCTGCACGATGAGCTTGACAACAGCAAGTTTGTTTTCGAACTGAGAGTTTGACGTGCTCATTTTGGAGAGCACAATCGTGTCACCTTTGCGAATAAGCTTGCCCCTCTTCTTGTACTCGGGCAGGTCGAGACAAGTGTCAGGAAGAGGGGCCTGGCAGGACCGCAGCTTTTGCGCTTTCAACAATCGCGCATCTGCATGAAAGGCGTCCAGGTTTGCTTGAAAGTCGATCGCAGACTTTTGCGAAGACGCAGTGCTGCCTGCTGGGAGTGGATGAATATGCATGTTTGCCGCAGACCCCAAGGCGCCAGCTCCACTATCAGCCACAGCATTGCCAACACTTTGAATGGCATCATGTGTGATGTTTTTGAGCAATATAGAAGCAATCGTATTAAGACTGCTGCCGAGTTGCGAGGCGGCCTGCTTTTGTGAAGAATCTGCCGTCGGAGGTCGCATTTCCTGAATCTTAAGAAGAGCGTGGCACGATAGCTGCGAATCATTGCCAATGATAAGATACTGGTAGTGTTCCACCTCCTTCGTGTTGTAGAGAATTTTCTTGCTGCCATCCGACGAGTCACTGTAAAAGCTTTCTTGTGCTGTGTCCCATTGTACTTGCTTGACCAACCCCACCTGACACATGGCTACGATAATGTGCTTGATACCATTCGCATCTGCGGTGGCAAAAAACTTGGCGACCTCAAAAGAGCGTGACACGTATGTACCACGTCCAAACAAACCGCGATTCGAATACATGCTGCGAAGACCCTCGCCAACAATGCCATCTACCGCAGCCGAGTCCGTGCCGTGAAACACAATCTCGCACGCCCCGTGTAATTCGTTTGCCTCCATAAACTTCTGTTGCAAAGTGTGCGAATGTGCGTTTTGTAGCTGTTCGATTTCGACGATTCGGATGTTTTTGGTCCCGAGCATCGTCACCATTTCCTGCAGTTTTGAAACGGAGACTGCGTGGTCCACAAACACAAACTCTTCTTCCTTTTCACCAGGCTCATCGTCTGTATCCGACACGGTGAGGTCGTAGTAGTTGCGTTTTTCATGATGTTTGCTTGGGGTGCGTTTTTTGATTGGCTTCTGCGGTGGCACATCGCGTCGAAAATGCATGGGGTACGCGAGTGAAAGAACATTGCAGGAAAACGCCGCGTCTGCTGGCAAGCACTTACTAACATTGACTTGCTTCATGAGAGAGAAGCGCCCAACCACACCATGCATGGGTTTCCAACACGCCGGAAATGCTCCACGGGGGATATGATTGGATGACACACCCACAGCTTTTACACGTCCAGCATCGCTTCCTCCTCCAGCACACCAACGTTTGGACATGCCAGCGCACTTTGTACGCCTTCGCATCGCATGTCGCTTAAATAGAGAGACTCGACAGCACGGTGTCCCGAAATAGCAATGCAAACGTCGAGCACACCATCATCGTGGAGCGTCCATTAGTCTGGCAGAAAAAGGCAGAAAAACTGCCCCAGTTCGCCAATCATGCCAGTAATGCCCATATTTGCACCCATTGGCCCCAGCATACAAAGCACCAACATAATCCACCGTACCATACTGCTCCCTCGCGTTTCTCCACAGCAGACGATAAGTCGTGAAATTATATGAAAAATATGGTACAAAAAAATACAAAAATTAAATATTAAATCTATAGTACAAAAACAGACAATTTCATAATATATATCAAATTCAAAAAAATTTAGTTTTGTACCATTTTGATTTTTTGATTTTTGGTACTAGGATGGCTCTTCGCACAAACGAAAGCAAGCGGTCGAACAATTGAACGAAGCGAACGAGGAGTGCTCCCCGCGGTGCAGCCGTGCGGGTAGCACGGTAGGGCTAGTTGTGCCAGCATGTTGTGCATGTTGTGTGTGTGTATGCTCACACTGACCGGTGTGTTGTGTATCTTGCGCAGCTGTACATTGTCGCTTTGTCCATTGATCAGGCCGACAATACGGTGTTCGCGTTTGTCGGACAGCACGACCGGAGTGCTTGCTTGTTGGTCAGTGTATATGCTCTGCTTTTGCCTGCTTAGAGCCCCATGCTCACAGTGTTTGCCTGCGTATCCCCCCATGCTCATAGCGTTTACCTGCATATCGCCCGATGTTCCCAGCGTTTGCCTGCATATCGCCCCATGCTCCCAGCGTTTGCCTGCATATCCCCCCATGCTCACAGCGTTTGCCTGCATATCCCCCCATGCTCACAGCGTTTGCCTGCATATCGCCCCATGCTCCCAGCGTTTGCCTGCATATCCCCCCATGCTCCCAGCGTTTGCCTGCATATCGCCCCATGCTCCCAGCGTTTGCCTGCATATCGCCCCATGCTCCCAGCGTTTGCCTGCATATCGCCCCATGCTCACAGCGTTTGCCTGCATATCGCCCCATGCTCACAGTATTTGCATGCACATTGCCCCATGCTCCCAGCGTTTGCTTGCATATCGCCCCATGCTCCCAGCGTTTGCCTGCATATCGGCCCATGCTCACAGTATTTGCCTGCACATCTCCCCGTGCTCACAGTATTAGGTTGTGCGGCTTTCGCATGCACATTGCACCGCGCGCATCGACAAATGCTCCGCCTTTTCAAGAAATGAACACTGAGATCTAAAATCATTTTGTGTGGGTGTGTTGTATGTGTTCCTAGGGATCACATCGATGTCAGGAAATGGAGGCAGTGCGGCAAGTAATGCAGCTGCCCCCTCTGGATCACATGCACCGAACCCAGGTCTGGTCAGCGTAACACAATCCGCTCGGCCATCCCCTAATGACGTGGAAGCATTTATAAAGTGGTCTTATGATATCACCTATTGCAAAGTACCGCCTGACTACGTGCACTATATTTTATACTCGGCAATAGCTGGGCGATTCGGTGTAAATGCCTTTTTGGGAACTCAGCCATTAGAACCGCGTTGCCGCTTCGAGAATTGTGATTTTCATGGCAAGGGTGCGCTTTCGTTTGGCGAAAATTGCCCACGAGGGCAGGCTGGGAGTGCTAGCATAGGGGATAAGTTTGGATTTGGGCTTGTGTACATGTCACCCGATATGTCGCGTGTGAACGAGTATGGTTTGGAAGCAATTAGATATGACTATGAAGAGAAGATTGGATATGTAGTACTGACAATCAACGTGATCATTCCTAAGAAGCGCGTATACACCACAACGCGCGACAACCTCATTCGGAGTGGCATGAGTGATCGCAATTTCTGGTGGGAAAAAATGGGCTACGCCATGATAGTGGTGTCAGACGGCATTGGAGGGCATTTGACAGCGAAGAATTCGTATGACGCAGCATTGAAGGATCTCTCGTATGTGCAAATCACCCGCTGTGTTCCTCACCTTGACAAGGAGGTGAATGCCGATAATGGGATCGGTTATTGCTTGGGCAATGATGGCATAATTGTCATCGACGAGGTCAAGGCCCTTAAAATTGGCATCTACGCCACCAAGGAGATTGCTCAAGTGGCGCGCCAGAATTCCACCACTGCATGGGACGTTTACGATCGTGCACAGTTAGTGGTAAGTGGGGTTTTGTGGAGTACATGCATGTGTTGGAAGTTGTGTGTTTCTGCGGGTGCTTGTCTGCTGAGAGTGTGTGTGTGTGTGTGCGGAATCTGCGTGTACGTGTACAAGAAGAACATCTTGCAACAAATCAAGCCTATCTATTCAAGAGTGTTGCAATACAGGATTCCAAGAGAATCATGATCATGCTCAAATTTCGAAGAAAGGGCTTTCCACGGCGTGCATGTGTGACTAGCATGTATGAAATGGGCTTCTATATAAAGACCTATGTGTTGACTGTGTACATGTGTTTTTACACGTATATAGATAGATACATATGTTGCCAATATGATGGACATGCATGTGTGTGTGTCAGGTTCCCCTGGTACTACGAAATATGACGAACATCAAAATATTGTTCAAATCCCCACAGATAAAGGAGGAGGCAGCGCGTAAAGCCGAGGTCAAGCGGCTCAGAGCGATTCAGTTGAAAGAGGAAGCCCGGGAGAAAAAAGCGCGCCAAGAACAGCTGAAACTGGTCCAAAAAGAAAAGAGGGAGAAAGCCGCCCTGGAGAAAAAGAAGATGATCGAAGTGGCTGCACAGCAGGCTTTGGATCTTTTTGACGCCACTCCTGACTCTGCACCTGATATCGATGTGCACGAAGACAGGCGCGTGACACGGCAACAGGCCTCCAAAAAATACAGACAAGAGGGCGGCAAAGAGGTTAAAACACACAAATATACTTGGATGCAGACATAATCCACACACAACCCACACACCAAACGACTCAGCAAGTATTGAGAAATCATTGCAACAAGATGACACACACACACACACAGGAAGCTGGAATGGATGGCGGCCGTCGGAGCCCAGAGGCAGTGGAGGGCATGCAGCGTCGAATGACAACAGCACGCAAACAAGAAACACACGACAAAGGCAAAGGCAAGCATGAGGATGAGGATGCGGAGGAGCAAAGACAGAATGCCTTGTATGAAGAGGAGGTGTTGTTATTGATGAGAGAGCAGGCGGAAGTGGAGGAAAAGCTTCTGCGCATTCAACTTGTCAAAGAGCAACGGCTCGCTGACACGGAAAAGCGTATCACAGCGGTGAAGGAATGGAAGTCTAAGCTGGACATGTGCCTCGTTCCTCTTATGACCAGCGACTACGACTTTACCGATTTGTTGTTGGTAAGTTCGCTGTTTTTTTGACGTGTACCGTGCTCGCCCGCAATCGTTTTAAAAAATACACACAGCATGCGCACATTACCAATTGAATTTCTGTCGAAAATACAGCATAACGAAATGATCCTTGGATTGTCAATCAAGATCGTAGAGACCCAGGCCTACGAGCGTATTCTGCAAGCGTGCTGGAAGAGGAAGCGCCAATACGAAGTGGTTTATTTGTCTCTATCACTTTCTGTTGTGTTTTGTGCGTGTCAACCAAGTGTTTGTTATACCTGTCCAGATGGTATTCGACAGTATCTGACCACTATTACACACAGGAGGAGTCGAAAAAGCACCATGATATGAACACTGCCGATCAACAATTGACGGTATCTGTTACAATTGGACGTCCTACTGCTTTATGTGCGCCTGATATTGACATAGGGTTGATTGTGTGCATAGATACTTATACTTGATATTACACATTAGCAAATGCCACACAAGCGCAAAAAATGCGAAGACAACACGTTTGGGTCGTCGTCAAAACAGTGCCAAGTCGAGCCAGTCGAGCCAGTCGAGCCAGTCCAGTCAGTTGCGCCAGTCAAGACAGTCGAGCCAGTCGTGCCAGTCGAGCTCCAGGTGTTTTGAATGCTATGTGTTATATGGATAACATAGTGTCAATCGGAGTTATCATGTAGGGTTGATTGTAACATTTGAACTAAATTCATATATATCTCTATATGAGCAGACAGTTAAATACGTTGTGCGTGACGCAATCCCCATTATCACGAGGATCGTGAGGTGTGCCATTCGAAAGCATTCGCGCTGCTTGCATGTCAATTTTGAGATGTGTGTTTTCGACTGCTTCCGCACGAAAGCCGAGGAGCATGTGGTGCGGATTGGGCGATACTTCACACTTCATTTATACGATATTATTATGCTAGAGGTGAAGCACATAGCAAAAGGCGAACAGCTGAAGCTGCTTCTTGTTTTGTACAATCGTATTATGACTATGGAACGCTGCAAGCAAAGTGGAATTGGTGGAATGAGAGCAATGGGTGTAATGGGTGGAAGGGGTAGAGTGATAGGAATGGGTGAAATTGGTGGCGTTGGTCCTGTGAAAATCATTTTGGTTGGTGCCGTTGATGGTGTGGGTGGAAATGGTAGCTGGGGTGGTGTTGGTGGTGTGGGTGGGGGCAATAATATTGGTGGTGCAGGTGGAAGCAATGGTGTTGGCGGTGCAGGTGGAGGGAGTTCTTCGGGTGGTGCAGGTGGAAGCAATGGTGTTGGTAGTGCGGGTGGAGGGGGTTCTTCGGGTGGTGCAGGTGGAAGCAATGGTGTTGGTA
>Ga0209491_10006343_pt1 | contig 16483 bp, 9 predicted proteins | sample BON02_FD_187213 | JGI IMG/M metagenome (GOLD analysis project Ga0209491, IMG submission 187213) | Freshwater microbial communities from Lake Bonney liftoff mats and glacier meltwater in Antarctica - BON-02 (SPAdes) (version 2) | ecosystem: Environmental > Aquatic > Freshwater > Ice > Glacier...
CAAGACAACCTGGGGAAGACGGAGGGTTGCTTCTCCAAGTTTGAGCCCTTGCTAAGCAAGACCTATCCTGCCGTCGAACTAGACAATCGCGTCTGCCAGGTCTTTTGCGCAAGCCAACGCTTCACCGTCTCGGCAACCTCTCTCACCACCTGCCATTGTGGAAATAACTACCCGTCTGCTTTCTTCAAGGTGCGTGAAATAGACTTGGTAAAAGATGGGGTTGGGTGGGGGGGTGGAGCTCCGTTGCACATACCCTTGCGCACCGGGGAACCGAAACGAAAAGCTCCGCACATCTCGTCCTACTCTCATCGTTCGTTGTCTCTCTCCACCCTCTGTCTCCTCCTTATCCTCCAGGTGAAAGACGATTTGTGCGACTACCCCTGCAGCCCGGACAAGTCCTACTGCTTCGTCTATGCCTGCTGCGGCTCGCGGGACGGGGCCTACTATACCGTGGCTTTCGCTGGCCAGGTACGTGTGTGTATGTACTATCCTGTTCATTGCATCTTTAAAGCCTTGATTTATAATCAGGTGACAATCATGGAAACGCTCTGCCTTCTCGACTGGAGGTAATACCCATTCTCTTTTTCTCACCCTCCCTCCCTCCCTCCTCCCTAACCCACTCAAACAACAGCTTGATCCGGTCCTGCAGCTCCTACGGCAGCTGACATACGACTACCGAATGAGCAACCCTCACCTGCGCGATCACATCAATACGCTCATGGGCGCTAGTGCTCCCCTGCAGGTACGTGGCGATGTCGTCTTTCCTCCCCTCTATCTGCTCCTCGTGCACCCCCTCCTTCCGTGACTCACCCTACCCCTCCCTCCTCCCCTCCCTCTTCTCCTCCCTCAGGTCATGTCGTCCGCCGGGCTAAGCACTGGTGTGGTCATGAGCGGCGGGGTCGGCATTGGGCTGCAAGGTTCTTGCCCTGAGCATTACTCTGAATTGAAGGGGTCGTGCTTCGCGCGGATCTTTGGGAAAATGATGAGTTACGCCCAAGCAGAAGCTAAGTGTGGGGAAGACGGCGCCTCCCTGGCGGTGGTGCAATCGCGGGAAGAGAACGATTATCTAACGCAGATGCTGTATCAGCGGCCGGGGTGGATTGGCCTGAGCAATAAGGACGTTGGCGGGTTTCAGTGGGATGATTGGACGAATTGGGGCCCTGGGGAGCCGAATAGCCTCAATGGCTTTGTGACCAAGCTGCCGGCTTCGGGCGCAGCCAGCGGTGACGCCTTCGATGATCTGCGTGCGGGCGTGCGGGTGAGTGATTTTTTAATGAAGGAAGGGAGGGTGTGCTTGTTTGTGTTTAGGCGCAGGCAATAACAGCGCTTTACCCCTTACTTTTTCCTCACTCACCCACTCACTCTTTCTATTCAACCCCCCGAAACAGAACATCCGCCAACTAGCCATCTACTCCTCTTCTCGGATCTTGGGCGTGCAGGGCCGGTACTTGTACACGAACGGCAGCGAGATCATCGCCAACGTCATGGGCACCAACAAGGGCGGGGACACGGCGGTCATCAGCCTCTCCTACGGGCAGTACTTTGCTTCGGCCTTCGGGGAGATTGTCAACAACAACTTACAGACGCTGAACCTGGTGGTTGAGGACGTCAAGGGCAACAGCATCACCTACGGGCCGTACGGCACCAGCGGCGGAAGCGGGGCTAAGCGGTGGAGCGTCAATGCAACCGGGTACGTTTGATTTGTTTGATTGGCTCCTCCCTTTCTCAGCCCTTCTTCTCTTGCTCGCTCGCTCTGTGAGCGTGCATACACGCACACATTAAACTGACTGCATTTTTGCCTCTCGCATCCGCCAACGCACAGGCTGATCGTCGGATTCTACGGCTTCAACTCCCCCCAAGGCATCAACCAGCTCGGCTTCTACGACTTGCAGGCGCCACGCTGCACGCAGATCACGCCGGCGGGCACCTGGCGCACCGTGCCGTGCGCGCAGTCATTTGACGGCATCTCCTACGCCTGTCAGCTTCGGCCGACTGCCAGCGCGGTGGACTGTCCGTCCGGCGGCTGGTTCCGATACGGCGGCTTCTGCTACAAGGCCTTCTCCGGCAACAAACTGAGCTGGGAGAGCGCGCGACTGTCGTGTTTGACTATGCAAGCCACCTTGGTCACGGTGGCCACCCCCGAGATGAGTGCATTCTTTCAGTCGCGCTTTCAGGGGTCGCAGGGCTTCATCGGGTACAAGGACCGCATGCCCATGGGTCAGACCAACCGCTCTTTTGTTTGGGAGACTTACGCGAACTGGGGGGTGGGGGAGCCTACACCTTTGTCCGGTGCCTCTGCCTCGGCGTCGTCGTCCACTCGCGTCAGCAGCGGCGGCGGGTGCCTGGCCATGGACCCCGCCCAGATCTGGTCCACCATTGATTGCGCCGACACGCGGGTGCCTCGGGCCGTTGTGTGCGAGCTAGCGCCTGCCGACAACTTCTGCACGTGTCCTGCTGGGTGGACGGCTTTCAGCTGCCGCTGTTACCAAGTCGTTTCTCCTTCGTCGAGCAATGCCTTTGCAGGCGGTATCTCGTGGGTGACGGCGGCGCAGGCCTGTGAGCAGCTTGGAGGCGGCTTGCTGGACGTCAACAGCCCTGGGGAAAGTAGTTACGTGGCGACGCGGCTGGCCAAGGGCCAGGCTGTCTACCTCGGGCGGCGCGACGTCTTCAACTCGGGCATTTATACGGCGTCCACCTTCTCCAACTGGGCCTTGGGCGAGCCCATTGACAATCTGGGCACTGTCAACGGTGGCGGGAGCGGGCTGTGTGGAGTCTTGCGCGGGGACAGTCAGTGGTACGGGTTTCCCTGCACCAGTTCGTTTTCGCAAGCCGTGTGCAAGCGGCCCAAGGCGTCGCCCGTGGGCGGGCGTATTACTACGGGCGAGGACTTTACCATGGTGGCCGTGGACCAGAACCTGGAACCGCGGTGGGGAACGCCTTTGGACGTCTATCTGCAGCACACGGCCACGGGCGCATATTTGGGCATTGACGGCGCCGGCAACGTCTTTACCACCACGTCGCGCAACAACGACGCTCAGTTGCAGGTTCTGTCAGCCGCCAACACGACGGGCTTCACGGTTAAGTCAAAGAGCTACGGCTTCTACCTCAAGATGGATTCCGACGAAGGGCGGCTAACGACCCTCGACGGCAGCACTGTCGACAACGGCAACGTCGGTAACGCGTCCCGACGGCGGACTTTGTCTGAAGACGGAGATGGGGCCGGTGGCGACGAGGCGGACGGAGCTGACAATGGTGGGGAGGATCCTACTCTTTTAGCTGAGCCGGCACCCCTGCCTAGCGAGCACCACGAAGAAGGAGTCTTTGCGCGCCAGAGGCGGAGTCGCACTCGCCGGCAGCAGCAAAAGCCACCCCTTTTTCGAGGCGCCGCAACGCCCTCTCCCACGCCAAGCAGCATGAATATGCGTTATGACGATGCCACCAAGCCCAGCATCTTTACCTCCACAAAGAGCTTCGGGCCCGTGTCCGTGCAAAACTTGCAGATTGGCTTGACGGTCCAGAAATCGCAAAGCATGCCCTATCCGCGCTACTGCTCCCTCAAAATTTACGATTTGACGGCCACCTCAGACTCCTTCAGCTGTTTCTACATCCAGGGAGACACGTCGAATCTGCCCATGGTGGACCTGACTGTCGAGTCCTTTACGATCCAGGACAAGACCACCAACATGAACCCGCGGACGCCGCTGCAGAACGGGCGAACCATGTGTGAGAACCAGTCCCCCACCGACACCCTGACGTGCACGTTTGCCTATGGTGAGGGGATGACATTTAGCACGGCGCTCGCGGTCACTTGGGGCCAAAACTATGCCAATCAGTTCCAGGTGGAGCGCAAGTTTGGGGACAACACGGCCGTCTATTACAACTATTTGTATGCCTTTGACAATCAGTACACCTCCATCACCACCAACACCTACGTCGAGTCCCGGAATTGGGCGGTGAACGTACCCGTGCCGCCTTTGACTGTCTGTACGATGCAGATTTGGATGAGCTCTGTGGATATCAAGTATGTGTGGCAGTCCATCCTCAAGGGCACGGGCTCCTTCGACTTGTCGGCGAACGGCGTCTATTTTGGTTCGAATCATGCCTTGTCTGATGTTTCTGACCCTTGGGATTTGCATGTGTATCAGTGGGGCCGCTACTCGGCGGCCTCACAGGCTGAGGTGATCATCACGACGGACGAGGTGCAAGCCGCCAAGTACCAATTGCAAGTGCCAGCGATGAGCAATATTCCATGAGTTAGAGAGGAAAATGAATACAGCAAGGCGTGCGTATTTACAATTTTCCTTAATTTAATTTATGACTTTGCCTTGGCAATCTATTTATATATACAGTGTGTGTGACAATTCTACGCCCCTACTTCTGGAGAGAGAGAAGCGCGGCATAGAATGAAACAAAGGAAAATGTGGCAACTATTTTCAACTTGTTGCTTACGTCATAGTGTCCTCGCTTTGCTTTTGTTTGACCATCGTCGCGGCGAGCAGCACGGGACGCCTTGTTCGCAAATGCCCTTAGCCACGCTCTGCCGTAAAATGATATACATATAAATAATTTAAGAAAAGTACCTCAAGGTCTCTTCTCCTCCCATATTCGTAATTTGTCTCATTTCATTTATTTTCCTACTCTCTCTATGGAACATTGTTATTGGCGGGCCGGTCAAATGGCCACGTGTTGTACGTAGCTTGGTTACTCGAGATAATCAACTCGCCCTGCGTCGGGTACTGGAACCGCCCCCACAAATAAAAGAAGAGATCCTGCGGGCTCGAGACTGCCGACAAGGACCGCGGACTATCAATGTTAAATCCGAGCGAAGAGAGTTGAAAGGACCCCGTAGCGGCAAACAGAGCATTCCAGACATAGTTGAGCGCGACAGTCGACTGCCAAAACTGCAAAATCACAGTCGTCTGCGGCGGGACGGGGACGTTGGCCGTGTACTGGTTGGTTTGCAAGTACTGCATCAAGATTACATCCGTATACGTGTTGGTGCGCATAATGGCCATATTCCAAAAGTTGCCCTTCGGGTCCAGGTACAAAATCTGGTAGGTGTCCTGCAAAATGTAGCCAGCCATCATGCTAATAGTGGTGGCGATGCCGAGCGCTTGGCCGTAGGTGGCCGAGCACGTCGAGGACTGGTACGGATTCGTGTTTTCGCACACGAGCCGCCCCATGTCCAGGGGCACGCGAGGACTCAGCACAGTCGTCCTGTCCTGGTTGATCCAGGCGGCCATCTCCAGATTCACGACGGGCAAGCCGTCGGTGCTGCCCTGGACCTCGTAGCACTTGAATGACGTGCTTTCAGGAGTCAGGTCGTACACGTACATCGAGCACAGCATGGGTCCGGCGTCCGCGTTGCCCTTGGCGACCAGCGAGATGGCCAGGTTCTGGATGCCGAGAGCAGGGACGACGTGAGTGACCGTGAACAGCGCGGCGTGGCCATTCCGCACCAGATCCATCATGGCCTCGCTTGAGTTTGTATTGTCTTTGTTCGCATCGGCCGGCGGGACCACGGCCTTGAGTTGGCCTGTGCTCGGGTCCGAGTACAGAAAGCTGCCATGATCGGCCGACTGCAGCAAAAAGGCCCCGACCGTGTTGCCAGCGGTCGCCATGTAAAAGGTGAAGCGAGTCGAGGCATTGCCCTGGTCGGAGCCCGACGTTGGCATGGGATACACGCCGCCCTCGCTGTCCACGGCCAAGGCGACGCCCGAATCGGATTGCGCAATCTCCACATCCAGCGGCGACCCCCAAGCAATCTTCTGGCCAGGAATAAGCGAGATCTCAAACTTTTGCCCGTCCGCGCCCACGTACGCCGCCGTGGCGGCGCGCGGAATGCGACACACGTAGGCCTTGAGACTGCTTTTACAATCCACCGCGTACCAGGTGCCATCTGCGCGCATGCTCCCACACAGCCCTTGACTCGGAGCCGGCTCGTTGTCCCCACCCCAGGCCGTCCAGACTTCAGGGATGACGGTGCCTTGGCCAAACGTATCGCGTAGCCCAAGAAACACCATCGAAGCACCAGCGCCATTGCCGCCGCTCGACTGAACAAGGGCTTGAAGTAGGGCGGCGTTGTTGTCAGCGCTGCGGGGCAAGGGCAAGCTTGCGCCCTTGACCAAAATGCCACAATTTTTTTGCACATCCAGCCAGGATTGAGTCGCTGCTGCAGGATCCGCACTGACACTGCTGCCATAGTAGTAACAAGAACACTGCCAGGCCACCCACCCATTTGGACAGGTGCACTCGTCGTCCAGGACGGGGGACTCGCACACAGGCGCGACGTTGGCTACTGAGGCCGAGCACTTGACGGTGCTCCACTTGCCGGTTTGCGCCTTGAGGACGACACAGGTAGCCGCCGCGTCCACCTGATCGCCGACGTCGTTCAAAACTGGGGCTGGTTCATCGCTATTCTCCCAGTTGGTGTAGTAGTCCCAGCCCCACAGCGAGTCTTGGCTAGTTGGCAAGGCGTCATGCAACCCAATAAAGCCCCGGGCTCCTTGCATCAGGCCCCACGCAGCGTCACGCTTCGCCGCCGAATCCACACGCGCAAGCCAACCACCCTCCTCGCGGCACGCAGCGGCTGCGTCGAGCCAGCTCATGGCCACCACAGACTGCTCCGACTTAAAACACGATTGCCCAAAGTTGACCCACCCCGAGGGACAATCGCGGCGGCTCTCGCCCTGCGGTTTCTCACACAAATAAAACGGCGCCGGTGCTTTCTCATCGCAATACACAGCCTCCCACAAGCCTTGGTCATTGATGCGGCCGCACTGCTTGCCCACAAACTCGTAAAAGCCCAGCTGATTCAGTGTCTTGGCACTAAAGCGCCCGTACAACGCAATCACTTCCGAGGTGGGGCGATAGCTAAAGGTCGGCTTGGCCGAAGATCCCAACGGTCCCCAAACCCGGCGCCGTCGCAAGGCATCTGTCACGGTGATGCTAAGGCCTTGGAACACGTTTGAGTTCGTCACGCCTTCCACCTTGGTGATGCGATCCCCCACGCCAAGCGTCAGCGTCTCGGTGAGTCGAGCCTCCCCACCACGGACGGGCATGGCAACAATGGAGCCATTCTTGAGGCGGTAGGTCGCTTGCAATGATACGATGGAGCCCAAGGCATATCCCACCGTCAGCGAAGCCAGCCCCGAGATGTTGCGCGTGTAATCATCGAAAGCGCCGCCCGAGACGGGCCCATAGGCCTGCGGCGAACGAAGGGCGAAGGAGGCCGAGTCCGGCTGGTTCACCTCCCAGGCGCCATAAGGTGCCCAGCCCCACGTATAGCCAGAAGGTCGAGAGCTCGTAGTCAGGCCCAGCCAGCCTGTTTGCCCTTGCAGCATCTTATTCGTCACGGTGTTGTCCGTGGCCGACATGACGCTGGCCAGCATCCCGCCCACTGCCGCACACTCTGACTGGGCATCCGCCTGGTTAATAGGCGCCGCGCCTACAGTAGCCTTATAGCAGGAGTCGTCGCTCGTAAGCCAGCCCGTTGGACAGCCCTCGCCTAGGCCAACGAAAGTCCCGGTCTCTGGACCATCACCAGAAAAGGAAGAGGCCATGCTGCTGGCGCCGGGTGGAGGAGGGGCGGCACCACCGTTGCTCGCCCCAAAGCTGGCCGAGGACGAGGAGCGAAGCACTTGCAAGGATGTTGTTTGGGCCATGAGCCCCTCAATGTGGGCCTTAAATTGAGGGGAGCCTTCGCGGTAGTCAAAGGCCAGTTGCCGCAAAAGCTCGCGTCGCGGCTCAATCTCGCCAGCAAAGCTGACGGTGTAGAATTTGTTGTTGCGGTCCCCGCAGCAGCTGGAAAGGGTGCATGTCGTCCGGTCCAGACTACAAGGGTTGTTGCAGCGGCGGTCGTCGACGCGGTGGAAGATGCTAGGGTAGATGTTCCCGCATTGACAGGCGCGGCCAATCGTGGCGGCCGTCACAAAGCCGTGGTCCGCACAGACCGACTGGCACTTGGCGTTCGACAAAACGTCGGTGGCCGAGAAGTACACCGCCAGCAAGGCAGCATAATCGTTGAAGCAGCCTTCCGTTTGACCTGAGTGTGGTGAGCAAGGGAGGGAGAGTGTGGTGAGTGTGAGTGAACTTGGGGCAGACAAAGAAGAGGCAGAGAGAGGGGGGGACAGCGCACGTACCCAAGGCCCGCGCATGAAAGCTGCCAGTCGTCGTTTGACTCCCCCCGTTGGATGATTGCGCGTGCGTGGAGGTGGGCGTACACAGGAGAAGGAGAAGCGTGGCCAGGGCAGTGCTGGCCAGCATGGTGCGGCGGGCGGAGCGGGAGGCGCAGGGCGATGATGATGATGGTCGGGGTGGGAGAGGGGAAGCTGGTGGTTGTGGCCGTCGCCGCCGCCTTGTCCTGGGCAGGGGCACCCACATCCTGTTTGATTGAGGTGTGTAGTGTGTGTGTGTGTGTTGTCGTGGTGAGTGTGGAGAGCGTGGCTGCGTAGTGTGTGCCCATGCGGGATTTGAATGATGGGCCTGCCGTTCGTTGACGCAGAGGCGTTTTGAGGGGAGGTTTGAGCAGAAAGGGACGACCAAAAAGAAATACCGCCACGCACACAAGCACAGCAGACACCACATTTGAGTTAGTCTTTCACGTTTCTTCTGTCCTCATTGTCATTACAATTATTCTTACACATGGCCATCACCCTCCTCCCCCCCTTCCTCCTCCCCCGCTTCCCATTCCCAACCCCCTTCCTCCTCTCCGTCCTCCCCAGTCCGCCGGACGACATTAGACATGGACGGCACAGGGAAAGGGTACTTTTGGTTCTCCACGTCGTCCACCGTAATGATAATCTCGGCCTGGCTCGGGTAGGCAAAAGTGCCAAAGGTGTAAAAGAACAGGTCCTCCAGGTAGCTAAGCGTGGTGAGGGACTGGCCCGTGGAGAGGTAAAGACCCATGGAGGAAATGTCGAAGGAGCCTTGGGCGTTGAGGATGGCCTGCCAGACATACTTGATGTCAACGGTCGAAATCCAAAACTGCACCGTGGCCACGGACTGGGGGGAGACGGGCACGACCACCGCCCAATTCCGCGTCTCGATGTAGGAGCGAATGACTTGCGTCGTGTACACATTCGTATACGCCGTTTGGAAATTGTAGTACCCGCCAGAATTAGTATCAGCTCCCGCCGCCGACCCCACGTTGATTTGAAAGAAAAACGCGTAGTACTGCCCGAAAATCACGTCAATCTCCTTCTGGAAAGTCAGACCCTCCCCATAAGCCACATTACAAGTGACCGTCTCCGAGGGCGCCGAATTCTCGCAGCGCGTCCGTCCATTCTCCAGCGGGGAGCGCGGGCCAAGGATGGAGGTCTTGTCCTGCGTGATCCAGGCAGCCATCTCCATTTCCACCAGCGGCAAGCCCGTCGGGTCGCCTTGGACTTGATAGCAGGTGTAAGAGTCCGAGTTAGGGGTCAAGTCATAAATAAACATAGTACACAAGCGCGGGGACTCCATCGTGTCCTCCCGAAAGACAGCCACGGAAATCTGCAGGTTCTGCACGGCCAAAGGCGCGACGAGGGAGGAGGCCATAAAAACAGTCGCTGACAAATTAGCGTATTTCTGAGAGGGAGCCATGACGGAGGCAGGGGTGTTGCCAGCCAAGGTATAGCCTGCCCCACCCGTGCCTTGGTAGCCCTGCGTGCCGCCGGCTTGGTCCCGACGCTGCCGTTGCCGTCGCTCCCGTCGCTGCTGTTTGCGCTGCTGCTGCCGTTGCTGCTTCCGTTGCTGCTGGGGGGCCGATGCGTCAAGGTCAAGGTCTACCACTTCCTCCTCCTCCTCGTCCCCCTCCTCCTCCTCCTCACCACCCTCCTCCTCCACCTCTTCCGCCTCCTCCTCCAGCAACCGCCGCCGCCCCTTCTTAATAGCCGCCGCATTCGCAATGCTCACACTATTCGTGCCACCAATCCCCGTCTCGGTCTGATAATCCGTCACATTCACCTTCGCCGTCCCTCCCATTAACCCCCCCGTCGCCGAATCATAATTTAAGTACATCCCCTCGTACGCCAAAGTCGAAATCAAGAAAGAATTCGTTCTCGGCACCGTCTCCAACTGAAACAACGTATCATTCGTCTCGCCCACAAAAGTCTGATACACCCTCCCCGTCAAATCCACAGCCATAAACGCCCCCGAGCCCGCATGTTGAATCCGGACCGGCACCGGCAACCCCCACTGAGGGGGCTTCGTCGGCTCCAACTGCAAAAACCGAAACTGATCCCCATTACTCACATCGTGCACGCTTGCCTCCGGTGCCTCCAAGCGCCGCTGGCAGACATACGTCCCGATCTGACTTAAACACGACAAGCTCGCCCAGGTCCCGTCCGGCCGCATGGTCGCACACTGGGCATCACCCCCCACACCAGGAGGAGGGGACGCGCCGTTCCCTGCCCACCTACGAAAGTAACCCGAGGTGAGCTTGCCGCTCTCCCCCGAGTCCTTAAGCCCTAGGAAGATGCCCTGTCCTTTCGTCAAGCCAAGAAGGAAATTGGTCTCTTCCCGCGAGCCAACGTCGACCAGGCGCGCCCTTTGCGTCTCACACGCCGAGGCCGCCCCGTCCCAGCTCATCTGCGGCACCTGCTGCTGCACGCTGTAGCAGGAGCACTGGAACGACTTCCACCCCGCCGGGCAGCTGCAAATGGTGTCGGTGGCCTCGGCCTCGCATACGACGGAGCGGGCGGCATGCGGAGAGGCGCAGTCAGTGGAAGCCCAGAGGCCGGAGGGTTCCATAACACTGCAGGCTTGGCTGGCGAGCGGTTGATTGGAGCCCCAGGCCGAGAATCCCTGCCAGCCCCATTGGCGAGTCATGCCCGGGTTGGTCGAGAGGTCTTTGACGCCGAGGAAGCCTTTGCCGCCCATAAGGCCTTTGACTTGGGTTTGGGTGGTGCTGGAGTCGACGTTGGCGAGGGAGCCTCCGAGTTGGACGCACTTCATTTTGGCCTCGTTCCAGGAGACTTGGTTGGCGGTTTGGCCTTGGTAGCAGGCAGCGCCATAGGAGACCCACCCGTCGGGGCAGTCAATGGCGGAGATGGAGGTGGGCCGGCGCTCGCAGAGGTACGTGACCCCGTCTTGTTTCATGTCGCAATCGACCGCTTTCCAGTTCCCGGCGTCGTCCACGCCGGTACAGCGCGGGATGTTGGCTTCGACGAACCCGAGCTGAGTGACTGCCATGTCGGTGTGGGCGCCGTAGATAGCCATGATCACATCGCCTGGCGTGTAGGTGAAGGAGCTGCTCCCTCCCGCGACGGCGTTGCCCATGATGGAGTTTGCGCCGTACGGGCCGAAGGTCCTGGGGTTCCCACCATTCAGGTCCGTCACGGTGAAAGTCAAGGAACGAAGCTGCGTGTTGGTGCTCGTCCCCTCCACCTTAGCAATCCGCTGGCTCTGCGCCAAGTTGATCGCCGCCGTGGTACTCGTCCGTTGAAACGCCCCATAGGACGGGCCCGCATAAATCGTGCCGTCCTTCCGCAAGTAACTAACTTGGATGGCATCGATACCCGTCACGCGGTACCCCACCGACACCGTGTCAATCGCCACCAAATCCCCCGAATAATCATTAAACGTCGTCCCTCCTCCCGGTCCAAACAAAGACGACAGCTTCGTAGGCCCCGCCGAGGCCGGCTCCCCCGGCGCCCAGCCCGTGAAAAGGTCCCAATCCCATTTACCCGACTTGGCCGTCATTCCCAACCAGCCCGCCTGCCCGTTCAATAGCCCCTTGACGTACTCATTCTCCTCCGCCGTATTAAGCACCGGAAGCTGCCCCCCCATCCCCTGGCAGGTAGCTTGCGCCTTGGTATAATCCGTCAATTTGCCACTCACGCGTTCGTAGCACGCCCGCTTATACACAGACCAGCCCGCGGGGCAGCCACTCCCAAAACCCACGGCGCCGTCCGCCTGGGCATTGACTGAGGCAGTGCCCGACATGGTTTGCACCCCATCAAACGTCGCCACCATCAACGAAGTAGTCGTCGCCAGCTTCCCCTCCACGTACTGCTGAAACTGCTTGTTCTGCACGCGGTAGTCGTAGGTCAAGGTCCGCAGCAACTGCAGCGTCACGTCAATCTCCCGGGCAAAGCTGACCGTAAAGTACTTGCCATTCCGATCCCCACAGCAGCCTGAGCCATCGCACACGGTCCTGTCCGGGGAGCAGGGCATGGAGCACTGGCTTTCGGGCACGCGGTGGAATACGGAGGGGTAGTTGTTCCCGCAATGGCAGGACCCGGCCGAGGTGGCCGACATGACAAAACCGCTCGACGCGCACCTAGACCGGCAGCGAATGTTGTTGAGCGTTTCTTGGCCCGCATCCCCGTATGTGATTTGCATGAGGGTGTTAAAATCGTTGAAGCAGCCCTCCGTCTTGGAAGCCGCGGGGTAATCGGCGGAGCCCGTCGTCTTGGGCTGGGCATAGACGACGGCGGGGAGGAGGAGGAAAGCTAGGGTGGCGGCAGTGACGAGGAGTTGGACAGGAAGCCGCCGCGCAGCAGACAGAGAGAAGCGTAACGAAGGAGCAGTTTGAACATGCCGCCTTCTTGACCGTGCCGTCGAGGGTTGTGATGATGGTGGTCTTGGTGCATGTGGGAGTGCTGCTGGTGGAGATGGTGATGATGATGCTGCTGCTGCTGCTGCTGCTGCTGCTGTCCACAGGGGTCTTGGCCGCCGCCGCACAGAAGGGAGAGGTTCGTCCATCCCACCTGGGAGGAGATGAAGTAAAGAAGATGGGCATGTTTTGTGTGAGTGGTTGTACGATGGACAAGGCGGTAGTTTGTCTTGACCACCAACCCCGCGCGACGAATTTGAATGATGCGTCCATGAACGAGGAAAGGAGAGGAGGGAGAGGAGGTCAAAGAGCTTGCATCCGCCCCTCCTTTTAGAAGCAAACGCAAAAGCAGCCACCCCGCATGCCATCAAGCCCTCCTCCACTACACAAACCCTAATTATGCCAGACTTTGGGATGGCCTGTGTTTGTGGTTTGGGGCCATGCACTCGCTGACCAAAGCACACCCCGATTTAGCGAGCGCCAATCGGCCAAGCAAGTTCCTGCCTCCCGCACCCGCACCAGAAAGCAATCACACAGCGCCAATGAGAAAGAAACTCTATCAAATTCTAATTGTTTTACTTTTGACGTGTTCATCATTCGTGTGTGTCTATACATTAAAATCCATTCATCATCCAATCAACCCCATTCTCTCTCAATTCCCCTCCCCCTCCCTCCCTCCCTCCCTCCCTTCCTCAATCCGTCTCATTATGTTGGAGGCCAACCCATGCTCAATTCCCCAACCCCTCCCTCCCCTCCCTCCCCTTAATCCGTCTCATCTGCCTCCAACACCACCTTGGCCGCGTCCCGAACGCGCACCCACAGCTTGTCTTCCCTCCCTTCTTGCCCTAACTCATCCTCATCCTCGTCCTCCTCCCCATGGTAATACGTCCGAGCACACAACGTGGTCCAAAGCAAGGACAATACTCCCTCCACCGTGCGCAAGGCCGGATGCAGCTGTCGGGCCTCGGCCAACAACGCTCCCGCTTGCAGATGCGCTCGCCCCACCACCAACCGCGCTGCGACAAACGCCACACTAGCAGGCAAGGGGAGAGGGTGGGAGGCCTTGGGATGGGAGGGGAGGAGGAGCAAGGCATCCGCCAGGACGCGCCAAGCCGGAGAGATGAGGAAGGGGAGCGGGCCTTGCGCGGGGGGTGGTTGGAAGAGCGCTGCGGTGATGAGCGCTAGAAGAATCTCGTCCGAGGCCAGGATGGGTGGAGAGAGAGTGCGGGCGGAGAAGGCGGTTGAGGAGGTGCCACGCATGGGTGACCCTGCTGCTGCTGCTCCTCCTCCTCCACCACCACCACCCAGCAAAGCAGGTAATCCCGCGATGGCTTCAGCCCGTAGAGCAGCATGAGGCGAAGAAAGAGTCACCTTGAGTCTCAAACCCAGGGGCGCGCCGAGATTATCGAGCTTGGCGACCAGAGCCTCTTCCTCCTCCTCCTTGCTCATTGCTCCCGTGGCACTGACACGATACCGCCACGGACTCCACAGCAACAACGACGCCGCGCCATTCCACTTCTTGGCCTCCAGCGCCCGTTCCGTCAACCTCCGATAAATCACATCATACTCCGGAGCACTAAATGCTGCTGCTGCTGCTGCTCCTCCTCCCACTTCCTCCTCCCCCACCACCCACCGTGACCAATCCACATTCAACCCTAACGGGCCACTCCCCGCCGGCAACCCTCCCCCCCACATCCTCACCAGCGCCAATGCCGTCTCCGCCCCCACTTTCTCCAACCCCTTGCTCCCCTCCACTGCATTCAAAAGCGCCTGCACCCTCCCTCCCACCGGATCTGCCTCCTCCCTTGACAACTTCCTCCCCAACCCCTCCCACATCATCTCAGCTGCTCGATGGTATTCGACCATGGCCTCCCCCCCTCCCTCCATCCCTAGATCCCTCCCTAGACTCAACACCATCTCGATCACGTCTGCTCTTGCTCCTCCTCGACGACTTCGTGCTACTACTGCGGCTGCTGCTGCTGCTGCTGCTGCTGCTGTCGCTCCCTCCCCCCCTCCCTCCCTCCCTCCCTCTTCCTCCTCCTCTTCTTTGCCCACAAATTCCTCTAGTAAAGGCAAGACAAGAGCCCACCGTGCTTCCACCCCTTCCTCACCACCACTGCTGCTACTGCTGCTGCTGCTGCTGCTGCTGCTGCTGCTGCTGTTGGTACTGCTGGCCTTCGCCACGCTCGCTCGGAGCAAGCCCTCCAGCTTTTTCAGATGCGGTTTGGGGAAAGGTAAAGGCGCCGAGAGCAGATGCTTGACCGCTGCCACCAGCACACCTACCGCTCCCTCCTCAGGGAGAACAAAGGAAGGGTTGGACAAGGAGGAAGTGCCAGCTGCTGTTCCTGCTGTTGCGGTTGTCAGCGCTGCTACCAACACTTCCATCCCCGCCCATCCTCCCCCTCGTACTTCCACCAGCATCGATTCAAGGAGAGGGGTCACATCTCCACCCTCTACCCAAGCAGCCTCAAGCGCACGACTATCCGCGCGTTTCTCCCCCCCACACAACATCAGCGCTTCTAACAAACCCGTCACTCGCTGCAAAAACGCCTTGGCCGTAGCTAAACTACTACTACTACTGCTACTACTGCTGCTGCTGCTGCTGCTGCTGCTGCTGCTACTGCTGCTCTTCCCCTGCTTGAGCAAAGAAGCCGCCTTGTGCACTACTGCCAATCGATCAACCACCGAAGGCAAACACGGGCCCGCCGCCAAAAGCATCCCCCCACCCTCTCCTCCTCCTCCTGCTCCTGCTCCTGCTCCTCCTCCTCCCCCTCCTCCCTCCAGGCGCCGTGGCACACACAACCCCTCCACCAACCCAATCAAATCCACAGGCGTCAGCCGTTCAAGATAAGGCTCGGCAACGAATAAACGATGCGCAAATCTCTCTGCAGGCACCGCGCGAGCCAAAGGGAGGGTAGCCTCTTCTTCAGCTAAGAGGGGATCGAGGCCTCGGAGGAGGGCATCGGCATACGCGCGATTGATGGTGGAGGCGGAGAGAGGGGTGGATGTACCAGGGAGGAGGATGCGAGGGGCGAGCTTGCCGAGGGCACTGATATTGTCTCGACGGACGACGCGCACGAGTTCTTGGTAGGCGATTTGGAGAACTGATGTTGCTGCTGCTGCTGCTCCTGCTTCGTGCTGCTGCGATGATTGAGTAGGAGTGAGGAGGAAGGGGTGCGTGCTACCCGTCAAAGCCTTGTAATCCAACAGTGGCACCAGACCCGGGACCCGCACCAGCCTCCGAAGCAATTGCACATGATCTTTCAACATTTTTAACGTCCCTCCCCCTCCTCCGCGCCCTCCCTCCCTCTCTTCCTCGGCTACGACTGCTACTTCTGCCATGAGCCGACCCAAGAGTTCTAGCAAGGACAGGGCTCGTCCATCCACCCCCTCCCACAAGACAGCTAAGCGAGGCAATACCTTCTGAGCCTGTGCTACTGATGAAATCAACAAAGCACCCGCACTGCCAGGAACACCTAATGACGAGGACGAGGAGGAGGAAGGCAGATCCTGCTCCCCTCCTCCTGCTACTGCAGTACTGCTACTACTACTGCTGCTGCTTTTCTTACCCAACGCCACGCTCTCAAATCGAGCAATCGCTTCACTCAAACCCACAGCCGCAAACCTCCCCCACCCCTCCGTCAAGGGTCCATTAAACCAATACTCAACATGCGCCAACCCCACCTCCTCCTTCTCGACCTTCCACCCCTCCGCTGCAGCCATCGCGGCTTTCCACGCCAGAGCATCATCTTGCTGCGCTGCCGCCAACACAGCTGAAGTCCTATATTCTAGATCAGAACGCAAGCGTCCCCCCTCCAATTTCCAGGGCACAAAAGCTTGTAATTGAGTGACTAACCCCGTCCTTCCCGCTTCTTGGGAGTAAGTCGCGACTTCTCTTCGACAGAGGGTGGCAAGACTCTCCTCCTCCATCTTCCGTCTCTCCCT
>Ga0209491_10006353_pt1 | contig 16462 bp, 12 predicted proteins | sample BON02_FD_187213 | JGI IMG/M metagenome (GOLD analysis project Ga0209491, IMG submission 187213) | Freshwater microbial communities from Lake Bonney liftoff mats and glacier meltwater in Antarctica - BON-02 (SPAdes) (version 2) | ecosystem: Environmental > Aquatic > Freshwater > Ice > Glacier...
GCAAACATTTTCTACCATATCCTCCGTCATCGCCTTGTATAGGCTTGTTCAAAGATGGAAAATTGGTTCATTTCGTGGAACGCCATCATATTGAAGGAAGATCCAGAGAGCTGATTGCCGATAACCTAAAGGCTGCTTTTGAGGAGTATTGTTAATCGAAAAGTTCAAAGTTGAAAAAAGTTAAAACTTGGTAAAGAATTACTTTTCTACGAATTACGAATTTTATCGAATTACTTATTACTACGAATTACCTCCCACAACTTTGCGGGAACGATTTTATGTTTTTTCAAAGCGTTTAAACCTGAAAATCTGAACTTTATGGCTATAAAAATGTTAAATTTTAAAGATATGCCATTTCACTCACGAGTATGGATATACCAATCCATCCGTGAGTTTTCTGATAATGAAATTACTCAACTAAAAACTAAAGCAAAAAGTTTTATTTCTGAGTGGACTTCGCACGGAAAAAAGATGAGCGCTTGTATTGAAATCTTTTACAATCGTTTTATTATAGTATGTGTAGATGAAAAAACCACTTCCGCCAGCGGATGCGGAATTGACAAGTCGGTAAAATTCATTCAGCAATTGGAATCTGACTTAGGCGGAACTACTTCTCTTCTGGACAGAATGAATGTTGCTTACAGGCAGGCCCGCCTGCCCGCCCGTGCCGGTACGAACGGGAATGGCAAAGTCGGGCAGGGGAAAATTATTTCGTGTCATATTTCTGAACTCAAAAATTTACTCACATTTCCGGAAGGGCAGGCTGGGATAACTGTATTCAATAACCTCGTAAATACCAAAGAAGAGTTGGAGAAAAATTGGGAAGTGCCTTTGGAAATATTTGATAAAAGAATTTATTGAGCTGAAAACGTATGCATGCCAAAGGGACTTGGGGTTTAGATTTTTTAGGCTAAAGCCCGATTAATATCTTTTAAATAACCGACATGCAGGTCGTGGCAATTTAAATAATAGTCCCGTCTTTTATGAGGGGTGTTAAATGAAACCAAGTAGTAATGGGGTTTAGCCCAAACATTTGTTTCCTAATATATATATCAAAATAAAAAAACGCCTTACGAGTTAAAGGAAGCTTATAATATGCTGATAAAAATTGATGAAGATGGATTTTGATTGGCATAAATTTTTCATTAAACACAATTTTAAAATTTCATACGCTCCCAAAAGGGACTCAATATATAAATATGGATTATAATAATCATTCAACAGAAGGTTCTTCTGTTCCCGGTGGTTTCAAAAGTAATGGCCCTAGCCTTACATATGGTTGCAGTCAATCAGATGTATATGACTGGTTGTCGGATATTGTTATGCCATCTGGTTACAAAGTTTTCAATATTATAGAGATAAAATTCAAAGGATCCCGTAAGGAATTCTATCTTAACCATCAAAACATATATCTCAAAAGTGGAGAATTGGTTATTGTTGAAGGCAATATGGGTGGTTATGATGTTGGACATGTTTCCTTAACCGGTGAACTGGTACGTATGCAGCTCAAGAAAAAGAATGTGCGTACCTATGAAGTTGTTAAAAAAATCTATCGCAGAGCCACTCCTGCTGATGTAAGTAAATGGAAGCTTGCCAAAGAGTTCGAATTAGGTACCATGTATAAAGCACGGGATTTTATTAAAGAGCTTGGCTTATCAATGAAATTAAGCGATGTAGATTACCAGGGCGATCAATCTAAAGCCACATTTTATTACACAGCCGAAGGGCGAGTGGATTTCCGGGAGCTAATTAAACGCCTGTCCAATGCTTTTCATATACGGGTAGAGATGCGTCAAATAGGGATACGTGAGGAAGCCTGTCGCATAGGCGGTATTGGTCCCTGCGGAAGCTATTTGTGCTGCCATACCTGGTCTACTAATTTTAAAACTGATTCCCCTTTTGCGACCCGCAATCAAAATATTTCCAGGCGACATGGCAATAAATTTGAATGCTACATCAACGATGAGACGGAGAATAAAGACGGCATCAAATCAGGTGATCTGAAGGATAAAGCGCAAGAAAATAATAAATCTATAGTTGCCAGTGCGATGGTTTATGCAAACGTTGTTGGCGATAGCATAACCCGTTTTGATGATAAAGGTGTTAAGCATAAAAAAAAACACAATAATAAAAATCGCAGACTCCGCTAATAAATCTAATGAATTTTGAAAAAAATAAACATGTTAGAACATATAGTTAGTTTAAGTTACGGTAAATTATTGATATAAAGATTTTTAGAGCATAGGGTTCGGCTCCTACCACATTTTTAACCTTCTTCTTTAATTTTTATATTCTTTGCATATACTTTACGATTTTGTGTAAAATAACTCTTAAGACCTGAAATCATTATATTTTTATAAGTCAGTTAGGTGTTACCTAAGTAGCTACCTGAGTATTGACTTTCATTTTAAGTTATTGAAAATAAGTTGTTTACGTCATAATGTTCGAGCCCAAGTGTCTCATGTTTTGATTTTTCATAATATTTTGATTAATTGTGGAACTCGGTCTACTTTAAGATCAACTAAGTAAAGAAGCAACTGAATAAATGGGAATTAGTGGTTTGGTTAGAGTGGGTTTATGCCAGAATTTATTGTAGCGTGTTGAGATTACAAGTATATATTTGAGGCTTAAATTAATGATAATAAAAATGTTCAATCTAGGTCTTTAGTCAGATTAATGTGGCAGAATAGGATGTTTTGCAACGAATGTTGCTAAAACAGATGATTTGGTATGAAATCAGGATAAAACGAGCGTTTTACTCAAATTTGTCTAAAACAATATTTTTTTAGATTTGCATGTGTCCTTTTTTTGATGGTGATACTATGGAGTTCACTATATAGGGAGTAGCTCGAAATATTTTAGGACAGGTTTTAGGATAGTGATTTTACGTGTGAACTTTAGTTATTTGTTTAAAAGTAAGTGTTCACTTAAAAGCGTAAATAAAAGTTTAATAAAAAAGATTATAAAGCGATTTGGGGCTTCCACGAGTTTGGAAGCAACTCAGCCAATCTATCTTTAGGGTAATCAAGCATTCTGGTCAGTACTTCGGTTTGCCATTGTGTCGGATTGATATTATTGAGTTTGCAGGTACCGAAAAAAGAGTACATCATTGCCGCCCAGCATCCACCTTCATGAGATTCGGCAAACAATTAATTTTTACGGCCAATTGCAACAGGTCTGATCGATCGTTCGATCGGGTTGTTGTCTATTAAAGTTTCACCATTGCCTAGGTAAGCGGTTAATTTTTTCCAGTTACCTAGGAAGTAATTGATGGCTTTGCGCATTGGACTGGTAGGCGAGAGTTTTGACAGGTAGTTTTCTGCCCATTTTCTCAAGCGTTGCTTAATTGCAAAATAGCTGAGCAATTATACGGCCTATTTTACAGGATGGATATGGTAAAATTCATAAAACTTTACTCAAATCCTATTCATAGAAAGCTAATCCACTCATCTCCTCTAAGATTTCATTTATAGAGTGGTATGCCCGCGATTTTAAGTAAATCTTCATTAAACTGGTTCGACTTCAGTATGTCTAGGGGTACAACCACGTGAGGTACGTAAACCTCACGTGGTTTTTGTTTAAAAAGCTTTTTTTTAAATTAATAAACTAATCCAATTTTTGGATACTGCGCACGAAACAATTCTACGGCATGGTGAGGGAATACAATGCCGATCAAATCACAGGCAATTGCCGTGGGCGTACATTCACTGTCCATATACGAGCAGCTATTAAAACCTTTCATCAATTATTAAAGTATAAACTGTATCGCTGCTAGTTCCTTACCTACTTATTGTACTCCTTTTAAAATACGCTGTGTTTGCGTAGGTGAAGGTATTTTATTTCCATTGATATATTGCGCCAATAAACTTTGATTCATCCCTATACGCTTGCTTAGTGCTTTTGCATTAATTACCTTATAAAATTCAAAGAAACTGGGCAGATCAGGTTTTAAAACTATTTCATCAATAGTGTAAACCATTCCCTTATCTTCAAAAGTTAAATTAATAGCTTCTAAGATATTTTTTGTTAGTACTTCTATATCATTTCCTTCTGTAGCTATAAAATGTTGACCTACTGTTGTATTTGCACTAAAACCGCTATCCTCTTTTATAACAGTCATTTTAATTCGAGGCTTTTTCATCTCTTTATGTTTTTATAGCTTGAACAATTCGCTATATTTCATAAATAATGGTAATAAATATATTACTCAATATGTTGTATAGTTTTTGTTTTTAGAAATGCAAATCACTGTGCACTACACAACGGGCATTCTAACTATTTTTATCAAATCTTCTCTAAATTGGTTCGACTGAATGATGGCAAGGGGTACTTAGCGGAATTTCTTCGATTTTCGAAGGGGGTTGCTCACGAAAAAGCAATCCTTTTTTTGATTTTCAGTAAGTTGTCTTCAAAAGTAGGGTCTTTAAAGCCAGTACTAAATAGCGCTTCGCCACATATCTGATTATCTTTGAGCCCCCCCCCTTTATAATAGTTTGCTTTTGATAGAGGGTTACATTTCTCATAAATATCAAAAAGCCCTGATAAATCTGATAAAAGTTCTTGAACCAGATCTTCTGGATTATTTTTTTGCCAATTTGATTTTCTGAGAATATCTAAATCTGAGACAACCTATTGATGTTTTAATTTTGTAAACGACGTTTTATAGGTAGAGTTCTCAAATGCATTATTGATGAATTTCTGTTCCAGATTGAAAATTTTGTTATTAATATCTTACAAATCTTCGTATTTTTTCTTCAGCCCTAGCTCTTTAATGGATCAAAACTATTTGTTTTTCGTAACAGAATTTTTGCAAATAGATGTTTTTGTTTAATTTATTTTATACATTGTAAATCAACTATAAGCCTTTTTACTTAGCCATGTTGGATCAAAATTTGAATGAATTGGACTCTGATCATCAATTTAAGCATGAGGAGGATTTTTTTAAATCGATTTATCTCGATTTTTACCCTAACTTAATAGTTTTTGCAAATGGCTATGTTAAACAAATTTCAATTGCCGAAGATATTGTAGAAGATGTTTTTATTAAACTTTGGCAAAGTCGAAGTACCATTTACGCCATTAAAAACCTTAAACTTTATTTATATGTGGCTATTAAAAATTCATGCATCAATCATTTGGTTAAGCAAAAAAAAATGAATTTAAGCTTTATTGATGATTTAGACATAGATATAGAGGCCGTAGTTGCAACTCCAGAAGATTCCTTGATTACGAAAGAAAGGGTAGCATTAATTAATGCCGAGATTGAAAAGCTTCCAAAAAAATGTAAAGCAATATTTATCTTGGTAAAGGAGGAAGGATTTAAATATAATGAAGTAGCGGTTTTATTAAATCTTTCTGTTAAAACAATAGAAGCGCAAATGTCTATCGCTTTCAAAAAATTAGCTATAGCTTTTAAAGAAGAATTTCACACAACTTTTTTAAAAGCCAGGCAAAAAAAATCTATTTAAACTTTTTTTATTTTTTTTAGGGGTAAGAGCTGTTTTTTTTGTCTTTACTTCAATATGGAAAATAAAGAAAGATTTCTAGAGCTTTTAGCCAAGAAAAAGCTCAACAATGCCACTTTAAATGATATTGCCGAACTTAATCTTTTGTGCAAGAAACTCCATATTAATTTACACGATCTTAATGATATTGATGATTTTTTAGAACTTAAATTCTCTCCCAAATATCTGCCTACCGTAAGTCAAACTCAAAAAAGTTGGGAAAAATTTAAAAGTAAAGTAAACCAACCTGATTTGGAGTCTCAGCCTGATGTTCCATTAAAATCTATCAGCAATAGTAAATCAAAATTAATATACACAGCTTTAGCAGCCATGCTAACCATTAGCTTAAGTATTGGTTTATTACTATTCAATCGATATGATACTAGCAATAGTAAATTAAATATAGTAAGCACCCAATATGGCTCAAAATCAAAAATACAATTGCCAGATGGCACAGAAGTTTGGTTAAACGGAGGAAGCAAAATAACTTATCGTAATGATTATGGTGCCCATACCAGAACAATCAATTTAAATGGCGAAGCTTATTTTGATGTAAAGCATGATTCAAGACATCCTTTCATTATCTACACAAAAAACCTAAACATAAAAGTATTGGGTACTGCATTTAATGTTAGAGCCTATAAGGAAGAATCTACTTCAGAGGCAACATTAATTAGAGGATCATTGGAGGTTTCATTCCCTAATAGGCCTAATGAAAAAATATTTCTTAAACCCAAAGAGAAGGTTTCTTTTATGGCTATCAGTCAAGCGAAATTTGGCGACGCTCAAAATGAAGAAATTACACCAAGTAAAACCATGATTTCGCTTTCTAAGATTGAATATTCACCAAAAGAAAAATTAATTGAAGAAATAGCTTGGAGAGAGAATACGCTCATTTTTAGAAGTAAAGCCTTTATCGAGCTTGCCTTAGACTTAGAGCGTTGGTATAATGTTAAAATTGAAATAGAAAATGAAAATTTAAAATATAAAAAATTTACAGGGATTTTTAAAAATGAGACAGTTTTAGAAGCTTTAGATGCATTAAAACAAACTTATTCATTTGACTATAGTGTTGATAAAACAAATAACAAAATTGTAATTAATTAAACCAATTAACCAGCAAACTAAATTAACGATGAGAAAAAAGCAAACCTAAAAAAGCGGGAAATACTCAGTATCTCCCGCTATCGATTAAAATTTTTTAGTTCACATCACCGCTTAGAAACAATTGTGTGAACAAATATTATTTAACCTAACATTCAAAAGTATGAAAAAAAATGTTTGGGACAGTCTATCTGTACCTAAAAACCGATTTTTTAAAATCCTAGTTTGCATGAAATTAACTTTTGCATTGATTTTAATTCTGAGTTTGCAACTTTCGGCAAAAGTTCATTCTCAAACTATCACCCTTAATATAAAAAACTTCAGCTTAAGTAAAGCCTTATTGGAGATTGAAAAGAAATCTTCGTTTCGGATTATTTATAATGATGATATGCTGCCTAAAACTGAAAAGTTTAGCATAAATGCAGTGAATGAAGATGTTAATTTAGTGCTTAATAAATTATTGATTAGCACAAATTTAACCTACAGCTTAACCCCAAATAATTTAATAGTTATAAAAGTTAAAGAAGATTTAGCACCTGTAAACATCACAGGCAAAGTAGTTGATAGCAATAATCAAAATTTAATTGGCGTAAGTGTTAAAATTAAAGGAACAAATAAAGGTACAATTACAGATGCAGCAGGTAACTTCGAAATCAACGTTGATGACCAATCAGCCGTTTTGGTATTTACTTATTTAGGTTTCGATCAAAAGGAACTTATGGTTGGAAACCAAAGAGTAATTAATGTAACCTTGGTATTAGATCAGAAGGCTTTAAACGAAGTAGTAGTTATTGGTTATGGTGGGGTTCGCAAAAGTGATGTTACTGGTTCTGTATCTTCTATTAAAAGTAAAGATTTAACTTCTTTTCCTTCATCAGGTGTGCAACAAGCAATACAAGGAAGGGCGGCAGGAGTTTCTGTACAAGCCACAAATGGTGATCCAGGTGGAGGTTATAAAATTAGAATACGTGGTGGCACATCTATCAATGCTAGCAGTGATCCTCTTTTCGTAGTTGATGGTTTTGCAGGGGCAATATTACCACCACCAGAAGATATAGAATCTATAGAAATTTTAAAAGATGCTTCTGCAACTGCAATTTATGGATCAAGAGGAGCGAACGGAGTTATCATTGTTTCTACTAAGAGAGGTAAATCAGGTAAACCAAGAATAGATTTCTCTTCATCTTACTCAGGGCAAAAAGAAATAAACCGTTTAAATCTATTAAATGGAAGCCAGTTTACTGATTACATTAAAGAGATTAATCCAGTTTATGTAAGTGGTGGAGAAAATACAGACTGGCAAGATTTGATTTTTACTCAAGGTAGTATTTCCAATTCTCAGTTATCTTTTTCTGGCGGTAATGAAGGTTTAAAGTATTATATTTCTGGTAATTATTATAACCAGCAAGGTATTATCATCAATTCTGGATTTGAAAGATTTTCTATTACTAGTAATCTAGATTTTCAAGCCACTAAATGGTTAAAAGTAGGATTAAACTTATTCGCTCGTTCATCTCAAACTGATGGTGTTAGAACACAAGAAAATTCAGGAGGTGTTTCAAGCACTGGCGTTGTAGCTAGTGCATTTAAATTTGGGCCAGATTTGCCTGTTATTCTACCTGATGGCAGTTTTTCTCTTGCAAGAATTGGAGATCCTCATGATAATCCTTTTGCTGTAGCTAATGAATTGCAAAATAATACCAAAGGTGGTTTATACCAGTATAACTTTTTTGCAGACTTCGATTTAGTTAAGAATTTGAAATTCAAAGCCACTTTTGGTTCTTTTTCTAACGGTGAAAGAACAGGTACATTTACCCCGACCACTCTAAATGCCGGCAGGTTAGTTGGTGGTATTGGATCAATTGATCAAATAAGCAGACAAAGTTATTTAACTGAAAACTTTTTTACCTATAATAATACCTTCGCAACCAAACATAATGTAACATTACTTGGTGGGGTATCCTTTCAAAAATTTATTAATGAAGATTTTGGTGCAGAAAGTCAATCTTTTTTATCTAACTCGGTTTCTTTTCGAAATCTAGGAGGAGGCTCTGTAGCTTTGTTTCCTAGCTCTTCATTAACAGAATCTCAATTGGCTTCTTATTATAGTAGGTTGAATTATAATTTTGATGATAGATTTTTATTGACTTTCAATGCAAGATATGATGGATCTTCAAACTTCAGCAAAAATAATAAGTGGGCATTTTTTCCATCTGGTGCTTTAGCATGGAATATGCATAACGAAAAATTTATGCAAAGTATTAAGTCCATAAGTAGTTTTAAGTGGAGAGTTAGTTATGGTTTAACAGGCAACCAAGCCATTAGCCCATATCAAACCTTAGCCCGCTTTACATCAGTATTTTCTGTTGTAGGTAATGTACCAGTAAATGCCGTAAGACCTACTACGATAGCTAATGACGATTTAAAGTGGGAAACTACTGCTCAACAAAATTTAGGCATCGATGTTGGGTTATTAAAAGATAGAATAACGCTTACCGCTGATTATTATAAATCAATAACATCTGAATTATTGTTTAGTGTGCCTTTACCGCAATATACTGGTTATAGTAATCAATTAAGAAATATAGGTAAAATCGAGAATAAAGGTCTTGAATTTACTCTTGGCACAAAAAATATAACTGGTGCATTCAATTGGAGCACAGATCTAAATATATCATTTAACCGTAATAAGGTTTTAGAATTACCTAATGGCAATGATATTTTATATGCTAATGCGCCAGGCCACATGATAGGTATCGGGCAAACTTCTCAAATTTTAAGAGTAGGGCAGCCAATAGGTACATTTTTCGGTTGGGTTTACGATGGCGTTTATCAAACCGGAGATCCATTTTTAACAGGTGGTGGTTTTGAACAAGTAGCTGGCGGTGAAAAGTTTAAAGATATTGGCGGTAAAAAGGATAGCAATGGTTTGCCATTATTTCTGCCTGATGGTATTATAAATAATGATGATAGAGCAATTATAGGTAATCCTAACCCTAAATTTATTTATGGTATCAACAATGATTTTAGTTTTAAAAACCTTGATTTAAACGTTTTTTTCCAAGGTTCGCACGGAAATGATATGTTGAGTTATACACTTTTAGAGTTAGAAACTATATCTGGCAGAAATAATGCAACCACAGAAGCTTTAAACCGATGGACACCAACCAATACCAATACAGATATACCAAGATCTTCTGCAGTCAGATCTCAAAGGGCTTCTTCTAGGTTTATATTTGACGGGAGTTACCTCAGGTTAAAAAACATTGCTTTAGGATATACTTTACCAAAAAGTACTTTAAGCAAACTAAAGATACAGAGCATACGCTTTTATGTGAGTGCACAAAATATATTAACCGCAACTAAGTATAGAGGTTATGATCCAGAGGTAAACTACAGAAGTTCTAACCTTAACGCAGGGGTAGATTACGCTAGTTATCCAAATGCAAAATCAGTAACAGCCGGAATTAATGTTGGTTTTTAATAAATTAATCGAAATGAAAAAGATATTATTAATAGCAATTGCCGCGACAGTAACTATGTTAGGCGTAAATTGTACTAAAATGTTAGAGGAAAAACCAATAGGCTTACTTGCTCCTGAAGGTTTTTTTAAAACTAAAAAAGATGTGGAAGCTTCTGTTTTTGGGGCTTATGGTCTGATAGCCACTGAGCCTTTATTTGGTCGTCAGTTTTTAAGCACACTTATGCTTAGGAGCGATATGGTAGATATTGGAGATAGAGCAACATCTGCAGAGCGAATACAGGTTAATGATTTTAATATGGACGCTAATAACGGAATGGTAGCTAGGTTTTGGCCAATTTGGTACCAAGTAATTTCGTCAACTAATACAGCAGAAGCTGGTGCTAAGAGTTTAGGTTTAGCTGAGGCCGAAATAAATCCATTGATTGCCGAAGCTAAGTTTGTAAGAGCTTTTAGCTATTATCATTTAGTCAGAGTATTTGGGGATATCCCTTATGTAGATGCAGTTGCAAGTCCTGAAGCCTTAAAAAGTATATCAAAAACTAAAGAGGGAGATGTTTATAAAGCAATAATAAAAGAATTGGAATTTGCTAAACAATGGCTGCCAGAAAGGCAACCAAATGATGTGCGAACACGACCTACAAAAGCCACTGCTGCCGCTTATTTGGCATCGGTTTATTTAACAACCGGCGATTTTGAGAAAGCATATACCGAAGCTAAATGGGTAATTGACAATAAAACAAAGTACAACTTTATTTTAGAACCCGATTTTCAAAACCTTTTCCGGGCTGACTTAGGAAATAACATGAAAGAGCATATTTTTGCTGCTGATTTTGTAGGTCGGTTAAATAGTGGTTCGCAAAATGATGATTTATTGCCCCCGATGACGGGAATAAGAAATGTACCCCAAGCTGGTTTTGGCGTTCTAGTTCCCTCTCTAAAGGTATATACAGATTGGGATGCAAACGATTATCGCCGTGAGGTAAGTTTTAATGATGTTACTGTAAATGCTTCAGGTGTTACCATACCATTTACAGCTTTCCCTAGAGAAAAAAGACCACATATCGCAAAATGGAGACGTTTTCCTGGTAATGCCGGTGCCGATGGTAGATATTCTGACTTTAATTATCCAGATATGCGATATGCTGAAGTTTTGTTAATTGCAGCCGAAGCATTAACAGAAAAAAGTAACGCCCCAACTCAAGAAGCTATTAACTATTTAAATGAAATTAGAACTAGAGCAAGAAATAAAGCCGGTGTATCACAACTTGCCCCGGCTAATTTATTGTTAACAGGTTTTACGTCCAAATCTCAACTCGTTGATGCTATTTTAGATGATAGAAGATTAGAATTTGCTTTTGAGTTTAAACGTTGGTATGATATAAAAAGAAGACGCTTGGGAGATATAGTATTTAAAGGGGCAAACTCTTTAGAGCCTCGCACAAATTTTGATGCAATTAGGGATTATTTAATGCCAATACCTGCAACAGAATTACAATTAAATCCTAATTTAAAACCACAAAATCCAGGATACTAGTTTGGATATATCTTTTATCCCTCAAAATTATTTTAATAGTTTTGAGGGATTTTTTTCAAGATTTAGATTATTGAAATTCTGATTGAATTATTAATTTTCTTGCAGCCCAAAGATTCGCCTTAACTGTTCATATAATTCCGGATGCTTATTTTGAAATTGATCCGGCTTGGAAAAAAAATATTCTGAGGCTACTGCAAAAAACTCAGCTTCATTGGTAAGTGCATAGGGATTAATATCCGATTTGCCATATTTTATTCTCTTCAACTCTTCCTGCATCATCCTGAGCCAGGGAATTGAATATTCATGAGCCATTAGATTTTCTGGGATACCATCTATTTCGCCGTCAGATTTGTCCAGAAGATGAACGAATTCGTGAATCGCCGCATTCTCTTTTCCTGATGATTTGGAAAAACCATGGTAAAGTGCTACTCTGGATAAAAGCATTTGTCCATTCATATACCCGCTGCCTACCATGCCCATAATATTCCTTTCGCTGTTTCCTTCAAATTGAAAATCCTTATTGAATGTATTTGGGTAAAGGATCACATTACTAAGTTTTTTATATTTCCATTCTGCAAAACCAAAAACTGGAATAATGGCACTTGAAGCAATTAGAACACGGTCGAGTTTAGTAATCTCAGTTCCAATACCCTCGATATTAATTTCCTCCAAAAATTCAACAACTCTTCTTTCGAAATTGATTTTTTCAACTTGATTTAGCTTTTGGTAAAAGCCAACTTCTTTACTTAATAGCTCGGTATAAGATGGCTCATCGACTCCAGTTTTTATTGATTTTATTTTTCCTGAAGAAAAGTAAATCAGTAGAAATATAGCCAGAATCAAGATAATGAAATAGATCATGTTGTAGAAGTATACTAAGAATAAACTTAAGATTTAAATGCTAATGATCATTGTTTCTTTTTTATCACACTACCACTGTCTCTTCCACAAATAGCTAAGCAGGTTAGTTAGTAAATCCGGTAATGACAATACAAGGGATTATCACTTCTTGAAATAACTATAAACTAAACACGCATTTAATTGTGTTTTGTCTGCGTTTAGTCCGTGTTTACTCCGCATTTCTATGTATTACTTTATCCAAACTATATTCATCCTCTATCTATTAATTAATATTCATACCATACAATGTTTGTGAATGTTATGGATTTAAAATTGACAGAATGTTTTTGTTATGCCAGAATGCAATACCAGGCGAAAGCATCATTCCGGTCAACTTGATCGAATGATTTGAAAAGATTACACTCTATTAGCTTTTCCCATTCAGGTATTCACTTAAATGTATTCATTTGTTGTATTATATCAACATTATTTATATTTAATTATATTAATGTTGATATTATTGTACATTAATATGAGTTTAAATTTTATTTTTATTATCTTTGTTGAGATAATTAACCATTAAATCCTTTTTATTTAAATAACGATGGAATTATACGACATTAATATCTATTCTAAAAGTGATCGCTATTATATTGAGCTGATTGGAACTTTTGTGCGGTCTAGCCGCCTTTCGCAGAATAAAACTCAGCAGCACCTTGCTGATGAGGCCGGGATCAATCGTACTACTCTGGTTCAGTTAGAAAAGGGGAAGTCTGTAAATCTCCTTTCATTAGTGCAAGTTTTAAGGGCATTAAAAAAGCTTCATGTGTTTCGTGAGATGGAAGTAAAACCACAGCCAAGTCCGATGCAGCTTGCCGAAATAGAACATAAGTACAAACAACGAGAGAGGGCAAGGCCTACAAAAATTCAAAAAAATAAACTGCAGTCAGATTGGTAATGAATACTGCTTATATCAACATTTGGAATAAGCGAGTTGGTGCTGTCTCATGGGATGAGGAGAGGCGCTTTGCAAGCTTTGAATACGACAGTAATTTTTCAGCCAATGGATGGGATATTGCTCCTATAAAAATGCCTATTGAACAGGCAGATACAATTTTTTCTTTCCCTGAGTTAATCGGGACAAGTACATTTAAAGGCCTTCCGGGCTTGCTTGCCGATATTCTGCCTGACCGCTATGGTAACACCTTGATCAATACCTGGCTAGCTAGAAACGGTAGGGAAGCCGATAGCATGAATCCGGTTGAGATGCTTTGCTTTGTTGGCAGACGGGGTATGGGAGCACTGGAATTTGAACCAGTAAATCCTCCAAGTGCTGATCACTCTACTAAACTCGAAATTGCAGGTCTAATCGAAATTGTCAGGGATATTTTGCATAACCGCGAGGATTTTAATTCAGGATTTGAGGGTGATCGTGAAAAGGCATTGCTTGATATCATTAAGATAGGAACTTCAGCAGGTGGCGCCAGAGCTAAAGCTTTAATCGCATTCAATGAAAGTACGAAGGAGGTAAGATCAGGACAGGCTGATGCGCCTAATGGTTTTTCACATTGGATCATCAAATTTGACGGAGTGCACGACAGCCAGTTTGGTGAAACCTATGGTTACGGACGGGTTGAAATGGCTTATTACCTGATGGCAAAGGATTGTGAAATTGAAATGACTGAATGCCGCCTACTTGAGGAGTCTGAGCGTGCACATTTTATGACCAAACGTTTTGATAGGCTGGCTGATGAGAAAATCCATGTTCAGAGCTGGTGCGCTATTAATCATGTTGATTTTCAGGAGGTCGGTTTGCATAGTTATGAAGGTCTTTTTCAAATGATGAGGGCTCTTGTTTTGCCATATCCCCAAGCAGAGCAATTGTTTAGAAGAATGGTTTTTAATGTGATTGCCCGCAACTGCGATGACCATGCCAAAAATTTCTCTTTTATGATGAACAGGCAGGGGGAATGGCAACTGGCACCGGCATTTGATGTTTGCCATGCATACCGTCCTGGAAGTATTTGGGTTAGCCGACAGTCTTTAACAGTAAATGGCAAAAGGGATGATTTTAAGCGGGATGATTTACTGGAATTAGCCAGAAGGATGAATATTAAAAAAGCTGATCAGATCATTTCAGAAATACAGGAGATTATCAATCATTGGCCGGTTTATGCGCAGCAGACAGGCGTAAAAAATGATCTTATGAAAGGGATTAAAAGTACTCTTCTAGAATTGTAATGACAAACAGATCGTCCTTTAGACCTTCCTGCTGTTCGTTGCCGGATTGGGCATATTTGTAGATTAGAAAGAACTCTAATATGCTCAATTATTTCCTTTATCGTAAGAAATGAAAAAAGGTAGAAATCCGAATGTTTTTTTTAATTTAAACAACTCAAATGGATTCAGAACAGAAACCTTTGATACTAATGAAAAGCCTTAATTACTATTTGAAGAAGCAATGCTGAACTTTAAATCTGCTCTGATATTATTTCCTGTTCTGGTTATTCTGTACGGAGTCGATCATGTATTCACCATTTCTACAAAGAAAAAGCAAAGCAGGGGAGAGAAGTATTACACGATTGAAGATTTTAAATTCGTTAAAAAGTTTGATACTCATATTCATATCAATACCGATGAGACCGCATTTATTAAACTGGCCAAAGAAGATAATTTTCAGTTTCTGGATATAGTTGATGACAGGCCGTTTGGTTTACCAATGGCCGAACAGCAAAAATTTGCCTTGTTTCATTTAAAAAATTTCCCTGGGCAAATGGAGGTGGCAACCACTTTTTCTGTAAAAGAGTTTAATGAAAAAGCTTGGGCTGAAAATACGATCAGCGGCTTAAAACAATCCTTATCAAATGGAGCCCGTGCGGTAAAAATCTGGAAAAATATTGGAATGGATCTCCTGGATAAGAATGGCAAATTTGTGATGCTTGATGATCCCCGACTTGCACCAATATTCAAATTTTTAACAAAGAACAATATTCCGCTGATTGGGCATAATGGAGAACCCAGAGATTGTTGGCTGCCATTGGATAAAATGACCTTCAGCAAATCTTATTACGGTGCTCACCCCGAGTATCACATGTTCCTCCATCCTGACTATCCTTCGTATGAAGATCACATTAGAGCTCGTGACAATCTTCTCAAAAAGTATCCTGATCTGAAGTTTTTGGGAGCACATCTGGGAAGTTTGGAATGGAGTCTCGATGAATTGGCAAAACGGCTGGACCGCTTTCCGAATATGCGTGTTGATTTGTCAAGAATGACTAATTTACAATTGCATACCTTAAATAACAGGCAGAAAACACGCAATTTTTTCATCAGATATCAGGACAGGCTGGTTTATGGAACCGATAAGGCAATTAATTCGGATAGCGATCCGGCAGGTTTATCAAGGAGCATTCATGATTCATGGCTACGCGACTGGATTTTCTTTGTGACGGATGACCGGATCAGTTTGCCTGGATTTGGGGAACTTAATGGACTAAAATTACCAGCCGATATAATTGATAAAATATATTATAAAAATGCTAAGAACTGGCTCTCAGCTGATATGGAATCTTATCAAAACTAATTTCATCCCGTACGAAGGGGATAAAAATAAATAAAAACAATCTGATGAAAACAACAGAAATACCAAAGGAACATACACAGGCCTCCGGAGCTGCAATTAATCCAGCAATGCCTCAAAATCGTATAGCTTCGGTGGATGTTTACCGCGGTTTTGTCATGCTGCTGATGATGGCCGAAGTTCTGTCTCTCCAGGATGTTGCAAAAGCATTGCCTGATAACAACTTCTGGCAAATCATTGGCTTCAATCAGTCGCATGTTCCATGGACTTGGCTGAGCTTACATGATATGATCCAGCCATCTTTCACCTTCCTGGTCGGTGTGGTGTTGCCTTATTCAATAGCAAGCCGGAAGAATAAGGGAGCCAGTTTCGGAAATATACTTGGCCATACAATTAAGCGTTCCTTCATTCTTATA
>Ga0209491_10006358_pt1 | contig 16441 bp, 13 predicted proteins | sample BON02_FD_187213 | JGI IMG/M metagenome (GOLD analysis project Ga0209491, IMG submission 187213) | Freshwater microbial communities from Lake Bonney liftoff mats and glacier meltwater in Antarctica - BON-02 (SPAdes) (version 2) | ecosystem: Environmental > Aquatic > Freshwater > Ice > Glacier...
TGCCCTACTCATACACCCAGTGGGATCAAGTCCAGCGCATCCCAGAGAGCTACGCCGCACCCGGTGACCTGATTTTTTGGTTCCGCAACGGCGCCCACCACGTCGCCATCATCGACGAAATCACCCCGAGCCGGCAGATTTTCTTTGTGCACGCAGCGAACCCCGAACGCGGCGTGGTCCGCGATGAACTCACCCCCGGCTGGTACCGCGACCACCTCTCCGGCTTCGGGCGAGTCCAACGCGAAAGCGGGAACTAAATGACCACCACGAGACCAGCACCTTCATCAAAATACGCACCGACGTACATACGCAATCACACAAATAAAGGAGAAACACCATGTCACAGATAACCGCAGCAGTTAGCAGTCTCACCCAAGCAGCCGGTAGCCGCATCACCGCTGCCGAAACGTTCCCCATCGTCGACAAAATGGGTGACCTGGCAAAAAACACGGCAACAGCCCTGGGTGGAACCCTGGTCATCGCGATCGGGATCATCATCGCGATCGGCCTGATCTGGTCACACATTGGTGACCGGGAAACCGGCAAATGGTGGAAAGCCATGGGTGTGTGGGTCATCGGCGCAGCGGTCATCGCCGGAATCGCCGGCTTGTACACGTGGACCAGCTCCACCTTCACGGTTTAACACCCGCAACGCCAGGCGCCGAACCCAAAGGCGCCCAGCCACGCACAACACAAGCGCACGAACGACACGACACCTATATATAGGAGTAATAAGCCTCATGCCTATTTTCGGAGATTGGCTCACCAACGCCCTCGCTGGCGTGTTCGCATCCCTGAACCCCCTCACGGCGATAGAAGGAGGAGTGGACAGCCTGATCGGGTTATGGACACCGGATTTGAACACCACCGGACCCGTATTCGCCCTCATGCTGGGTTTCACCGCAGCCCTAGGACTCGTCATCGGATTGTGGTACCTGATCCCGGTTGTTATCTCCGCAATAAGCACCGGGGACATTGCGGGGATCGCACGCGCCGTTGTTGGACTCGGTGCAACAGCAGCCGCAGGACCCACGGTGATGTGGGGGGCCAGCTATCTGCGACAACCCATCATCGACACCGCGCAAACACTCTGGGGATCCATTGCCACCGGGTCGATCCTGCAAGCAGTACAACCAGCCCTAGATGCACCACAAACAACACTGCTCAATGCCCTGATGTTGATGTGTGCCGGAATCGTGTACGTCATCGCCGGTTTTATTGCCGCCTACGGGTACCTGTTCATCATCCTGCTTGCACCCATTGCTTTCGCATCACTGATCATGAAAAGCGGTGTCGAATCATTCCTCAAATGGTTAACAGCCTTCCTCTCACTGATGTTCGCCCCCATCTGGGCAGTACTGGGGCTAGGTGTTGCCGGTGTCATGGCTGACACCGCACCGGCAGGACTGGGAGTACTGGCAAGTTCCCTCGGGTTACTCCTCGCCGCATTTGCACCCATTACTGCAATTGCCCTGATCAACAAATACGTGCCCCACGGTGGCACATCATCGGATGCAACAAAAATCGGTGCCGGCCAAGGCGCCATGGGTGCCGGACAAAGCGCAGCAATCAGAATAGGAAGTAAAGCCGCATGAGCACCCACACCAGCCAACACGACACCCAACGAACCCATGAGCGAACCTATGACAACGGGTATGAACCCCGCGCGGTACTACTCGCCTCCACCCGATCCACCTACCTCGTCGGTCCCGTCTCTGGGTTACAACTCGGCGCGGTATTGGCAGCCATCGTGCTACCAGTCTTCGTTGGCATCAGTCAAATACCCGGCTGGCTATTCGTGATCATCCTCATTTGGCAAATCGCGCTCATCAGCGCCATCCGCATCAACGGTCGTAACGGGTGGGCGTTACTCGCCGGGTTATGGCGCAGTGTGCAACGCGACACACCCCAAGCCGCGAACTACACACCACCGAGTGAAGCCGCACTGATCACACCAACACCACTTGTGATTCCCGATAGTCACGGAAAGCGCTTGTGGTCGGGTGGAGCCCCCGGAGAGCTCAAGCCGTCCCCAAGCGCGGACAACAACCCACCAAATCACACTCATGTTGATGCGACCAAGAAAGTGCGGGCGCTTTTTGCAGCAGCACCAGGACGCGTGGGAAAAGCGACCGTGCTCACAACACCACACGGTGACCTGTTCATCCTCCCCCGACCCGGCGGGCAAACAAAACCTGGGCGCGTCACCGCCGCCTGGTCCATCACCGGACCCGGATACGCGCTACTGCCCGGCCGGGATCAAGAAACAGCAATAGATGCGTGGGCCATCGCACTCAACCGGCTCGCGGCGCTACCGGGAATCGTTGGGGTCAGTGTGCATGAACGCGCCGACACCACAACAGGGCTCACCCACGCGCACACCTGGCATGACACACACGCTGATGACACCAGTGTCCCCGTCGCCGCGCGAGAATACGCCGAACTACTGGCAACAGTTGATGCCCGCGACCCATCGTGCGTGATCGCCGTGACCTTTGATCCCAGGAAAACCCCCGGAAAACTCGACGGCATCCCAGCATTAGTGGAAGAAGTGCCACCCATCTTGGGTAACGCTGGATTGACCTTGCACGCACGCCTAGATGCCAACGATGTTCAACACAGCATCCTTGACCTAGCCAGAGGACTCACCGACCGCCCAGCGTTAGTCACCACCCTTGCGGTAGCACCGGTATTCCCTGCATTCACCGACACCGCGGACATGACAAGTGTCATGAACGTGCACGGCAACTGGGTGCACCACAGCGCCGTCGTGGCGCTGACGGCAACCAGTGTCGGAGTCACCGGAGATGTGCTTGCGCCCCTATTCACCGCGCGCACCGGTGTTGAAACAACGGTCGCACTCACAATTCGGCCTCTACCGACTGAGCAAACACAAGCACGAGCCCGCGCCCGGCACGTGAAACTACGCCGGCAACGCGCCGCCGCCGAAAACTCATCCATGACCGGGCTACTCATCGACACACACAAGTTGGATCAAGAAATGCAAACCCTGCACGCCCTCGGCGCCGATGCGGCGCGCGGCAGTGTGGAAACAGAACTCGTCATCACCGTCACCATCACCGGTGATGACCCGCAACGAGTACGCACCGTGCGGGCAGCCCTCGTACGCGACGCCGCACCACTACATCTAACGACAGTTGCCTACCCCACACCCACGGTCATGTTCACCCGCGCACCACTCGGTGGGTTGCTATGACACGAACGTGGCCTGTTGTGAAAATACTCAAAAGCAATGATGTAGAAAAGACACGGGTACGCGCACCGAAATATCCAGCCACGCGTACTTACCGGCCCAACGCAGGATGGGACCCGCGCACCGACAAACCATTACGTACCTCAGCGATCCCATCGGTAGCGGCGGCGACCGCGTGGCCATGGCTCACCCCCAACCCACCCACCAGTGGCGGTCACCTCATCGGGTTACTCGACGACGGTGCGGCTTTTTGTTACGACCCTCACGCCTGGTATGAAGCAGGATTCACCAACGCCATGAACATCGCCATCATTGGCGCGACCGGATCAGGGAAATCCACCACCGCCTGCGCGATCGCACTAAGAGCATTGGCGCACACCAACCGGCACGTACTGGTTATCGATGGGAAAAGTGACTGGGGACGCTACGCCGACGCCTACGGTGGCACTGTTGTGCGATTCAAAGGAACCGACACCGCAATCAACATGCTCGACGTACCCCCAGGGATGGATCCCGCTGCGGCATCGGATCACCGGATGCGCGCCACCCGCGTGCTGCTAGAAATTGTTGCCGAACGCAAACTCACCGACACTGAACTGCTCGCACTCTCCCGGGCCACAACGCGCCTACCCGATGACGCGCGCCTGAGTGACGTTCGTGAACGCGTCGCGCGGCCAATTGGTGCCAATGATGAGGAGACTCAAGAACTCATCGAAGCTGGGCGCACGCTCCTCGCCCCACTCTCACGCATCACAACGCCAGGATCCACCTACGCGCAACTACTCGATCGCGCATCCACCGTGCGCTTCGACCCCACAGCGCCACTGTTCGTTGTATCCCTGGGTGATCTAGAAGTTACCAGTGACCTTCGCGAATGCGTCATCGCCGCGGCGCAATCATGGATCCACGCCGCCACCACCGCCCAAAACGGCAAACGCATCCTGATCCTGGATGAAGCATGGCAGCTGTTGAAATATGAAGCAGCAGCTGTCGCCCACGCCGAACGGTTACGCCTGGCCCGGGCGTACGGGCTCTCCACCGTCATGATCCTGCACCGCCCCGCCGACATTTCCATGTTCGGTGAGCCAGGATCCACCCACCGGGCCAGTGTCGAAGCAGTCTTCAACCTCTCCGACGTGCACATTATTGGCAAACTCAACTACGACGACGCCCTCGACGCCCAACGACTATTGCATCTCAACGAAGTAGAAACAACCGCCATCCGCACCGCGCGCACCGGACAACTGTTATGGAGCGTGGAAACGGCGCAAGGCGGACGCACATCATGGCTCGTCCACACTCAACGCACCCACGGTGAAGCAGTGTTGTGGAATACAAAAGTGTGACATGCACCTTCGACCACGCCGATTCACTAGTCGGACCTCACCACGACAAACAGCGCGACGAGCGCAGTGGGACACCTATCGCAGTGGTGGAGGATGGTGGGAACGACGCCAACAATGGATCGATACTGCAGCAAACACCCACTGCCCCGGATGCGGGAACAAAGTCAACGGTCACGATGACGTGCACCATTTGCATTACCCCGAGATTCCCGGAAGCGAGACGGATGAAGACCTGATTCTGTTATGCCGAACCTGTCACGACATCGTGCACAACTCCATCGACAACTCATACGCATGGCGCCGCACCGATCGCAGAACTGCAACCTGGGCGATACTCAAAGAAATAAGGCAAAAGAACGCCTTATGAAGGACAAGAAAACTCAAATGTGAATCGGAACCACTATTACACCGTAAAAATGAGGGGCTGCACCCGGTTTGGCTGACACGTGGCGTTGGTAACTGTTAGGTCGCGCATGCGTTCATGTGAAGCTACGAGATAGTCACAACTCGAATCGACTTACTTCCGAGGAGCCTTAATTATCGTTATGTCCCCTGCCTGCCAAACAAACTTGTCCCCGCTGAAAGGCGGTGGCAATTCAGTCGCGGACGGCTCCTCAGCCACTGGGATCTCATCTTCCTCTTCCACGTTCTCACTGTATAACACGTCCTGACGAGCAAGAACACTCAAATGTGAATCGGAACAACTCATACACCGTGAAAATGAGTGATAACTTGAGGGGTGGAAGACCACCACGCCAACTAGCCCCAGCAAGGAGTAGTAATGGACCCCACAGAGACAACACCAGAAAACACGACACCCAGTGACGAACTTGACGACGAACAGCTAGAAAACGTTCACGGTGGGGAAGAAGATCCAAATCTTGGTTGGCGCGTGGAATGAGGAATATGGCGCGGTTGGATCCCGATGGGACTGGGATAGACCAACGCCCATTAATCGACACGGTGCAAACCAACTCAAGGCGCTCACCGGTACGTCGCCTTCACGCACGTAAAAAATCTTTCGGGGAAAAAGGCTTCAAAAGAAAAAGGGCAAATCGAAACCAAACATCTAACTAAATAATTACCGACAAATCAAAGTCGCAATATAGATATTTCGGAATTCAAGATCCCCCCGATAAGCCTCGAGAACAAATCGGGCACGTTCATCTGCTACCCCAGGAGCAAGATTAAGAAGAAGCCACGAACCTTGAGGGGCGTCACTGCAAAAAATTGGTGACAGGCCCCAATCGCGAAACCCATCGAGATCCGCAGGGTCGGGATCACACGGGAAGTCAGGGAGGTACTTCTTTGATTTCTTGAATTGTTTGTTATAAATCTTTTTGAGTTCCCCCGGTAAAGACTTCCCTCCCGCTGCATATATTAGAGAATTCACGCTAGGCCATTCCATCGGCAAAAGTCCCCCTGCAGACGCTTTGCAGGCAGCCCTATCGGTTGAACCACACCACCAATCGAGCGCTTCAATAGCCTCACTTAATGCGTTCCAATCTGACTGGATGCTGGCAACGGCGTCCAGTGAACTTCCCCTCAAATCGTTTGGTGACGGGAGTTTCGTTGACACGTATTTATCGATTACTGCACGACCCTCTTGGGCTATCATTAAGTATTGGCAGAAACCTGAATCCCACGTAGGCCAACCACCTAAAAATTGTAAATATTTAATATGGTCCGTTGCCATTGCGGCGAGGAACTGATCTGGCCCACTCCCCGAACCGGTATCAATAAAATCAGTTGTGACAGCGTTACCAACAAAGCGCGCACCGCTTGTACTCAGGACACTGTTAAAGTCCGTCATCACTTTTGTGAATTGTGCTTCCATAGAAACCGTAGGGGTGGTCGAGGGTGTTGGAGACGGTAATGTGGTCGCAACGCTCGCGCCTTTACTCTTGAGAGAGTCGTTGGGAGGACTTGAGCACGCGACCAGCAGCGCCATTCCGCAAACAGCGATGAACAGATTCCTTACTACGGAACCGAACATAGCGTCAACTCCCCCAAGTCCCTAGCCCACGATAGGACACAACTTAACTCCCTTCTCAGCGAACAGTCAAGATTCCCAAGGAAGTCACGCGGTTCCAAGCCAAAGTAACCAGAATGAAAATCAAAATCAAAATCAAAAAATCGTAAAGCAACGTGATCGGTCCATCCCCTGACTACCCCCAAAACTCATACGCAATGAGTCTTTCGGGGAAAAAGCTTCAAAAGAAAGGGAGGGTGGGTCATGCGCGGGTGAGGAAAAATTAATAAACTTCCCGTAATCGTAGTAGTTCAAACTCACTATTCCTTTTCCGGTGCCGCCCACGCGGCACACCCGGATCATCCACCTGCCAGGAGTTCCATATGAGCAAGATCGTGTACATCGACATGGACAACGTCCTCGTCGATTTTCCCACTGGGATCGACAAACTCGATGCCGCAACACAAAAAGAGTACGAAGAACGACTCGATGAAGTACCAGGAATCTTCAGCCTGATGGAACCCATGCCAGGAGCAATCGAGGGCTACCACGCCATCGCCGCGGTGTATGACACATACATCCTGTCCACAGCACCCTGGGCAAACCCGTCCGCCTGGTCAGACAAAATAGAATGGGTACATCAACATCTCGGCTTTGATGGAGCCGCCCACAAGCGGCTCATCCTCAGCCACCACAAGCACCTCAACATGGGCGACTACCTCATCGATGACCGGCCAGCCAACGGAGCAGACAAATTCACCGGCGAATGGATCCACTTCGGAAGCGACCGCTACCCCAACTGGACAGCCGTCACGGAATACCTCATCCGGTAAACAACAGCAATGACTGGTCTGGTCTGCCCAATGTTTGATTGACCCCTGGGCTCAGGTCATGACCTGTAAAGATTTATCCACGATGACGTTCATAAGAATTTAAAGAATGAAGAAGCGGTCGAAAAAGATTCGCAGCCGGCCCAACACTCGACGTTTTTGCACCACGACTACTCCCTAAATAACTCCCAAGTAAAAAATCTTTCGGGGAAAAGGCTTCAAAAAGGTTCAGGTCATGCGCTGATGGGTTTGCCCAGAGTTTGGATGACATTGGTCAATACGGGCCTAAATCCGGCCTAAGAGGATGACTTAATCGTAACCGAGGTGCTCCAGGCACCAACGTCCATTGTCCACGCTACAAGTACGCTCCAGGAGACTATTGTGGGCGAGAGTTGACATGAGATTACCGATCATGTACATTTCAGGGTTATTTTCTATCGGGGAGGAATTGTGAAAGACGAATCGAAGCAGTCAGAAGCGCAAGCAGTTAAGGCGCTCCGAGACGCTGGATATTCATTTGTTGAGCGTGAGAAAAGGCTTCAAGGATCCGGGCAAAACAGGGTTTGCGATCTTGTCGCTTGGGGTGCTGGACTAGACGGTGAATTCAAACCCCAAGTAAGCGTGGAAATCAAATCCCGCCGATCAGCCGAGGCTGCCGGGTTAGCAATGGCACTGGCACAACTGTCAGCTTACGCAGCCAACCTGGGTACCCCCGTAAACCTTGTCTATATTGACGGCGAGTGGCTCCAAGCAGATGCAGGATTCATGAGTCTCACTCCTATCGATGGGCCACCCGAATGCCCAGCCGCCGAAGGCATCGTTCGCAATCCAGAGGTACTACGCCAGTTGCTAAATTCTCGCGTCTGGGACATGGCCTCCGAGGCCCGCCATAAATCGCACTTGATCGAGGGTGAAGCGCTTCGAGTAATACTTGATGAAATACAGCTCGATGACGATGGATTCATTCGTGGATTAAAAACAGGGGTTCTTACCTCTCCCGAATTATTCATCCGCACGTGGCTCACTGCTGCAGGCGACAGCCGCGATTTCACTGCTGCAGGCGACAGGCACTATTTCATGAGAGAGTCCGTGACCGCTAGTGAAGTGACTTCTGCAATGGTGCAGATTGCTGAACCTCAAGCGGGTGACGTGGTTTTCGATCCGTTCGCAGGATTTGGAGGTCTGCTGTTAGCTGCCGCTACTTACCCATCCGCAATTCAAGGAATAGACATATCGGGAAACGACATCAACCCAACGGCGCACGCGATAGCGCAAAGACTCCTTAACCTGTTGGGGCATGGTGGCGAAGTTCGCTGGGAAGACAGCACCGTTAAGCCCTGGCCTCAGGCAGATATCGTTATGTCCACCCCACCCATAGGGATCAAACTCAACGAAGCCACCCAGCTTCCGTTTGGCCAAGTGCGAGACATGGATGTTGCCGCGATCGCTTGGGCGGCAGAGGCTCTCAAGCCAGGTGGGCGTGCGGTCCTTCTCACAAGTCGGGGATGGACGTTCCGTTCAGGAGATGCCGCTCGGCTTCGCTCATGGCTCGCGGAAAATTACCATGTTGCAGCATTAATTGGGCTTCCATCTGTTAGTCGTTTAACAACTATGCCCATGCTGCTCACCGTTATTGATAAGTTGCCATCAAGCGAATCCATCATTGCTGATCTCACCGACGATTGGCAAATGCAACTGGCTCCCTCTTCGGAATTAACGCGCCTGTTGAAGAGGCGATGATGAATCCAGTCACGCTCAACATCTGCTCAATATTGTTGAACGAACTCGACTCATGGGACCCAGCTTTCATTCTTGCACCAAATATTGACGAGTTGTGGCCTACCGAAACGGTTTACAGCCTCGCAGAGGTGACAAGAAAAGTCCGACCTCACGATTCGATCGATGGGTTGACGATTCGACCAAGTGATGTCGACCAGACTACGGGCGACCTCACACTCCGCGCTGCAGAAAAGCGCGGGTGGGTCTATCGCATGAACCTGCACGGAGGGCTTCAATCGAGCGACCTACTTATCAGTCGCACACGGCCTGCGATTCATATCAACAATAAGTTCTCCAACCTCCAATTCTCATCCCAATTCACAGCACTACGACCTCTGGAAGACGTGGACGGACTATGGCTTTGGGCCTGCCTGAATAGTTCCCCCGGAGTCAAGGTGCGGAGTGTAAGGGGCCATTTCACGGGCAACCTGAGACCAGGACTTGACCCAGCGGGTATACCAATACCCGCGCCGGTGATTCATTGGAATCAAGTGCGGGATGCAATAGCAGCTCTCGCCGCTGCGATTGCCTCAAATGTATCCACACAAGACAGTGGTCGATCCTGGTGGCGCTTGGCTCAACTACCCATGGACCAATCGTGGGGACAAATCCTGGCTGCCCCCGATCCCGCCGTCTTTATGGATGGGGAACGTTTTGGCGACCTGATTAAGACATCTAGGTCCGGGAAGCGACCCGCCTTAGAGAGGAAAGAGCACCTTGAACAGGCCCTGCCCGTGTGGGGGGTCCCACAAACCAGAGGAAAATCCGCGACCACCTACGCAACTCCCAAGACAGGGGTCGTTGCTGAACCCGGTGACATTCTTATTCAAAGGACCGGAAGTAAAGGAACGGCCGTAGTAGCCAACGAAGAATGTTTAGTAGATTCGACTCTCATCCTCGTAAAACTAGATGACCCGTCACGAGCAACTGCAGTCGCCGCCGCTCTCAACTCCCCCAGTGGACAGCGACAGCGCGCATTCCGAGTCACAGGCGCATTCATACCTAACCTCGGTTTGAATGCTGTGTCAGAAATTCGACTTCAATTCGATGACAGCGCGAAGGGGACCCCGCCAACATCGAATAAATCACTTGCCACTCAGATAGACGAATTGGTGTGGACATGAAAGTAACTGCATCCGCACTAGCAATAAGTTGCCTGATCGAAGCAATCATGGAGACGCCAGAGGTGGCCGATGTGGTGGAAGATCAGCTAAACGCGCTCGGGACTGACTTAGACTGGCTAACCTCGCTGGGAATTCGCTATCGCAAATATTGGGCGCAAACATTCAAATATGAAGCAGCCGGTCAGACTACAACGGTCCACGAGAACACTGTCATGCTGCTCAGTTGGCTAATGTCTCCTGTAAAAGACTCTGAGCTTAACGAAACTATCAATTCAAAAACTTTCAGCAGCACTACTCAGGCGTACATCGAATTATCAGGCAAAACTGAACTCCCTAAAGCGGAACGAATTACTGTGACAGTGGGCATTATCGGACGCCCTGAATCTGTGATCGACCGAAACTACCCCGTATGGTTTTCCGGAGGATTCATCGATTCGAACGTAGAACTTGCCTATCTAGGGCTTCTTGAACACGTGGCCCACGCACCTGACCAGGAGTGGCCTGAGGTGTATCGAACAGCGGTCCTTTGGAGGCTAGGTGGTATCGCTCAAGGGCTCGGGGGTAACGGGGATTTACGCGATTGCTTGAAGGAACTCAATATACAACTCAGTGGGGCGCTCCCCCTCGCGTACCGGCGTATGACGGGAGAGGAATGGATATTGGCTTATCGAAAAAGCAGAAATGTTTTCACGCACGTGCGTACCGACTCGGGCCAAACGTTCGCCCTCGCGCTGTCAGAACATGAGGAAAAGACGCAGCTCCTCGATTACATCAGGCTCTCCACCTACTACGCCGCGGTCGCCATCAACCAAGGAATCTCAAGCCTTGAGCCAGAAACGGTGCAAAGATGGCTGGATGTCGTAGACAATGATCAGGCGTGGGTGATGTCAGTTGAGTAGCTCGAGCTCAAAAGACAGATGCCGGCGCAGTTGCACGCATCACATTCATGGAAACCTGCATAGATACTCGAAAATATGCCCAACTTTTCGAGTCGAAACCGCTCTGGTGAAGCCTTTATCCCTAGCAAGCGAACAAATGTCAGTTGAACAGGGTAATTTTGGGCCACGGAAGAACCACGTGGGGGCGCAACGGGTATTTATCTCGTGCAGTCTCCCTGATGTGAGACAGAGGAAGAACCAAGATGTTTGAAAATACGTTCAAGAACATAGATGACATCCTGCACAAAGACGCGGGCTGCACAGGCGAGCTCGACTACGTCGAGCAGTCATCTTGGGTTCTCTTCCTGAAATACCTCGACGACCTCGAACAAGAAAGACTTACCCGCGCTCAACTCTCTGGCGAAAAATACACACGACTATTAGACCCGAAATTCTCCTGGAGCATTTGGGCCGCCCCGAAGAACAAAGAAGGCAAAATAGATTTTAACAAAGCGCAAACTGGTGATGACCTACGTGATTTCGTCAACAACAAACTCTTCCCATATTTAGCTAAATTCAAAATCAGCGCCCAAGGACCATCAACTCTCGAATACAAAATCGGTGAAATCTTCTCCGAGATCAAAAATAAGGTTCAGAGTGGTTACGCCCTCCGCGACATTCTCGAACTAGTTGACTCCCTCAAATTCCAAACTTCAGCCGATATCCACCAAATGAGTCATCTCTACGAAGACAAAATCAAGAACATGGGAAACGCCGGTCGTAATGGTGGCGAGTACTACACCCCTCGTCCGCTCATTAAAGCAATCATTAAAGTCATAGCACCCAAGATTGGGCAAACTATTTATGATGGCGCAGCGGGCTCTGCAGGCTTTCTCTGCGAATCATTCGTCTACCTACAAGACACCAAGAAGTTGACACCAACGGACGTCGAGACTTTACAAACTAAAACCTTCTATGGCAAAGAGAAGAAGTCACTCGCATTCATCATCGGCACGATGAACATGATTCTGCATGGAATTGATGCACCGAACTTGATTCACACCAACACACTTGCTGAAAACATTTCTGACATCCAAGACCGTGATCGCTATGACGTAGTTCTCGCCAATCCTCCATTCGGTGGCAAAGAACATGCAGAAGTTCAGCAAAACTTTCCCATCCGCACTGGCGAGACTGCTTATCTATTCCTTCAACACTTCATGAAAATATTGCGTGCCGGTGGATCTGCTGGCATCGTGATTAAGAATACTTTCTTATCCAATACAGATAACGCATCTGTTGCGATCCGTAAAGAACTCCTCGAGAACTTCAATCTCCACACAATTCTCGATTGCCCGGGTGGAACCTTCCAGGGCGCTGGGGTTAAGACAGTTGTCCTCTTCTTCAAAAAGGGTGAGCCCACAAAGAAAACTTGGTACTACCAGTTAACACCGGGTAGAAATATGGGTAAAACCAATCCCCTGAATGAAAAGGATTTAGAGAAATTTATTGCACTTCAAAAAAGTTTTAAGGACTCAGATCTTTCATGGAGTGTGGATGTCTCAACAATTAATAATAAAACTTGGGATCTCTCCGTTAAGAATCCCAATCGTAATGTTGACGTTATCCATCGCCCACCCGCAGACATTATCGCCGAGATTGAAACTCTTAATTCAGCAAACCAGGAAATCCTAAACCGCATCAAGGCCCTTCTGTGAATTTAAAATATGTTTCTGGTGCCCTTGAGGATTTTTGCCATGTTGAGTATGGAACTAGGGTTGTCCGAAAGAACGATGCCGGTACTATTTATCCTGTGTACGGGGGTGGTGGGGCAACTTTTTATCTTGACACATTCAATCGCGAAAATCGAGTGGTAGTTGCTCGATTTGCCATGTCCGAGCAATGTACTCGCCGAGTTTCGGGTAAATTTGCTTTAAACGATAGCGGATTAACCGTATCTACCAAAGACTCATCAATCTTGAGACAAGATTTATTAGATTATCTTATTCTGAGTTTAAATGACGAAATATATGAATCAGCCAGAGGAGCCGCTCAGAAGAATCTTGATGTACCAGCATTTCGAAACATGTTAATCAAATTCCCTTTGGGAGAAGCCGAGCAAAAAGGCATCGTAGAAAAACTCGATGCGGTGTTCAGTGAGATTGATGCGCTGCGCGAGCAAACCAAAATAGCCAAGGAATCTTTATCTGCTTTACGTCAATCAATTCTGAGTTCGGCATTTACGGAGGAATCTGATGTCGCGTAATGAGGCGCAGACCCGACTGGACTTGATTGATCCGCAGCTGGATGCCTCAGGGTGGAAAGAATCACCTGCGGGGATTCGTGTGGAGTATCAAATAAGCCAAGGGAAAATTCTTGGTGGAGGCAACCGCGGTAAGAAGAAAATCGCAGATTACATTCTTGAATATAAAGGGCGCAGACTCGCAGTCATAGAAGCCAAGGCTGAGGACTTGCCTTATACCGAAGGTGTGGCACAGGCGATCGAATATGCCGCGAAATTATCCATACCCATCACCTACGCGACAAATGGCAAGAAAATACGCCAAATTGAAATGCGCACGAATGAACAAAAAGATGTAGATCATTACCCAACCCCAGATGAGCTCCTTGCCCTAATTAATGAGCCACACAACGCAATACTGAAAAAGTTAGAGGAAGTTCCCTACACGTCTCGTGGTGGAGAACAGTACATTCGTTATTTCCATGAGATAGCCATTGAAAGAGTCATGAAGGCAATTTCTCAGGGTCAAAATCGGTTGTTATTGACTCTCGCTACTGGTACCGGAAAAACTCGCATTGCTTTCCACATCGTTTCAAAGCTTTATGAGTCACGATGGAATTTACAAGGTGATGGGGCCCGTAGGCCGCGGATTCTTTTCCTCGCGGATCGCAATATTTTAGCCAATCAGGCTTTCAATGAATTCACGGCTGGTTCAGCATTTTCCGAAGATGCGCTGGTACGTATTTCACCCAATGAGATCTCCAAAAGTCGGAAAGTGCCGACCAATGGCAATATCTTCTTTACGATCTTTCAGACATTTATGACCAAGGTAGCCAAAAATGGGGAAGAGCACGAGTTCAACTTTGGTGAGTACCCACGTGATTTCTTCGATCTCATAATCGTCGACGAGTGTCATAGAGGTGGAGCAAATTCTGAGGGAAACTGGCGAGGGATTCTTGATTACTTCGACAAAGCAGTCCAGCTGGGATTAACAGCAACCCCTAAGCGCAAAGACAATGTTGATACATATAAGTATTTCGGTGACCCTCTTTACACCTATTCACTCAAGGACGGTATCGAAGATGGATTCTTGACCCCATTTAGGGTTATGAAGTACGAAACTAATATTGACGATTATGTTTACGTGTCCGATGATGAGGTGATCGAAGGCGAAGTCACTGAAGGTAAGATCTACGACGATAACGATTTTAATCGAAATATCGTCATTCGTGAGCGGGAAGTCTTTAGGGTCAAGACACTCCTGGAGAAATTACCTCACGGCGAAAAGACACTGATCTTTTGCGCATCCCAAGCTCATGCAGGAATGATCCGCGATATTTTCGGTGAGCTAAAGGTCAGTGGTAACACGACATATTGTGTTCGTGTTACCGCAGCAGACGGTGCAATCGGAGATCAGTACCTTAAAGACTTTCAGGATAATGAAAAAACCATTCCAGCAGTTCTAACGACGTCGCACAAACTTTCGACGGGAGTGGATGCAAGAAATGTTCGACATATTGTGTTGTTCCGCCCCATCAAATCAATGATTGAGTTCAAGCAGATAATCGGTCGCGGAACGCGCTTGTTCGATGGCAAGGATTATTTCACCATCCATGACTTCGCGAATGCATCAGCAAAATTTAGTGATCCAGATTGGGATGGCGAGCCTGTAATTGTTGATAGTCCTGTCCTTGGGCCTGTAGCGCCTCCAGAAGTCCCCCCGACATGTGGGGATATCGAGAGTGAAACTCCCCCACGCGAGAAGCTAGTAATTAAATTGGCCGATGGCAAAGAGCGTGAATTCCAAAGCATGACGACAACGATGTTTTACTCTGTTGATGGGAAAGCCCTGTCCTTGTCACAATTCATTCAATCACTATTTAACACACTTCCAGACTTTTTTAAGGATGAAGATGAACTCCGTCGTATTTGGTCAGTGCCAAAGACTCGAAACGATTTACAGGAAAAACTTTCCGAGGCAGGATTTCCCAAAGAACACTTAGTGGAAATCCAGAAACTGATAAGTGCCGAAACCAGCGATCTCTTCGATGTCCTTGAATACATCAAATACTCGTTCTCACCCATTGAACGCGAGGTAAGAGCGAGAATAGCCAGAGAGATTTTACAGAAAACTATGCTTGACAATGAATTGCAATTTGTCGATTTCCTCGTTTCCCAGTACACCGCTTCGGGTGTCGATGAACTCGATGAATCTAAGCTGCAAACCCTGCTGGAAATAAAATACAAGAGCATTAAGGATGGGGTGGATAATTTAGGGAGCGTTGAAATCGCGCGAAATATTTTCTTCACATTTCAGGAAAATTTGTACCTTGCCCACTCCGATTACGCCGCCGCTTAATTAACCACAAAAAGTGCGTGAACCGTGCCATTCACAAACCCAGCCAGCAGTCCGTCACCATCCGCGTCAGCGTCGTGATCTACAGGACAGAGGGCTCACAACAATCCAGTTAGCGAGCTGGTGGTTGAGGCCCTGGCCGTGTTCGTGGGGGAATTGAACTATCCGGCGCAACCACATTCCCCACGACACTCGTGCTCCCCCAGGCGCCGACGCGTGGACGGTCGATGCGTAAAGCTTTCGTGATGCGTTCGGCGAGGGTGGGTGTGGTGTCTTTGCGTTGTTCCAGGGTGCGGCGGGTGACAAGTTGGGTGAGGGCCTCTGAGCGGGCCCGGTCACTGCTGTTGAGTACTCCGCGCAGGGTGTCGCGGAGTTCATCATCACTACCGGCAACAACATGCAGCACGTTCGCGTTTTTCCCGCGGGTGAGGGCAACGTAGGCCTGCTCCCTGGTCCATGTGTCGTCGAGCAGTGCATGGCCCTCTTCGGCTGTTGCTCCTTGCGCCGCATGCACGGTAACCACATCAGCTCGGTGCACATGCTCCTTCACATATTCCTCATTCAAGGACTTGATGATGCTGGGTTTATCTGCTCGATGCACGCGCATTCCACCATCAGGATTGATCTCCTCGACGATCCAGCGTTGCCGGTTAATCACCCCGATTCGGTTGTCGTTACGCCTTGTTTGTACGACATCCCC
>Ga0209491_10006361_pt1 | contig 16434 bp, 20 predicted proteins | sample BON02_FD_187213 | JGI IMG/M metagenome (GOLD analysis project Ga0209491, IMG submission 187213) | Freshwater microbial communities from Lake Bonney liftoff mats and glacier meltwater in Antarctica - BON-02 (SPAdes) (version 2) | ecosystem: Environmental > Aquatic > Freshwater > Ice > Glacier...
CATTAACCATTAACCATTAACCATTAACCATTAACCATTAACCATTAACCATTAACCATTAACCATTAACCATTAACCATTAACCATTAACCATTAACCATTAACCATTAATAATTATATTAGAGCTTGGTCAATTTGAAAACAAACGTTTTCGAAAAAAAATGGATGATCTATTGCCTGTTTCGAAACAAAAAGAATACACAAATGAAAATACAGAAAATGTGGACAAGACTTTACCTATTAACGCTACTGTTGAGCATTTCTTATTTGGGGTTGGCGCAAAACACTAGAGATTTTCCACTTTATAAAAAAGCCAAAATAAACCAAGACTGGTTGCTGGGACCCATAGAAGTTAAAACGGGTATGTTTACCAATGTCAAAGGGGAATTAATGCTAAGCAATGGGCTGATTAGCAGGGTTTTTAATGTGGAGAAAGGTGGCGCTACCGTGGGATTGGAAAATGGGATGACAGGAGAACAAATGCTAAGGTCCATACGTCCGGAGGCTATGGTCACTATAGATGGGATGGAATTGCCCGTGGGTGGACTAATTGGACAGCCTATTCACAATTATCTCTTGGATGAATGGGTGGAGGAAATGGAAGTGGATCCCGCTTCCTTAAAGCTTGAAAAATATGAAATAGGGGAAACCCAAGCCCGTTTTGCCTGGCAAAAAAGAATGGAATGGATGCCAAAGGACATACCCTGGCCTGCGCCAGGGAAAAGATTGACTTTTACTTATGGTGCGGATGATGCTTTGCTAAATTATCTGGCAGCTAAAGCGTCAACAGATCTGGGGAGAGCGGTATTGTTCAGTGATAATTTTGCCCAGCTAAAGGATTCCTGGAAGGTCACTGCTTCGAAAGGAGATGAAAGAAATTCCTTTATCAATGAAGGCAAGCCAGGAGAAATCATGGCCATGGCCAACCATGCCGTAGTTGCCGAGGTGGATAATCCGGAAGGTACCCAGGTTTGGATTGTACAGCTAGACCCAGGAACAGATCAGTCGGCAAGCTGGGGGCCGGGAATGGCCCTGGTTAATTCCAATGGTAAAGTATATAAGGTGAACCTTAGAACCCAAGACCAGACCGTTGGTATTTATGATGGCCAAAAGGAAAGTACTTTAGGGAAATTTGAAGATGGCAAACTTGTTTTCCTGAGGGCAGAAAGAAAAACCTCGGAATTGTCCATTTCCTATTCCTACTCCGAAGACGATTACCAACATTTGGTGGATATCAAAGTAGATTCCAGTCCAATTACCAAGCTGAGAGTAGGTAAGATGGATCCCAAAGGAGGTTTTGAGGACTTTGAAACAGAAGGAAATCAGGGCCGAAGTCATGTCATGCAGGTAAAGCTACTGGGCAAACAAAAAGACACGGATAAAGCCGCCCTAAAAACAAAGTACAATTACCTGAAAGCGGTCAAAGTATTGGTGCAGTATGAAATGTTTGATGGAATTCCCCTGATCTCAAAGTGGATAGAAGTGAAAAATGAAAGCAACAAAGCCATAAAAATAAATACCTTTAAAAGTGAGATTCTCGCCTTGGTAGAAGCAGAAAGTGCTGTAGATGCCAAGACGGAATGGAAGAAACCCAATATATCCATAGAGACTGACTTCCGGTTTGGGGGCATGTCCAATGACAACCTTTATTCCAGCAGTATTGCCTGGAACAATGACCCTATGTACAAGACCCAAGTGAATTATGGCTTACAAACGCCTGTCCTTCTGGAGGCCTATCCAAAGCTTGGGCCAATGAAAACCCTTGCTCCGGAGGAAACCTTTGAAAGTTTCAGGACCTGGGAACTGTTTCATGACAGTTGGGACAGGGAGAGAATAGGGCTGGCAGAAAGAAGAATGTACAGGTCTCAGGCTCCCTGGGTCACTGAGAATCCTATTATGATGCATGTTCGAAATGCCGACAATGCGGCTGTAAAAAAAGCCATCGACCAATGCGCTGAGGTGGGCTTCGAGATGGTGATCATGACTTTTGGAAGTGGTTTTCAGATAGAAAATGACAGTCCGGAAAATATCAATAGAATGAAGGGATTGGCAGATTATGCGCATGCCAGGGGGATAGCCTTAGGTGGATATTCCTTATTGGCCAGTAGAAGCATAAGTAAGGAAGATGATGTTATCATGCCCGACGGCCTTCAACCTCGCTTTGGTAATTCACCTTGCCTAGAAAGTAATTGGGGTATCAACTATTTTGAAAAGCTTTATGGTTTTTATGAAAAGACCGGACAGGATATTCTGGAACATGATGGGAGTTATCCCGGAGATGTTTGTGCCAGTCATGAGCATCCGGGACACGAAGGCCTTGAGGATTCGCAGTGGAACCAATACCAACGGATCAAAACATTCTATGAGTGGGCCAGGGGCAAAGGTATTTTTCTCAATGTGCCCGATTACTATTTTATGGCGGGTAGCAATAAATCAGGGATGGGCTACCGGGAGACCAACTGGTCCCTGCCCAGAGCCCAACAGGAAATAATCGAAAGACAAAACATTTACGATGGTACCTGGCAGAAAACACCTTCAATGGGCTGGATGTTTGTCCCCTTGGTAGAATACCAAGGTGGAGGAAATGCTGCCACTATAGAACCTCTGAAAGACCATTTGCCCCATTACGAACAGCGTTTGGCCAATCTTTTTGGTGCAGGAGTGCAGGCCTGTTTTAGAGGGCCACAGCTTTATGACAGCCCCCAAACCAAGGAAATAGTACTTAAGTGGGTGGATTTCTACAAGCAACACCGTGAAGTTTTAGATGGGGATATCGTGCACCTGAGAAGGCCTGATGGCAGGGATTATGATGGCCTCCTTCATGTGAATCCCTTTGGAGAGGAGAAAGGGCTGCTTATGCTTTACAACCCTTTGGATATGCCCGTACAAAAGGACATTTCAGTGAATTTATATTATACAGGCCTTGACAAAGAAGCCAGGCTGCTGGATAATAAGGGAATTGAAACAAGCCTGGAATTAAATAGAGATTACACGATTGACCTGCCTATCAATATCCCGCCAAGGTCCCAGCAGTGGTTTGTAATCAAATAATTTTGATGGACATTTAAGGAGCTTTACCATAGCCTTTTGTAGCGTTTATACGGTCGGTTACGTCTTTAATAAATGAAGAGATAAAATTTAAACTATAGATTTAATAATTTTCAATGCTATCTGTTTTACTCATATATGGTTTTAATTAAATTTGATCAAGATGAAGGTATTAGCGGTTTTTAAAGGAAAATGGATAATTTTGGTGGGAGTGATTTTTCTTTTACCGATTCTTGGGGGCTGCCAGGATGATGAGCCACCAGAAGGGGAAGTACAATTAAGCGAAATTTTGGAAAACCCTGACTATGCGTCGCTTCCCTTGGTGGGCACCTCATGGAAGCTTATCGGCTTTGTGGATGAGCAGTGGAAAAGGGTGAAATTAGTGGAACCTGATGGGGAAGTACCTATTTGCTTACATTTAATGAAAATGGTGAAATATGCGGACGGACATCTACTAACACGGTCTTTGGCAGGTATCTTTTGGGCAATGATAATGTCTTGGAAATTTTAACATTACCAATATTACCGAGCTTAATTAACTATATGATGGCGGTTATTATATAGCTTCCATGAATGATGTTTTTTCTTTCACTCTAACACCAAAAGGGTTGATGCTCTACTATGATTCCGAAAAGTTCATGCTCTTCCAACCTCAATAAGTGATCGTTTTAATTACCTAACCAATCTAAAAATTAAACTTAATTTAAAGATTTTGGGTATATTTAAATATGCAAATCGAAAGAACAAATGAAGAGATTTTGATCCGAGTTCCCTCAGAAACTGATCTGGTGGGCTTGCAACGTATTTTAGACTATATCAAGTTCAGGGAAATCGCTTCAAAAAGTAAAGCCAGCCAAAAACAAATTGATAAGCTGGACCTTGTCTCAAAATCATCTTGGTGGGATCAAAATAAAGGAAAATTCCTCAAGTGAAAGTTGTGGTTGACACCAATATTGTCTTTAGTGCTCTCCTGACACCAAATGGGGCAATCAGTGATATTTTGCTAAATTCCACTGGAATTTTTGATTTTTACACGCCAACCTTTCTACTGGAAGAACTGGGACATCACCATCAGAAACTTTTAAAATTATCAGCCTTTTCGGAACAAGAACTTTCTTTCATGAAAAGAATGGTCTTAAAGAAAATTGAGTTTATTGAACTGGAATTGGTAAGCGATCCCTTCTGGAAGACGGCAATCAAAATGACCAGTCCAATAGATGAGTTTGATACCCCGTTTGTTGCTTTGAGCCTGGCTTTGGGAGCCTCTCTTTGGACGGGTGACAAAAAACTCGTCAAGGGGTTGAGGCTTCAAGATGCAGATTGGGTTGTGAATACGGCCAACCTGAAGGTAATCAGGGATAGAAGCTAAAATTTACATTAACCTCCATTTTCCACAGTGAATAGTAAACCTTCGCTTTATAAAGGGAAACATAATAGATTTAACTCGGATTCTAAGGCATCGGCAAAAAGTGTCATTAGATAGCTAACATAACTTGAGATTTTGTCAGTATTGTTGCAGATAAAAAGCAACAATAACACCAAAATCAGTTGCTTAGTTTCCCCTGTCCACGGGTTTTTACCCGTGGTTATTGTTGGTGAAGCCCTCTAGGCTTCTTCAGTTCTCATTATGAATTTCATTACTATTTGCTGTTCCACTGGCAAGGAAGAGAGGTCAAGGTGTTTCACTCCTTCTGGCTTAAAAACACCTTTGCCTTCGACAAGCTCAGGCACCGGTACGGAAGTACAACAATTTCAGGCACTGGTAATAGATTAGTGAAGTTTGTACCTTAAAAAACAATTAACAATTAAAAATTAACAATTAACAATTAACAATTAAAAATTAACAATTAACCATTAACAATTAACCATTAACAATTAACAATTAACCATTAACAATTAACCATTAACCATTAACAATTAACCATTAACCATTAACCATTAACAATTAACAATTAACCATTAACCCACCCAGGCCCCAACAGTGGTTCGTTTTCAAGTAATTTTGGTGGACAGATAAGAGGCTTTCCCATAGCCTTTTGTAGCGTTTTCAAGGTCGGTTACGTCTTGAATAAAAGCAGATTTAAAATTTGGAAAATTAAAATTTAAACTATAGATTTATTTGGTTTTTCAACGCTACCTGTTTTATTCGGATATAGTTTAAATTAAATTTGATCAAGATGAAGGTATTAGCAATTTTTAAAGGAAAATGGATGGTTTGGATGGGCATGGTTTTTCTCTTACCGATTCTTGGGGGATGCCAAGATAACGATGAACCACCAGTCTTTCAGGCCGAAGGGTACCTCATTGGCCACCATCCTTGCGTTGGCGATGCTACAGTAATAACAAGTAAAGGAGAGGGCAAAGGATACCTGGTGGCTACCATAGGTGCCAACCCCGATACCCTGATGCTGTTTGGGGTACCAGCAGATATTTTTGATGTTCCACTGGAATGGCACAGTTCTTTAAGTTACTTTTTCCCAGAAGCGGGTCGGGGCATGTTTAAAATGAGATTTTCCTATCAGAAGTCGGAGGAAAACATTGGTTTGCAATATTCGTGTTCCATTTTTCTTCCTTGGCATCATTTATTGCGGTATGCGAATCCAGAATATATTGTCTTGAAGGCAGAAAAAATACAATCAAAAACAATAACCTAAAATGAAAATGAAGCGCTTTGTCATACCCGTCCTGTTTTTGTTGTTTTTTCTTGGGATCATTTTCTCATTTTCCGTACTTAATAAAGAACAAAATTATTACTATGCCTTTGAAGAGAAAATACCGCTTTACACCGTTGAAAACCATTATGTTCTCAGGTATGATACAATAGCGGCAAAAAATGCGGAATCAACAAAACTTAAAGGAATTTTTTCTGAAATTTCCCTTTCTTGGAAGGATGAAAAGACTGCTATTGTGGATTTAACCAATAAAGGAGCGTCAGTTGACATAATCGACTATCTTAAGGGTTTTGAAAACTTGTGTTCCATCCAACCATTGTTTAAGCTCAAAGAAGGCTTGGAAATGCCTGTGCAGGAATTATAGCGGCAACAGGGATAATGGCCAAGGCATTTCAGGTATAGCTCCCAACGTACGGATTATGCCTGTTAGGATGCTCGGGGCAACAAATGCAAATACCGCTTCTTCCATCAGATTTGCCGCTGACAACGGAGCTCACATCATATCGGTCAGTTGAGGAGATTTTTTGTTTGAAGGGATATCCAACTGGCCTTGGGTCAAGTCATCGATGGGGAGAATACTGAATGCAGATGCGCCTTTCCACCTTTGGATTCGAAATTGACAGCTGGCGATCGATCCTATTTTTATCCCTGTTTTCTTCTTTCCATGCGTTAGACCACAACCCAAAAAATCCAGTAAGGATATCCAGTTTAATAGCCTGGGGTTTTAACCCCAAGGTATGAAAGCGACCCACTTTGTCCCCGTTTTGGCCGCATCTAAAGCCAATCCTTCAAATACCCTTCCGCCAAAACCCGTCAGCGGTTGGGTTGGTGTGAAAACATATACTCGTTCTGATTTCTTGTTTCACTGAGAATCGGAGAAGGTAATTAACAATGAAAGTCCGCTATAAGCATATGGCTTGTTTTATTTTAGATGTAACGTTTTAAAGTAAAGTTTCGTGTATGGTATAAGAAGCATGAAATTTAGAAAACTAAAATTTAAACTATAAATTTATTTAGTTTTCAACGCTATCTGTTTACTCGTATATGGTTTCAATTGAATTTGATCAAGATGAAGGGATTGGAGGTTTTTAAAGGAAAATGGATGGTTTTTCTAATGATGATTCATTCCATTCCTATAGTGACAGGCTGTTTTGAAGAGGATATGGAAGTAGCTCCGCTTGAGGCACAATTCCAACTTCTTAATGCTTCGGGTAATCCTGCTATTTCATTTACCGAAGGGGAGGATATTATATTTGACTACCGAATAGTCAATTCTGGAAATGAGGATATTACATGGAAAGGTGTAAATGAAGGACAAATTCCGATATTTCCTGTATTTAGTGTATGGAAAAATGAAGATAAATTACCTTTCGGATCGGTATATGATCCATCATTAATTCTTTTTGATTTGGAGTTGGGTCGAACCCTCGCACCAGGTGAAGAGGTTGTTATCAGGGTTACTTGGTTAGGAGATTTAAATGAAACCGAAGTTAACTGGGGAGGAGTGAGCTACCCCGGTAACTTAAGCTTACCTAAAGGGAAGTATATCGTGGAATTTGAACATATGCTTGAACCTACAAAATCCGAGAATTTTCATGTGCATGTTTATCTGGATTTTGAAGTTATATAAAAACAGTTAAGATGAATAAACCCATAATCGTTATCAAGAAATATTTACTATTACTTGCTTTCCTTATAGTTACAGCTTTTAGCCAAGCCCAAGTTGTCGTCAAAAGTATAGATAAATTAACAGAATGGGAAATTCAAAAGTTGACATTATCAATTGAAGCTCCTGAAATACGCTTGCCAACATACGAGTATAATTTGTTGCAGGACGAAAATAAAGGGGAAATATTCAGTAAACCTTTTAAGTTTGGAAAAGGGCATGAAATGTGAATCGGCCTTAAAGATGGCATTTGGTATACGGAAGGAAAACAAAACGGATGGCGATTAAAGATTTCCTCACCAGGAGCCTATTCCCTAAATCTTATATTTGATAAGCTTGTGCTTCCAGAAGGTGTTGAGCTATATATATTTGACGAAAAGAAAACCGCTATTATGGGGCCAATTAGTTATAAAAATTCAATTGGCTCTGATGAGTTTTGGACAGATTTATTACCTGGGAATACGATAATTTTGGAACTTGTAGGCAATGAAAAAGAACTAGAAACTGTTGATTTTAATATTTCCAAAGTGATTCATGGATTTATTGATACTTTCTCATTAGGTTTTGGACAATCTGAGCCCTGCAATATTGATATTGACTGCCCTGTAGGGCAACCATTCGAAGAGGAATCAAACGCTGTCGCAAGGCTTTTGGTAGCCGATGGAGAAGGTTTTTGTTCCGGATCAATGATAAATAATACTTGCCTTGATTTCACCCCTTATCTTTTAACAGCTGACCACTGTCTGGATCCCAACACGAATAATTGGGTTTTTAGGTTCCAGTATAGAAGTCCTAACCCACGGTGTGATGGACAGGGAGGGGGTACCAACAATCCTGCGTATATCTATTACAACGGTGCAGTTGTTAGGGCGAACCGCCAACAGACTGATTTCGCTTTGTTGGAACTAAATACCCAGCCATCTCACCCAAATCTCTCATATTTAGGTTGGTCACGAGTGGCTGCTGGCATAACCAATACGGCGGGCATTCACCACCCTTAAGGAGATCTTATGAAGATAAGTATTGACAATAATGCCCCTACTGGGGTAGGAATACCAATAATTGTTGATGAATTAATTTACCCGGCTGGAAGTCTTTTAAGAGTTAATTATGATATAGGGACGGTAGAACAGGGATCCTCTGGATCTCCTTTGCTTGACCAGAACCGAAGAACTATAGGTCAACTTTTTGGTGCTACAAATCGAGATGTTTTTGGAAACCCTGTTGATAGGTGTCTCATTACTGACGGTCTTTATGGCCGTTTAGATGTTTCTTGGAATGGAGGAGGTACTGCCGCAACTCGTTTAAGGGACTGGCTTGACCCAATGGACACGGATGATCAGACAACCAACACAGTCCCTGTACCGTCAGTCACCGGCCCCGACCGCATCTGTACTGCAAACACGAACTTCACCCTTCAAAATGTTCCGGCAGGGCAAACGGTGACCTGGGCAGTGTCGCCCACCTACCTCTTTCCTTCGACAGGGAGAACGGGCACCGGAACCACTGCATCCTTACGTGCATAAGGCACTTCTATCAGTGGTTCAGCCACCCTGACCTATACCGTGGATACGGACTGTGGAGAATATCAGGTGAGCAAAGCGATCTGGGTGGGTGTACCCAATACCACCATGCAGGTGGACGCTCCCTTCTACCCCATCTGCCTAAACGAATACACCTATATCAACGCCTTCTATGATCCCTTTAACAACAATCCTGCAGGCAATAAAGATGCTGACATTACCAATTTTATCTGGCAGCAGCCTTCCGGAGTCAGTTGTTTCACAGCTGGCAACAGAAATGAGGTGCTGGCCTGCAGGTTTACTACACCAAACACGTATACGGTAAGGGTACGTGCCGTTAATTCTTGTGGTCAGGGAGCATTTCAGAATGTCCATTTCAATGTGTACGGCTGTTCATTCTTTTCAATGAGCATCAATCCCAATCCGGCCAGCAGCAGAGTAAACATAACACTTACCGAAACGCCATTGGATGAATCAGCGAAAGCCATTCTTCAGTCGGAAAACAAGGGCAGCAAGGAATACCAGGAGTACAGTTTTGACAGCCCTCCCCACCGCATTAGGGTGTTTGACATTGTTGGGGCCGAAAGGCTGTGCGTGGAAGAGCCACCTTCTGACAGCAGTTATGAGCTGGACATCAGCCATCTCCAGCCGGGCGTCTATGTTGTCCACCTGGACCACCGCAATGGCACCGTAACCCGGCAGCTCAGGGTTGACTAGATACCGGATAAAGAACTACTCCCCAGCCGATGGTTGGGGAGTTTTTTTGTTTGAAGGGAGATCCGCCTGGTCGAGAATCTATCCATCGTTCTCCCGAATGCCCTGTTTCCAGTTCGCCAACTCGTAGGAGTGCCAGTTACGGGTTTGGAAGAACAAGCTTGCTTTATAAACTATTTCCCACTGCCATACCGCTCCAAAAGACCTTACCCAACGCTCCTTAAGATTTGCAAAAACACTTTCTTTTTAGTCGAAAATGCGCGATTTAAAGTTAAATTGCAATACCAAACTTTATGCCGAATCTTTTCACTGCCCGTTTTTAGTAACTTCGATTTTAACACGGTAACGTATGATCAATGTAAAAAAACAAATTGAGTATTTTATTAAAATGGTTAAAAGAGAAATTGTAGAACTTTTAAAAAAATATGTTCTCATACTGCGTTCAGAAGGCATAGCCGTGGATAGAGCCTATTTGTATGGTAGCTACCTATCAAATACAGCCAATGACGATAGCGATATTGACATAATGATCGTTACAGAAACCGAAGATGACTATATAACTGGTAAAATATGGAATTTGACAAGAAAAGTAAATTCAAAAATTGAATCTTATCCTATTGCAAAGGAAAGATTTAATGATAACGTGAGTTCCCCTTTTGTTGATTTAATAAAACGAACAGGATTACAAATAGCCTAAAGTACTCCCACTCGGCGTAATTTACAACTACAAAATCTATATTTCATAAAAAGGTAATTCTTGGGAGCTTAGGTTTTTGACGGAAGATGTTGGTTCTTCAAAGTCTCCCTACTGCCAAAATATGAGAAAAGCCATCTTCCATAGCCAGGGGTTTATCTATCGCTACACCCCTGGCTATTGAGAGGTTAAACCCGTTCGGGGTTTGGTACCAAATAGGTTGGACAATTGATAATAAAATCGTCCTTTAAAGAAATTGCACTTCTATTTATTGAACTTAAAAAATGTGTCATTTGAAATTCGAAGCTAAAAGATAGACATGGTTTCGATTTTTCAGGGAAAACTGTTTTTTTCCACATTGTAGCGTTTCTCCGTTCACTCCCATCTCAGGCTAGGACAGTATTGGGATTAAAACCCTGAAAAATAAGTACTTGCTACTGGAACATACTGCTCCTTTGAAGGGAGATAAAGATTTTCTTAACCTTATAAATAACCCTGCTAAACATTTCAACTCATTCTGATTACTTATGTCACTGAGAGATGGAGAAGACGATTAACAACGAGAGTCCGTTGTAAGCATCTGGCTTGTTTTATTTTGGATATTTTTTTGGGTTTAGATATAGCGTTTTCACAGTTTGTTACGTCTTGAGTATAAGAAGCATAAAATTTGGAAAATTAAAATTTAAACTATAGAATTATTTAGTTTTTCAATGCTATCTGTTTTACTCTTATATGGTTTTAATAAAATTTCATCAAGATGAAGGTATTAGCGGTTTTTAAAGGAAAATGGATGATTTTGGTGGGGGTGATTTTTCTTTTACCGATTCTCGGGGGCTGCCGAGAGGGCGATGAAACACCAGTCTTTCAGGCCGAAGGGTACCTCATTGGCCACCATCCCTGCGTTCGCGCTGCTACTGTAATGACAAGTAAAGGAGAGGGCAAAGGATACTTGGTGGCTACTATTGGTGCCAACCCCGATACCTTGATGCTGTTTGGGGTACCAACAGATATGTTTGATGTTCCACAGGAATGGCACAGTTCTTTGCCAGAAGAGAGTCGTGACATGTTCAAAATCAAATTTTCCTATCAGATATCGGAGGAAAACATTGGTTCACGATACCATTGTATTGGTTATTTTCCAGAGCATATATTGCGTTATCTGGATCCAGAATATATAGTTTTGAAGGCAGAAAAAATCAATTAAAGGTGGATTCGAAGACCTGGATAGGCAACGTTAGTTGGCTAATTTTAAAGAGAATTTTGTACCTTTTAGTTTGTTTATAGCCTATTTCTGGCTAAAAAAACAAGTAGTAATAAACACGGTTAATAGTATAAACCATATATTTGGGTTGGTATTGGCTAGGATTTTATTATTGATATTTTTTTTACCATTTATTTATCGTTTTTTATCAAAAAAAATTAACTATTTATTATAAATCATTTAAATACTCTATTTTTATGATATGGAAAAATCTTCTATGTCTCACCATAGAGGATTACCAAAGACAAAAACCCTTATGATTGTGTCAAACATTACCTTGTCTATAAGGGGACAGTCGGATTAAATGCCCTCTAATCTAAATGCAGCTAGGCCGGAATGCCTTTTCTAGCTGCATTTTTTCTTGTAACCAATCAAGGATATCCATAATTAGTTTTGCGATAGAGAGAATCATGTTTAATTCTATCACAAAACAAATTTAAGCTATTATTTACGTATTCTAAAGTTCAGAGAATAAATTAGGTAGAGATCTCACAAAATATAATAAATACCTATCCTTTCCTCACAATTTTATGCCTGTTGTCAGTTTTTGATACTCCTCGTAGAAAATTAATATAGCTGATTTCTTTTTTCGGAATTTTTTTTGTTTTTAATATAAGAATTTATAAAAGCCCCACTAAACCCATAATCCCTGCATTATTTCCCCACATGCCAAGCTATTATGTCAATTTTTCGTTCAGATCACATTAAAATCTAGGCACTCAGTAAAGACCACTTTAACCATTATTAAACACTCACAGAAACAGTAATGTCACGAGGATTATAGAACCTCCCTCAGGGAGCATCTATGAGATGGATACCATTCATTTCCAAACCCGAAATTAAGTCATGCACTTGGGCCATCCTAATGGAACCGTAACCCGGCAACTAAGGGTGGAGTAATAACCCTTCCCAAAAGATCCCAGCCTTGGGGTTTTTGAAAAAACGCTGTGTGGATATATTGTGTAATGGTTAAAGCCACGGGCGCAAAGGAAGCCTCAGGAATTAATTCACAAAATCAATGCGGTAGCTGTGAGAATTTTTCCACATCACGGGGGCAATGAACGAAATGGAAATTTTCAATCATTGATGGTAGGAATAGGGACTGTATAGGTGTTTTCCGCCAGAAGATGGGGAAGTGGACCGATAAATGTGTATTTTTATCTAAACAATACACATTATGAGAACCAATATAGAAATTGATGAAAAATTGATTGAGGAGGCCATGAATATTTCTGGGCTGAAAACAAAAAAGGCCGCTGTGGAAGCAGGGCTGAAATTAATCATTACATTAAAACACCAAGAGAAGATGAAAAGCCTCAGGGGTAAATTAAAATGGGAGGGTAATCTGGAACAAATGCGCCTAGACCAATGATCCTGGTAGATTCATCTGTTTGGATTGATTTTTTCAACGGAGTGGAAAGCCCTCCCGCAGAAAAACTAGATCAACTTTTAGGCCATGAGATGATAGTGACCGGAGATTTGATTATTGTGGAAGTGCTGCAAGGGTTTCAAAGTGACGACCATTTTCATCAAGCCAGAAAAGTCCTGGAAGAACTTCCGTTTTTTAATCTCTGCAATACAGATCTGTCCGTGAGTGCCGCCGAAAACTATCGGGCGCTAAGAAAAAAAGGGGTAACTGTCAGAAAGACTATAGACGTCATTATAGGTACTTTTTGTATAGAGAACCGTATCCATTTACTGCACCACGATAGGGATTTCAACTCTTTGGAAGCTTATTTGGGGTTGCAGGTAATAAGTTGTTAACTACAGCCACTGGCTGTAGTGGCCAATACATCCTATAGTCAAAACCCTGCTTTAAAGAAGAATTTTAATCGTTTTTTTCTTTCTCACCGTCTTTGTTAGGTTCTTGTCTTGTGTAGATCATATTTAAAATTGCTAAATGATCCTTATGATCTTGAAAAATGATCCGATAACTCCATCTGAAATACCCCCGAATGTTGCCTGGATTGTTAGGGTAATATTCATCCAGCTGGTGTTTCTCAGGGTTCAGGGCCAGCTCTCTAACAGATCGTATGATTTCCCGCCTTACATTATCGGCCGTACTTTTGGAGTCTAATTTTATCCAATCATAATGATCCTTTAGTGCCATCTTGGCTTTATTAGACCATATGACCCTTAAGTCTTTTTTAAATTTCACCAACGCTCTGATTCTTTCTCAAAGTCATCTACTGTAGATAACTTCCCTGCTTTAATTTGAAGGACTGCTTCGTCAATGGAATTTACATACTCCTTTAAATCCATTGATGAGTATTTAGAATTTGTGTCCTTTAATAAAGAATACAGGGCTTCAAGTTTAGCTCGGTCGTTGATGGTATCAATGGTCTGATGTAGCCTTAATTTTAATTCCGCTATGCCCATTTCATTTTTTTAAGTAAATATAATGAGATTTATCTCAAAATCAATCTAATCAGAGCAACCAAAACACTGGATCAGGAAATGCCTACAACTAGTTCGGAAACCATCTACCGCTTTATCGGAACCCGTATCACCGGTGTGCCAAGATACAAGATATTCAAGGTTTTGGTTTATCTATAATGTTATTTTTTTTTCGATGGGTAGCGTTTTAGTTTTCGGTTACGTCTTGAATAAAAGTAGAAGTTAAATTTTTGAGTATATTTTAAAATACAAATCGTAGGGACAAATAACGAGATTTTAATCCGAGTTCCCTCGGATACAGATTGAAAGATTTAAAAATTGTATATTTACATAAATGATTTTCGTCATGGTAGACTACAAACAGATAATAACGATTGAACCTGGCAAGCGTGGGGGAAAACCATGCATACGAGGAATGCGGATTACGGTAAGTGATATTTTGGGTTGGCTGGCCTCAGGAATGACGGTTCAGGATATTCTGACTGATTTTGACGAACTGACCGAAAAAGATATCTATGCCGCATTAAGTTTTGCCGCAGATCGGGAAAACAGGGTCTATCAACTCGCTATATGAAGTTTTTTTTGATCAAAATATTTCTTACAAAATATTAAAATTTATCCCCAACCAATTTTCAGCTTCAAGAACCGTCAAAAAGGAAGGTTTACTTAATGCTACCGACTGTGAAATTTGGGAGTTTGCAAGGCGAAATGGCTATATAATCGTAACAAATGATTCTATTTTTAATGATTTAAATTTGTTGTTTGGATTTCCGCCAAAAATAATTTGGATCCGAACAGGTAACCTTGCAACACAAAATCTGGCAAGTCTGCTGATAGCCAATTAAAAGGAAATCATTAAATTCAATTCTGATGAAAACTACAGTTGTTTTGAAATAGTTAAAATCAGAAAAGTATAACATGGCCAAATGGACAGCTTTCTCAATAATGAATGGGGTGTAATTCTTTAGCAATCATGGTGATTTAAAAGATGATACCACTCCAACGCACCATTGTCAACGTTAAAAATTAACAAACTATAGCCTGGATCTACAATTCCCCAAACACCTCATCCAGGTCCAAAACAAAACCAGCAAGGGTTTGAGAGCTTACCCGATCGCCCAACGTAAATAGGCGAGAAGGTTGGTATTTCCCAGCCTCTAGTGTATAGATCAGCAAGGTGCGCTCGTCGGGATGAACCACCCAGTATTCCTTCACGCCGGATGCCTCGTACACTTCGTATTTCAATTGCAACTCCTTTTTATTGTTTCCGGGAGAGAGAATCTCCACGATCAGATCCGGAGCGCCCACACAGCCCAGCTCGTCCAGCTTTTCTGGATCACAGACCACACAGAGGTCAGGCTGCACTACTGTATCGATGTCCTCATGCCTTCTGGAGGAAACCGGAAGCCGTACGTCAAAGGGAGCTACGTACACTTTGCAGGTCTTTCCTTTTAAGAATTCATACAATTTATTTGAAAGTGCCATAGAAATCTCTTGGTGCACTCTTCTGGGGGCTGCCGCTGCCTGTCGGAATACGCTTCCTCGGATCAACTCTACCATTTCGTCCAGCTGCCAGGAAAGGTAATCCGCATAGGAATAGTTTCCATAACCGGAAATGGGTTCTTTGACTTTATCTTGTGGCTTTTTCATATTTTGAGCAACGAATCAGGAGCTATGTCTAAAGATAAAAAGAATTATGCAAATCCACCAGTGGCTAAAGTTGGTAAATTGTATGCAGTCTTGAAAAATTGAAGTTTATTTCGGTTTATTTATCTGTATTATTCCCTGAAAATGGATTTTATCACTTTCGTTTGTGCTATTTTATTTCAGATCAGATGTAAAATAGGATGCCTCCTTTTTATCATAAAAGGGGTTTACTCCAGATTTGAAGGCATTGATAAGTAACATTATGAAGCTATCTTAGGTCGTGATTTTGTCAGCATTGTTGCAGAAAAAAAAGCAACAATACCGCCAAAATCATGTAATTTTATTCCTACAGTCCACGGGTTTTCACCCGTGGTTATTATTATTGAAACCTTTCAGGCTTCTTCAGTTCTCTTCGCAAATTTCATAACATTTCTATTTACTGTTCCACTAGTTAGCACCCGTGGTTATGATATTTCATTTCTTCTAACTTAAGAATACATAATGGGTTTTTAAGAAGATCCAGGCCAAATCTTTGCCCATAATGATTGAAAAATACACAGTCTCATAAGAGAACAACGGGACTCTCGCTCAAACATCCCCTATGCCTTCGACAGGCTCAGGCACCGGTACGGAAGTCCAACTGTCTAAGGTACCGGTAATAGATTATTGAAGTTTGTACCTTAAAAAACCATTAACCATTAACCATTAACCATTAACCATTAACCATTAACCATTAACCATTAACCATTAACCATTAACCATTAACCATTAACCATTAACCATTAACCATTAACCATTAACCATTAACCATT
>Ga0209491_10006364_pt1 | contig 16428 bp, 17 predicted proteins | sample BON02_FD_187213 | JGI IMG/M metagenome (GOLD analysis project Ga0209491, IMG submission 187213) | Freshwater microbial communities from Lake Bonney liftoff mats and glacier meltwater in Antarctica - BON-02 (SPAdes) (version 2) | ecosystem: Environmental > Aquatic > Freshwater > Ice > Glacier...
AGAAAAATCTGCATGAGGATGAGGACTCCGTGAACGCAATCCCCAATTCAGAATCCATCTCGCCCTCACAGGCAAGAGCGACCGTTCACGCCTTCAGTTCCAAACGCGATTCCCCTGACAGGTCAGGAACAGGGGGGAGGGCTGTTCTTACATATGTTGACCAGTTCCGGTCTGGCTTAAAGTTCCGAGGTGCTACTGACTACCGTCTTTCAAGTCTTTAAGGGCTTCGCTCCACTTTACAGGGTCAATAAGAATAGGCTGCCCGGGTTCTGTGGCGATATTAGCTTGGATTTTTTTCCAGTCGGCAGAAGTCAAATCCAAAGGCTGATAAGACGCCCTGATGGGGATGCCCGCGTCTTGTATGGCATCTTGCACCTTTGCTACGTCTTCCTTGAGCGTATCTAAGCGAACAAGCTGGACTGTACTGTCAGCGGAAAGACTGGAAACCTGGTCACTAAGACCCTTGATGGCGGAGACGTTGTCCGTGAGGCTGCTATTGAGGGCGTCAATTGAGTTCCGCAAATTCGTTATAGCAAGGCTATTGGAGGACTGCAGGCTATCCAAGGCGGTGGTCAGACTAGTGGTATTCGCCTTCACAACATACTCGGCAACTGCGAACGCGACTAAGTAGGCCGTTCCGCCCGCCATAAGCGTTGCGAATATCAATCTGACTAAATACCTCATAGTGAAAACATCCCTTAAGAACGACCAAACGACAATCTACCCTTAGCTTGTCAAAATTACCTTAAGCGAGGGCCCCTACATTTCCCACTTAATTCACGCGGCGTTTATTTCGGGAGTGTCATAAACTCTGTGTATCTGAGCTGGCTCATGCGGGTTTCAGATACGGTCCTGACCTGCGAGGCATTGATAGCGTCATGGGTCGTCGGCGGCGCAATCGATCGAGCCGCTTTTGACATTTACATCGAGACTCAGCTCGCTCCAGCGCTGGTCCCTGGCACAGTGCTGATCCTCAACAGAGTCGGCGACAGCTGCTGTCAATGTTGCACTGATCGTGCGTAATGACGGAATCCCTGCTTCGCTTCTTTGCAGAGCGCACGAATTGTTTGGTCAGGTGGCCAACGCCAGCGCGCCAAACCACATACCCACGCCAAACCAAGTATGAGCAATGAGGCCCATGAAACGGGCTTTCCAGGGATTTGGTGTACGGGAAAGGCCTATGCCAAGGCCAAGGCCTGGGTGCAGCAAAAACCAACCGGCAGTGATTGTAACGATTGCAAATATCAAGACCGTAACAAAGCCAGGATCGGCCATCCAGGATTGCCCGGCCATTAACACAAATGCGACGCCGTAAATCAGGCCGACGCTGTAGTGAAAGACCCAGCCTATCGCAGTCTCGTTTAAGGCAGGGTGGGCATTTGCGATATTGTCATGAAAAACCTTGCCATTGCCAAGGTGCGCGACCCAGCGCCCGACATTCCCCCAGTTTGCCATCGGCACGCCTGCAATCCGGTTTAGCGCAAGCGCCCAAATGTCCATTAATACGGTTCCGCACAAGCCGATGATCAACCCGTTCCAGGCTAGAGACATATTTGCGTTCCTTAAACCGACGGCCCCAGGCGGGATGTTGCTAGGCCGCAAAATGGTCTGATCTGCATCGCGGCTCAAGTGTTTTATGGGCCATTTGGCTATTGGTGGACCTGCAAGCTTCCGAATGCAGGCAGATCAGGCCAACAACAGGTGTGATCCTGATCCGGCAATCCCTGTTTTCAGCACAGCGGTCGGGCTTGTGATAGCGCTGTTGCTGAAGTGTCGGGATCGTCGGAACCGTGTGCGCAAAATGGCGCATCATAGGCAGAGAGTGGCAATGGTGCACCCGTACCATAGTGTTGGCCACCGCGGTTAACTGCGTTGTTATTACCGCGTATCGAACTATTCAGGTTCGTTATTGAAGTAATCTGGGTAGGCGCTGATAATCTGCGGCAGGTCGTTCAGAATCTGCTTCAGATGCAGACGAATCGCAGCTTCGGCGCGGTCTTCATCATGGGCAACGACAGCCTCTACAATAGTGCGGTGTTGTGAAATCAAGGCCTGAAGTGGCAGTTCTGCGGCAACTAAATAGCGCACCCGGTCCATTTGTGATTTCAGCTTCTGAAGGTACAGCCAGATCTTTGCCCGGCCAGCCGCTTCGGCCAAGGTCCGGTGCAGCGCGTCGTCCAGCCCCATGAACCGCGACGCATCCATCCCCTCAGTTTCTTCCTGTTGCCGCAACAGGTCTTCCAGCTGCTCTCGGAGGGCTGTGGTACTGTTGCGGGCCGCCAGTCGGACAATATCCGCCTCGACCGCCTCGCGGACGAAGCGCGAGGCAATCACTTCCTGCGTAGAAATTTTGGAAACGAAGGTTCCGCGTTGCGGCCAAGCCTCCAGTAAGCCCTCGCCCGACAGACGGATAAACGCCTCACGTACAGGCTGCCTAGAAAGTTGCAGCATGTCCGCAATCTCTTGCTCAGACAGCCTGAGACCTGGCGTGAAGCTGCCAAACCTGATCGCATCGCGCAATGCCGCGGTAACCTGGGTTGCCACGGGCTTGTCGTGACTAATTTGGACGTCTGACAAGGAGTTTTTCAGGGTCTTTGGCCTATGTTGCGGTTATTAAGTCGCTTTCATCGCGGCAGCTACACCATCCAATCGACGAAAAGAACCTAGATTAACGAGGTTGGCAATCCAGTTTTTAGGGCTGAAATGGGAGGTTCACCCCCGTCGCCGCCATGAGGTCGCGAAAGTTCACCACCGTCTTCGGGTCAAGCGGAACGCCTTCGCTGCGGCGATGTCTTGACTGTGCCTATTCCCGGCCCCCCGGGGCCATGACGGTTGTTCCGGGTTGTGCCGGGGAATTTCGCAGCCGATCAAGGTATCGCCGCATCCCTGCCCATCACGAGGTTAGCGGCGATAAATCCGGCGGGATCAAGCACGATCACGAATGCCCCCATTTCACGTGGGGTCGTCATATCCGGGCCGCTCATAGGCAGGATTTCAGGATTAAGCCGCATCCCCGTCAGCACGGCAGAAAAGATTTCTGTCACACCGCCAAGTCCGGCCCCTTTAAACCCAAATCCTTCGCCCACCGGGGCCAGCATTTCAGTCGCGTGGGGGTCCACGGCATCAGATCGGTGCTATGGCATCAGCTGGCCGCCGTTCACCTCGATCGTCTGCCCGATAATGTAGGCTGATTGTGATTCTGCGGCGAGAAAGAGGTAGGCACCAACACAATCTTCAGCGATGCCAAGACGACCCTGCGGCACGGTTGCCAGCATCGCGTCAAGCTGGGCCTGTGTCGAATAGCGCTCGTGAAACGGGGTGGTGATGACGCCAGGTGCCACGGCATTGACGCGGATGCCAAAGCCGATCCACTCTTTGGCCATGCCACGGGTGATGTTTGAGACAAAGGATTTTGAAGACCCGTACAGCCCGGCTCCACCACCGGCACCGTTACGGGCGGCGATTGACGTGGTGTTGATGACAAAGCCGCCCTGTCTCTTAAGGTAGGGCAGCGCCGCCTTGGACGCGACGAGAACCGACCGCGCGTTCAGATCCATGATTGCGTCGTAATCGGCATCCGTTACGTCTTCATAAGGAATGCGTTTGACCATACCCCCGGCGTTGTTGATCAGGCCGTCCAATCCGCCAAATTGTTCGGCAATGCTTTTGACCGCCGCAGCGAATTCTTCGGAATTACAGGCGTCTGCCTTCACCAAAGCGACGGTACCGCCGGCTTCGGTGATTTCCGCGGCCAGGGTCTCTGCCGCCTCTTTGCTTGAATTGTAGTGCAGCCCGACCTTCGCGCCCTGCGCTGCAAATGCGCGGGCCAAGGCCGCGCCTATGCCCGTTGACGCCCCGGTGATCAGAACGGATTTTCCCGAAAATTCGGGGAAGGAGAAAGTGGGTGTAGCCATCATGCAGATCCTAGCAAGGTAATGTGGCCATCGGCAGCAAAGGGCCGCTGGCCGTGAAATTTACTCTTTCAATAAATCAGCTATTGCGCCCTGCTGCAATCAACTACCATACTACCATTCAAAGTAATTACCGTGTTACCAAAAAACCCAGGGAGGATTACATGAGATATTTTGCAAGTGCAGCCATAGGCTGTGGAATGTTTGCTTTGGCCGGTACGCCAGGTTCCGCCGCGCAATTGGTCGGGGCGGTGCAGTTCGATGAAAACCATGCTTTCACCAAAACATTGCGGGAGTTTGAGCGGTTAGCAGGTGAGTGCTCGGGCGGATCGCTGACCTTTGATCTGCACATGAACTCTGAACTTGGTCTCGAGAAAGACTATTTTGAAAATATGAGCCAGGGTATCGCCGTTGATTATGCCATCGTCAGCCCATCGCATATGTCAACCTTCTCGCAGAAGGCACCTCTCATGGATATGCCGTTCCTTTTCCGTGATGTTGATCACTGGAATGCAGTGATGGAGCAGGACGCGCTGGCACCGCTGGCGCAGGATGTTCTGGAAAAGGCAGACGTGCGCCTGATCGGTTACGCTGGTGGCGGAACGCGTCAGCTGATCGTCAACCGCCCTATCACCAACATGGCCGAACTTGAGGGGCTGCCCATGCGCGTTATGGGGGCCCCGATCCAGACCCGTATGTTTGAGGCGATTAAGGCTGCACCATCAGTCATCGCTTATTCGGAGGTCTATAACGCCATTCAGACCGGCGTCATCGACGCCGCCGAGAATGAAGCCGCCGGTATTGAACAGATGAAGTTCTACGAGGTCGGCCCGCACATCGCCTTGACGGCACATGCTATCACCGTCCGCCCTATCGGCTTTTCGAATGCGATGTTTGAAAATTTGACCGAAGCAGAACAGGCCTGTGTTATGTCGGCTGGTAAGGCGGCGGGCAAACTGGGACGTGATATCGAAAGCGGGCAGGACAGCGAAAAGCTACTTGCGATGGAAGCCGCCGGGCTGCTGACGACCCACGCATTCCTTGACCGCGACAAGCTGCTTGAATTGGCGGAGCCCGTCAAAAAGGCCTACGCCGAGGAACTTGGCGCGTCTGACGTGCTGATGGCGATCGAAGCCGTAGAATAGCAGCAACTGGCACGTGGCCTGCGGAAAAATTCGCAGGCCACTCCCTTGTTCGTGGACACTGAGAAGTATGATGCGCATTCTGCTGGAAGGTTACTATCGCCTGTTGAAACTTCTGCTGACCCTGTTGATCACCGTTTTGATCATACCGGTGTCGATGCAGATCCTTAGCCGGTACACCAACCTGATCCCACGTTATATCTGGACCGAGGAAATCGCCCGCTTCTGTTTCATTTGGATCATCCTGATCGGTGCCATAATTGCGGTGCGCGACGGAACCCATTTTGACGTCGACATCCTGCCGCACAGTTCTTCCGTCTATGTCGAGTTCGCGTCCCGGATGTTTGTGCATCTGGCGATCCTCACCATGGCCCTGTCCTTCGTGTACTGGGGCTACGACTTCGGCGTGCTTGGATCACGTCAGCGATCTGAAATTTCTGGCCTGCCTATGCTGACGATCTATATCGGCTGGCCCATCGCCGGTGTCAGTTGGACAGTCTTTACGCTTGAAAAAATGTGGGACGAGTTCCGCATCTTAAAAAGAGGCCTACAAGATGGGACCAGGTGAAGTCGCAGCGATCCTCTTCGGGACATTTGCATTCCTGGTCTGTCTGCGGGTCCCGGTTGCCTTCGCGCTTGGCCTAGCAGTAGTGCCGGTGTTCTTTATCCAGGAGCGCCTTACACCTGTGCTGCTGATGCAGGAGATGTTTAAAAGCTACAATGCGTTTATCCTGCTTGCGGTCCCCTTCTTTCTGCTTGCTGCTAATCTGATGAATTCCGCGGGCATCACCGACAGGTTGATTCGTCTGGCGCGGGCAATGGTCGGCCATTTTCCGGGGGGGCTCGGCCATGTGAATGTTGTGGTGTCGATGTTGTTTGCCGGAATTTCCGGCAGTTCGACGGCAGATGCTGCCGGCATAGGGTCACTTCTGATCCCGCAAATGGAAAAAGAGGGCTACGACAAACCGTTCGCAGTAGCCATTACGGCCTGTTCCAGTGTTATGGGCGTTATCATTCCGCCGTCGATCTTGATGGTCGTCTGGGGCGGTCTGATGTCGGTTTCAATCGGGGGGCTGTTTCTTGCGGGTGTGGTGCCGGGTATCCTGGTCGCAGGCTCGCAGATGATAACCGTCTATGTCTATGCAAAACGCCGTGGTTATCCGGTGCATGATCGCTCGACCCTGATCGAGTTGGGAAAGGCTGCCGGGGGTGCCTCTTTGGCGCTGATGACGCCTTTGATTATCGTCGGCGGCATTGTCGGCGGCTTTTTCACCCCGACTGAAGCTTCGGTTGTCGCGGTTCTATACTCACTCTTTCTGGGGCTCTTTATCTATCGCTCGATCAAATTTTCTGATCTGCCCCGAATTCTCTATGACAGCGGTCGGTTTGCGGCGATCACCCTGTTCTGCATCGGTACGGCCTCGGCATTCGGATGGTGCCTGGCCTATTTCAAAATTCCGGCCGCTCTTGTGGACCAGATTGCGGCTATGGGCCTGGGTGTCATCGGAACCGGTATAATGGTGGCGCTTGCCTTCCTGCTAATCGGGATGTTCATCGACGCGATCCCGGCGATCATTATTCTTGGAACGGTGCTCTTTCCGGTGACAGAGCATGTCGGTATGCACCCGATCCATTTCGCGATTATCGGTGTTATCAGCTTGTCCTTCGGACTGGTGACGCCACCATACGGGCTATGTCTGCTAATCGCAGCCTCAATAGGGAAAATCCGGGTCATTGATGCATTGCGCGATGTTGTCATCATCCTGCTGCCGATGGTGGCTGTCTTGCTGTTCATAATCCTTGTGCCCGATGTTATCCTCGCGCTGCCGCGCTGGATCATGCCCAGATTTGTGCAATAGTGGCGCTATCCAAGTGTCTTTAATGTGGCCGGCTCCACCACCGGTACCGTTACGGGCGGCGATTGACGTGGTGTTGATGACAAAGCCGCCCTGTTTCTTAAGGTAGGGCAGCGCCGCCTTGGACGCGACGAGAACCGACCGCGCGTTTAGATCCATGATTGCGTCGTAATCGGCATCCGTTACGTCTTCATAAGGAATGCGTTTGACCATACCCCCGGCGTTGTTGATCAGGCCGTCCAATCCGCCAAATTGTTCGGCAATGCTTTTGACCGCCGCAGCGAATTCTTCAGAATTACAGGCGTCTGCCTTCACCAGAACCACAGTGCCGCCGGCTTCGGTGATCTCCGCGGCCAGAGCCTCTGTCGCCTCTTTGCTTGAATTGTAGTGCAGCCCGACCCTAGCGCCCTGCGCTGCAAATGCGCGGGCCAAGGCTGCGCCTATGCCCGTTGACGCTCCTCTGATCAGAACAGATTTTCCCAAAAATTCGGGCAAGGAGAAATTGGATGTAGCCATCATGCAGATCTTAGCAAGGTAATGTGGCCATCGGCAGCAAAGGGCCGCTGGCCGTGAAATTTACTCTTTAAATAAATCAGCTGTTGCGCCGTGCTGCGCTAAGCTACCATACTACCATTCAAAGAAATTGCCGAGTTACCACAAAAAACTAAGGGAGGAACGACATGAAAACCAAGAGTATTCTTTTCGCTACTGCGTCTGCGATCACTGTGCTGGGGCTTTTGCCTGCAATGGCCGCGGCCGAAACCAAGCTGAAATGGGCGCATGTCTACGAGTCGAGCGAACCGTATCACACCTGCGCCGTAGCCGCGAACGACCTGCTCTCGGATGCCACCGAAGGACGCTACGGGATCGAAGTGTTTCCCGCGTCGTCGCTAGGCAAAGAGGTCGATATCAACGAAGGGCTGGGCTTTGGCACGGTCGATATCATCTACACCGGGCAATTGTTTGCAGGGCGGTCCTATGGGCCCATCGCCATTGGCGGCGCGCCGTTCATGTTCCGTGACTGGGATCACTGGGACAAGTTCCGAAATTCGGACCTGTTCAACGAAATGTCCGCAGGCTACACTGAAGCTACAGGTAATAAAATCACGGCGATGACCTATTATGGTGCACGCCATGTTACATCGAACAAGCCGATCCTGACGCCGGCCGATATGGACGGTTTGAAAATTCGGGTCCCCAATGCGCCACTGTATATGATGTTCCCCGAGGCAACAGGTGCCAACCCAGCCCCCATCGCGTTTGCAGAGGTTTATCTGGCTCTGCAGCAAGGCACCGTCGATGCGCAGGAAAATCCGCTCCCTACGATTCAGGCCAAGAAGTTCTATGAGGTGCAGAGCAACATCAACCTCACAGGCCACATCACCGACGCCTTGCTGACCATTGTGGGTGGCCCGGCGTGGGATGCCATGGAAGGTGCCGATCAGGAAGCTCTCGCTCAAGTGACCAAAGACACTGCCGTCTGCGCGACAGATGCCATCATCAAGGCCGAAGGCGAATTGGTCGAATGGTTCCGCGGTGAAGGCGTGCAGGTCAACGACGTGGACCGCGGCCCGTTCATCGAGGCTGTCAAGGCGATGCATAACGGCGAAATGGCCACATGGGATCAGACCACATACGACCGGCTGCAAGCGATTAAATAAATCGGCTCATGCCTGCAGGCGGGTGCACGTGCTCGCCTGCTCACCAACATCCCAAAGGATACGGCCATGAACAGACAAGGCTCGTCTGAACCAAATGTGACGGCACCGATCAAGCTGGAGGAAGAAGAAATAGACCTCTCGGATCAAGGCTGGGACGATGCGATTGTTTTGATCCTGTTCTGGGTTTTGGCCTTTGTCGTTTTTCTACAGTTCTTTACGCGTTATGTTTTAAACGATTCAATCGCTTGGACAGAAGAGATTGCGCGGTTCTTGCTGATTGGTGTCACCTTCATCGGGTCGATCATGGCGACCCGCAAACAAAGTCACATTGCCGTTGAATTCTTTTACCGCTGGATCCCGCGGACGGGACGGCGCATTGCCCAGGCCGTGATCGACGTGCTGACCACTGCGTTTTTCATCATGCTGTCGATCTTCAGCGCACAAATTGCGGGGCGCACCGGACAGATGATGGTATCGCTCGATATTCCAAAATCGACAATCTACTGGATCGTCACCGCAGCTTTCGTGTGTATGGCGATTTATGCCGCCAGGAATGGCTGGCACCACCTGCGCAGCGGCACAAGCAAGCTGATCGACCCTGAACTATACGCGGACCAGATCCGCGCCATCGACTAGGAGCATCCCTCAGTGGACATTATTTGGCTTTTCGCAATGCTGGTGGGTATGTTGATCTTCGGCTTACCTGTGGCCATCGCCCTAGCAGGATCATCGGCGATCTTCATTATCGCCAATGGCTCGCCTCCGCCGATGGTGGTTGCCCATCGCATGATCAACGGTGTCGACAGCTTTCCCTTGCTGGCTGTGCCATTCTTCATTCTGGCCGGAAATCTGATGAACACAGCCGGGATCACCGAACGCATCTTCAACTTTGCTCTGTCGCTTGTCGGCTGGATGCGTGGGGGGTTGGGCCATGTGAACGTTGGCGCATCGGTCATCTTCGCCGGCATGTCCGGTGCCGCCGTAGCCGATGCAGGAGGCCTCGGCGCGATCGAGATCAAGGCGATGCGTGATGCCAATTACGATGTAAAATTTGCAGTCGGCATCACGGCTGCATCCTCTACAATCGGACCCATAATTCCTCCGTCCTTGCCGATGGTGATCTACGGCGTCGTGGCCGGGGCTAGTATCGGGCAATTGTTTGTTGCGGGGTTTATTCCAGGTATGATGATGGCATTATCGCTGATGATCATGATCGCGATTATGGCCCGTCGTAAAGGGTTCGGGCGTGATCAGACCTTTTACTGGTCGGTTCTTTGGTCGACATTCCAGCGTGCCTTTCTGTCGCTTTTGACCCCGGTCATCATCGTAGGGGGCATTCTGTCAGGTGCCTTCACCCCTACCGAAGCAGCCGTGGCCGCCTGTGCTTGGGCGCTTTTTCTGGGCCTGGTGGTGTACCGCACGCTGACGCTGCCCCGGTTTCTGCGCGTCAGCTTTGACACGATCGAAACAACGGCGGTGGTTCTTTTGGTGGTGGGCGCGGCGGCGATTTTCGCCTGGATACTGACATCAAACCGCGTGCCGGAACAATTTGCCGCTGGGTTGCTGGCCATCTCTGATCGTCCTTGGGTGCTGTTGTTGCTGATCAACCTGATCTTGCTGGCGGTTGGCTGTTTTATGGAAACAGTGGCGGCAATCACCATCATGGTGCCAGTTTTGTTGCCCATCGCAGTAACCTTGGGAATCGATCCGGTGCATTTTGGCGTGATCATGGTTCTTAACCTGATGCTGGGGCTTTTGACGCCACCCGTGGGCATGGTGCTGTATGTGCTGGCACGTGTCGCAAAAATCCCGTTTGAACAATGCGTCGTCGGCACCGCGCCGTTCCTGATCCCATTGGTGGCCGTGCTGTTGCTGGTGACATTCATTCCGGCCATCACGATGTGGTTGCCAACCCTGATATATCGCTAGGAATAAACATGACCAAACTAGTGCCGGTCGATGATCTGGCCCGTTTCTGCCGCACTGTTCTTACGGGCATCGGGGCCGATGCCGAAACTGCTCGCGATTGTACTGCGTCGATGATGCATGGATCATTGCATGGCGTCGACAGCCATGGCGTGCGCCTTCTGCCTCATTATACACAGGCGCTGCAAGGCGGGCGGCTGAACAAAACGCCGAAATTGCAGTTTACTCGCAATCGTGCAGGTTCGGGCATGTTGCACGCTCACAATGCCCAAGGCGCACGCGCCACCTATGCCGCGATGGATCATGCCTGCGATCTGGCAACCGAGGCCGGGATTGGAGCAGTGGGGATTACGCATTCGTCACACTTCGGACCGGCGGGCGCTTATGCGTTGCGCGCAGCGCAGCGCGGGTTTCTGGCGCTGGTCACCTGTAACAGTGACAGTTTCGTTCGCCTGCATGACGGGGCCGAGCGTTTTCACGGCACCAACCCCTTATCCATCGCCTGCCCAGCCCCGGGCAACCCTTGGCTTCTGGACATGGCCACCAGTGCCGTGCCCTATAACCGTGTGGAACTCTATCGCTCAACCGGCACCCAATTGCCCGAGGGAGTGGCATCCGACTCTGAAGGTGCCGATACGACAGATCCGCATGTGGCAGAGATGCTCGCGCCTTTGGGTGCCATGTTCGGGTTCAAGGGGGCGGGTCTTGGCGGTGTGGCAGAGCTGTTTTCAGCTGTTTTGACGGGCATGAAGCTATCGCCCGACATCGCCTTCATGGGCGGACCGGATTTCAGTACACCACGCGGAATGGGGGCATTTGTCATAGCCCTTGACCCCGATGCATTTGCCGGTGCCAACATGGTACAAGCCGGGATTACCCGATATCTTGAGCTTTTACGCGCATCTCCGGCTCGGGCCGGCACAAAGGTGATGGCACCGGGGGATCGCGAATGGGCAGTTGCGCTGGATCGCCAAGCAAACGGCATTTCTTTGGATCCCGTGACTGCGAACAGTTTTGCCGAATTGGCACATAAGTTGAATCTCGATCCTCTGGTCTGAAAAGAGACTGCCCTAAGCTGCCTCAGTCAAACCGCCCTGAACGACGTCGCTCGCATGATGAACTCCCGCCGAAGCCATGGCCGAAGAACTTGCGGCCATTAAATCAACTGTCGCACTTCAAACTTGAATCCAAGCACTACCGAGCCATCGCGTGGGCCAAAGATGCAGAGCACTTTGACGCCAGATCGTCTATACTGCACAAATCCAGCAGGGATTCATGTCGTGAATCCAGTGTGGTAGCTGGCCGGCATGAGAAAGCCGACATCACCTACCTACAAGACTACGAACTGGGCTGCCTTCAACGAGGCGCTGAAGCGCCGCGGGTCACTGACAATCTGGTTCGATCCCGCGATAAATTGGCATGCCAAACCGTCCGGCAAGAGGGGCAGATCACCGACATTCAGTGACGCTGCGATCCAGACTTGCCTGACCATGAAAGTCCTGTTCGGGATGGCGCTTCGCCAGACGACTGACTTTTTGGAAAGCCTGCTTCGGCTGACGGGGCTGGACTGGGACGTGCCTGACTTCAGCACCATCTGCCGACGTCAGAGGAGGCTTGCGGTGAACATTTCGTATCGCGGCGCGAAGGGCCCGCTGCACCTGCTTATCGACAGCAAATGGATTAAGGTCGAGGGTGAAGGCGAATGGAACGCACATAAGCATGGTGGCCCGAAACGACGCGCCTGGCGTAAGATCCACATCGCTATCGATGATACATACCTTGGAAGCCAGAGCCGTCAAGATCACGGGTAGCAATACCGGACATGCACCGATGTCGCCTCATCTGCTCAACCAAATCCCGCGCGATCAGCAGATCGGCAGCGTGACTGAGGATGGTGCATACGACACGCGCAGATGCCACAACGCCATCGCTGACCGCGGTGCGGCCGCAGTCATTCCGCCACGCAGAAATGCTCAGCCATGGAGGCCAACTACCGCCGGTGCGGTCGCCAGGAATGATGCGCTCCGCGCATCGAAGTATTTGGGCCGGGCGCTCTGGCGGAACTAGAGCGGATACCACCGCAGAAGCCGCGTTGAGACAAATATGCATTGTTTGAAATCGCTGGGCCAGCGGATGATGGCATGGGACTTTGACCGACAGGTCGCGCAAGTTCAGGTGCGCATCGGGGTCCTTAACGGTTACACGGCCCTTGGCATTCCTAACACGAAAACCGTTTAGTAAATCCGCCTGACGAAGGGGTAGCCCTGTTCGTCAGTTGATTTGCTTAGAGTCTATCTTAATGTAAAACCGTGGCAGCCCGTAGGGGAGTGCCAGAAGCGACCAAAACCCCAGTAAAATATGGGGTGATGTGGACCACGAAATGCCAAAACAGGTCTATACGGATCAATGGGTTATGATGGGGGTGGACCACGGCATTTTTGTTGGGATCTTAGACATCACCTTATCACTTCGATGGTGTTGAATGGTGAAAACACAGCCGCGCTGGAAAATTTCGCGGTGAGATAGCAAAGCGTCGTGCATTAGGGGACCCTGCAAAAAGCGCAGGGTCCGGATCTATGTCCCAAATGCCGGAATGCGTCACGATATCTACCGCGCGGGCAATTTTTTGTAGTGGGTTGCGTCCTTCAGTGTCAGGCGCATTGATTTCTGGTTCGAATTGACCCGTTTTTCCATTTAGCGCTGACCCCTCTGACTTATGATAAAATCATGGAAAGTCTACGGAATTAATGACGTCTGGTTAGTCACGACGTTTCGGAAAACGGGGTCAAATTCTCACACAATTCAACAAAAATGGGGGTCAATTCGAACCGGAAATCAACATCGTCATCTTCATCAGATTCTCCTCAGGTATTTTGCTGACAAAATTCTACGTCCGCATCCCCTTAATCTGGGGGGGATTACCTACCCACGGTCCTGGTGTGCGCACATACGGGCAGAATTAGATGCGTGAGCGATGTGCAGCATATATCAGCGCCGTGTCGGTAAAGGGTTCTCTGCGCACTCGACGTTTCCGGTATGGGACGACTTCTCGGAAAAGTGACAGTTTACGGAACAATTTTATCCTGTGTCCGTTTGGTTAGTGAAGAGGTTGCAAGCCTGTCAATCAGACCTGACGACACAAGGAACGGGGAAGTTTTTCTGATTTCTGTTCCCGACCAACGCAACGGTAATCGAGCCTTTATCTCGTCGGTTTGCCACCTGCTTCACATCTCTTTGCTGCACAGCTTCAGAGTGAGCGCCTGCAGGCTAGCTGCAGTGTGTCGATATAAAATCGCCATAAAGGTTTTTGCACGCCTGTGCCGCGACTTAATTTGTAAGGAACACCATCATGAACATGAAACGAATTAAATTGACAACAAGTATTCTCGCCCTCGTCGTTGCGGGTCCCGTAGTGGCACAGGAGAACGTTCAGGTGCTCACAGACTGGTCTTACGATTCACTCTATGCCGACGGCTGGAGTGTGGAAAACATGTTCGACACAACCGAGATCATCGGCACCAACGGCGAAGATATCGGGGATGTGGAGAATGTGATCTTTAGCAATGACGGCGAAGTGCTCGGCATCATTGCGGAGGTCGGCGGCTTCTGGGACATCGGCGACACGCATGTCCATGTGCCGTGGGACGAGGTGAATATCGCCGAAACCATCCAGCAGGCACAGATTCCGGTCACCGAAGAAAATGTAGGTAATTACGACGTGTTCGGTGATTACTGGGGCGGCGAACGGGTGAATACCGAGGCCGATGCCGGACCCACGGATCTGGCGGACGACGATCTCGTTGCTGGCCCGGGCATCTTCAAGGCAACCGATCTGATCGGTAGTTATGCCTACCTCTCTGACGGAATTCGCTATGGTTATGTTTCCGACATCATCGTCGAGAATGGCGTGATTACAGCTATCGTGGCGGATACAGCGGCGTATGGACGTCAGGGATACTATGCCCATCCCTATTCCTACCGCGGAACCACGCCGATGGCTAACAACTCGCGCTACGACGTGCCCTATGATGGAGCCGAAATCGATACGATCGAGAACTTCGATTACGAGCAGCTTCAATCGCGGGGGACGGAATAATCACTGATACTTCTTTCGGGAAGTCGGCGGGCGTTGTTGCGCAACTCGCGCCTGAGGCGTGACTACCCCTTACTCCGCTGATTCCACTCTGCGAATGACGATTAGACAAATGAAGGAAACAACATCCGACTGATACCAAATAGCTTGAAGCCTGACTCACGAGGTGGATTCCCAACGTGGCCAAAGTCTGAATCTATGACGTTAGGTCTGGGAGGATTTGGACATGGGTGTAACGATAGCATTACGGGCTGACTTTGACGGCGCAACATTGAGGCGTTTGGCACGAAAGACGAAAAACGCTAACCAGAGCCGCAGGCTGCTGTCGCTGGCTGAGATTTACGATGGCGGCAGTCGGAGCGATGCTGCACGGATTGGCGGCGTTGGTCTGCAAATTATGCGAGACTGGGTTGTGCGGTTCAATGCCCGTGGCCCAACTGCGCTCATTGATGGCAAGGTGCCCGGTCAGCGGCCCAAGCTCAATGATGCCCAACGCCAGGCACTTGTGGCGATCGTCGAGAGCGGTCCGATCCCGGCGATCCATGGGGATGTGCGCTGGCGGCTGACGGATTTGGCACAGTGGCTCCACGCGGAATTTGCAATTTCGCTTGATGAAACGACCGTGGGCCGGGAGCTGAAGAAGCTCGGCTATATCAAGCTCACGGCGCGGCCTCGCCATCATGCTCAAGACACCGAAGCGCTGGAGGCGTTTAAAAAGGGGGCTTTGCAACCGCACTTGAAGGAGTTTGCACACGCCTACCGCAAGGAACTGCAATAGAAATTTGGTTCCAGGACGAGGCCCGCGTAGGGCAGAAAAACAAAATTACGCGCCCGTGGGCGAAGCGCGGAACACGCCCGTCGGCACCGCATGATTAACGCACCATATCGACCTACATCTGTGGTGCGATCTGTCCTGCACGCGGCAAGGGGGCAGGCCTTGTTCTGCCGTTATGCAATACCGATGCGATGAATCTTCATCTTGTCGAAATCGCTCGAAACGTGGCGTCGGGCGCCCATGCATGTTGATTTTCGGTTCGAATTGACCCATTTTTCCAATTAGCGCTGACCCCTCTGACTTATGATAAGCTCATGGAAAGTCGACGGAATTAATGAACGCTGGTGGCTCACGATGTTTCGGAAAACTGGGTCAAAATCTCACGCAATTCAACACTGAAGGCTCTTCGAAGTTCAATAGCCGCTCATGACTGACGTTAGCTCATTCCACAGAACGGCAGCGCCGGCGAAGACCGGCATGCGCTAGTGTTTCTGTCTTTCTTTCTGCCATTTAATCGGGAACGGTCAGACAGAAAGAAAGAGAGCCAATAATATATGATGCTGCGCAGTGCAAAGGAGGGGTGATCCTCCCCAAAACTAAGGGGATGCGGACGTAGAATTTTCTTAGCAAGATACCTGAGGAGAATCCAATGAAGATGACGAGATTTAACGAATGAACCGCCCCGGCTTTACCGGAGGGCAAAACTCCCAGAGGCCGATCCGAAACTGGTTGAGTGACTTCAGTAGGTTGTGATTCTGTTCGGTTGTGAAGCTTAACGGATATCACAATGGCCTGGACCGAATTCACTCGTCGTCGATATGAGCGCAGTGGCGGCAAATATGCAAGCGATGCGACTGACGCAGAATGGGCACTGATAGCGCCGATGATGCCGGCGGTCAGGCGGATCGGCCGGCCCCGGACGACCGATCTGCGAGAGGTGTTCAACGCGATCCTCTACATCGCGACAACGGGCTGCCAGTGGCGTATGCTGCCCAATGACTTTCCGCCCGTTTCGACAGTGCGACGCTACTTTTATGACTGGCGTGACAATGGCCTGTTGAGGG
>Ga0209491_10006384_pt1 | contig 16398 bp, 7 predicted proteins | sample BON02_FD_187213 | JGI IMG/M metagenome (GOLD analysis project Ga0209491, IMG submission 187213) | Freshwater microbial communities from Lake Bonney liftoff mats and glacier meltwater in Antarctica - BON-02 (SPAdes) (version 2) | ecosystem: Environmental > Aquatic > Freshwater > Ice > Glacier...
AGACCCAAGTACATAAAGAACTTGAGTCTCATTTAGTAGCGGGGATAAGATTTTTTCTACTGTGCTACAAAATGGGTTTAGAGAGGTCTATTGTCAAAGCAAAAGTGCTTTTTTTTGTGGTTATTATAATCAAAATATTTATTTATAAAAGTTTATATCACAGCCTTGGTCATTTTGATAGGTGCATTTATTTTTGACACTTTTTCACAAGCTCGTATTGTTTACTTAGTTTAAGTTGGAAAATCTGTTTATTATTTTTTATCATAAGATCTTAGAAATAAGAAAGACCTTTTAATTTGCGTTTTCACAGTATTAATAGATATGCCTTTAGATTCTGAGATTTCTTTATAACTATATCCTTGTAATACAGCAGAAACGAATATTTCTTTTCTCTTAATAGGCAGTTTGTTCAGTGCCTCGAATATGATGTTTTTAGTTTGTGGATTATCAAAATCTTTCTGAACATCATATTTCTGAATATCTAAGTCCATAAAAATTGCTTTCTCCTTTAATGCCTTTTTAATAGCAATAAGACTTAAGTTTTTAACAGCCTTTACAGCATAGGCCCTAAAAGATACTCTAATTAAAATAGAGCTTCTTTTTTGCCAATAAGTAATAAAGAAATTTTGCACAATATCTTTTGAAGCATCCATGTCTTTATTAATAGAAAATGAAACTAAACATAAAAATTTATAATTCTCCTTAAAAAGAGATTCAAAAAGATCCGTTTTGTAGTTTGATTTGTTATTCATTAGTATTTTGGAAATTACCACAATTTAACATTTTTTTAGATCTCTTTAATCTTTTTTGCTGAATTTTTATTTCCAATAATAAAATAAATAAAAAATTTATGTCACCCCCAATCAATTTTTCAGCAACATATATACATATAACTTTATCATTATTTGTGACAAAGCATTAAGAACATTTTTTAATACTAAATAGTAAAAGGCTTTAATTATTATTAATCCATATTTTCTAATTCGTAACATTATGAAACATTTTTTACTTTCAACGTTTTTATTAGTTCCCATTCTCTTAACTGCTCAAATGATAGGTGGGCCAGATCGAAAAGAGGGGGAGGGTAGCGGTCCATATGACCGGCTTATTATCCGGGGCGTTAATGTAATTGACGGAACAGGAGGTCCTATGGGAGGCCCTTATGACGTAGTAATTGAAAAAAATAAAATTGTAGATATTGTAGGAGTGGGTTTGCCGCATGTGCCTATAGACGAATCAAAACGTCCAAAAATTGGTACAGGTAACACAAAAGAAATTGATGCTACTGGTAAATATTTGATGCCGGGAATTATTGATCTTCATGTACACACCGGAGGGGTTCCCAAAGCACCAGAGGCAGAATATGTTTACAAATTATGGATGGCCAACGGTATCACTACCGTAAGAGGAGTGCCTTTTGGGGATTTAGAATGGTCTCTGAACGAGCGAGAAAGAAGCGCTAAAAATGAAATAGTAGCACCTAGAATGATTTCTTTTCACCGTATCGGAACTGGAAAAGAATGGAATGATCGCAAAATCATTACTCCTGGAGATGCTAAGGAGTGGGTTAGGTATGCTAAGAAAAAAGGGGTTGATGGTTTAAAGCTAGGTTCATTTAGACCAGAAATAATGAAAGCAATATTGGATGAAGCTAATTCCTTGGGAATGGGAAGTACTGCACATCTTGGACAAGACGGAGTAGGACAAATGAACGCAATTGATGCGGCAAGACTAGGACTAACTGGAATGACCCATTTTTATGGATTATTTGAATCTATGTACGAAAACAACTCTTTACAGCCTTATCCATTGGATATAAATACACGTGACGAGCAACACCGTTTTGGGCAAGTGGCGCGTCAATGGGATTTAGTTAAACCAGGAGGTGAAAAATGGAATGCATTATTAGAAGAGTTTTTGAAAATAGATTTCTACCTCAATCCAACAATGACTATCTATTCTGCGGGAAGAGACGTTATGGCAGCTCGTAATGCAGATTGGCATGCAAAATATACCTTGCCCACACAGATGGATTTCTATACTCCAAGCCGCTTGAGTCATGGTGCTTATTGGTTTGATTGGACAACGGAGGATGAAGTGGAATGGAAAAACTATTATAGAGTTTGGATGCAGTTTTTAAATGAATACAAAAACCGAGGAGGTAAAGTGACGGTAGGGTCCGATTCTGGATTTATTTACCAGTTATACGGCTTTGGAACTATTTTGGAACTTGAGATGTTACAAGAAGCTGGCTTTCACCCTCTAGAGGTAATCCGTGCGGCGACAATGCACAGCGCCGAAGAAATATTTGCGCCTTTGAAAAAGCCTATTGAATATGGTGTTATTCGCCCAGGTTTGTTAGCGGATATGATAATTGTAAATGAAAATCCAATCCAGAATTTGAAAGTTCTTTATGGTACTGGCGCTGTAAAGCTTAATGATAAGACTGGAAAGGTTGAAAGAGTTGGTGGTGTAGAATATACTATAAAAGATGGTATTGTTTATGACGCCAAACAATTATTGCGAGATGTGGAAGCCATGGTGCAAAAACAAAAAAAGGAAAGAGGAAATGATGAATAATATAACTTATTATATGAAGTTTTCTTTTTTATTTAGCGTTTTGCTTTGTTTCTGTTTAGTAACTCCAACTTTTGCACAAAAGAAAACAACTGTACCTGCTTTTAATAAAAAATTATATGAATCTTTATCTTATCGGAATATTGGTCCATTCCGAGGGGGACGTTCCACGACGGTCACAGGTATTCCAGATGATATTTTCACATACTATATGGGTGCTACAGGTGGCGGTGTATGGAAAACAACAGATGGCGGGAATACATGGAGCAATATTTCTGACGGTTATTTCAATACAACAGGTATTGGCGACATTACACCAGCACCATCAGATCCAAATATTATATATGTAGGTACAGGTGAGTCGCCTGTAAGGGGCGTAAAGACCTCGCATGGGGACGGACTCTATAAATCGACCGATGCCGGTAAGACATGGAAACACATGGGGCTTGAGAAAACTAGGCACATTAGTGATGTATACGTGCATCCTGATAATCCAAATAAAGTATATGTGGCAGCACAGGGAAATCCTTGGGGACCTAATGAAGAACGAGGCTTGTATCTTTCTGAAGATGGAGGCATTACTTATGAGAAAATACTATACATTAATGAGAATTCGGGTATAGTAGACCTCACCGTTGATCCAAATAATCCTGACTTTATGATGCTCGCTACTTGGGAATTTTGGCGTAAACCATGGGTAGTTCATAGTGGAGGCCCCGGTAGTCGTATTTATAAAACTACGGATGGTGGTAAAACTTGGAAGGAAATTAACAAAGGCCTGCCTGAATTAAAGGGTAAAATGGGTATAGATATCTCTCCTGCGAATCCTAATATTGTGTACATCGCAATAGACGCATTGGAAGATAAAGCAGGTGTTTACCGCTCTGACGATGCTGGTGAAAGTTTTATTCAAATGACCAACGATGCTACTACTTACGCTCGTTCATGGTATTATATGCATATAATAGCCGATCCAAGTGATGAGGATGAACTTTGGGTGATGAACAGCTCCGCGATGAAATCAATTGATGGTGGCAAAACATTTAAAGGAATAGAGGGCAGTCATGGTGACCATCATGATTTATGGATTAATCCTAATAATAGTGATATTATGGTTAACGCCAATGATGGAGGTGGTTCTGTTACATATAATGGTGGTAAAACATGGTCTACTATTTACAATCAGCCTACTGGACAATTTTACCGATTGGTTACAGATAATGGATATCCTTATAGGATATACTCAGGACAACAAGATAATAGTACCATAGCCATAGATAGCAGAGTAGCTGATAATGGCATAGGAGAAATGCATTGGGATGTAATGCGAGCAGGTGAATCATCAACTGTTGCATTAGATCCAAACAATCCGAGATATGTCTATTCTACTTATTTTGCCAGTAATTTTATAGAATGGGACCGTGATATCGATAATACGCGAATGGTTATGCCGTACCCTACTAGAGTAACTGGTGAACAACCTAAGAACCTAAAATTTAGAGCTAATTGGAACGGTCCAGTAATTGTTTCGCCTCATAATCCAAATGTAATTTACTATGGTTCACAATATGTTATGAAATCTTCAGATAGAGGAGTTACCTGGAAAGTGCTAAGTGATGACCTTACCCGTAACGACAAAGAGCATCAAGGCAAGGGAGGGGAACCAATCAGTAATGAGCAAATCACTGCAGAGAGCTACAACAACCTTTTTAATATTGAAGAGTCGCCGTTAAAAGAAGGTGTCATTTGGGTGGGTTCTGATGACGGTTTAGTGCACGTCACTCAAGATGGAGGTGCCACATGGGTAAATGTTACCCCAAAAAACCTCAAAGAAAGCATCATTAATGTGGTGGAACCTTCGCCACACGACCCTGCTACTGCTTACATTGCTGTTACTGGCTATAAGTTAAATGATTTTAGTCCGTATATTTTTAAAACCAATGATTACGGCAAGACATGGAAGAAAATTGTCAATGGAATTCCCAATGACACCTTTGCAAGAAGTGTTAGAGAAGACCCAGACCGCAAAGGATTGCTCTATGCAGGTACAGAAACTGGTGTTTTTGTTTCATTTGATGATGGTAATGCGTGGTTGCCTTTGCAAAATAATTTGCCAGAAGTTCCCATAACCGATTTAAGGGTGAAGCGAAAAGATTTGGTGGTAGCAACCCAAGGAAGGGCCTTGTGGATTTTAGATGATCTAACTCCATTACACCAAATATCTGAACAAGTAGTTAAAGCAGATTATTACTTATACAAGCCTAATAATATTCATACGGAACTTTCTGTGGCTTACAGTATTGACGGAGGGCTTGGTGATAATCCTCCTCAAGGAGTTCAAATTAATTATGTTTTGAATAAGGCGGTTTCAAAAGCTATGCCAATGTCTATTGAAATCTTGGATAGTAAAGGTGAGGTGCTACATTCAGAATATAGCGATTCCCCAAGAACAGGTTGCGATACATTAGTAAAAACACAATTACAAAAAAAAATAGGAGCGCACCGCTACCAATGGAATATGAAAATTGGTCGGTTTGATTGCTTAACCGAATTGGCTACAACTAATCGTGATTTAACGGGATACAATGCCCCTCCTGGCGCCTACAAAGCAAGACTGAAAGTAGGAGATTTTACCCAAATCCAAGATTTTGAAATCACCATTGACCCACGTTTAGAGAATAGCATAAAGAATGTTGCAAGCGCTTATGAAGAACGGGATAAAATTTCGAAATCTATTTATGCAGCTGCTACGGAAATGGCAAAAGGGGTAAGGAACCTGCTAAAAATAAAACAACAATTGGATTTTGTTCTTGAAGTAGCCGAAAATGAAAACATTAAAAAAGAAGGGAACCACTTGAAAAAGATTATAGATGATTGGATTGCTGAAATATTGCAAAAAAAAATGCGTACTGGTCAAAGCAATTATATGTTTGAAGCACGCCTTTTAATAAAGTTCAAGGACTTTTTGAACAGCATAGGTAAAGGAAATCTTCCAGTAACACAAGGCACTCGTGACGTTAGTAAAGATTACTTACAACAATGGGATGTTCTAAATTCTAGCTTACAAGAAATCAAAGACAAGAAAGTATTGAAGTACAATCAACTCCTGAAAAATCAAGGATTACCTGAGTTATATTGGCCCTTTTAATAGTACACTTGAAAATGGTTTCATTACATGTTAATATTTAGATATTTATTTTAAAGTTCATTGCAAGGGTGTTAAAATCCCTCTAATAATGAAAGATGTAATAGGGACTAATTTTATTATAGAGCTTACTCCTTAAAAAAATATTTTTAAAGGAGTAAGTTTTTGTCACCCTATTTGATGAATATTGTAACATATAAGAAAAGGGCTAACTAATATATGTGTTTATGACTACCGGAGAAAAAAGATTAAAAGGTATTTTAGAAAAAATTAAAACTTCCGGCAAACTAAATTTTGAGGATCTCAAAGATTTGACAGCTGACGAGAAAGACCTTGTGCAAACTTTATTCAAAGAGGGTTCTATTGATGAGGCTTTAATTTTTTTAATCGATTTAAATACAGATAAGGATTTACAAACAGTTAAAAGAAAACTAATTGACTCTAAAAAAAGGAATGTTGTGTTTTGGAAGTCAGCACTAAAATACGCTGCTATTTTTGTCGGGCTTTTTGCTTCTGTCTATTACTTCCAAATTAAAGGAGTGCCTGAAACCAAACCACTATTAGCCAACGAATATATTAAATTAAAAATGGAGAATGATAAAATACTATTGGTCGATCAGACGAGCAGTCAAAAAATCTTCTCCTCTTCGGGTAAGGTAATTGGAAAACAGGAAGGAATCAATATCTGTTATATGGCAGATTCTAAAATCAACGAACTTAAATTTAACGAGTTGCAAATCCCCAATGGAAAAGTTTTCAATTTAGAATTATCAGATGGAACTATAGTTAATTTAAATTCAGGATCTAAAATAAGATACCCTATAAGATTTTTAAAAGGGAAGAAGAGAGAAGTATTTATAGAAGGTGAAGCGTACTTTAATGTTGCCAAAGATATAAACCATCCTTTTATAGTTAATGCCGATGATGTTGCAATTACTGTTTTAGGAACAAAATTTAATGTATCATCTTATAAAGAAGACTCTGAAATAACAGCTGTATTAATAGAAGGTTCTGTAAATATAGCTAATACTACTATTCCTGATTACAGTTTAGTGCTTGAGCCTGGAATGAAGGGGTCGTGGCACAAATCAATACATTCTTTAAATGCGGATAAAGTGAACACAGATCTTTATGTTAGTTGGATTAATGGAGAATTGATATTCAGAGATTCCACTTTTAATGCAATAGTAGAGACTTTAGAAAGAAAGTATAATGTTACTATTGAGAACAAAAACGAGGCTCTTGCCAAAACTGTGTTAACAGCTACTTTTAATATTAATATAGAAAGTATAAGAGACGTTTTAAATGCAATTAACAAAATTCAACCCTTAAATTTTACAATAAATGACAAACATATTACAATACTACCTTAAACTGAAAATCCATGAAATAAACATTTAAAACTAAAATAATTTAAAAAAATCAGGAAATGCGCTAACATTCCCTGATCAATACAAATTTTGAATTAACCGCTGTAACTAAACAACTAAATAAACCAAAACAACCAAATTATGAAAAAAACTAATCTAAAAATAACACTTATTGTATTTTTATTAGCTTCATTTTTAAAAATTCAGGCTTACCCTACTCCGGATAATAACTTATTTACTTTCTATATGGAGAAAGTAAGTGTTGAAAAAGTATTTTCCCAAATTGAGGAGACATCTAAATACAGATTTTTATTTGATTCAAGCGAGGGTTCATTTAAAAAACAGGTAACTATAAATATTGAAAATAAAAATATTTTCGACGTTTTAAGTGTGCTTCTAAAGGATATTGATATAAGCTATAGTATAAAAGGCCGCCAGGTTATTCTAATTAAGGAGCATATTAAGTCTCCGAAAGCTTTTCAAAACAATCTAAAAACTGAGACGCAGGTAGTTCAACAATCTGTTTCAGGGACTGTTTTGGATAATTTAGGGCAACCAATGCCAGGAACAAATGTTTTGGAAAAAGGCACTAAAAATGGCACCCTGACAGATTTTGACGGTAATTTTTCCATAGTCGTTGCTGAAGACGCAGTTTTGATTGTTTCTTACCTAGGTTTTAAGACAAAAGAAGTGGCTGTCAACAGTCAAAAAAATATTAATATTTCTCTTGAAGAAGACTCACAGCAATTAAGTGAGGTTGTAGTTACTGCTATGGGTATTTCCCGAGAAAAAAAATCCTTAGGATATGCTACACAGGAAGTTTCTGGTGAGAATGTAAATAATGTTCCTACTGACAATGTTGTGAATGCACTTTCAGGAAAGGTAGCAGGTGTTCAAATTAAAACCAACACCAACTTAGGTGGTTCAAGCAATGTGGTGATTAGAGGTAATACTTCTCTAACTGGAAATAACCAAGCATTATTTGTAGTAGATGGTGTGCCCATTAATAATTCAAATTTCAATTCTAATACCCAACAAACAGGGGGAGGTGGTTTTGATTATGGAAATCTTGCTTCTGATATTAATCCGAACGATATTAAATCAATAAATATTCTTAAAGGTGCTGCGGCTACCGCACTATTTGGCTCAAGAGCCACTAATGGTGCCATCATTATTACCACCAAAAATGGCGCCGGAGCAAAAAATAATCCTACCGTAACAATTAATTCGTCTGCTACAGTAGGTTTTATTGATAAATCTACATGGCCAAAGTTCCAATATGAATATGGTACAGGATATGGTCCATTATATGGACCTAATCGGAATAACTTTTTTAATCAGAGAGATGTAAATGGTGATGGTGTTCAAGATTTGGTTACGCCCGCAACCGCTTATGGATCTTATGGAGGTCCTTTCAATCCTAGCTTACAAGTGTACCAATGGGACTCTTTTTATCCTGAATCTGCTAACTATTTAAAGCCAACACCATGGGAAGCTCCAAAGGACAAATTAATTAGCTTTTTTGAGACCCCCACTACACTTAGCAATAGTGTTTCAATTGCAGGGGGAAGTGAAGCGGCAAATTATAGAATTTCTTATACTAAGTTTGATCAAGAAGGAATTTTGCCTAATAGTAATATTTCAAGAGATAATATAGCAATAACTACTTCATTCAATGTGACCGATAAGCTTAAGGCGTCTGCTAGTGCGAATTATATTAAAACAGATGCACTAGGCAGGAATAAAACTGGAAATGAAACTGGTGCGAACGCAGGTAACGTTATTGCTTCCATGAGAAAATATTGGGCAATGAACGTTGGTATACAAGAGTTAAAAGAAGCCTACTTTACTTCAGGTAGTAGTGTAGATCCATTTATGGGAGGTACTATAGACAATCCATATTGGACTTTATATGAAAATTATCAAAATGATACAAGAGACCGTATTTTCGGTAATGTTTCTTTAAAATACGATTTTGCCGATTGGTTGAATATTGAAGGGAGGGTGTCACTTGATACCTATTCTTTCTTCCAAGAAGAAAGAATGAATGAAGGTTCAGCAGGTGCTGTAGGTCTATACGTGAGAAATAATATAAATTTCACTGAAATGAACTATGACTTTATGGTTAATTTTAATAAATACGTTACTAATAAATTAAATATTAGTGGTGTCGTGGGCTCAAATATTAGAAGAAACGACTTTGCTTCTATTCAAGCCTCAACTAATGGAGGTCTCGTTATTCCTAGTTTGTTCTCACTATCCAATTCTAGAAATTTACCAAATGCCCCAGAAGAAAGATTAGAGAAACTTGGAGTTGACGGAGTTTATGGTCTAGCATCTTTTGGTTATGACAGCACTATATATTTAGATCTAACCGGTAGGTTTGATCATTCATCTACTTTACCTGCACAAAATAGCACTTATTTTTATCCTTCGATTTCTACCAGTTTCATTTTTTCGAATTTAATCGGTGACAACAAGAATTTTTCTTTTGGAAAACTAAGGTTGAATTATGCAGAGGTAGGTAGTTCAGCTCCTGCAAATAGTCTTACAGATGTACTTGCAAAACCTACTCCGTTTGGAGCTGTGCCCCTATATGGAGTAAATAGCACCAAGAATAATGAACTGCTTATGCCTGAGAGCACAAGAAGTTTTGAAGCAGGATTAGAATTAGGTTTATTCGAAAATAAACTTCACATAGATATGTCACTTTATAAAACGAACTCTAAAGATCAAATTATGCCTGTAGCAATTTCAACAGCTACTGGCTATTCATCTAAATATGTAAATGCTGGTGAAATTGAGAATAAGGGTGTGGAAGTTGCCATATCCGGCACAGTAGTTTCTTCTAAGATTTTCACTTGGGATGTAAACCTTAACTGGGCTAAAAATAAGAGTGAAGTGATTTCATTGTTTGAGGGAGGAACGAATTTACAATTAGGGGCTATATCTGGCGGTGTGACAATTAACGCTACTGTTGGGGAGCCGTATGGTACAATTCAGGGTAGAGATTTTATCTATGTAGACGGACAAAAATTAATTAATCAGCAAACTGGAGAATACGAGCGTACCACTACATCGGGTAATGTCATTGGTAATATCACACCAGATTGGAACGGAGGTATTTCCAATTCAATTAAATACAAAAATATAAGTTTAAGTTTTCTGATTGATATCCAGAAAGGTGGCGATGTCTTTACTACCGATATAGCTACAGGTAATAGGTCAGGTTTGTATAATTATTCAGTTGGATTAAACGATTTAGGTAATCCAATTCGAAATTCATTAATAGATGGTGGAGGAATTATTTTGGATGGAGTAGCGCCAAATGGCACTGTAAATACTGTCCGTACTGCAATGGATACTTATAGGAATGCAATAGGAAGTATTAAATCTCCTAATGCCGCTTTTGTTTATGACGCATCTTATGTCAAGCTCAGAGAAGTATCATTGAGATATACATTGCCTAAAATAGATTTCCTCGATAAAACTAATATTAAATCTGTTAGAGTAGGTTTAGTAGGCTCTAATTTATGGATAATTCATAAAAACTTACCCTTTTCAGATCCTGAAAGTGGGGTTAGTTCAGGTAACCTTCAGGGCTTCCAGAATGGAGCTTATCCTCTTACCCGTCAAGTGGGTTTAAATGTTCAACTACAATTTTAATTAAACACATAAAATATTATGAAAAATTTTTTTATCATAAGTTCGATAATACTATTTCTTTCTTGCTCAACTGATTTAGAAAGTCTAAACGTAGACCAAAAAAACGCAACCTCTGCTCCGGCAGATGCATTTTTCAATTTGGCTGTGAAGAATATGTCCGATTTACTAAGTGGTATAACCTACGGGGCAACTGCTAACCCTTGGAACAGTTCAAGGTTATTAGTCCAGCAGATTTCGTCGGTAACCTATAATGAAGGAACTACGTATTTTATAGAGTTTAACTGGAACAGTGTCTATCAAAACGTTTTAATAAACTTAAAGAAAAGTACAGATGTGCTTGAAAACGCAAAGGCCAGCTCCGACCCCACCTTACAAAATAAACTTGCTATATTAGAAATTATGCAAGTTTATACTTATAGTAAGCTTGTGGAGTCTTTTGGGAATATCCCTTATTCCGAAGCATTAGATGTGAATAATATTACCCCAAAGTATGATGACGCCGAAACTATTTATATTGATTTGCTGAATAGGTTAAGCGCTGCAATTAATAATCTTGACGAATCACAAACTAGTTGGAAGCAGGATATTATGTATTCTGGTAATGTGACCAATTGGAAAAAATTTGGAAAATCATTACAGTTACAGATGGGTATGAGAATTGTTGATTCTAATCTCCAATTGGCTACCAAAACTATCACAGAGGCAATTCCAGGCGTTTTCTCATCTAATGAAGACAATGCTAAATTATTACACTTAAGCTCACCACCAAATACTGCGGAACTTTGGACTGATCTTGCTGTTGGTAATAGAAAGGATTATGTTGGAGCCAAACCCTTTGTAAATTTGTTGAACGCACTTAAAGACCCAAGGAAAACTGTGTATTTTCAGCCAGTTAATGGGGAGTATGTTGGTTCGCCCTCTGGTTTAGTTGTAAACTATAATAATTATTCCAAATTTGGAGAAATATTCTATCAGCCTACTACACCCGTTATATTTCTTGACTATGCTTCCGTTGAGTTTTTTCTAGCGGAGGCTGCAGAGCGCAACATAGGTTCTGTAAATGACCCCGAAGCACATTATAACGCTGCCATAAAGGCCTCTTTTGAATACTATGGTGTTGGTGAAAGTATAGACGTTTATTTGGCACAACAAGAGGTAGCTTACGCGACAGCTAGTGGCTCATGGCAACAAAAAATAGCAACACAGAAATGGCTTGCGCTTTTTAACCAGAGTCCAGAGGGATATACCGAATGGAGAAGAATGGATTACCCTACTCTTAATGCACCACCTGATTCTTTTATTAATACTGTCCCAGTAAGATTTAGATATCCTATTTCTGAACAAACTCTGAATAGTGAAAATTATCAAAGTGCAGCCTCTGCTATTGGGGGGGACTTAATGACTTCCAAACTTTTTTGGGATAAAAATTAAAGTACTAAGTTTTCACAAAAGTATTTTATGTAGTTTTTTAGTTTAATTAGTGAAAGGGAAAAGTATAATTGTTTCTGCAATTAAATTTTCCCTTTTTAAATAACCAACCTTTTGCATAATTTTTTTTTTAAAAACTAATAAAATAAATAGTTTGCTATTTTAATTCCGATAATAAATGCTTTGTTAAACTTTATATAAAGCAGATATGCAATAATTAATAAGTCCAAATAGACTGTCTTTTGGAAATTGAAAATCTAATTATAACTAGACTCCGCTTTTATACAAATGCATTGTTACTAATGAGGACAATCTTTTGCTATTAATTATGTCACAATAAGCTATAAATCTCTTATGAAAAAAATAATATCAATTGTGTTTTTTAACCTATTTAGTCTACTTCTATGTGCGCAGAAAGGTGAAATTTTAACTGTTGAAAAAATAATGTCTGACTCTATTTATTTGGGAGAAGTTCCAGATAATATTATGTGGAAGGAAAACAGTAAAGTGCTGTACTTTAACTGGAAACCAATGGGTAAAAAGCAAAGTTCTAATTATGAGTTTTCCGTTGGAGACTCAAAGCCAAGCCCAATGACTCTCAACACAAGCTTAGCCCTTCAAAAGAGGAGTATATCCTATTCAAAAGATTTAAAAAATATTTTATTTGAACGAGATGGAGATATTTTTATTAAAAACATAAAAAGTGATATAGAAAAAAACTTAGTAAGCACAACCGAACACGAAAACAACCCAGTTTACAATGACAATGGAAATCTTGTTATCTTTCAAAAAGGGCAAAACTTATATAGCATATCTATTTTTGGACAAGGACTGAAACAGCTGACTAATTTTGTGGAAAATTTTTATAAAGACGATAAAAAGTTGAATGGTCAGGACGAATGGCTGGAACAAGACCAATTGGCAATTTTTGATATTCTTAAGAAAAGGAAAGATGATAACTCAAAAAAAACACAAACCCCTAGTAAATATTATCTACCTAAATCTAGCTCCATATCCAATATCAGTATAGATCCAACAACCAGGTTTGTAGTTTTTACGGTAGCGTATCAACCAGAAAAAAGTAGGAATATTAATGTCCCAAATTATGTAACTCAATCTGGTTATACACAAGATATTTCTGGCAGAACTAAAGTAGGGTCAAATGTGCAGACATATACCACTAAAATTTATGATCTTAAGAAAGACACTATTTATGATGTTTTAACAGACAATATTCCAGAAATCAAGAGGCTTCCCAAGTATTTAGAAGAATACCCTCAGCAATTTAATAAGCTGAAGAGCGAAAATATTGACAGAGATGTGCAGGTTGGAGTACCTATATGGAGTATGGATAAACTGGCTGCCATTGTGAACGTTATGTCTTTAGATAATAAGGACCGATGGATAATGAAGCTAGATCCTTTAAGTGGAAGGCTTTCGTTACTAGACCATCAATATGATGAAGCTTGGATTGGAGGCCCTGGTGTTGACGGTAGATACGGAACACCTGAAATGGGTTGGATTAATAACCATACTATCTATTTCCAGAGTGAAGAAACAGGATATTCCCATCTCTATAGTTTTAATATTGTAACTAGTCAAAAAAAACAACTGACTTCAGGAAAATTTGAAGTGCAGACCTTAAAGCTTTCAAACAACAAAAAATCATTCTATTTTACTGCAAACATTGATCATCCAGGTATTACACACTTTTATAAAATTTCAGTTGCCGGAGATGATTTAGTTCAGTTAACTTCTATGAAAGGAGGCAATGAAGTAACAATGTCTCCTGATGAAAAATGGCTGGCCATAAGATATTCAAGCACCACTAAACCTTGGGAATTATTTATAAAAGAAAACAGACCTGGCATAAGCGCTAAGCAGATCACTAAATCAACTTCTAAATCATTTGAGGCATATCCTTGGAAAACACCCGATATGATTACCTTTAAAAACAGAAGCGGAACTGACATATACGCACAGGTTTTTTCCCCAACCACACCCTTACCAAATAAGCCTGCAATAGTTTTTGTCCATTCTAACGGATATTTACAAAATGTACATCATTGGTGGAGTTACCATTTCCGAGAGTACATGTTTAATAATCTATTAGTAGATAAAGGCTTTACAGTTATCAATATAGACTACACGGCAAGTTCAGGATATGGTAGGGAAATCCGTACGGGAATTTACCGTCATATGGGTGGAAAAGATCTTTCAGATTTGACCGATGGAGCCAAACTACTTGTTGAAAAATATGATGTAAACCCTAATTATATTGGTTTGTACGGAGGTTCTTATGGAGGTTTCCTAACGCTAATGGGATTATTTACAGAACCTGATGTGTTTAAATCAGGAGCAGCATTGCGTTCAGTAACAGACTGGGCTCATTACAATCAAGGGTACACTTCCAATATTCTAAACGAACCACTTACTGACGAAAAAGCCTATAAGAGAAGCTCTCCCATATATTTTGCAGATGGTTTAAAAGGAAATTTATTGATGACCCACGGTATTGTAGACGTAAATGTTAATTTTCAAGACATCGTGAGGCTTACTCAAAGACTTATTGAATTGGGAAAAAATAATTGGGAACTAGCTGTATATCCTATAGAGGATCACAATTTTGTTGAACCTACGAGTTGGACCGATCAGTATAAACGAATTTTAAAACTATTTGAGGAAACATTAATAGAATAAAAACAAACTCTAAATCATATGAAAGGAATTTTCAATATTTCAGTAATCTTAATTATTTGTGCTTTTCCCTTACATGCACAACAAATAAATACAAATATGGATTCTACGGTAACTTCCGTTGGGCAGGTTACCATAAAGGGGGCAAATATTAAATATAAAGCAACTACCGGAAAGCAACCAGTCTGGGATGAAAAGGGCAATATTATTGCTGGACTCTTTTTCACCTATTACGAAAGAACTGGTGTCAGTAATATAGCAAAAAGACCTTTAGTAATTTCATTTAATGGTGGACCAGGCTCTGCATCAGTTTGGATGCATATTGCATACACGGGTCCTAAAATACTTTCTATAGATGCTGAAGGGTATCCAATACAACCCTATGGAATTAAGGATAATCCTTACTCCATACTCGATGTGGCAGATATAGTTTACGTAAACCCAGTAAATACTGCTTACTCCAGAGCTGTGAGTACGTTGGACGACAAGGAGGTTGCTAAAAGGTTTTTTGGAGTAACCCAAGATATTGAATATCTGGCGTCATGGATAAATACCTTTGTTACTCGACATAACCGTTGGGAATCTCCAAAATATCTTATCGGAGAGAGCTATGGGACCCCTAGAGTATCTGGACTATCTTTGGAACTTCAAAACAGCCATTGGATGTATCTTAATGGAGTTATTTTGGTGTCACCAACCGGTTTGGGTATAGAGAGAGGTACTGCAGTAGGGGATGCAAACTTTCTTCCTTATTATGCAGCTGCAGCATGGTTTCACAAGAAACTTCCAACTGATTTACAGTCAAAGGATTTGACTGACATATTACCAGAAGTTGAAAAATACACATTAAATGAACTAATTCCGATAATGGCCAAGGGGGGTTCTATTTCAGAGATAGAAAAAAAAGAAACTGCTAGACAAATTTCACGTTATACAGGGTTGTCGGAGAAGGTAGTTTTAGAACATAACCTTAGAATTCCCAAAAGTTTTTTTTGGAAAGAACTGCTACGTGATGAAGGTTTCACCATTGGCAGGCTAGACTCTAGATATTTGGGTTTGGATAAAAGTGACTCTGGAGAACGTCCAGATTATTCTCCGGAACTTACTAGTTGGTTACATTCTTTTACCCCTGCCATAAACTATTATGTAAAAAACTATTTAAACTATAATACGGATTTACATTACAACATGTTTGGACCCGTAAGACCATGGGATAGTAGTGGAAATACTACTGGAGAAGACCTCCGTCAAGCTATGTCCCAAAACCCTTATCTGCATGTAATGGTCCAGTCCGGTTATTATGATGGAGGTACAGATTACTTCAATGCAAAGTACAACTTATGGCAAATTGACTTGAGCGGTAGGTTAGAGGACCGCATAAGTTGGAAAGGCTACCGAAGCGGTCACATGATGTATCTCCGAAATGAAGACTTAGAGAATGCTAATGAGCATATTCGAGAGTTTATAAAACTATCTACACCTAAAGAGGGGGAACCAGCAAAATACAGCAGAAAA
>Ga0209491_10006393_pt1 | contig 16379 bp, 13 predicted proteins | sample BON02_FD_187213 | JGI IMG/M metagenome (GOLD analysis project Ga0209491, IMG submission 187213) | Freshwater microbial communities from Lake Bonney liftoff mats and glacier meltwater in Antarctica - BON-02 (SPAdes) (version 2) | ecosystem: Environmental > Aquatic > Freshwater > Ice > Glacier...
CTATTTTTTTTCACTAATGGGTAGCTTCATCGTTCTTAAAAACGCTAATATAAAACATCTTTCTCATTTGACAAAGTAGAACTAGTCACACCTAAAATTTAACCTCACTGCGGGATTGTGTAGTCTTTTCATTTGGGGAGATCCCCAAATGTCGCAGTCACACCTAAAATTGAACCTCACTGCGGGTATCTTTCAAAATGACACGATAGTGCAGTACGATAGTCGCAGTCACACCTAAAATTGAACCTCACTGCGGGAAGCAAAGAAAAAAGGCAAAGATTGGGAGCCTTTGTCGCAGTCACACCTAAAATTGAACCTCACTGCGGGAGTGGATTTTACAATATCCTCTGAATGAGCCAATTACAGCTCGAAAAACCCCCAAATTTATCATTTCTGTGCAAATAAACAATTTAACTTATATAATTAAGGTGTTTGGTGGATGAAGCATTTCCTTCCAGTCTGCCGGTGGTGCGCCGTAAAAAACGGCGGTTTCCAACTGCCGCTGGGTACAGGGCAAAAGTATGATTTGATCACTAGAACCCGGCACTGTTTCGGTGTTTTTTTCCAGCCAAAGCATCAGGTCCCGCAAAACACTTTCTTTCGGGTCGCCGACAAACACAGATTTTTGCAAGCGGATAAGTCCGTCTTCCAAAATTCGGTTGGCAGCTTTTGTGCGCAACTTGTCATTTTCGATGTCGTAAGCAATAATCCAGGGCATGGCTGAAAAGTTAAGGTGTGGGCGCGGCTCTAGCGTCATACCAGGTTTTGATATCCGTAGCCAACTGCGCGGCAAAGGCATGAATATGGTTTTTGACGGAGCGATTATCCCCGGCAACAATCCGTTCCATTTTGATAAAATCGTTAAAGGCGGGGATTATGACCGCCTTCGCTGGCTTGCCTACCCACCAGCCACCATCTTTGGGCTCAAAATCCCGAATGTCGAGCTTTCCACTGTGGCATAAATCAAGCAACAAAGCATCCACCCAGGGCCTGAAAGGCTCAATCAGGTCGAAAGCCAGGGCAGGCCGGTCGTACTCTTCGGCATGCAACATCCCCATATAGGGATCAAGCCCGGCAGCAAACACCGCCCCTTCCACCACCGGGTACAACATGCCGTACAAATAGTTGAGCGCGGCATTAAACGGGTCTTGGGCCGGTCGGCGGCTTCTTTCCTCAAAACGCCAATCGCTTGGGCAAACAGCTGCCAGCGCAGGCCAGTATGCCCGCGCCGCTTGCGCTTCCAGGGTGAGCATTCTGGTTCGCATGGCTTCTTGTGTTTCGTCCGGGACGAGTGCTTTTGCCTGGTCTTTCAGCGCTTCATGGTCTGTTTTTAGTTCAACGTCAGGCCAGTCGGTCAACAACTCATGCTGGCGCTCGATTTTCAAGGCTACAAGGCTGCCGACCCAGGCATGATCCTGATCAGATTCGTGCCACAAAGCCTGGGCCCTGCGCATGACGGCAAGCCCCACAAAATACGGGCTCCAGAGTTTGGCTTCTATGTTACCTATGCCATCCAGCAGGTAAATCGGAATTTCATGCTCAACCGCCAAGCGTATGGCGGCAGTGCTGAGCATGCAGTCTGCGATCACAGCAATGCTAGAAAGCTGTTCCGGGCTGATAAAGCGCTGTTCAGGTTTGCTTCCTTCGGCGGCCTTGGGGTCGCGGCGCATGATAATGTGGAAGCGGCGGTTGCGGACTTTGACCACAAGGCCGTGGGTGTCGAGTACGAGTTGCATAGCGGTTCAAAAATAGTCAAAGTCAAGCCAACTGCGTGCTTCGTTGGCATCTGGTGTTTTTATGGCCAGCCGATAATCTTTCCAGATTTTGGCCACCGCAGGATGTTTGTTACCCATGATGCGGCCAGCAAAGCGGAGCTTTCCCTCCACAGAGCGCCGAAAACGGTCGATGGTGCGCGAGCCGCGCGGGTTCACCCGGAACTGAACCTTGACGGCACCAGCAAGTTGTTTGATGTCGTCGGCGAGCTGCGGGATGAATTCCATGGGCAGTTCAACATCGTGCAAGCCCAGCAGCAGTCCGGTTATGATTTTTGAGTCTCCCGGGCCATACAAATTGGCCTTAGCCGGGTTGAAAACAAAATTGTGCTGCTTGGCCACGCGCTGTACCAGAGTATAGTCGTCCCAAGTAAGCTCGTCGCGGGTGCTGAAACTCATATCATCGGCGTAGCGGGAATACACCCACCCCCGTCGATAGGCCAAACTGAGCAGGTCGGCATCGGTGTCGGCAAAAACCAGGTTGCTGAGCACAGGAGATGTTGGCGCACCCATGGGGCAGCGCCTTTTGTACGTCGTGAGTTGTACCAGCAGGTTGCAAAGCTCGCCACTGAAATTAAATGGCGCTGATTGGAACAACTGGGATACCCGCCCATCGGTAATTTGGTGAAAAAAGTCTTCCAGGTCGCAGTTCAGCAGCCAGGAGTTGCCGAGGTGCCGGGCCGCATTGGTTTCGATGTGGCGCGGCTCGGGGTCGCCTTGCGGCACAACAAGGAAGCCATAAGCGGCCGGACTGCGTTGTTTCCAATACACTGCTTGCAGGTAATCATTGAGGTCGGCTTGCATGGGTTGCAAGCGGTCGTCGGGATCTTCGATCAGGCGCATTTCGCCCGATTTTTTGGGTACTTCAAAAGTATAGTACCGCGGCTGATCCGCTACAGCAGCCAGAAAATTGGGGCTTACTGCCAGCAGTTCGGCCAGGTCGCCGGGGGTGCGCAGTGCCAAAAAGGCACCGCGCAAGCCAGATAAAGTGGAGATGGTAGGATTGTCCATATTGCAGATAGGTTTGTGAATCCGGCGACTGGAAAGTGCCGGAAGGGAGTGCTAAACCATCGTGTCAAAGAACTGAACAAAGTGATGAGTGATGAGTTATGAGTGATGAGTGATGAGTGATGAGTTATGAGTGATGAGTGGTGAGTGGTGAGTGGTGATGAGTGATGAGTGTGTCACATGCTGACCAGGGTGTTTTTGGTTGTTTTTTGGGTGCTGTTGGATGTGGGGTTTTCTTCCAGCTTTAATACGGGCCATTGCACACCGAAACCGTGGCTGACAGCTTTGCCGAGGGCAATGCCTTCGGGCAGTATGATGTTGCAGCGGTAGGTGATTTCAAAAGCCATCAGGTTGGTATCGTGGTAGCGCGTTTTTTTGCGCTGGTGGATGTCGACCACCTGGGCTTCCAGGCGTTCGGGCAATTGCCATCCTGCTGTTTCGCAAAACCCGAGTAAATGGCCAGTAAGCATCGAATCGAGCAGTTCGGCGCGACCTACGAGGTGCGGGGTATCGAGCCAGCGCAGGTAATTTTCGGTGTTCAGGGCCAAATAATCATGCAGGCGGTAATATTTCCAATGGGGCGCCATGCCCAGCTGAAAGTTCTCGCGCCGCACTTCGGCTGCTTGTAGCGGATAGGTTCTTCCACCAAAATGCAAGGCATCGGGTGCGGACAGCCACCAGCGTTCTAGGGCGTTGGCACCTTCGCCTATGCCCCATATCGCGGCGCAGCCCTGTACGACCCGGTATTGAATCAAAGCGGGGCGCTGGTCGTTGCTGCCATCGGGCTTGTGGTTGTGAAAAAGGTCGTTTTCGCGGCCAGCGCTTTCTATTACGCCGCCGCGGAATTGGGGGATGTGGTGGGGGCGGAGGGGGATGGCGGGGAAGCGGAGTTGAAGGAGGCGGAGTGGGTGGGTGGCGTGCGTCATGGTGTGGTGAATTGGCCGTAGCCGACGTTCGTTTTTGCGCCGACACCGAGTTGAAGAAGAATTTGGCGGAAGAGTGCTATTTTTTTCTCTTTTGAAATGACTCCGTCTGTCAATTCAAACTGAAAGCGAAAAGCAACTTCTGGCCCCACTTTTAGAAACTGCAGCGGCGTGGGGTCTGTAAATGCATCAAGGCTGCGATTTTCACGATTGATATGCGGTGTGATGAAATCATTCACCAAAAAATGCTCTGGTTCAATTCTTTGTCCCCTGGAATCCTCTAAAATGACGGGCATAGCATCATAGAAAATGTCCTTTCCTTTTAATCCTTCGTCTGTTTTTACCCTTGACCCAAATATTTCAAACTCTATGGCTGCAACATTTGAAGAGCTGAGACCTTCGTCAAACGTGGCTTCTATTTTCTCCCATTCATTCCTTAAATTTTGGGGTATAGCATTGGCATTTTTTCGAGCATCATTCCAGATATCCAGAATAATTTCGGCACCATTTTCTCCAGAGAACAAGGAACGTATGACACCCTTAATGGATGATCCAGGTATCACAGGCAATCCCAAGGTATGGTCAAAGAAAAAGCCGAGTTTGAGCTCATTCATAGCACCGCTTTCATGATGGTATCCTGAGCCAATGAGCAATCCAGGATAAATGGTTACCAGGTCAAAAAACGGCACTCCTTCCATTGGCAATGGCGCGTAATCAGCAATTAATGGATCTGTAAGTGTCTTAATTTTTGCGGCAAAAATATGGGTCATGGTCTTTTTGTCAGACTCGGACTTTCGCTCAATCATTTCACTCAACCTGCTCCAATCAACAGCTTGGCCATTTTCATTGTGAAAATTGCGGAAGTATTTATAGTAAAACAGGTAGCCAAGATTCGGTGCGTCAGCCATATCAATCAAGTTTAAAGGTTCGTAAGGCCAGTTTCAAGGCAACAGCAGCATCGCACACCTTAGCACGCAAGGCTGATGTTTCACCAGTGGTCAGCACATGGCTTCGGAACGCAGGTGTGTCTTTAAAGTCTAAAATAGTGGCGATGCCATCCAAAATAAAGCTCTTATCTCCATCTGACGCTGTATTTTTATTGGAAAACATGATAACACTTGGCACAAGGCCACAGTGTATAACCGATGTGCCAAAAGAAGCCACATAGCCTTTGTATTGTTTGGGAAAGCCTCCATGAGCATTTTTGGGCTGGGCATTCAAAAAGGTGAGTGCTTTTTTGATGTATGAATCTATTCTGCGCATGATTATTCAGGTTTTGGTGAAGATTGTTTCTCAGCTTTTGGATGGCTGGGGAATCTAAAAAACTTGCATTGTCCGTACCCTATCGTAGCATTACCACCTACTTGAATACGGGTGTTATTCATTTTTGAAGCAAAACTATTGTCGCCAAAAGGCCTGACAACAAAACTGAAAAATTTAGACTCACGGGGCACCACCTCTTCGTAGAACAGATTTTGACTGATGCCGTTTTCAAGTTGGTTTCGAGCAATTACTGGAAGTTTTTCGCACAAGCTTTTGAAATCCTGAATATGGAGTACTACAAGGTTTTCGCCAAAAAGACCCTCAGCATTTTCTAAAAGCCCAATAGAGTTGCCATCTTTTTTTGGGTCAAAGTTGGCGTCAATGACCTTGATTTGGTCATCAGATATTTCCCAATCTTCAATGCAAAAGCCACCTTCCATCGTGCGTTTCACCAAAACAATAGGATTTCCATGAGTAGGCTTCAATTCGTTGTTTTGCACTTTCCCTGCTAACAAGGAAAAAGCATATCGTACATAAGGATCAGGTTCGTATCCAAAGTGCTTCCATTGATCCATCATATCTTGAACCAGTTCTGGGCAAACTACTCGAAAAAACTGCATTTTGTCACTCCGAACAGGCAACACCAAGAGTTTTGCTTCTAAAAACAGGTGGCTGCCAGCGCTAAAATCATCGCCACTGGCACCTTTATTTCGTGGAAAAGAATCGCCACCGAAAATATGCTGGATGTTTTTTTGGGCAGCGGCCGTAATCAAGTCCTCTTCATCTTTATCTGCAATTTCGGTGAAATACTGCCGCAAGGCACCTTTCAGGCTACTTGCATGTACGATTGGGATTTTTGAAGCCGGGTCGCGTTGCACCATATTGTCTACGATGCCGTAGGTAGTGTCTCCGCTCCCGGCATGTAAGTTGGTCAAGGTTCGGATAGTAAAAAAATCAACGGTTTGAATAGCCATAAGTTATTGATTTACAGGATTGAAGTAGTTAGGAACAACCTCGGAATGAACCGAAACGAAGGCATTATAGCCAATACGTCTAAAGTCTTGCGGACTGCTGAGCAAAGAGGATAAAGCATCTGCCTGTGCCTTAGATTCGCAATGAAACACTGAGCCACGCTGAAACAGGTGGTGCTTGTCGCTTCTTCCTAATGATGTGTTGTCGGCAGCGTTTTTCCCACGCTGGTAATAGTTCTCGGTTTTAGAAACGCTGGAAATAAGGTGACGGAATTCCTGAGCTTTTGTATGTGCGAACAAGCAATGTTGATAAATGGAACCTGGATCAGCCCATGCATCCGACAACAATACGACCTTAATCATTTCATTGTCTGAACCCGGAAAGCCCGGGGCCAAATCAAGTACTATTTCCATCTTGTCTACCTGACAGTTGAATGCGGAGCGTTCCCCACCAAACCAAACGACTGGATTTGATTTTGAAAATTCAGAAAGCTTTGCGCCAGCTTCCTGTTCCAACCAGGCAACAAACACAAATGACCAACCTTTCTTCAGGCGATAGCTCACTTGCTTAAAAAAGCCTTCCATTTCAGCTTCTTCGCTGGGCTTAATTTTATCATTTGAATACAAAAAGGGGAAATGTTTTTTGTTTTTCGTAATGCCCACCGATACCCGCTCTTCAAATACATCTGAAAATTGAACCGGGGCATTGCCATGTGTGCCAAAAAGCTTTTCAGGAGGTTCTTTTTTGGGATCAAAATCTGTTCCATCAATTTGAAAAGACGGCAGGTAATTGTTGGCTTTTACGTGCTTTTCATCCAAGGCAGATACAAACCTGCCATTCATTTTTTGGGCAAAATTCATATTGGCAGAAAAAAGCATTGGAGCAAAGAGGGCATCGCCTTGAGCCAGCATAATCGGGCTAATCCCTTCAATAGCACCAAAGGAATTCGTATTTCCCGCTTGAAAACCAGTATTGCCTATTAGGGCTTGCGCTGCGTTTTCATCAGGAATCTTTTTACCTGTATGCGGCTCCGCCAAAAGCCCGGCCGATGCCAGCAGTTGCATGCGCAATAATCCCAACACAGATGTTTGTTGTGGAAAATGGCGGGATTTAACGTAATAGTTGTCATTCCCAGTGCCGGAGAGGCTTCGTTCTCCTCCGAAAAAAAAGGTTCCGCAAGGAGTCAGCCTGATTTGAAAGGCTTGTATCGTGGACATATTCAGGAAGGGTTATCGGTTAAAAAATCAGCGATTCGCAACAAGGCATAAATGGTTTTGGCAGCTTTTTTCGAATCGCCTCCATTTAAGGCAAATGCTTCTGGGAGCATTTTTTTAACTTCAGTCAGGTAGGCCTTTGTTTCATCTTCATCATGGACAGCCTCATTAAAGCAATTGTCGATAAAGTTTTCTACTTGGGCGGCATTGTTTCCAATGATTTCATAAATCTTTTCGTTGTCACGGACATGGTAATTTATGGAAGACAGCAACCTACCGGGATTTTTCACGGTACTGCCAAGCATGGCGGAAAACTGTTCATATATTTCACCATTGCCGGGAAGAAGGGCAGAAAATTCATGTCCACTATGCTTGCGCACAGAAAATGCAATGGCATTGCGTGGATCATATCTTTTTGCCACATCAAAGAGCAAATTCCGGGAAGCTTCAAGAGCTTCGAAAAGGGGAAACTTGTAAAAAGTGATGGCTACCCCAAAAGAAAGGGTTGGCACCACCGCAAAGTTTTTAGGCTCGAAATGTGCTTTCATCCTGGCATTGAGTCTTTCTAGCAGGGTGAAAATATTTCCAAATTCGTCGCGGACAACAGGAGCAAAAAATAGCAGATCATCACCTCCTGCATATACAGGTACGCCCCCGTAATCATTGATCTCTTGAACTGCGTCCAAGGCAAATAATTTCAGCGTCTTGGAGAACTCAGCAAACGCTCCTTGGTTGTCCAGGTTTTTTATTATTGTTCCAATCTGATCGCCATCTGCATGTACTACTGCCACATAGCGATGAGCAGGCCTAAAGCTATCCCCATGTTTCTCCTGCAAGGTATTTATGATCGCCTTTTCATCCAACGCCTCTGCTTCTTCGCGTTGTTTTTTGCTCAGGCTCCAAAAGTCTTCACGATTGCTTTTAAAGTCAATCAGTGCAACATCCCCTTCAAAATCTCGCGTCGCTACTTCCAGCAATGTTTCAAATCTGTGCTTATTCCCTTTGCCATAAGCTTCTTCAGCAAGGAAACTTCCTGGTGAGCGTTCTAATAAATCGGTTAAAAAGGAGTGTTCTGTTTGTGGGAATCCTGCTTGCAGTTCCATACAGTTTATCGTTGTCGAAAGCGCCTCAATGGGGTTTTCTCCTTCCTGAAGTTCTTGTTCGGCAAGCTGGATTGAAAAAAACTGGAAAAACCATTTTTCAACTTCTGATTTATCCTTTTTCAAAAATCCTGCGGTTTTCAGGGAGAATTCTTTGATAACATCGCACACTACACCGCGTACATGCGCCAAATCATCAAAATCTTCTGTGCTGTTCGACTCAAGTATGATACGGTCTGTAAAAAGACCAGCTCCCAACAGGTGCTTTTCATACCCTTCCTTTTTTTGAGCATTGTTTTCATCATAACTCTGAAAAAAGGCATCATCGGCAGTAAAAGGAATGATAAACTTCCTGTTTGCTTCGAGCCTAAGGGTAGCAAGCGTTTTTTTCATCAGGTAAGAAAAAAGATAGCTGGCTGCCCACAGTTCTCTTGTGTGCCTTGCTGATAGAATGGTTTGCACCACGGGGGCGATGGTTAGGGCGAGGTGTTTTTTCATGGTTTATTGTAATTAACAAGAAGTTCCTTGTATGCACTTTTCAAAAAATTACCTTCAATTTGATTGTTGCCTTTGATATTTGCTAAAAACTTGGGCTCATCAAATCCACCGGACGCATTTTTGAAAAAATCGTTAAAGCAAAAATTGAGGTAATTATTTACCGTAAATCCATCAAACGGTTTCAGGGTTTTAGATGGCTTGCCTGTAACTGAAATTTGAAATGGTTCTTTTTTAAATCTTTCCTGTTCAACAGAATCAACTGGCAATAAATAAACGAAGAACTTACCATTTATAAACACCGGTTTAAATATCAAGGGCGATTTGTATCGTGAGATTTCTGGAACTCCATTTTCCTTAAGCGTGATTCCAGCTTTTGTCATTTTTGCTTTGTTATAATGTCCCCATTCCTGTTCAGAGGAGAGGCCAAGCAAATCACGAAACAAAGTATCACCAGTTTTTTGCGGGTAATCTGAACCCGATGCTCGGACAGGATATTTGGGGTGACTGGAAAAAAAATGGTGACGCAAGACGGGTTTGTCCCAGTGAATTTTAGGGGCTTGGTCTTGGGCATAGTGATACATCATGGATTTAAAATAAAACCGGTCATTTCCGTTCAATTTTAAATTGAGTCCGCTTCGAATACTTCTGTAAAGCCAATCAATACGCTCAAAAAGCTGCTTTTCACGATCAAAAAGAGAATTTCCCGTTGGCTGGAAGGTGAAAAACCATTTTTGAGGAATCGGGAAGTATTGCTTATTTTCTTCCATCGTAGTATCTAATGTAAAGGAACCAAACCCCTTACTTTGCCTGGTGCCAAAGTTTGTCGAGTGAATGAATCCTGGGAAGAGCTCTCTTATTTTGCCGATAACATCGCGTACATTACTAAAAAATTCAATTTTAATTTGATCAGCCATTTCCAACTCTTTGCGGAGTGTTTCTTTGTCCATATTTCCGAAATAGCCATTAAATTGCCTTCTGTCTAAAAGTTCTTTACCAAAATCATCCAGCTTAGGATTGCCTGCAGGGTCAAGTTTTCTTTTGATTTGCCCCCTTTCCTCCTTTGGTTCTTCAAATCGTAAAAGGCTATTTCGATCAGTGTCAATGTGTTGTTTTACAATGGAAACCTTAACCTTATAATTTAAAGCATCCTGCTCTGCTTTACCTTTTCCCACCAGCCAGTTAGGATGAGCATGTTTCAAGTTTTCCCATCCACCCATCTGAGTAGCGATATATTTATCAAGTTTTGGCTTAAGCTCCGTTGCCCGCAACGTCGCCCCCGCCTGATCATGCTGAAAATGAATCAACGGCGTATGCTGCCGCAGCGTAAATGTTATTTTGTAGTCACTCATGATTTGGGAAAATTATTGGTGATGAAATCCCGCACCTGTTCAGGCAATTCCTCCTCTATCAACACAGAAGGCTTATCGTCTTTAGGCAGGGTATATTTTTTAGTGCGCATTTTTTCGGCGAGTTGCAACAGTTCCGAAGCTTTGTATTTTTGTTCGTGGGCGAGCGTATTCGGCGCCTCTATTGGGGCCTTGGCCTTATTTTCCAATTGTGTACAACGGCCTTCCAGTTCCGCCAGTTTTTCTTTTTCAGCTTTGCTTAATTGTTGGCTTTCCAGGTGCATTTGCCACCCAAAAACCGCCAAAATGGCCAAAAAACAAACGGTACCGCAGACAACGGTCACTATCAAAATGGCCGATTTGTCAGATGAGACCTGCGTGAAAAAATAGCAGCCGATGCTGGCAGTCCCGACCAGCGTTACCACGGCAAGGGATAGTAGATAAGTGTACTTGTTTTCCATGTGGGCATTTTATTTTTGGAAGGGGAATAAGAACAGCGTAAATACCGTGAATAAAAGAGCGCCCAACAAGAAAACCCGGTGCCAGAACCCTTTGCTGCGGATAACGCCCAAAAAAAGCATTGCTGAAACCAGACAAAATCCAGCGAGCACAAATGGTGACTTTAAACTTTCAGGCACAATCAGCCCCAAATAGGTGCAAACAAACGATGGTACAACAAAAAGCGCCCCGATATACGTCAGGATGTCCAGTTTTGCGTTTCGGCGATCTTCTTCCAGTAGCAGGACGTAGTTGTGCAGTTCTTCAATTTCAGCATCGAGGTCCTTTACCTGATTTTCAATCCGCATGTGTTTTTGGAGCAGGTCGTACAACTCAATGCCTTGTTCCTGAGCGGTTACTTCGCGGAAATATATCTTGTTGACAAAGCGGATGTATTGTTTGTACAAACTGCTCACGTGCGCGCCCAGGTCCGGGTTTTTATCCGGCAGGTCACTGATAGCAGTCACCTCGTCTGAAAAACGCAGCACACAGCCGCGTTGGAGCAGGGCGAGCTCTGCCAGTTTGTAGTAGGTTGTTTGAACATGGGTTGGAATATAAGAGGCATAATTCCGCTTAAGCGAATCCAGCGATCCGGTCAAACAGACAAAAGAATACCGGCTCACACCGTATAAAGTACCATACCCTGACCATCGCAGGTTGCTGTGGTCTTTCAACGATTGAGCGGTCATCGCTTCGTTCTGGCAGGTTTTGTTCCCGCCATCCACGAAAATATATTGATACCACCAATCGCGGTCGTCTGATTGCTGGTTGAAATCCCTTGTTTGTATGCTGTTGGAAAGCGCATCATTCCCATACCAGCAAACCACAAACATCCGGTCGTCGAGTACTGGCGAGATGGACAAGCTGGACAATAACAATGGCGGGAACAGCTGTTTCAACAAGCCGGGCGTTGCTTCGAGGTCGGGATTTCCATTTAAGAAAGCACTAAAGTCTTCTAATGCCAAAACACTGCGATCAGGCTTCCGCAAAATAATGGACTTGGCGAGTTCTGCATATTGTACCGTTGTAAGACCTGATTCCCAAGCGGCTTCTTCAAAAAACGCCTGCTCCCCAACGTTATCGGGGTTGGTGCCAAAAAACGGAGGAACCAGCCGCCTGCCGTATTGATTGATCTTCAGTATGGCTTTCGAATCGGATTCTGTTCGGTTATAACAATGAAAGGACAAGATACCGACTCCTGTACTATAAAAACTCAGCCCGATGGCGTCCAGTTCCAGGTGAAATTGCTCGCCACTTGTCAGGAATATGCTGTACTGTCCGCCCTGAGCTCCTTTATATTGGTAATGCACCTGGTACTTTGCTGCTTTGTCGCCATACAGGACTGGTCGGACAAAATCATAGAAATAGTTGGCTTCGTTGTATTGGACCAGCTTTTGTGGTTTGGACCAGGGCTCCATTCTCTTCCATTTTTCCCGGGCTCCATCCATGATGGGTATGATTCGTTTCAAATCCGTCTGATCTTCCAGCACCGCGCGACCTTTTTGGAGAGGCTTCCATTCGAAGGGGAAGAGAAAAGTATGAATGCTGTGAAGTTCCATAGGTTCTGGCATAAGCAGGGTCAGTAGATTTTTTCAAAAATGTCTTTTTCCAGCAGGGCGTCGTACAGCGCATGGTGTTTGGTTAGCTTCAATTTCGGATGAGACCACGCTACCTTGCCCAATTCTTCTCTGGGTGTATCCGGATCTATTCCTCGTATCACCATCAGGGTGCTCAAATCTCTGGGTATGTAATGAATCTGTTCTGGCAGCCCAAACGCCCCGCCCATAAGGTTGCAAAGTAATACCCAATCCCAGGCCAGCACATCTGCCCATATTTCAACACTGTTTTTTTCGCCAAATCGCTCCAACCAAAGACGCAAGGCTTTCTCCACTTCAGAAGCATTTCCGCAACCAACCATTTCCGAAGAAGGGATAAGGGATGCTACTGCCGGTAAATCTCCCGATAAATGCGGCAAAACATTATCATTCACCCAATCGTCAAGCTGCGCTTTGTCAAAATCGTTTCGTTCCGCGTAAAAAATATCGCCGTTATCCGCTGCTAATCCTATGGAAATCAAGCTTGTATGCTGGTGCAAGCCCGTAAACTCGGTATCCAAAAATATGCGCATCATGGTTATTAACGTATCATTATTCTCAACCTATATGTCTGGTTGCAATTATTATTGGCCAAACATAAGCTACTGCGCGATTTTCGCAGGCTTTTTATAGATAAAACAGCGATTATGGCAGACAGGAGACAGTTTCAAAAATAATTATTGGCATTCACTTCGGACATAAATGTCATCTGCTCAAACAAAACCATCACAGTCACATGGCTTCAAAAAACGAACAAGTTTGTATTCCGTTCGAGCGGCAACCTCGTAGGATTAAAAATCCTACGAGGTTTTTGGCCAAGGAAAAGTAGAGAAAATTTGGCGACTTCGACCATTCTGAACCCCTTTGCGATTGCCCTGTAAAAGCTGGGAATGTCGCAGTCACACCTAAAATTGAACCTCACTGCGGGATGTTACAGAAAACCAAGCAATGGCACAGACTGTCGCAGTCACACCTAAAATTGAACCTCACTGCGGGCATTCTATCTAAAGCAAACAAATTACACGCAGGGTCGCAGTCACACCTAAAATTGAACCTCACTGCGGGGGATTTGAACACAACATATTGGAGGTTGCATGGTCGCAGTCACACCTAAAATTGAACCTCACTGCGGGCATCTTTATTATTCCCTACAGATCGTTCATTTAAGTCGCAGTCACACCTAAAATTGAACCTCACTGCGGGGCACGCGGGACAAAGCGTGAATTTCACGCTTATGTCGCAGTCACACCTAAAATTGAACCTCACTGCGGGGCAGGCAGGAACTCTTCAGCCCGAGCAAGCATGTCGCAGTCACACCTAAAATTGAACCTCACTGCGGGTAGTAGCGGAGCGGATCCTCAATCTTAATAAATAATGTCGCAGTCACACCTAAAATTGAACCTCACTGCGGGTGGCATTACCGTGCCGCCCTGCGACACCATTCCTTTAACCGACAAGTCGCAGTCACACCTAAAATTGAACCTCACTGCGGGTTTGAATATGAGCTTCCTCCCCAGGATGTCGGTGTCGCAGTCACACCTAAAATTGAACCTCACTGCGGGACCAAAAATTCAGTCCCCGCCCGTGATTAGAATTGTCGCAGTCACACCTAAAATTGAACCTCACTGCGGGGCGGCATTTTGCTCTACCGTGTTTCCCTTTCCGGTCGCAGTCACACCTAAAATTGAACCTCACTGCGGGACCACGTACATTACCCAGACGGACACCATAAGTCGCAGTCACACCTAAAATTGAACCTCACTGCGGGCTGGATGAACGGCATGACCGCAGAGTTAAATAAAGTCGCAGTCACACCTAAAATTGAACCTCACTGCGGGTGTTACCGTAACGGATGCAAAAGGTTGTATTAGTAGTCGCAGTCACACCTAAAATTGAACCTCACTGCGGGTGAGGATAGAGATTGCAGTGCGCATTGGGCGCATGTCGCAGTCACACCTAAAATTGAACCTCACTGCGGGACGTTGCAGGAAATCCCGGATGTTATTCCAATATTGTCGCAGTCACACCTAAAATTGAACCTCACTGCGGGTTTGGACCTCTGACCCTGAACTAGGGCAATGGTTGAGTCGCAGTCACACCTAAAATTGAACCTCACTGCGGGTTGAAATCCATCGGCCTAGGCATTGTTGGCTTGGGTCGCAGTCACACCTAAAATTGAACCTCACTGCGGGTGTTGTGACATACTTGATAGCCCCATGGGGGATAGTCGCAGTCACACCTAAAATTGAACCTCACTGCGGGAAACCTATCGCCCGGCCAACTGGCCAGTCTCTGTCGCAGTCACACCTAAAATTGAACCTCACTGCGGGCTGGGATAAGTCCCTGGAATTAAACAGGGAAAAGGTCGCAGTCACACCTAAAATTGAACCTCACTGCGGGCGTCACATCCGGCTCAATACCATCTCCGTTACTGGTCGCAGTCACACCTAAAATTGAACCTCACTGCGGGAACCGAATAGTTGGTCCAGAGGGCTTCGATATTTGTCGCAGTCACACCTAAAATTGAACCTCACTGCGGGTTTCGTGGAGGCCTTCGACTTTGCAAAATTCCAGTCGCAGTCACACCTAAAATTGAACCTCACTGCGGGCAGATGAACCAGAAAACAAAGCTGTTGAGGTGTTGTCGCAGTCACACCTAAAATTGAACCTCACTGCGGGAGCAGTTTTATTTTAATGTTCCTTGCGGAGAGAAGTCGCAGTCACACCTAAAATTGAACCTCACTGCGGGCCTGTCATGCATTACTTGCCCAAAGGACACCGTAGTCGCAGTCACACCTAAAATTGAACCTCACTGCGGGAGATACTGGCATACAAGTGTATGCTGACCCAAAGTCGCAGTCACACCTAAAATTGAACCTCACTGCGGGGTCGGCGCTCTCAAAGACCTCGAAAAAAGTCGGTCGCAGTCACACCTAAAATTGAACCTCACTGCGGGTGGCGTAGCCACTGAAGTCAACGACGACGGCAAATGTCGCAGTCACACCTAAAATTGAACCTCACTGCGGGATTCACAGCCCCTCCCCTACTCTTTCGATATACGTCGCAGTCACACCTAAAATTGAACCTCACTGCGGGAAAAAAGCGAAGGATACGAAGCGACAGTATATAGGTCGCAGTCACACCTAAAATTGAACCTCACTGCGGGCATTCTCAGCCAAAAGCCAAGGGGCAATCTTAGTCGCAGTCACACCTAAAATTGAACCTCACTGCGGGCTTTTCCAGTACCGGGTCAGCCAAAAACTGATGTCGCAGTCACACCTAAAATTGAACCTCACTGCGGGCCGATTACTAACACGTTCATCCAGGTGAACATCATGTCGCAGTCACACCTAAAATTGAACCTCACTGCGGGACGCATACCCAACCGGCCCCGGCACGGCTGGATCGTCGCAGTCACACCTAAAATTGAACCTCACTGCGGGTTTCTGTAACTTCTTGCAACCAACCCAGCGGCTACGGTCGCAGTCACACCTAAAATTGAACCTCACTGCGGGTAGCAGATCCATCAATCTGCTAAAAATCACCCTAAGTCGCAGTCACACCTAAAATTGAACCTCACTGCGGGACACGGCAGTTTATTGATCAAGTCCCTTACGCTGTCGCAGTCACACCTAAAATTGAACCTCACTGCGGGTTTTTATTCTCCACGCTGTTTTACGCTGTCTTTCGTCGCAGTCACACCTAAAATTGAACCTCACTGCGGGTCATCAGCTGGTTTTTTATAGCTGTGCTAGTTTTGTCGCAGTCACACCTAAAATTGAACCTCACTGCGGGCTCTTACTAATAGTAGGAGCCACAATGTTATATTGTCGCAGTCACACCTAAAATTGAACCTCACTGCGGGCAACAATAGGGGTATCACTTACAATCAGGAGTTTGTCGCAGTCACACCTAAAATTGAACCTCACTGCGGGAGTGGATTTTACAATATCCTCTAAATGAGCCAATTACAGCTCGAAAAACCCCCAAATTTATCATTTCTGTGCAAATAAACAATTTAACTAAAGTGTTTTTAACGCTTTTGCAGCAGCATCTTTTTTCAAAGAACTATATGCCTTGGATACTGCTTCGCAGGTGTAGAAACGCAATAAGCTGAAGCAAATGTATGCAATGGTGGCCAAAAGCAAAAATGGTTTTTCGCTTTTTCAGCCTAAGCATCTAGTCACACC
>Ga0209491_10006395_pt1 | contig 16379 bp, 28 predicted proteins | sample BON02_FD_187213 | JGI IMG/M metagenome (GOLD analysis project Ga0209491, IMG submission 187213) | Freshwater microbial communities from Lake Bonney liftoff mats and glacier meltwater in Antarctica - BON-02 (SPAdes) (version 2) | ecosystem: Environmental > Aquatic > Freshwater > Ice > Glacier...
CCGTTCAGCCGCTTCAGCCGCTGCCTGTTCCTCTCTCGTCAGCCGCGCCAGGACACGTACTATTGCCTCCCTTTGCATGTCATCAAAGTACCTATTCAGTGTCCGTGTGGACATTCCTTGCAGGTCCATAGGCCTTTCCTCCGAGATGCGTCCCCTTTCTTCAATCACCAATATAACACGATCAAGTGCGGCAAGGGCGGCGGGGTCCAGGACAGGGGGAGGACTGCTCGCCACCATATTTGCCCGCGCAACAACCACCTGTGGCTCCAGCCACGGCACTTGGGCCTGAGCATGCCTACTAGCCCCCGGGTGCTCGCGCACTCGGACCACCGCCCGAGACGCTCTGACCAACGTCCCCTGTGCCGCTCGCTATTCTGGCACTCCTAGCCGGGCACGTGCGCGTGCCACCACATCCACGTTCTTCAATAGCACCCCTCGTTCCCCTTCCTTCATTCTCATCAGATAATTTAAGTTCAAATTCCGCTCGTACATCAATTCCTGCCTTTCCTCCTGTATTGCGTGGTCAACGGCTGCCTGCACTGCCAACCGTTCCTCCTTCCAAAGCAGGGCAGAGAGAGCAGGAGTGCCTGTCGCCATGTTCACGGGCACATGAGTCATTTGTGGCCCCAGCTGTGCCCGATTAGGCTCCGGTCTCACGCACACTCGGCCAACCGCCCTAGACGCTCTAGCCAACGCCTCCCCCGTCTCATCTCCCGCCGCTCGCTCTGCTGGTAGCCCCTAGCCGGGCAAGGGCACGCGCACGTGCCACCATATCCACGTTCTTCAATAGCATATCTCGCTCTCTTTCCTTCATTCTCATAAAATAAGTCAAGCTCAAGTCCCGCTCGTACACCAATTCCTGCCTTTCCTCCTGTATTTGTAGGTCAATGCGTGCCTCCCGGGCCTCGGCATTCATGCGCCGAAAATCGCAGCAGCAAATGTGGCAGTGCTTCAGATGGTGGGGGGCGCAGTAGCATTGCCCGTCGTCGGCCTCGTACGTGTCCATGGCTCAGCGAGTGGGTAGGGAGATAGCGGGAGACATGGAGGCCTGGAAGGCCAAGTAAACAGGTGATGGTGGAGGGATAGGTGGGTGGTTGATGAGGCGGGCGGGTGTGCTGGGTGGGCTGGTCTTGCGCTGGGAGAGAGGCCTAGCGCTCAGAGAGGACAAGCACGGGCCGACGTTTTCCTGTAGGTGTGTGTGGAATATGTGTACTTTGTTTTGATTTCTTTTGTTTTGGTGTTCAATTTTAGACGGCGTCTGCCGTGTGCATGCGCGACACGGTCTTCTTCCTTCTCCTGTGGTTCTCTTTTCACACTCTCTCCTCAAGTGCAGCCCTTTGGCCATTTCAATGAGTGTTTTCCACGCTTACACACGCATACTACTTAGGTAGCTGAAAATGCACATGGTCCACTGCTGCTGCTGCAGCTGCTGGTACCGGCTCTCCTCCTTCTTATCGTACTCCTAATGCTCCTCATTCCCCTTCACATATCCTCCCGCCCACCATTCATCATCATCGTCGTCGTTCCCCTCCTCCTCCTTCCTACCCTTCCCAGCACCAGACACGCCGATTCCACCCCCTCCCCCTCCTCCTCCTCACCCTCCGCTTCTTCTTCTAATTGATCCAACGTTCCACCATCACCACCATCACCACCAGGGCGCGGATCCTAAGCCACCATGCCCGGGCACCGCCGTCTGCCTCTCGCGCTCGGTGAGTCCGGCCGTCCGCTCCTCCTCCTGTCTCGCCAGCCGGGCCCGGACGCGCATGATGGCCAGCCTCTCCAAGAACGCTACCATATTCTTCTCTTCAATTTCGATCATTTGCGCAATTGCATCCCTATCATACCGCCCTCCATCAAATAAGTTCCCCCTTTCCTCATGCATCATCTCATTCCAAACGCGCTCGCTCACCGTCCCGTCCACACGCGCTCCGCCCTCCCTCCCTCCTCCCTGGGCCATGTTCACGGACACATGAGTCATCTGTGGTCCGGGCTGCGGCAGTCGAGCTCGTCTACGATCGCTTGCCTCCACTTTTACACGTTCTCTCTTCACCGCAATCAACGCCCTACCCCGCTCCTCCTGCGTCTCATTTCCCATCGCTGGTGCTTCTGGCAACCCGTACCGGGCGCGGGCCCGCGCACGTGCCTCGACATTCGATTCCACTATCAACATCGCCCCTTCCCTGGCCGCCATTCCCAGCACCTGATCCCGGCTTAAGCCCCGCCGATACATCAATCTATGCCTTTCCTCCTGTATTACTTGATCAATGAGTGCCAGGCGTGCCAACCGTTCCTCCTCCCCCGGAGGCAGGGCTGCCGTGACTGCAGGCACCGCATTCCCGCGCGGAAGAATGACTTGGGCCCACAGCTGCGCCCCGTGCGCCTGCTGCGCGGGTTCGATAAACGTCTCGTCCTCCTCTCCGTCTTCCGTAATGTCATCGATACTGATAGCGTCGCTCGACTCGTCAACGTCGTCGCGGTCGCGGGTGGCATCATTCATGTCCCGAAAGTCGCAGCAGCAAATGTGGCAGTGCTCCAAGCGGTGCGGCTCGCAGTAGCAGAGGTCGTCGTCGTCGGTGTGCATTCCGTACATGGCGCTGAGGCAGGGGTGGTGTTGAAGGGGGGTTTGTGAGGGAAGGCTCTTGCTTGATGATGCTCGGATCGGGGTGTGCAGGGCGGGGGTGCGGCTTCAGAACGACGGCCTTGCTGCGCTTGCGCTGAGAAGAGAGGGCCCAAAAGAGCAGCCGAGCGTTTGCAGTAGACGTGTGTGTGGGGTGTGTGTAGTGGTGTAATGAAAAGACGGCGCTTGGCGTGGCGATATGACGGGCGAGAGGGTTTCGGGCGTTGTGCGGGGTTGGGGGCTGATCTTGAGAACGACGGCCTTTTGGGCTTGCGCTAAGAAGAGCGACCAATAGAGCAGCCAAGCTTTGTACTGTAAAGTTGGGTAGGGTGTGTAGCAGTAGTAAAGTGAGCGTAAATCCCCTTGGGTTGCATCTTCACAGCCACATGGGCCGTCGTGTTTGACACCGGAATCGGCCTTCGCTCGCCACCACTGCTTGATGACAACAGCGACTTAAATTGAATTTGCCTTGCCCTTTGCCATGCCACGCTTCCCAACCCCCCTCACGCATACCACGCATAGGCTTAGGACATTCCTCTTCACATTGCTGCTGCGGGTGCTTCTTGTCGTCGTTTCCACGTGCTCATTCCCCTTCCCTTCCCGCCCACCACCATCATCACCATCATCAACACAGGATCAGGGAGGGCGGGCTGGGGTTGGTTGCCTTGCCTTAACGCCTTCACCACCCACCCAGCAGCCATCCTTTAAGGCAGCAGCAGCAAGCAGCAGCAGCGCCATGATGCCCACTACGCGGTACACGACAAGAAGCAGAATAATGCGGCGCGTCCTCCCCCTGGTCCTCCTCCTCCTCCTCCCCACCGCCGCCGTCTTTGGCCTCAAGTTCCGCAGCACCACACACAACCCCTTTGTCGCCCCACCACCAGGAGGCCCGCAATGGGTTGCCGTCAACCGGCTCTTGATGAAAAGCAGCGGCGTGGCCCTCTTGCCCCGAAGCAGCGCAGCAGCCGCCGCAGCAGCAACGGCAACGGCAGCTGCCTTAGGGGCGCCTTCGTCTTTGGTGCCCGTCGCGAGCATTTTGAGCAGCGGCAGCAATTTGTATCACCATAGCAGCGGCGGCGGGGGAAGTAGACGGATGAGCAGCGCGCGGTTGTTGGTCTGCAATGCGGCGGCCTCGTCGGGGGCAGAGGGAAGCGCCAAGGGCGGGTGGCGTGGTCTCTTTTCCGCCTTTCGCCGTGGAGGCGTGAGCGCTGCTGGTACAGGCGCAGCAGGAGGAGCAGCAGCAGCGACGCCTTCGAATACTTATACTATTTTGTCGTCTACGTACGCGGCGTGGGCGTCAGGTGGGACCTTGGCACAGGAAGGAGGGATTCTGTCGTTTCTGCCTCCGGGCATACCGACTGATACCAAGGGGATGGAGGTGGCGTTGGATGGGGGAGGGGCACGAGGAGAGCCGATGCGCTCGACGCTGATGGCGGGGGCGGGGGGGAAGAGGAAGAAGAAGGTGTTGATTTTGATGTCGGACACGGGGGGAGGGCACAGGGCGTCGGCGCAGGCGTTGGAGGCTGCGTTTAATGAGTTGTTCCCGAATCAGGTGGAGTGCTCGACGGTTGACATTTGGACGGATTTTGCCCCGTGGCCTTATAATCGGTTTGTGCCTGCGTATCAATTTATGGCGAAAAATCCATTGTATTGGAAGGCGTTTTGGGAGTATGGCAAGTTTCCGCCGTCAAAGTGGGGGACGGAGGAGTTGAGTAATTTGGCGTGTCATCATCGGTTTAAGGACTGTATCGAGTCACAAGACCCGGATTTGATTATTAGCGTGCATCCGCTTTGTCAAGACGTACCTTTACGTGTTCTCAATGCGATGGGCAGTGGTCGAAGGCAGATTCCGTTTGTGACTGTAGTCACAGATTTGGGAGGGGCGCATCCGACCTGGTTTCATAAGGAAGTGGATTTGTGTTTTGTCCCTTCGGACCCGGTGAGGAAGATTGCTTTGAGCATGGGCTTGAAGAATGATCAGATTCGACAGCATGGCTTGCCGATCCGCCCGGGGTTCTGGAGGGCAGGCAAGGATAAAGTGAGTCTGAGGAAGGAACTTGGTCTATTAACAGGGGCGAGGACAGCGTTAGTGGTGGGGGGAGGCGATGGGATTGGAAATCTGTTGGAGATCACGGAGAATCTGGCCAAGGCCCTGGCGGCGGCGGCGAGGGGAGCGGGGGGAGGAGGGGGGGAGGGAGGGAAGAAGAGTCAGGTGGTGGTGGTGTGTGGGAAGAATGAGGAGATGCGACGGGATTTGGAGAGGAAGACGTGGCCGGCGAGTGTTAGTGTGGTGGTGAAGGGGTTTGTGAACAATATGGATGCGTGGATGGGGGCGTCGGATTGTATTGTGACTAAGGCGGGGCCGGGAACGATTGCCGAGGCGAGCACGAGGGGGTTGCCTGTTATGTTGTTTAATTATTTGCCCGGGCAGGAGGAGGGGAATGTGCCTTTTGTTGTTGAGAATGGGTTTGGGGATTATAAGAAGGATTCGAAGGCGATTGGGAAGGTGGTGTCGGGGTGGATGATGAGTGAGGAGGTCAGGGGGAGGTTGAGTAAGAAGGCCTTGGAGGCTAGTAGGCCGAGTAGTACGACGGATATTGCGAAGGAGATTGGAGATTTGTTGTTTGGAAATTGGCAGTTGCCACGGAGGAAGGATACGGAGGATAAGTTTAATGTGTTGCTGAAAAAGTTGATGGAGCCGGTGACGATGTGAGTGAGGGGGAGGGAGGAAGGGAAGGAGGGAGGGAGGGGAAGGAAAGAACTGTATAGATAGATAGGTTGGTGGGTAAGGGGATAACTGAGTGAGGGGGAGGAGGAGCAGGAGGAGGGGGGAAGTCCAAGGAGGAGGAGGCGATGATGAGATGTGTGTCGTGGTGGGAGATTACATACATACGGACACACAGTAGAGTAGGCCTGGCCATGCATGGAATTGCGGTTCAAGCCTGTAGCAGCAAACAGCAAGCAGGTTCTAGTAGAGGATTGATGAAAGAGAGCAACAAGGAAAGAAGAAGGCGCGGCAAGCACAAGCCTCCCCACAAAAACACACACACCATTTAATGCACCACCTTAATGCGGACCCCCCGCGAGACGAAGGAGGGGAAGAGGAGAAAAAAGAAGAAACGAAAAGAAAGGAAAAAAAAAAGAGATACAGGTTAGAAAGAGAAGGGATTTGCGATTGCCTGTTTTTTTAAATAACAGAAGTTGTTAGAAACGAGAAGGGGTTTCTGCATTTTTGTTGCTGTTGAATACAAAAACCAAGAGATCGGTGCGCTTGCGCTTTTCCTCCTGGGTGTAGTAAGCCTAGGAAACCTGACGTTTGGACGAAGAAATTCATTCGTTTTGGCATCAAATTCAACGAAAGTTTGCCATATGGTGTATAGTTGCGCCTCATAGATGTTTTTGTTCTTGCTTTTTGAATAAATGGCTGCTGGCGAATCCTGCCTCGGCACAAACCGATTTTTGAGTGAAAACATGTATATATATATGATGGATATGGCACAACAAACAACAACAACAACGACACAACGAACGCAACGCAACGCGACGACGCACGCACGACGACCACGACCACTCCCTGGTTTGAGCATCAAACGCAACCAAACCTCCACATACTGTGTGTGGTAACATGCCACACGTGTGTATCCCTTCAGGTTTGGCTTTGGTGCTTTGTGTTGTAGACCTGCACTAGTCTTGTCTGTCTTGTTTCTTTAGAGTGGCGCCTCGGTCGGTGGATGATGACGAGGCACACACTTTTAAATTGGCGTGTAATTTTACCTGTCTCACTCAGACACACACACGCCTGCAAATCTTTCCTTACCGAACGAGAAGAATAGAACACACTCAAACTCAACGCAAAGCTCCCCGGATGAAGCCTGGGTGATGGAGTTCGCTATACAGCTGTCTTGCCAGCAAGGCGTTCTCCGCGTGATGAATCACGTAGCCGTTGAAAAACTCAAGGCACTGCAAGGCCGGCCAATCCATTTCCCAATGCCCACGACCACTTGTGCAAAATGGCGGTCCCTTGACCCTCCAAATGGCCCTCGGCCGGCGGCGGTGGTGGTGTCAGTGCGACCGCAGCTCACGCCAAATTCAACCACACATGCCTGGGAGCGCGCAAGCAGGAGGCTTGTTCGCTTGTTCCTCGTCAGCCGGGCTTCGTCGCCAGCACGACCAGCAACCTCTCATATTTCTCCTTGTTATTTCCGGCGCAAGCTTTTCTCTTCTGAACAACTACTGTCTTGCTCCGGCCTGGAATATGTCAATCTCCTCCTATAGCGCATGGTGTTTTTGTGCCTGCCCTACTCTGAGCCCAGCTTAGAGAGCCAGCCACGTAAGCAAGCGGAACAAAGCACATAGGATCGCCCCTTCTTGCGAGCATGTCCCCCGAAGCAAGCAATGAATCCAGATGGCTTTCCTCCTCACGCAAACGTACAGCTCAGTGTCTGACACGCCCCTCTCCACCCTACGTAACACAGACGCACCCTCCACCCACCGAGCCAAACTATGGGACGCGGCGGCGAGAAGACAGTGACCCCCCCTCCCCAAAAGACCCTCCTGGATGCTGCTTCCACGATCAGCAGCACGGTCAGACCAAGCAAGGCCGTGGAGGCCATGCCCACTGAGGTGCTCCGCAAGAAGGCCGTGCAGTACGGCATCGACACTTCGGCCGACAGGGCAACCCTGCTGAGGGAGCTGGTAAGTTTGTGTGTTTGTTGAGGGGTGAACATGTGTGTATGTGCTCATTAGACGGATGAAGAAAGAAAGGACATGCAATGCCCTGGGACATTATGACCTCCACGCCCTCTCTTCCCTTCGAACTCAAATAGCAAGCGGTGTGTTTATAGAGACGTGCCGGCCTGTCCTCTCCAGTCCCGCTCTCCCTCCCTCTCTCCCTCGCTCCCTCCCTCACTCCCTCCCTCACCTGCAACCTCAGCAAACCCCACTCACTCACCCCCCCCCTCCCCCCCCTTCCAACCCACTCACAGGCTCCCTACGGCGATATCCTCCTCCGGAACGACGTCCCCAAATCCCTCCCCCTCGCCCCTCCCCCTTTCACACTCTCCGACATCAAGAACGCCGTCCCCCGGCACTGCTTCGAGCGTTCTCTCCCCACCTCCCTCTTTCACCTGACCATCGACCTGATCCAAGTTGCCATCCTTGGGTACCTTGCCTCCCTTCTGGGTCACTCGGACGTTCCTCCTATGTCTCGTTATATCCTCTGGCCTTTGTATTGGTACGCACAAGGCGCCGTGCTGACGGGCGTGTGGGTGATTGCCCATGAATGTGGACATCAATCGTTTTCGCCCTATGAGAGCGTGAACAACTTTTTTGGGTGGGTGCTGCACTCGGCCTTGCTTGTGCCTTATCACTCTTGGAGGATCTCCCACGGCAAGCACCATAACAACACGGGGAGCTGCGAGAATGACGAGGTGTTCGCTCCGCCCATCAAGGAGGAATTGATGGATGAGATCCTGCTTCATTCCCCTTTGGCGAACCTGGCGCAGATTATCATTATGTTGACCATTGGGTGGATGCCTGGGTATTTACTGCTGAATGTGACGGGGCCTAGGAAGTATAAGGGGATGAGCAACAGCCATTTCAACCCTAACTCTGCGTTGTTCTCTCCTAAGGATCGCTTGGACATCATTTGGTCTGATATCGGGTTCTTCATTGCCTTGGCCTGTGTGGTGTATGCGTGTGTGGAGTTTGGGTTTTTGACGGTGGGGAAGTACTACCTGTTGCCTTACATGGTGGTCAATTACCATCTTGTTTTGATTACGTACTTGCAGCACACTGATGTCTTTATCCCCCATTTCCGAGGGGCGGAGTGGACCTGGTTTAGGGGGGCGCTGTGCACGGTTGATCGGTCGTTTGGCTGGCTTTTGGATCATACTTTCCACCATATAAGTGATACCCATGTGTGTCACCATGTCTTTAGCAAGATGCCTTTTTATCACGCCCAGGAGGCGAGCGAACATATTAAGAAGGCGCTGGGGGAGTATTATTTGAAGGATGACACGCCGATTTGGAAGGCGTTGTGGCGGAGTTATACCCTGTGCAAGTATGTGGACTCGGAGAAGACGACGGTGTTTTATAAGCAGCGGGCGTAAGGAGGTGGTGATGAGGAGGGGAGGGAGGGAGGGAGGGGTAGGTTGATTGATGAAAAGGTGAAAGTGATGTTTTGTTGGTGTGGGTGTGGGTGTGGGTGTAGGTGTGGTTGAGCGTGTGTGTGAGAGAATAGAAGGAGGAGAGAGGGGAGTGTAGTTTTATTTTTATGTGTGGAGAGAGAGGGGGAAGGAGGGAAGAGAAGGGAGAAAGATGAGGTGCTTGCATGCGCATGTCCTTTTAAGGGTGTGTGTGTGTCATTGTGTTGTGGCGGTGTTGATTTTGATGCCGTCGCTCTCCTGTTTCTGTGACTAATTCCCCGTGCACAACTGAACGAGAGGAATTGAGAATTGAGTGAGAGAGAGGGAGGGAGGAAGAGAGATATCCCTAAGAACGGTAGTTACTGACAACTAGAAGAGAAGGAGCTATTCAAAAGTAGGGAGGGATGCCCTTTTTTACAGTAAGAGTGATTCGAGTAGAATTAGGTTTTAGAAAAGGAAAAGGAGAGGAGCGAAATGCGGAAGAGCGCACCCCATTTATCCTGTCTTTTTCAGGGTGGAGGGGAGGGAGGGGGGGGAAGAAGAGGCTAGTAAGCCTGCCGCACGGCATCCAGCAACAACAACAACAAAACAACCACAACAACCAACAATTTTATACCTGATGAAGTTCTCGCCCTTTGCTTTTTCGTCCTTGTTAAAATGCGGAGAGAAGCAAATGGAAACTTGCAGCTCGAAAAGAAGGATCTGTCTCGGCGTGTCGTGAACGGCCGCAGCAGGCTTGGGGCTTGTCATGTGCAATGTGTGCAATGTGTCTTGTGTGGCCAATGCCGTAGCCACCCACACACTTCTGTCCATGGCACATTTACTGTCGTCTCTGTAGGGAGCCCGTAAATTTTCAGGTGGCGCATGCTCACGCCTATCTCAATCCCCCAACGCCCGCACAACAGCAACACTCTCCGCCGCCTCGGCCTCGCCCCGTCGAGCCCCTACAAAGGACACACCCGCGCGCAAGGACTAGCCAGGGTAGCACCAAGACAACGACAACGACAACCTTCTCGACATCCCAAAGCTAGCCATGTCCGACGTCAAGTCCCTGTTTCGCAAGAAGACCAAGCAAGCGGTACGTACGTCTTACCCTATCGCAGGGGCATGAGCAGGGTGGGGAGGGTGCAAGGGCCTGTGTAGGGTGTAGGGCCTGTGGGTCTTCCATTCTTCTCTCTTCAGCCAATATATGCGTCAACATTATTCTCATCGCCCCTTACCCATCCCATCCTCCATCTGAACACAGGTCAAGGCCAAGGCCGAGCCCGTCAAGCCGTAAGTACACGCCCCCCTAGTCCTTTCCCTCCCCTTGCTCCACCCTTCTTGCCTCCCTTTTCCTTCCTTGCTCAGCCCTTTTCGCCTCTTTTTTCCTGAGAGCCCTTCAATACTTCTTCTCGCTAATACACGATTCCCCACTTTTTAAAGTACGGCCGAAGAGGAGGAAGACGACGAGTGGGGAGTGACGGCCAAGCCGACCGAGCAGCTGTACATGGGGGATCGCAAGGCCGCGGAATTGATGTAAGTAGAATTCGTTCGCTCACCTACTTAATCCACGATGAATCTTACGACCTCTCCCCCTCTCCCTCCCTCCCTCCTTTCCTCGACAGCGTCGGCGCCTACTCGGACGTGAACCTGGCCACCAAGGTCGCGCATGACGACACCAAGTAAGTTGCAACTCGTATAGAGAGAGAAGAAGAAGATGGGCTGACTGACAAAAACGAGCCCTCGATCCTCTCTTTCTCTTTTCCTGCCTGCTCTCATCATCCTCTCTTCTTGTTCGTCCCTTTCCTCCTCCTTTTCTATCAACCCTTCCCCTCCTCCCTCTTTCTCACCGCTCCTTCTTCCATCACAACCACATCCACTCAAAAGGGCCCTCCTCCACGAGGCCAGAAAAAAGGCCGTCACCGCCACCACTACTCCCGAGCCCGAGACCCCCGTCGAGGCTCCTGCGCCCGCCCCTGCGCCCGCCGAGCAACCAGGGTAAGTCCTTTTGTCGTGTAATTTTCCCTCCTTCCCTTCCTTCCTTCCTCCCTCCCTCCTTTCTTAAAAAATATATTGAAGCTCAGGTTTTATTCAAGCAGCGATTATCGTGTCTGTCTGTCCCCTGTCTCATCTCCACCCCCTCCACCCCCTCCTTCCCTCCCTTGCCCCCGAATAACAGGAGCCGCTGGCGTTCCCGCCGTGTCCTGGCCGAACAAGGCCTCGCCCCTCCTCCCCCCGGCAGCAGCGGCGGCAGCAGCCAAGGAGGCAAGACAGAAGATTTCCCTGCCCTAGGTGCCTTCCCCTCTCTCGGTGGCGCTGCTGGTAGCACTGCTGCTGGTCCGGCGCCTGTCACAGCAGTAGCAGCGACGGGCACGTGGGGTCGTGTTGGAGGGGAGGAGGAAGGTGCACCTGTCGCAACAGTAGCACCAGCACCAGCACCCGTGGAGGCGGAAGAGAAGAAGGAACCAACGCCCACGGTTGAATCTACCCCACCAGCGGCGGAGAAGGAGGAGGAGAGCGCGCCGCCGCCTGCACCGGTCGTAGAGGCGACGGCTGCAATAGCACCAGCAGCAGCGCCAGTAGCAACAGGAAGGGACGCGGCGGTGGAGGAGCTGACGGAGGGAGTGGCTGTGTTGGACCTGAAGAGCAAGTTTGGCGCCAAGAAGAAGAAGAAGAAGGCGATTGACATTGATATGGATGCGTAGAGTGAAGAGGGGTAGAGAGGGAGAAGGTGGGGGGAGAGGGGAAGGGTGGGGAGGTAATAGAGGCGAATGGCCAACTGATAATCCTTCTTTTGCTGCGTGTGAGAATGCATAGGTACGAGGAATACATGGAGGAGAGCAATGCCAATTTGGTCATAAAAGGGGAAACGGACAGGCGAAAAGCCAAACCAACGAAAGAAATATACGTAGGGCACGCACGTTGACCTCCTGCCTCTTCGCCCACTTGCACTTTGCAACGGCAGCACACGATTTCTATGTGTGGCTTCTCCGCCGCTACCGACCACACAATAGTCGTGCTGAGTCTCCATGCAATCTCGCTTTCAACCGGGATCAAAGTTAGGTAGGAAAAACAATTCCCTTTGGCCTTCAATTCAGGCACAGATGCGGCGCCGCGTGGATTCCTTCTTCTTATCCGGAGGCGCCGCACAGAAGCAACAAGGGCGGGGGCGCAGTCGCAGTGTCCTTGCAAACATGCAGTTCATTTGCCACCACCAGGCTCAAAGCTCTTACAGCCACCTCCTTGCGGCAACCTTGGCCCTGACACAAGGAAATTGATCCTGTTTGAAAGGCGTAATTGGTGGTCTTGCGGCGCCTCTCACATGCTAAAGCCGGCCTGGGATGGTCGTGAACATCGGTCGTGAACGAGAGAACGGCACGCCGACGCGTGAGAATTTGAGAAGTGCGTCGCTCTCAGTGCGTTTTCTGGCGCCTCATCTTGGGCGACGGCGGACCTTCTTGCTTGGGCTTCACCTTGTTGTGGTGCCTGTGGGTGTTTTGATGGCGCTTTATGTTGAGCCAGCGCAATGATTGGACACCAGCACTCGCCCTACGGGGTATGACGACGTATGTTTGCACTGACCACACCCTTCTCGCCCCTCCCCGCCCCATCACAGGAACCTTCGATACTATGCGGCCCTTCCAAGTCCCCCCACTACTCCTCGTGCCCCTCCTCCTTGCAGCCCTCCTCCTCCTCCTCTCCCCCGAGCCCAGCACTGCCTTCGTCCTCCCCGCCACCCACCGCGCCGTGCCCTGCACCAAGCCAAGGTAAGGAAAAAGCCTTGAACGCTTCCTGCATGCATTTGCAGTATGTGTGCGCATGTGTGTGTGTCCTTTTCTGTACGTCTCCCCTGCCATTTATCGTATGTCTCACCCTTTGACTGCTACCGGCGCTTGGGCAGGCAGAAGTGTTTGCCCCTCCCACCCCTCTCCCTCTTGTCTTTTCGTTTCCGGAGACTCCCCTCCTTTCTTGTTTCGACCTCAACACCCCTGCGTAGAACAAGCAAGTTCACCCAAAGCAACCTTCTAGTACGTCCCCAACTCATACACACACAATCTTATTCATCCCCTCCACCCGCCCCTCGCCTTCCACATTACAGCCACGCCTTATCGCCGCTCGCCGCCACCGCAACAACCTCGACCAGCAGCACTCCCTCCACCCCCAGCAACAGCGAGAGCAGCAGCAGCAGCAGCGCAAGCAACTGGAAGAGCAGCAGCCCCAAGCCCACCACCACCACCTTGCATCCCGTCCTCCATGCCCTTCACCAAACCGCCTCTCGTGCCGCTCCCCCAGGGTCCACCCGTCGATCCCTCCTCCAAAAAGTCGCTCGAGGCATGCTCGCCCTCGGCGGTGGCGTCGGTACTGCTGCCACTGCTGCTTCTGCTGCAGGCGCCGCCGCCCCGGACAGGACCCCGGGGAAATACAAGAGCTTTGGCTCGGGTGGGACTAGCACTTTGGAGAGGGAGGAGCAGTTCAGCAGTGGCAGCGGTAAGAGCAGTAATGCCGCTGATGAGAAGGCTAAGAAGATAGTGCTGGAGACGACGCGGGTGTGGCTTCAGACAGTGACGAGTAACAAGCCAACAGCAGCTGCAGAGACTACGGCTTTGTACGCGAAGGATGCTGTGTTGTGGGGGACGGTGTCGGAGCAGCTCAGAGTGACGCCATCTGAAATTTTGAATTATTTTGAGTTTTTCGCGGGTTTGCCTGGGTTGAGGGTTGCGGCGTATCAGCCTTTTGTGAGGGTGTGGGGGGGGGATACGGCCATTAATGATGGGTACTATGTCTTCGCGTGGCGGGGGCCCGATGGGGTGGAGGTGCAGAAGCATGCCAGGTTTTCGTTTGTGTATCGGAGGGAGGAAGGGAGGGAGGGGAGGTGGATGATTGTGGATCACCATTCGTCGTTGTTGCCGACAGCGCCGGCGAAGTTGGTGAAGGCCACGACGGTGGTGTTGTAATTTTGTTAGGCGGAGGAGGAGGAGGGAGCGAGGGAGGAACTTAGTGAGGGAGTGATGGGAGAGAGTAGGAAAAATGGAGTTAAATTTGGTGTTTTTAAATGTTTAGTCAAGGCGCATGCCTTTGTGTGCGTGTGTCTGTGTTCGTATTTTGGTTTTTGGTCCGTGTTGTGAGAGGAAGAAGGCGTGTTTCCCATGGGGGGAAGAGAGAGAAGGGGCTTATCTTGTACATATTTTCATCATGATTTAGAACCGAGACGACACGGGGAGGGCCGGCGGCATATTTTCTCCCCCTTGGGGGCTCGCAGTGCAGTGCTCCCGTACTAGTCAGATTCATGGCTCTAGTCCGCGTCCTCGCAGCAACGAGAGACCAACACAAAGGGTTTCAGTAGTAGCAGTAGTACGAGCGATTGATCTATTTATATATGTGTGTGTCGGTTTATCTGTGTCTGTGCCTCTGATTTTTGTCGGCGGGTCTGTGTCCCGTGCCCCAAACATCATAAAAAGAATAACACCTGTGATGGAGCTTCAGTATTTCAAATCAACAGGACAAGACCTAGCTATTGCTATTTTGCTTTCTTTTGTTTTCGCACTAAACAATTACGACGAGCTAAGAGCGAACGACGAACGCGTGCAGCGGAGCAATCCAATCCACCCTATCGCCGCCTCCTCATTACTTCCTTAGCGAGGGCTCGCTTGTGATGTGCGCGTGAAGGCATGCCGCCTTGATCATCCTACACACAACACATTAAAGCCTCACGCTCGTCCTACACATACACCACACCACCAGCACAGGCTCCTCTAATCTTGCCTTGGCCGCGCCCCTGCCTCTGCCTCGTCTAGTTCCCCCTCCGCTTCTTCTTCGCCTCCTCCCTCCCCGCCCCTTACCCCAGCCATGACGACAACGCGGCTGGTGCGTCCGCCCCGCCTCTTGGGCTTTGGTGGCCGGCCGTACAACTTCTTTGAGCGGGATGCTCTCCCGCAGAACCTGTCCTCGGTGCTGGTACGTTTTCCTAAGCCCCCTCTGTTGTGAGCCTGCGTCCCTTCCCCTTCTCCCTTCCTTCTATCAAACGCCTCCTTCTCATCAGCCAACGCATCTGCGCGTGGCCTTATTCCTATCGATGCATGGCACAAGTTCATCTTGTTGCTCCGCGACGCTTATTCCTACCCGCCTCCCTCCTTTGCTGTCCCTCCTTGCCCCGATCTCTCACCCCACCCTCCCCCATCCCACCTCTCCTACACCCACTTACAGAAAGGGAAATTTGCTGCCGTCCTCCTAGTGGAAGGCGCCCTCATCTTCGCCGACGACCAAGGCCACATAACCTTCACCGACGCCGACCTCCGCCTCTCCCTCCAACACCGCATCCTCTCCCCCCCTCCCTCCCTCCCTTCCTCCTCCTACCCTCCCCTCCTCCTCGCCCGCTCCCGTCAATCCCCCCCCCTCCTTGTCGTCGCCGGCCTCCACGGCCCCGACGCCCAAGTCATGCTTCACACCTGGATAGGAAGCAAGGTCTCCTCCCCCTCCAATACCATCACCCTCCTCCCCCTCCTTCGAGGCCTCTCCCCAGGCGGCGACGGGAATATCCTGGCAACTGCTGCTGCGACTCCTACAGCCTTAGCCTGTAATCACAACGGCACCAAAATAGTCATAGGGTTCAAATCAGGGCTAGTCGTTTTATTAGAAGGAGATTTCAACAAAGACCGCACCCGCGTCCAACCCCCCATTATCTTACTTCGTCCTCCCTCCCTCCCTCCCTCGTCCTCCCTCCCTCCCTCGTCCTCGTCGTCCGTGGAGGGGGCACCAAGGGCCGTGACGGGCTTGATATTCATGCAGCTACCGGAGGAGGGAGGGAGAGAGGGAGGGATGGTGGTGGTAGGGACGCCGAAAGCAGCAGCAGCAGCAACAGCGACAGCAACAGCAGCAGGAGCAGGAGGAGGAAGAGGCAAACCGGTGAATCTTGACAAGCTTTATGTTGTCCTCGAAGACGTACCTGAAAGGAGCAGCAGCAGCAGTAGCAGCAGCAGCAAGGGTCTTCCCTCTCCTTCCCCTTCTCCGCGCACACCAGCCGCTGCTGCTGCTGCTGCTGCTGTTGCTGCCGGCACTACTCCTCCCTCCCCCTCCTCCTCCTCCTCATCCGGCGGGGTCTTCCTCTTCTCCACCACCACCTCTCCCTCCCTCCGTCCCTTCCTCCTCCTCACCCTCGACGATTACGGAGCTTCCCCAGGCTCTTCCTCCCTCGATCCCTCCACCCAAGACCTCCTCCTCGGCCGTCCCGATGCCCTCTACTTCTACAGCGAAGAAGAAGGACGCAAAGGCGCCCTCGGCTTCCAAGTCCACCAGAGACTATGCACCCTCTCCTCCCTCCCTTCCTCGCCCTCCTCCTCGTCTTCGTCAGTACTAGTAGCATCAACAGATGAAGCCTCAGGAAGGACCACTCTACACGTATTTGACCTCAAAAATAAATTTGTTGCCTTCCAAGCCACCTTAGCCTCGGACCAAAAAATTATTTCCCTCTTGTCAGAGGGTGCGCTGGCGTATGTGTTTACGTCGCAAGGACAAGTGCTAAGACTGAGAGAGAAGGGGGTGGGTGCCAAGCTGAAGCTGTTGGTGCAGGATATGAAGGTACGTTGCTGTGCTTCCCTCCCTCCCTCCCTCCCTCTCTTCCTAAAATTATTTTTACG